>Ga0182742_1001408_pt1 | contig 31041 bp, 27 predicted proteins | sample eDN5th37CBELigMG_FD_128880 | JGI IMG/M metagenome (GOLD analysis project Ga0182742, IMG submission 128880) | Enriched Miracle-Growth compost microbial communities from Emeryville, California, USA - eDNA 5th pass 37_C BE-Lig MG (version 2)... ... | reverse complement strand
TGTTGAGCTCCCGCCCGGCAGCCAGGTCCACCGCCAGATCATCGGCCGCGTCGCGGTAGTCGGCCAGGTCGAAGCCGGCGCCGCCGTCCAGCGTGTCACGCCCACCACCAGGGGCCAGCGTATCGTCGCCGCCCAGGCCCAGCATGCTGTCGTCACCGGAAGTGCCCGGAAGGAAATCGGGGCCTTCGGTACCTACGATGACGGACATGGGCGGTGCCTCCAAACACTGAGCATGGCGGACGCGACGCAGGCCGAAACGGCCTGGCTGTTACTCCCCCGCAAGGCCGGTTAGTATGGCATTCACAACTGCAAGTGAAGAAGCCGGGCTGTCTTAATTTGTACCACTGGTTGTCAGTCTCTTGACGAAACCCGACGCCCCCTGACCCCAGAAGCTCAAGGCACCACCCCCCTCCGCTGGACGGTTGCGGGGCAGGCCTTCGCCAGCCGCACCGAACCAGAAGCCCCCTGCAAGTCGCTCTCCCCCGTTGGTTGAAGGCAGTAAGATCGGCTTCCCAAATTTGTAAAGGTTTGTCGCCAAGTGGGCGCTTATCTTGACCCTTTAGCAACCTATGATTAAAGCACCAGCGTACCAAAGCGCCGGTCTGGCGCTGACCCGCTCCTGAGGTGCAGGCCATGCCTGATTACGCGTCGGTGATTGGTGGCGACTCCGAGGTCGGGCTCGACGACATCGCTCCCGACCAGCCCGGCTACTTCCATCTCGACGAGACAAATTTCCTGGACCGCTCGGGTGCGTCAGGCGAAAGCGAAGTCTTGGTGGAGGACAGCGCCGGCGATGCTGAGATCCGCACGGGCTCCGGCGACGATTTCATCCAGACCGGCTCCAACAATGACTCCATCCATGGCGGCGCCGGCAATGACTCGATCGATGCCGGGGGCGGGAACAACACCGTTGTCGGCGGTGCGGGCGAGGACATTCTCACTGCCGGCCCCGGCAGCAGTGAGCTGTTCGGCGGCAACGGTTCGGACGTGGTCGAAAGCAAGGGTGGGGACCATTTCCTCAGCGGCGGGGGTGGCGCCGACACGCTGGTTGGCCAGAACGGACAAGACACCCTCTCCGGCGGCAGCGGCGACGACTGGCTGGAGGGTCGTGGCGGCAATGACATCCTCTTGGGCGGCAGCGGCGCCGATACGCTGATCGGCGGGGAGGGCGATGACGTGCTGACCGGCGGCTCCGGCGGCGACGCCTTCTTCTTCGACAGCAATTTCGGCCATGACGTGATCATGGATTTCAGCAGGAACGACCAGATCTGGCTCAAGGCAAATCTGAACGGTTCCAACATTCACACCGCCGAGCAGGTCGCCAACTTCGTGGAAGGCGGGGTTGGCCCCGGTGGCGTGAAGTACACCAAGATCACCATCGGCGAGAACAGCATCACGCTCCAGGGCGTGGACAAGGACGATTTCCTGAACAACCTCTCGTCCTGGGTAAAAATCCATGAATAGCGTGGTTAATAAACCCTAAAGGGTTTCCTCTTACCCCTTCGGGCAACGGCAGGGATAGCTGGTCCTGAACATGCTCGAGAAGCTGCCGGCGGCATCCCAGGATGCCGCCGTCTCTGTTTCTGTAAGGGCCGTCGCCCTGTCGGACGGCGTCGTGCTGCTGGGCTTCGACGATGCGCTCGCGGAACTGGAGCCCGCCACCATTGCTATCGATTCCGGCGCAGGACCAGTCCGGCCGCCCTTGTCCTGGCACCGGCTGCCGCGTCCCCGGGGGCCGCTGCTCCTTCTCCTGGCCAGGACGCAGCCGGCCCTTGCGCCGGGCATGGTGCTGCATCTCAGCGATGCGCGAGGCCCCGCGGGCTCGGCCCGGATCATCGGCCTGGCCGACCTCCCCGCGCTGCCCGGCACCGACGATCCGGCCGCCATGCTTGCCCTGCTCCGCTTCATTGCCGCCAAGGCCACCGGCATCCTGCGGCAGAGCGAGGACAGCGGCCTCGCCGAAACCTGCTGCCGCATGGCCGAATCCCTGCGCGTGCCGGACCGGACCGCCCAGCCCGTCGCGCTCTGCGGCCATGACCTGGTCATGTGGGCCCTGCCCGGCGGGATCCAGGCAGGGAATAGCGTCCATTACGCCCTGAGCCGCCGGAACCTGCGCCGCCTTTCCGTGAACGGCAGCACGGTGATTCTGCAGGCCCGGCCCTTTCAGGGCGGCTATCTGCTGCCGACCGAAGGCGACGGCCCCATTCACTTGGCCCCGGCCGAGGGCCGGCTGCCCACGCTCGGCGAACTCGGCCGGCGGAAGGATGCCCGCAGCCTCGCCCTCTACCGCAGCGGACTGGCGGAACTGGCCCGGCGCGCGCCGGTAGACGCGACCGCACGCCGGCTGCTGCGCGACCTGCAACTCCTGGCTCCGGCCGAGCAGCCGTACCACTATGCGGCCCCCGAGCGGCCCTTCGGCGCCGCCCTGGAAATGGCCCTGTCCGACCATGCCGGGGGCGTCTTCCTGCGGGGCTGGATCCGCGATCCGCTGCAGCTCATCGCCAAGCTCTCGCTGCGCAGTCCCTATGGGGAGCGCCAGCTCGCGCCGGAGGAGCTGAGCCGCTTCCCGAGGCCGGACTTAGCCAAGAAATACGCCAATGCGCCGCATGGCGGCATCGGGATAAGGCCTGGCTTCGCCCTGCATCTGCCCGATGCCGCCACCCGCCCGGTGGCGCAATGGACGCTGCGGCTGGAACTCACTACGGGCGATACCATTGACCTCACCGCCCCACCGGGGATCACCCATGCGCAATGCGCCCGCGACGCGGTGCTCGGCGCCATCGCGCCCGCGCATGTCACGCCGGAGATGATGGCGCGCTGCATCGCCCCGGCGGTAGAACGGCTGCACCGCACGGTGATGGAGGAACGCGGCACGCCGGAGGTAGTGCGGCTCGGCCAGGGAGTGCCGCATCCGGCCGTCTCTCTGATCGTGCCGCTCTACCGCAACCTCCGCTTCCTGCGGCACCAGTTGGCGGCCTTCGCGCGCGATCCCGCGCTGCGCGAGGCGGAGCTGATCCTCGTGCTGGATTCGCCGGAGCAGCGCGAGGAAACCGAGCACCTGCTGCGCGGGCTGCACGCCATCTACCGCCTGCCGCTGGTCCTGGTCGTACAGGCCGGCAATTACGGCTATGCCAGCGCCTGCAATGCCGGCGCGGCGGAAGCCCGGGCGCCGGTGCTGCTGCTGCTAAACTCGGATGTGGTGCCGGCTGGGCGCGGCTGGCTGCCGCCGCTGCTCGCCCCCCTCACCGGCGGGGCGCGCCGGAAGCGGCTGGTCGCCACCGGCCCGAAGCTGCTCTTCGAGGACGGCTCGCTGCAGCATGCCGGGCTGTTCTTTGAACCGGGCCCCGGCGGGGAATGGTTCAACAACCATTACTATAAGGGCTATCCGCGGCATCATCCCCCGGCGCAGGAGATGCGGAAGGTGCCGGGCATCACCGGCGCAGCCTTCTGCGTCCGGCGCGACGCCTTCGAGGCGGTGGGCGGGCTCTGCACCGACTATGTGATCGGGGATTACGAGGACTCGGATCTCTGCCTGAAGCTGCGCGCCGAGGGGGGCGAGATCGCCTATGTCCCGCAGGCCGAGCTCTACCACTTCGAGCGTCAGTCGATCCGCGAGCATGCCGGCTATGCCCGGACGCTCGCCTCCAACTACAACCGCCGCCTGCATCACCTGCGCTGGGATGCGGCCATCCGCCAGCTCATGGCCCGGACCGCACGGCGCAGCCAGGCCCGGGCGGGCTGACCCATGCGGCTCCTCTATCTCTGCCACAACCACCCCGACCTGCAGCCCGGCGGCACGGAGGTCCTGGCGCGGACCCTGTTCCGGGAATTGCGGGACCGGCACGGGGTCGAGGGGCTGTTCCTCGCCGCTGTGACCGGCGCGCACCGGGAGCGCCGGCCGGGGACGATGCTGCAGGCCATCGGCGGCAGGCCGGACGAGATGCTGGTCTGGCTGGGCCATTTCGACCGCTTCTTCCTGTCGCAGCCGGACACCTACGGTCTCGCCACCCTCGCCCCGCTGATCGAGCAGGCGAGGCCGGACCTGGTGCATATCCATCACCCCCTGTTGTTCGGGGTGGAAACCATCGACCTGATCCGCCGGGTGGCACCCCGGGCCCGGCTGGTCTTCACCGCGCATGACTTCTTCCCGCTCTGCCCGCAGGAAGGCCAGTTGCTGACCATGGAGGGCCGGCTCTGCCCCGGCCCCTCGCTGGATGCCTGCCAGGCCTGCTTCCCAGGCCGCCCTGGGGCCGATTTCGTCCTGCGCGACCTGCAGATGCGGGACGTATTCCGCGATTTCAGCCGGATCCTGGTGCCGAGCGCCTTCGCCCGCAGCCGCTATCTGGCAGCCGGCTGGCCTGAGGCGCTGTTCACGATCATGCCGAATGGAATCGCCGACTCGACGCCGGCGCCACATCGCCCGGCGGATGGCGGCCGGCGCGACCGCTTCGGCTTCTTCGGCCACATCAACCGCTTCAAGGGCAGCCTCATGCTGCTCGCCGCCTCCCGCCGGCTGAGCGAGGCGGGCATCGGGCACCAGGTGACCCTGCATGGCGGTGTCGCCTACCAGTCCGAGAGCTTCCTGGAGGAGTTCCGCACCGCCCTGGCAGCGGCGCCGGCGGCGCGCCATACCGGCCTCTACGCCGCCGCGGATCTCCCGAGGCTGATGGAGCGGATCGACTGGGTCGTGGTACCCTCGATCTGGTGGGAGAACGCACCGCTCGTCATCATGGAGGCCTTCCGGCACCGGCGCCCGGTGATCTGCTGCGATATCGGCGGCATGGCGGAGGCCGTGCGCGACGGCATCGACGGGCTGCATGCGCCGGCCGGCGACCCGGAGGGCCTGGCGCAGGTGATGCGGCGGGCCGCCGAGACCGAGGGACTCTGGGACAGGCTGGTAGCCGGCATCAGGCCGCCGCCGACCATCGCCGAGGTCGCCGAGCGCCACCTGAATTTCTATCAAGATGAATTGGGTCTGGGGCAAGCCTAAACTGCCGCCATTACCCTGGGGAAGTCGAGCATGGTGATGTTGAGGTCCGTCCCGCCGGTGCGCCGGGCCGGCGAAGCGCCGGGCGATGCTGCGGCATCGGCCGCTTCGCCGGCGCCGCCCTCCGCGACTGTCCACGGCCTCGTCGACAACGCCACATCCGAGCGGATCTATGGCTGGGTCTGGGATACCGCCAATCCCGGATACCGCCTGAAGGTGGAGCTTCGCCTGGCCAATGAGACGGTGGCAACCACCATTGCCGACCGGACCCGGCCGGATCTGGCCGGGAATGGTGTCGGCGACGGCAACCATGCCTTCGAATTCCCGCTGAGCGAGCGCTGGTTCGAGCGCCGCGCCGAACTCACCGTCGTCGCCATCGATGCGGGAGGCAAGGAGCATCCGATCAGCGTCCGCCTCTCCCGCCCCGATGACTCCAAGGTCATGGCCCAGCTCCAGCGCGCCATGGAGCGCCTGCGTGGCGAGCAGCAGCGGCTCCGGGCGGAATTCGCCCGATTGCAGGAGCGAGCCGCGCAATTGCCGGAGCCGGCGGCGATCGACGAGATCGCCAGGACAGGGCACGAGATTCAGCAGCGCCTCGATGCGCTCGAATTGTGGGTCTCGCGTCTCGACGACAGGCTCGGCGAGGCCGCGGCGCCCCGGAATGCCAAGGCGGGAGGGCGGCTCGACCCCTGGCAGGCGGCGCTCCTCGCAGTGCTGGCAAGCATGGCGAGCGCCATCATGGCGCTGGCGGCCGCGCATTTCCTGGCCTGATCCGGATGGCGCCCAAACCCGGCAACCGGAGCCCCGAGACCCTCCTGCGGGAGGCGATTGAGGACGTCCTGCGTGCCGCCAGCAGATGGCTCTGGCTGATGCTGGGTCTGGGCCTGATCGGGCTGCTGGTCGCCTTTGCGACCATGCTGAACCGGGTGTTCCTCATCAGCTACGTCCCCGTGACGCGGAGCACGGATTCGCTCCTGTCCGCCTGCATCCTGGCGGTGGCGATCATCATCCTCGCCGTGGCCTTCAGGTACCTGCAGAGCATCGCCGTGTCGTCCATCTCGCACTACGCGGCCCGGCGCCTCGCCGTGCCGGCGGTGCTCGCCACCGCCCAGCGCGCCGGCAGGCCGGAAACGCTGGCGAACGAGGCGATCAACGATATCGAGATCATGCGTGAGTCGCTCGTCGGCCCGGCCAGCCATGCTGCGCTCGATATCGTCCTGGTGCCGGTGCTGATCGCGCTGATATTCGTCATGCATGTGGCCTATGGCCTGCTCGCCCTGTTCTACTGCGGCATGGCGGGCATCCTGAGCCTGCTCATCGCGCGCGCGGTCAGCCGCGCCGCGCAGCCCGACGAGAATGGCCAGGCGCGCGCCTTTGGCCTGGCGGCGGATGCCATGCGTTCGGGCGAAGCGGTCCTGTCGATGGGCATGCTGCCCCGCCTGACCATGCAGTGGATCGGCATCAGCACCGAGGCGTCCGGCGAGGCTTGGCTTGCGGAGCGGCGGGCCGCGCGGCTGAGGACGGCGCTCGACATGCTGATGAGCAGCTTCCGCGGCGCGATCATGATGCTGGGAGCGGCGCTGCTGCTGAGCGGCGAGGACGTCGCTCATACCATAATGGCCGTCTTCTTCATCATGAACGCGCTGATCTCGCCCTTCATCCGGTTCGGCTCCAGCGCCCGCGACATCGCCGAGGGCCTGGCCGCCTGGCGCCGGCTGCGGGCGCTGGTGGAGGGCAGCCCGGCCCTGTCCCAGGGCATCGCCTTCCCCTGTCCGGAGGGCCGGCTCGTGATCGAGCATATGAGCTTCGCCTTCCGCGGGCCGCAGCCGCCCCTGCTGCGCAACATCGAGCTGCGGGTCGAGCCGGGCGAGATCATCGCCATCATCGGCGCCTCCGGCAGCGGCAAATCCACCCTGCTCCGCCTGATGCTCGGGATGTACCGGCCGAGTGCGGGCGGCATCTATCTGGACGGCCAGGCAACATATCAGTGGGACCGCCGCGACATGGCCCGCCATGTCGGCTTCCTGCCGCAGGAGGCACTGCTGTCCCGGGGCACGGTGGCGGAGGTGATCGCGCGCCTCGAAACGCCCGACATGCCGCTGGTGCTGGACGCGGCGCGGCGTGCGGGCGCGCATGAGACCATCGTCGGCCTGCCGCTGGGCTATGCCACGCCGATCGACGGCAGCCCCCGGCAGCTCTCCATGGGGCAGCGCCAGCGCATCGCCCTGGCTCGCGCCCTGTACGGCCGGCCGAAGCTGCTGCTGCTCGATGAGCTGGCAGGGTCCATGGATGCCGAAGGCGAGGCGCATGTGGCCATGCTTCTCTCGGTGCTGCGGGAGGAGGGCACCTCGGTCGTGTTCACCACCCACCGGCCGGGTCTGCTGGCGGCAGCCGACCGGGTGATGGCACTGCGCAACGGCACCCTCGTGCCGGCCGGCGAGGAACTGCCCAGGCTGTCGGGCCAGGCACCCCGCCTGGCAGGCAGGCAGGCCACCGTGGCAGGCGCGGCATGAGCAAGGCATCCCGCCAGGCCGGCCTGCGCCTGCGGGACGCCGGCATTACGCCACTGGCGGTGGCGACGATCATTGCGCTGTCCTGCTTCGGCCAGTTGGGCCTGTTCGCCTTCATCCTGCTGCTGCGGCACATCACCGACGGCGTCATGGAGACGCGGAACAGCGCGACCCTGATCGGGTTCCTGCTCCTCTTCGCCTTCACCGTCATCGTCTCCGGCCTGTACGGCCATCTTCGCGCAGCGATACTTCGTGCCGCGGCGGAGCGGTTCGGGCTGAGGCTGCAGGCGCAGGCAATGCAGGCCGCCATCCGGAATGCGGTGCGGACCGATGCCGGCAACGGCCTGGCGCTCCTGCAGGACATCAACCAGGTCCGGCGCTTCCTGGCTGGCGGCGGCCCCGTGGCCTTCCTCGACCTGTTCGGCGCCGCCATCGCGCTGTTCGTACTTTTCTACCTGGACACCATTCTCGGCCTGGTCGGCATCCTGGGAATCCTGATCGTTCTCCTGCTCGGCTTCGTCATGTACCGGGCGGCGCGCGAGACCACGCAGGAGGCGCGCAGGAAATCCCTCAGCACCTCTGCGGAACTGGGGGGCCAGCTGGTGCATCCCGATCTGGTCCGCGGTATCGGGCTGCTGGAGGCCACGATGTTCCGCTGGCAGGGCCGCTATGACGACGCCCTCTCCAGCACGGAGGCGGCACAGCAACGGCTGAACGCCTTGCGCGGCCTGGAAACCACGGTGATGGAGCTTCACGCGCTGGCGGTGAAGGTCGTCGCCTGCCTGATCGTCTTCACCCAGCATGGCGGAATGGGCCTGGTGATCATGGCCTATTTCGTGACGAGCGCGGCCATGAGCCCCTTCTCCTCCCTGTTCCATGACTGGCAGAGCTGGGTCTCGGCAGGACAGGCATGGCGGCGGCTCCAGGAGGCGCTGCAGCAGGATGGCCCGCCGGAGATCCTGCCGCCCGAGCCGGAGGCGCCGCGCGGCCTGCTGATCGAGGACCTCACCTTCCATCCGCCGGGGCGTCCGCGGCCGATCCTGGCGGATGTAACCCTGCGACTGCCGCCGGGAACGGCGGCCTTGGTCCAGGGGCCGAACGGCGTGGGCAAGAGCACGCTGATGCGCCTGACGCTCGGCCTCATGCCGCCGACTTCCGGCCGCGTGCTGCTGAACGGTCAGGACACCTTCCGCTGCGACCGCGCGGAATTCGGCGCCCGTATCGGCTACCTGCCGCAGGACGTGCAACTGCTGGAGGCCAGCGTCTTCGACAATATCGGCCGCGGCCCCGGCGCGCCGCCGGAATCGGTCGTGGCCGCCGCCCGCATGGCCGGCGCGCATGAGCTGATCGGCCGCCTGCCTCTCGGCTACCACACGCCGGCCGGGGCGACCTCCGGCCTCTCCGCCGGGCAGCGTCGCCTGATCGGCCTTGCCCGGGCGCTCTATGGCCAGCCGGATCTACTGATCCTGGACGAGCCCGAGATGGGCCTCGATGGATACGCCCGCGTCGCCCTGCGCGGCGCGGTGGCGGCGGTGCGGCAGTGGGGCGGCGTGGTGCTGGTCGTGACCCATGAGCCGCAAACCTGGCTCGATGCCGTCGACCTGCTGCTGCTCCTGCAGCCGGGCGGGGCCTGGCAGGTGCAGCCGGCGCGGCAGGCACAGGATTCGGGGGACAGACTTGCGACAGTTGATTGAGCACAAGACGGACACACTGCCCTCCCCGACGCCCCCCGCCTCGCTGGAGGAGCAGCTCGAGGCGTCGATCAAGACGCCGCCGGTCAGCCGGGTGGTTCGGGCCGCGCTGCTCACGCTCGCCCTCACCATGATCCCCTTCATTGGCTGGGGCACCATGACAGAGATGGAACGGGCGGTGCTCGCCAACGGCCAGCTCATCCCGGAAGGGCGGCGCAAGACCGTGAACCTGCTGGAACCCGGCATCCTGCGCCGGCTTGAGGTGCGCGAGGGCCAGATCGTCCGCGAAGGGCAGCCCCTGCTGCAACTGGACGTCACCCAGGCGGAAGCCGCGGCGGATCAGGCCAAGGCGCAATACTGGGGCGGCCGGGCACGCCTTGCCCGGCTGCGCGCCGAGCAGGCCGAGGAACGGACCCTCACCTTCCCGGAGGATCTGCGCCAGGCGGCTGCCGAGGACCCCTCCGTGGCGAATTTCCTGGAGGCGGAGCAATCCCTGTTCCAAGCCCGCTGGAGCGCCTTCGATGGCGCCGTGGCAGTCCAGGAACGCCAGATCTCGCAATACCAGGAACAGGTGAACGGTGCCCGGGCCCAGCGGGAGGCCGCGCAGGCCCAGCTCCGCTCCGCCCGCGACCAGATCGCCAGCCTGAAGGAATTGCTGGCACAGGGCTTCGCCGCCCGGTTCCGCGTGCTGGAGATGCAGCGCGCCGAACAGGGCTATCTGGCGGCGATCGGCCAGTTCTCGTCGCAGGAATCGCAGCTGCGCGAGGCCATCGCCCAGGCGCAGGGCCAGCTTGCCACGCTTCGGCTGAACCGCCTGTCCGAAATCGCCAACGACATGCAAGCCACCGCGGCGACGGTGGCGACTGCGGCGCAGCAATTGCGCGCCGCGCAGGACGTGCTGCAGCGGCGCGAGGTCGTCTCCCCGGAAGACGGGAAGGTGACCAATATCCGCGCCTTCACCCCGGGCAGCAGCATCGCCGGCGGCGAGCCGATCCTGGACCTCGTCCCGATCCACGACCGCTTCGTGGTCGAGGCCCACGTCATGCCTGTGGATATCGAGCAGGTCGAGGTGGGCCAGCGGGTGAATGTCAGGCTCAGCTCCTACCGGATGCGCGCCATGCCGCTGATCCCCGGCCGGGTGATCTATGTCTCGGCGGATGTGCAGCAGCCACAGACCGGCAGCGCCTTCTACACACTCCGGGCCGAACTCGATCAGGAGTTCCTGGATACGCTGCCGGGACTGATACTGGCTGCGGGCATGCCCTGCGAGGTCTATGTCCTCGGCGAGAAGCGTACGCCCTTCGATTACCTCTGGACCCCGATCAGCAGCATAGCGCGCCGCGCCTTCCGCGACTGAGCGGCCAAGGAAAACCGCAAAGGAATGGGGCGGCGCCCTGAGAGCGCCGCCCCTTCCAATTCTCCGCCAGCCGGTATCAGGCTGCCACAGCCAGTGGCCGCCGCACCTCCAGCCCGTCCGGATTGGCGGTCACCTGCACGGTCTCGCCGTCGTGGATCGTGCCTTCCAGCAGCAGGTTCGCCAGCTTGTCCTGCAGGCTGCGCTGGATCACCCGCTTCAGCGGCCGGGCGCCATAGGTTGGGTCATAGCCGGCCTCGGCCAGCCATTCCCGCGCCTTCTCGTCCAGCTCCAGGCTGATCTTGCGGTCCTCCAGCAGCTTGCGCAGGCGCCCGAGCTGGATGTCCACGATCGCCGCCATGTCGCTGCGCGCCAGGCGCCGGAACAGCACGATCTCATCCAGCCGGTTCAGGAATTCCGGCCGGAACCGCTCCCGCACCGCCCGCATCACCGCCGGCCGCGCGGCCTCGATATCCGCGCTCTCCGGCAGTTCCGCGATCGCCGTGCTGCCGAGGTTGCTGGTCAGCACGATGATGGTGTTGCGGAAGTCGACCGTCCGCCCCTGCCCGTCCGTCAGCCGCCCATCGTCGAGCACCTGCAGCAGGACGTTGAACACGTCCTCATGCGCCTTCTCGACCTCGTCGAAAAGCACGACCTGATAGGGCCGCCGGCGCACCGCTTCCGTCAGCGCGCCGCCCTCGTCATAGCCGACATAGCCCGGAGGGGCGCCGATCAGGCGGGAGACGGCGTGCTTCTCCATGTATTCGGACATGTCGATGCGCGTCATCGCCCGCTCGTCGTCGAACAGGAAGGCGGCGAGCGCCTTCACCAGCTCCGTCTTGCCGACGCCGGTGGGGCCGAGGAACAGGAAGCTGCCGATCGGCCGGTTCGGGTCCTGCAGGCCGGCGCGCGCCCGGCGGACGGCCTTGGAGACAGCCTCCAGCGCCTCCTCCTGGCCGACCACGCGCTTGCGGAGCTGGTCCTCCATGCGCAGCAGCTTGGCCCGCTCGCCCTCCAGCATCTTCTCCACCGGGATGCCGGTCCAGCGGCTGACCACGGCGGCGATGCCTTCCTCGGTCACCGCCTCGTTCACCAGCCGCGCATCGCCGTCGCCGGCCGCGGCCAGCTTCTTCTCAAGCTGCGGGATGATGCCGTAGAGCAACTCGGACGCCTTCGTGAGGTCCCCGCGGCGCTGCGCCAGCTCGACCTCGGTGCGGGCCCTGTCCAGTTCCTCCTTCAGCTTCTGGCTCTCGACGACCTTGGCCTTCTCCGCTTCCCAACGCTGGGTCATCTCGCGGGAGCGCTCCTCCAGGTCGGCCACCTCCTTCTCCAGCTTCGCCAGCCGGTCGCGGGAGGCCGGGTCGTCCTCCTTCCGCAGCGCCTCACGCTCGATCTTCATGCGCATCAGGTCGCGGTCGATCGCGTCCAGCTCTTCCGGCTTGCTGTCCACCTGCATGCGCAGGCGGGATGCGGCCTCATCCACCAGGTCGATCGCCTTGTCCGGCAGGAAGCGGTCGGTGATGTAGCGGTTGGAGAGGGTCGCCGCCGCCACCAGCGCCGCGTCGGTGATGCGGACGCCGTGATGCAGCTCGTACTTCTCCTTGATGCCGCGCAGGATGGAGATGGTGTCCTCCACGCTCGGCTCGCCGACGAAGACCGGCTGGAAGCGCCGCGCCAGCGCCGCGTCCTTCTCGATATGCTTGCGGTACTCGTCCAGCGTGGTAGCGCCGATGCAGTGCAGCTCGCCGCGCGCCAGCGCCGGCTTCAGCAGGTTGGAGGCGTCCATCGCCCCCTCCGCCTTGCCCGCACCGACCAGGGTGTGCATCTCGTCGATGAAGAGGATGATCTCGCCGGCGGCCTGCTCCACTTCCTGCAGCACGCCCTTCAGCCGTTCCTCGAACTCGCCGCGATACTTCGCGCCGGCCACCATGGCGCCGAGGTCGAGCGCCATGACGCGCTTGTTCTTCAGCGCCTCCGGCACGTCGCCATTGGCGATGCGGAGCGCCAGCCCCTCGACGATCGCGGTTTTGCCCACGCCGGGCTCGCCGATCAGCACCGGATTGTTCTTGGTGCGGCGGGCGAGCACCTGGATGGCGCGGCGGATCTCCTCATCCCGGCCGATCACCGGGTCGAGCTTGCCGTTGCGCGCCGCCTCGGTGATGTCGCGGGCGTATTTCTTCAGCGCGTCGAATTTCTCCTCGGCGTTCTGGCTGTCCACCTTGCGGCCCTTGCGGACATCCTCCACCGCAGCCTCCAGCCGCTGCGCATCGGCGCCGGCCTGCTTCAGGATGCGGCCTGCCGGGGTGTCGCTGGCGGCCAGCGCCACCAGCAGGCGATCCTGGGCGACATAGCTATCGCCCGCGCGCTGTGCCTGCTGCTGCGCCGCGTCCAGGACGCGCACGATGTCGGGGGTGAATTGCGGTTGGCCCGCCCCGGCGCCGGAGACCTTGGGCTGGCGCCCGATCTCGGCATCCACGGCCTGCTTCGCCCGGGCGGGGTCACCGCCGGCGGCGCGGATCAGCCCCGCAGCCGCGCCCTGCTCGTCATCCAGCAGGGCCTTCAGCAGGTGCTCCGGGGTGATCCGCTGGTGGTATTCGCGGATCGCAATGGTTTGCGCGGCCTGGAGGAATCCACGCGCGCGATCAGTGAACTTTTCTATGTCCATATTGTCCCTCCCCCGCGGCCCGGGGGTCCAGAGCACCCGCCAGCCCGCCAGATTCAACGGCGACCGGCGCCCCCCGCCCCTGCACAGGCGACAGGCGGCACCAAGTTCGATCAGGATGTGGTATTGCGCCTTGCGTTAGTTCAAGGGGCCGGAAAGGAATTCGTTCCGATGCGCGTCGAGCACATCTACCGCTACCCGGTGAAGGGGCTGACGGCCGAGGCGCTGGAGGAGGTGGAGCTCACCCCCGGCCAGTGCCTGCCGCATGATCGCCGCTTCGCCCTGGCCCAAGGCGACGCCCCCTTCGACCCGGCCGCCCCCACCTGGCTGCAGAAGCGCCATTTCGGCTGCCTGATGGTGAATGCCAGGCTGGCCCTGCTGCATTCCGCCTTCGATCCCCGCACCGGCCAGCTTTCCATCCGCCCGCCGGATGGCCCGCCCCTGGTCGCCGATACCCGCACCGAGGAGGGCCGCGCCCTGATCGCCGCCTATCTCACGGAATTCCTGGGCGAGGAAGCCCGCGGCACACCGCGCTTCGTCGAAGCCCCCGGGCACAATTTCACCGATGTGGCGAAAAAGTGCGTCTCCATCATCAGCCTCTCCAGCCTGCATGCGCTGGAGCAGGCGGTGGGGCAGCGGCTGCATCCGCTGCGCTTCCGGGCCAATATCTACGTCTCAGGCGGCGTGCCCTGGGCGGAATTCGGCCTGCTGGGACAGGAGATCCTGTTGGGCGGCGCACGGCTGCGGGTCTTCAAGCGCATTGTCCGCTGCCCGGCGACCGAGGTGAATCCTGAAACCGCGGAGCGCGACGCGGAGCCCCCGAAATGGCTGCGCCAGCATTTCGGCCATGCCGATCTCGGCGTCTATGCCGAGGTGCTGGAAGGCGGCCGCCTGGCCGTGGGCGATGCGCTGGAGCCGACAGAGAGCAACCTGTTGCACTGACCGGTTGCCGCGGCGGGTGTGGCCCCCATGGCAAAGGCGGGCCGCCCCGGCCCGAGCGCGGCCGCCGCGGTGAAGCGCGGCCCGGCCGGGCCGAGATGCCGGGCTGCCTCTGTCTCCCCAGAAGCCAGCAGCACCGCCGCTCCGGCCGGCCCATAGCCGACTGCCGCCACCAGCCCCGCGCCGGCATCCCAGCGGAGGGCGACCAGAGCGCCGAAGAGGCCGGCCAGCAGCAGGTCGCCCGGCGCAGCGGCACCGCCCTCGGCTGCCTTGCGCGCCAGCTTCGCGTCGAATTCAAGCACTGCCGCGTCCTCGCCGGCCAGCGCGACGACTATGCGGCGTGCCGGTGGTCCTCGGGACCGGCTTAGTCAATAACCACGACCGCTGCGGCATCTCCCACCGTCCATCCCGCTGGCAGGTTCAGGATCGCGGGAAAGATGCGCGCCGCCGGTGGCGTCTCGGCCCAGGCGGGCGCCGGTTCCAGCCAGCACGGTTCGAAGTGAGTGGGTTCGGCCGCGCCCGTAGCGGCAGCGAGAGGACAGGCCAGGACGGTCTGGAGGATGGTCCGAACGCGCATGGCCGCTCTCCGCTTCCTCGCATCCGCCATTCGGGTGAGGCCCGGTGGAACCGAGCCTCACATGGATGTCAACCCTCCGCTCCGGCCAGGATCCCGCGCTCGCAGCCGGCCCAGGCGCGGAACTGCGGGATCAACCGCCAAGGCCCGGCACCGCAGGGCTGTGCTGCCGGCCTGCGTCGGGCGGCCCCGCCTCGGCCGGGCCGCCCGGTTGTCGTAGACCGGTCAGACCGGCTCGCGCGTCTCCGGCGCCGGGGCTTCGTCCTCCGCCTCGGCTTCCAGGGCATGGCCATTGGCGTGGCCGTTGATCTCCGGCTGCTCGGCCGCGCCATCGGCGGCCTCGGCCTGCTCCGTGCCGTTCTGGTAGCGCCGCTGCTGCTGCATGCCCTGATGCTGCTGCTGGGCCTGGTTCATGGCGTTCAGGATGCGGAAGTAGTGCTCCGCATGCTGGAAGTAGCTCTCCGCCATGACGCGGTCGCCGGAGCCAGTGGCGTCGCGGCCAAGCTGCAGATACTTCTCGAAGAGCTGCTGTGCCGTCCCGCGCAGCCGCACATCGGGGCCGTTGGAGTCGAAAACATGGTTGCGGCTCATCGGCTGATGGCCGCCGTGGCGGTACTGGCCCCCGCCCCCGCCTCCGCCGCCTCCACCGTGACGATGGCTGCGGCCACGCATGCGTTTCATGTTCATCGGTGTCGTGTCTGCCGTCTCGCAGCTTAGCCGCCTGCCCGTGCCGGAGGTTTCCGGGCACGTCCACTCTGGCGGTCGATTTCGTCCAGTGCTTCGCGGCCGCCGTGCTTTCCACGGTCCGGCCGCCGAACGAGCCCCGCACCACAAGGGCCCAGGCAATACCTGGTCCCAGCGAGGGACTGAGGGAAAGCTAGCCCCACCGGGCCAAGCCGCCAATCGGTTTTTTTGCCTGCCGTCCTGGCAGCCCTTCACCCGAGCAGAAGCGCCCTCTCGATACCTCCTAGATCGGCACGGCAGCCCCGGACTGCAAGCCCCCCGGCGCGTGCGATCGCCTCCACCGCCTGGCGCTGCCCGTGGCCGAGTTCCAGCACCGCCCGTCCGCCCGGCGCGAGCAGGCGCGGTAGGGCGGCAATCAGCGCGCGATAGGCCGCCAGCCCATCCTGCCCACCATCCAGGGCCGAAGCCGGCTCATGCCGCGCCACCTCCGGCATCAGGCCAGGGATCGCCGCCGACTCGATATAGGGCGGGTTGCTCAGCACCAAGTCGAAGCGGCCAGCCAGCGGCGCTGCCCAGTCCGCCACCAGGAAATGGGCCCGATCAGCCAAGCCAAGCCGAGTCGCATTCTCCCGCGCCAGGGCCGCCGCCGCCGGCACGCGGTCCACGCCGATGCCGATGGCCTCGGGAAATTCGGTCAGCGCCGCCAGCAACAGGCAGCCGGTGCCGGTGCCGAGATCCAGCACCCGCCGCACCGCGCCGCGATCGGGAAAGAGGTCCAGCGCCGCCTCGATCAGCGTCTCCGAATCGGGGCGTGGGATCAGGGTGGCGGGCGAGACGGCAAAGGGCAGCGACCAGAATTCCTGGTAGCCAAGCAGATGCGCGACCGGCACATGCTCCAGCCGGCGCCGGAGGAGGTCGGCGAAGCGCTGCGCCGCATCCGGTGATACCGGCGCGCGGGGGTCGCGCAGCAGGTCCTCCATGCGGCACTCCATGGCATGGGCCAGCAGCAGGCGCGCCTCCAGCCGCGGCGACTCGATGGCTGCTGCCCGGAGATGCTGGCCGGCGCGACACAGGAAGGCCCCGACCGTCCCGGTCGGATCAGCGCAGGCGGTCAATCCACCTCCGCCGCCAGCCGCGCCGCCTGGTCCTCAGCGGTCAGGGCGTCGATCAGCTCGTCGAACTCGCCCAGCATCACGCGGTCAATCTTGTGCAGGGTCAGGCCGATGCGGTGGTCGGTCACGCGGCCCTGCGGGAAATTATAGGTGCGGATGCGCTCGCTGCGGTCGCCGGTGCCAACCTGGCTCCTGCGGTCGGCGGCGCGGCTGGCATGGGCGGCGGCGCGCTGCTGCTCGAAGAGGCGGGAGCGCAGCACCTTCATCGCCTTGGCACGGTTCTTGTGCTGCGACTTCTCCTCCTGCATCGCCACGACGATGCCGGTCGGCAGATGAGTGATGCGGACCGCCGATTCGGTCTTGTTCACATGCTGGCCGCCGGCGCCGCTGGCGCGGAAGACGTCGATGCGCAGATCCTTCTCGTCGATCTGCACATCCACATCCTCGGCTTCCGGCAGCACGGCGACCGTGACGGTAGAGGTATGGATGCGCCCCTGCGTCTCCGTCTCCGGCACGCGCTGCACGCGATGCACGCCGGATTCATACTTCAGCCGGGCGAAGACTCCCTTGCCCTGGATCTCCGCCACTGCGCCCTTCACGCCACCGAGGTCGCTTTCGTCATAGTCCAGGATCTCGAATTTCCAGCGGCGCGATTCGGCATAGCGCTGATAGGCGCGGAACAGTTCGGCGGCGAAGAGCGCCGCCTCGTCGCCCCCGGCGGCGGGGCGGATCTCCAGGATGGCGCTGCGCTCATCGGCGATGTCGCGCGGCAGGAGCATGAGGCGGACCTCGCGCTCCAGCAGCGGCACGCGTTCCTTCTGTGCCTGGTATTCGGCCTCCGCCAATTCGCGCAGTTCCGGGTCGGCCAGCATCGCCTCGGCCTCGTCCCGCGCCCGCTCGGCGGCGCGCAGTTCGGAGACCTTCTCGACCAGCGGCTCGAGTTCCGAAAGCTCCTTGGACAGCGCGCCGAATTGCGCGCCATCGGCGGTGGCGAGCTGATGCTTCAGCTCCTCCGCCCGCGTCAGGACCCGGTCAAGCTTTTCTGCGATGCTCATGCCAGCCGCCGCACGATCTCCCCGATCGCCACGCTCTCCTGCGTCCCGGCATCGAGGTCGCGCAATTGCGCGACGCCCTTGGCAAGCTCGTCCTCGCCCAGGATGACCGCGGCGCGCGCGCCGATGCGGTTGGCCCGCTCCATGCGGCGCTTGAGATTGCCCTTATAGGCGATCTCCGCCACTACTCCGGCGCGGCGCAGCGCCTGCAGCAGATCGAGCGCCGGCCCTTCCGCCGCCTCGCCCACCGGCACCACGGCCACGGGGCGCGGCGCGGGCGGGGTCTGGCCGGCTTCCGCCAGCAGCAGCGACAGGCGCTCCACCCCCGCGGCCCAGCCGACGGAGGGGGTAGGCGGGCCGCCCATCTCCTCCACCAACCCGTCATAGCGCCCGCCGGCCATCACCGTGCCCTGCGCGCCCAGCCGGTCCGTGACGAATTCAAAGGCGGTGTGGCTGTAGTAGTCGAGGCCGCGCACGATCCGCGGATTGTCGCGGAAGGGCACGCCGAAGCGCTCCAGATACCGCTTCACCCCGGCATAGAAGGACGCGGCCTGCTCCGTCAGGTGGTCATGGATGGTCGGCGCCTCGGCGATGATCGCCCGGTCGCCGGCATCCTTGCTGTCCAGGATGCGCAGCGGATTCCGCTCCAGCCGCACCCGGCTGTCCTGCGAGAGACGGTCCTTGTGCGCGGTGAAATAGGCCACCAGCGCCGCCCGGTACGCCTCCCGGCTCGCCGCATCGCCCAGCGTGTTGATCTCCAGCACCGTGCCCTCGGCGATGCCGAGTTCCTGCTGGATGTGCCAGCCGCAGGCGATCACCTCCGCATCCGCCAGCGGCTCGGCGGCGCCCAGCACCTCGATGCCAATCTGGTGGAATTGCCGATAGCGCCCCTTCTGCGGCCGCTCGTAGCGGAACATCGGCCCGGCATAGAAAACCTTGCGCGGCAGCCCGCCCTGGGTCAGCCCGTTCGTGACCAGCGCCCGGCAAACCCCTGCCGTGTTCTCCGGCCGCAGGGTGATGGAATCGCCGCCGCGATCCTCGAAGGTGTACATCTCCTTCGTCACCACGTCGGAGGTGTCACCGAGGCTGCGGGAGAAGACGCGGGTATCCTCGAAGATGGGCGTCGCCCATTCCTCGAAGCCGTAGAGCGCACTGATCCGCCGTGCCACCTCGATGACGCGGTGGTGGCGGCGGAATTCCTCGCCGATCAGGTCATGCGTGCCGCGCGCCGGTTGCAACTGGGTCAAGGGAAAAGTCCGTCAACGAAAATCCGAGGGAAAGAACACCAACAGATCCAGGGCCAGCATCAGCGCCAGCAGCCCGCCGCAGGTCCAGACCAACCGCCGCAGCTTCCGCTCGAAGCCGGGCAGGTGACGCTCCAGGCTGCGCATCTTCGCCTCGCGCCGGGACGCGGCGGTGCCAGCGCTGAGTTCCCGCGCCTCACGCACCGCATCCAGCAGGAGGGGGTAGGCCCCGAAGGCAGACATGCCGGCCCCGCTACTCCGCCGCCTGCCTAGTCGCCGCCTCGGCCGCCTTGATCTGCTCGGCCTTCTTCTCCACCAGCTCGACCAGATGGTCCACCATCCGGTCGGCATCAATGGTGTGATCGGTCTTGCCGGCGGCATAGACCATGTGCCGCCCGGCGCCACCGCCGGTCAGGCCGATATCGGTCATCAGCGCCTCGCCCGGTCCGTTCACCACGCAGCCGATGATGGAGAGGGTGATCGGCGTCTCGATATGCGCCAGCCGCTCCTCCAGCACCGCCACGGTCTTGATGACATCGAAGCCCTGGCGCGCGCAGGAGGGGCAGGAGATGATCTTCACCCCGCGATGCCGGATGCCGAGGGTCTTCAGCATCTCCCAGCCGACATGCACCTCCTCCTCCGGCTCCGCGCTCAGGGAGACGCGCAGCGTGTCCCCGATCCCGGCCCAGAGCAGGCTGCCCAGCCCCACCGCGCTCTTCACCGTGCCGGCGCGCTTCCCGCCCGCCTCGGTGATGCCGATATGCAGCGGGTGATCGCAGACCTCGGCCAACTGCTGATAGGCGGCAACGGCCAGGAAGACGTCGCTCGCCTTCACGCTGATCTTGAACTCGTGGAAGTCGTTGTCCTGCAGATGCGCAGCGTGCCAGAGCGCGCTCTCGACAAGTGCCTCCGGATTCGGCTCCCCGTATTTCTCCAGCAGGTGCTTCTCCAGGCTGCCGGCATTCACGCCGATGCGGATGGAGCAGCCATGGTCGCGCGCCGCCTTCACCACCTCCTTCACCCGCTCGGCGCTGCCGATATTGCCCGGATTGATCCGCAGGCAGGCAGCGCCGGCCTTCGCGGCCTCGATGGCGCGGCGGTAGTGGAAATGGATGTCGGCGACGATCGGAACATTCACCTCCCGCACGATCTCGGCCAGCGCCGCCGTGCTCTCCGGCGTCGGGCAGGAGACGCGGACGATATCCGCCCCCGCCACCTCGGCCCGCCGGATCTGCGCGATGGTCGCCGCCGCATCCTCGGTCGGCGTGTTGGTCATGGTCTGCACGCTGATCGGCGCATCCCCGCCGACGAGCACCTTGCCCACCCGGATCTGGCGGGACTTTCTCCGAATGATCTGCTGGTAGGGGCGATAGCTCATGCGCTGGGGATCCCCGAACACTCGGGCGGAATATGGCAGTCCCGCCGGCTTTGCCAAAGCGCCGCCCTGAAGACGGCGGCGCTGGCCGAAACTATTGCGGCGCCGTGGCAGCGCCAGGCGGCGGCAGCCCGGCCTTCAGCCGCTCCGGCTCCATCGGCACGTCGCGCCGCACCGCCCGGCCGGGGCCGAGGCCCGGCACCACCTGGCCATCCACCAGGATTTCCAGCCCCCCGGCATTGCCTGTGGAGAGCAGCAGCCCCTCCTTGGCGGGAGCGGCCCAGCTCTCGCCCGGGCGCAGCACGCGATTGACCAGGACGGGACCGCCCCGCCCCTCCCGCACTTGCACCCAGCTATCTGCCTTGGCGCGCAGCACCACGCGCCCCTCCGCGGGCTGGGGTGGAGCTGTGGCAACGGGCGGAGGCGGCGCAATATCGGGGGCTGGCACCGGCGCCGGCTCCGCGGGGGTGGGCACCACCACCCGCGGCACGGTGGCCGCGACGGCCGAGCTTGGCGCCGGCTGAACCGTCGGGGGCGGCACGATTCCGGCGCTCGCCTCCGGCGCGGCCGGTTCCGGCGCGCTTTCATCGCGGGCCATCTGCTCCAGACGGGGCGGCAGGGGGGGCACGGCGTCCACCGTGCGGTCGCCACTGCCGGACCATTGGTACCAGCCGATATAGGCGCCGACCGCCAGCACCGCGCCCAGCAGCATGACCGCCCCGGCGGGCACTCCCCGCTCCGGCACCGGCTCCGGGAAGACCAGGTCGGTCTTGCGCCGCACCGCCGGGCCGCTGACCTCGCGGAAGCGGCGGACCATCTCGCCCTCGTCCAGGCCAAGGGCCCGGGCATAGCTGCGGACGAAACCCAGGGCATAGGCGGGCGCCGGCAGGTCGCGCAGCCGCCCCTCCTCCAGTGCCACCAGATAGCCCCGGCGAATCCGCAAAGAGGCCGCCAGATCCTCGACCGACAGGCCAAGGGCCAGCCGGGCGTCACGCAATTCCTCGCCCAGCCGTGCGGCTTCGCCGACGGGGGCGGCTTCCGGTCTGGTCAGGCGTTTCATCTCATTCGGCACGCCGGAACGATGTAGCCTGCCCCCCACAAAGCCGCAAATGCGACCGCGCGGATGCGGGCATGAGCCATGCACTTCGCCGGATTATACATTGCAGGCCGATTCGCGGCTCCGGGCACGGACGCCCTCCGATGGCCGGGCCGTTCAGACAGCGCGCGTGGCGAGGGCGACGGCGGCCTGGGCGATCAGCTCCTGGATGATTTCCGCCACCGGCTGCTCCCGCGTGACCATGCCGACGGACTGGCCAGCCATCAGGCTGCCATGCTCCACATCGCCCTCGATGACCGCCCGGCGCAGGGCGCCGGCCCAGAAATGCTCGATCTCAAGCTGGGCGGCCTCCTTCGTCACCTCGCCGGCCTGGAAGCGCCGCAGCACCTCCGCCTGGTGCTCCATGAAGCGGCGGGTGCCGGCATTCTGCAGGGCGCGGACGGGGATGACCGGGAAGCGCTCGTCAAGCTGCACCGTCGGCACGGCGTCCCGCGCTGCGCCGCGGATGAAGGCCTGCTTGAACTTCGGATGCGCGATACATTCGGTCGCGCAGACGAAACGGGTGCCGAGTTGCGCTCCCGCCGCCCCCATCTCCAGATAGGAGAGGATCGCCTCCCCTCGGCCGATGCCGCCGGCGACGAAGACCGGCACCTCGGTCAGGTGCGGCAGGATCTCCTGCGCCAGCACGTTCAGGCTGACCGGGCCGATATGCCCGCCGGCCTCGCTGCCCTCGATCACCAGCGCATCGGCGCCCAGGCGAACCAGCCGCTTCGCCAGGGCCAAGGCCGGGGCGAAGCAGACAACCTTCGCCCCGCCCTCCTTGGCCTTGCGGATCGCGCCTCCGGGCGGGATGCCCCCGGCAAAGACGATATGGCCGACCTTCGCCTCCAGGCAGGCATCCACAAGCTGCTCCAGCCGCGGATGCATGGTGATGAGGTTCACCCCGAAGGGCATCCGGGTCAGCGCCTGAGTGCCGGCGATCTCCTCTGCCAGCCGGTCCGGCTCCATCGCCCCGCAGGCGATGACGCCGAAGGCGCCGGCATTGGAGAGGGCGGCGACCAGGTTCCGCTCGCTCACCCAGCTCATCGCCCCGCCCATGACGGCATAGCGGCTGCCGAGGAATGCGGCGCCGCGCGCCATCAGCCGGTCGAGCCGGGCCAGGGCGTCGGCAGAGGGGGTGGCGAGCATATCCATGGATCAGTCCGCCGGCCCGTCCAGGCCATAGGCGGTGTGCAGCGCCCGCACCGCCAGCTCCGTGTATTCGGCGCCGACCAGGACGCTCACCTTGATCTCGCTGGTGGAGATGACCTGGATATTGATGTTCTTCTCAGCCAAGGCCCGGAACATGGTGTTGGCCACGCCCGCATGGCTGCGCATGCCGATGCCGACGACGCTGATCTTGGCCACGTTCGGGTCGGCCACCAGCGTCTCGTAGCCCAGCTCGGCCTGGGCCTGGCCCAGAAGGTCGCGGGCGCGGGCCAAGTCCGCCTTGCCCACGGTGAAGGTCAGGTCAGTGGACCCGTCCGCGCCGATATTCTGCACGATCATGTCCACATTCACATTCCCCTTGGCCAGCGCCCCGAAGACGCTGGCGGCGACGCCGGGCCGGTCCGGCACGCGCCGGAGCGTCACCTTGGCCTCGTCGCGGGAATAGGCGATGCCGCTGACAACGGGCTGTTCCACGATCTCGTCCTCGTCCACCACCAGGGAGCCGGGCTTGTCCTCGAAGCTGGAGAGGACCTGCACCCGCACCCGCTGCTTCATCGCCAGCTCGACCGAGCGGGTCTGCAGGACCTTGGCCCCGACCGAGGCCAGTTCCAGCATCTCCTCATAGCTGATCCGCTCCAGCTTGCGGGCGCGGGGCACGATGCGGGGGTCGGTGGTATAGACCCCGTCCACATCGGTATAGATGTCGCAACGATCCGCCTGCACCGCCGCCGCCAGCGCCACCGCCGAAAGGTCGGAGCCGCCGCGGCCAAGGGTGGTCACGCGGTTGTCCGGGCCAATGCCCTGGAAGCCCGCCACCACCGGCACCTGGCCCATTTGCATGCGCCGGATGAGCTCGGCGCCCTCGATCGCCTCGACCCGCGCCTTGCCATGCGCGCCATCGGTGCGGACCGGGATCTGCCAGCCCTGCCAGGAGCGGGCATCCACCCCGATGGTCTGCAGGGCGATGGCGAGCAGACCGATCGTCACCTGCTCCCCGGTCGCGACCACGGTGTCGTATTCCCGCGCGTCATGCAGGGGCGAGAGATCCTGGCACCACTTGACCAATTGGTTGGTCACGCCGGCCATGGCGGAGACGACGACAGCGACTTCGTTCCCCGCCTCGACCTCCCGCTTCACGCGATTGGCGACATTGCGGATACGGTCGAGATCGGCGACGGATGTGCCGCCGAACTTCATCACGATACGGGCCATGCTGCGGCGCTTCGAGTCCGAAATGAGCGCCCCGCACGGTTGCGGGGACCGGGAGGGCGGCACAGATACCGGGGCGGCTCCCGCACTGCAACATCACGCGAGGGCCGGGAGAAGAAAGGATTGCACATGGGTCCGGCGGGTGACACGGCAATCGGGGCCGAAATTGCCAAATTCGACCGGCTGGCCTCCCGCTGGTGGGATCCCTCCGGCCCGATGGCGCCGCTGCACCGGATGAACCCGGCCCGGATGGGCTGGATCATCGCCCGGCTGGCTCGCCGCCATGGCCGCGACCCGGCGGCGCCGGATGCACTGGCCGGGCTGCGCATCCTGGACGTCGGCTGCGGCGCCGGGCTGGCCAGCGAGGCCCTGGCCCGGGCCGGCGCCACCGTCACGGGCCTGGACGCGGCCGGGGAGGCCCTGGCCGCAGCCCGCGCCCATGCCGCCGCCGGGGGGCTCTCCATCACCTACCGGGAGGGGACGCCGGAAGCCCTGCTGGACTCAGGCGAGCCCCCCTTCGATGCCGTCCTGGCGCTGGAGGTAATCGAGCATGTCGCCGACCGCACCATGTTCTGCCACTACCTGGCAGAACTGGTACGGCCAGGCGGGCAGGTCTTCCTCTCCACCCTGAACCGCACGCCGCGCGCCTTCCTGCTGGCCAAGCTCGGCGCCGAATATGTGCTGCGGCTGTTGCCGGTGGGCACGCATGACTGGCGGATGTTCGTCCGCCCGGCCGAACTCGGCGCCGAATTGCGCGCCGCCGGGCTGCGGGTGACCGATATCGCCGGGCTTTCGATGGACGTGCTGAGCGGCCGCTGGCGCATCAGCCGGGATGTCGGGGTGAATTACCTGGTCATGGCGGAGCGGGGCCGGTAGCGGTCCGCCGGGCACCGGCCGGCCTGGAATTTTGACACGGCGCAAGGCGCGCGATCCGGTCCGGTGTCATATAGCACCCATGCATTTTCCCGCTCCCGGACTCCTTGCCGGCAGGGCGGTCAGGGGAACATGGGCCAGGCAGAACTGGCTGGGCTGGACACTGGCCGCTGCGCTGGTGCTGCCAGCCCTGCTCTTCGCTGCCATCGCCTGGTACGACCACGACCGCGTTCTGGCGGAAGCGATGGCCGAGGCACAGCGCACCACCGCCACCCTGCGCGAGCATGCGCTGAAGGTTCTGGAAACCCATGAACTGCTGATCCGGCAGGTGGATCGCCGTGTCCGCGGCCTGGACTGGGAAGCAATCCGCGCCTCCTCCCTCGAACAGGAATTGAGAGAGATCCACGAAAACCACCCGCAGATCGCCGAGATCGGACTGGCCGACGCCGAGGGCTGGCTGCGCATCAGCAGCGTGCCCGTGCCGTCGGCAGGGGTATCAGTTTCGCACCGCAGCTATTGGGCCGCGCAGCGGAAGCAGGATGCCGGCACCTATATCAGCCGCCCCTTCCTTCCCATCGGCGGCAGTGTGCCGGGTTTCGGCCTCAGCCGGCGCCGCACCACGCCGAACGGCGATTTCGACGGCACCATCCAAATCGTCGTCTCGATCCCCTACTTCACCCGGTTCTGGAGGGAAACCGCCCCCGAGCCCGAAACCACCGTACTCCTGTTCCGGGCGGATGGCGAGTTGCTGAGCCGGATTCCCCCGACCGGGATGACGCAGTTCGCGCCCAGCGGCAGGCTGATGCAGGCCATCGCCGCCATGCCGGATGGAGCCTATCGCAGCCCGTCCGAGGTGGATGGGATCGATCGCATTATCGCCAACAGCCGGCTGGGCCAGTACCCCCTCTACATCGCCTATGGGCGCCCGGTGGACACAATTCTGGACCCCTGGCGTATGCGCATGTTCGGCTTCGGCGCGCTCTTCGCGGCGACGGCCCTGGCCTTGCTGCTGGCCATCCTGATGGCCGTTCGGCAGGCCGAGGGGCGGGAGCGGGAGGCCGCGCGCCGATCGGCCGCCGAAGCCGGCGCGCTGGAGGCGCAGAAGCTGGAGACCCTCGGGCATCTCGCCTGCAGCATGACGCATGACTTCAACAATGCGCTGCAGGTGGTGATCGGGAACCTGAAGCTACTGCAGAAACGGGCGCAGATGGAGGATCCGACGCTGGCCCGACGGATCCAGGCGGCTTTGCAGGGCGCCGAAATGGGCCGGCACCTGACCGGGCGGCTCCTTAACTATGCCCGGCAGCACCCCTCCGGCGACACGTCCACCCCCTTCGACCTCCATCTCTGTATCCGTGAGGCCGAACCGCTGCTGCGCCAAGCCGTGGGCGCCCGGGTCAAGCTCCTGCTCGATCTGGCGCCGGATGCCGGGAAGATCCTGGGTGATCGGGGCGAATGCCAGGTGGCGCTGCTCAACCTAGTCGTCAACGCGCGGGACGCGATGCCGGAGGGCGGGATCGTCACGATCCGCACTGCCCGGCTCTCCCTGCCGGATGCGGAAAGCCTGACCGTGACCGTGGCGGATACCGGCACCGGCATGCCACCCGAGATCGCCGCGCACGCCTTCGATGCCTTCTTCACCACCAAGGAACCCGGCCGGGGCACCGGCCTCGGCCTGGCCCAGGTCTGGAGCTTCGCGCAACAGGCCGGCGGTACCGCCCGGATCCGCAGCGAACTGGGCCGGGGGACGGCGGTGACCATGACCTTGCCCTGCGCCGATGCAGCGGCACGTCAAGCACCCCGCCAGCTGACGGACCCGCAAAGCTTCAGCGAAGCGCCTCCATAGGCCCCTGGCGCGATCTGGCGCCCCGGAGGCGGGACCCCTCACCCATCCGCCCGCGGCACCCAGGGGATGCGGGCGATTTCGATTCCTTCCTCTCTCAGCGCCTCGGCCTCGGCATCGCTGGCCTCGCCATAGATGCCGCGGCGGTCGCTCTCGCCGCGGTGCATCTTGCGCGCCTCCTCGGCGAAGTCCTTGCCGACATAGTCGCAATTCTTCTCCACCTCGGCCCGCATGCGCTGCAGCAGCGCAATCAACTGGGCAGGCATCGGGCCGGTGGCGGCCTGGCTGGCCGGTGCGGGAAGCTGCGCAGGAGGGGCAGGCGGCAGGTCCCTGGTCCGGGTCCGGCCCTTCTTCGGAATGGCCGGCGCCATGAGCTGCTTCGTCACCTCCGTGCTGCCGCAGACCGGGCATTGCACGAAGCCGGCCTTCGCCTGCTTCTCGAAAGCGGCGCTGTCCTTGAACCAGCTATCGAATTCATGGCCTGCGCTGCAGCGCAGATCGTAATGGATCATTCCCCTCTTCCCCGGCCCCGCGAATAAGCCGGGGCCCGATTCAGGAGATAGGTTGGCACTCTCCGCTCAGGAGTGCCAGTCCTCTCCGTCTCACTAGGCGGCCAGCAGGGCGTCCAGCTTCCCTGCCCGCTCCAGCGCTGCCAGATCGTCCGAGCCGCCGATCGCCTGCCCGTTGATGAAGATCTGTGGGACGGTGGTTCGCCCGCCCGACCGCTCGATCGCGTCCCGCCGGGCCTGGGAGCCATGCGGCGCGTCAAATTCCTCGAACTCCACCCCCTTGCGGGAGAGCAACGCCTTGGCGCGCGCGCAATAGGGGCAGAAGGGGGTGGTGTAGATTTCGACCTTGGCCATGCAATGAAGCTTGGATGTCCCCCGCTCCGGGTCAAGCCGCCCGCCATGCGTCCACAGCAGGTCAGCGCGCCCCCTCTAGCCGGGGGTCGGGCACCCGCGCGGCCGCCAGCACCTCCACTGCGGCGGCACCGGCCTCCAGCAGCAGCCGGGCGCAGGCATTGGCGGTGGCGCCGGAGGTCATCACGTCATCCACCAGCAGCACCCGACGCCCCGCGATGCGCGCCGCTCCCTGGCGGGAAAGGGCGAAGGCGCCCTCCAGCACCGCCGCCCGCTCCGCGGCGCCGCGGTCGCCGAGGGGCGGGGTCCGCCGGAGGCGGCGCAGCAGGTCGGGGATGTGCGGCTTCCCTGCCATCCGGGCCAGCCGCGCCGAGAGCAGTGCCGCCTGGTTGTAGCGCCGCGCCAGCAGCCGCCGCCAATGCAGCGGCACCGGGGCCAGCAGATCGGCCCGCGCCAGCAGCGCCGCCCCGGCCCGTGCCATGTGCCGGGCCAGGGGGGACGCCAACTCGGTCCGGTCGGCATGCTTGAAGGGCAGGATCAGCCGCTGCGAGGCTGCATCATAGCGCAGCGCCGCCCGCGCCGTAGCGAAGGCCGGGGGGCATTCGGCGCAGGCGGGGCAAAGGCTACCGCCCTCCCCCACCCCTGCATGCGGGAAGGGCACGCCGCAGCGGGCACAGCAGGGCTCGGTGACGAAGGACAGGCCGGCGAAGCAGGCAGCGCAGAGCGAGCCCTGCCGGTCCACCGCCGCCTCGCAGGTCAGGCAATGCGGCGGCAGCAGCGCATCCAGCGCGGCGCCCCCGAGGCGGAGGACGCCGCCTCTCAGTCGGCGCAGCCCGTCAGACCATCCCGAAGCGGGCGTCGCCATCCCGCGCCACCTCATTCACCAGGTCGATCTCCCAGGAGAGGTATTCGCGCATGGCCTCCTCCACCCCGTCATTGCGGTCATAGGGGCGGAGATAGACGTCAATGCAGTCCGCATCCTCCGGATTGCGGCGATCCGAGGCGAGCGGCAGCCCTGCCGCCTTCCAGCCCGCGATGCCGCCGGCCAGCATCCTCACCGGGGTGCCGACCAGCTTCTGCAACTCCGGCACGGCGAGCCGCGCCACCGCCTCCTCCGGCGCCGCCACCACGACCGGGCGATCCCCCGCCAGCCGGGGCGCCAGCCTCGCCAGCCGCGTCCGCACGCCCCAGAGCGCGCCGGGGATATGCCCCTCCCGGAAATCGAGGGAGCGCGAGAGCTGCACCACCTGCGCGCGCCCATCGGCCAGCAGCGCCGAGAGGTCCTGCGGCGTGACGGTCTCCGGCCTGATCGCTTCGGCCTCCGGACAGTCCGGCTGCCAGGCGCCTTCCTCCAGCCTGCCGGTCAGGCCGTCGGTCAGGACATGGACCTCCCAGCCGCCGAGCTGGCGCAGCCAGCCGCCGGTCATGCGGGCGCGGACGCCGGTATCATCCACCAGCACGATCCGGGCGCCGCGCACCGCGACCCATTGATCGGTCGCCTGCACCAATTGCCCGCCCGGCGCGCTGCGGCTGCCGGGCAGATGCCCCGCCGCATATTCCGCCGGATCCCGCACATCCAGCAGATAGGTCGTGCGCGAGGCATCGCCGAGCAGCGCCGGAAGCTCCGCGCGGGTGACGGTCCTGACGCCCCACTTCTCCGCGAAGCCCTTCGTGCGTTCCAGTGCCACGGGCAGGCTTTGCGGCGTGCCGCGCGGATAGCTGGCGGTCTTGCCGCGGTCGCAGGCGAAGCCGGCCAGCTCCCAGCCCATGGTGCCATTGCGCAGCGCCACCACCCGGTTCGGCACGCCGGCGCTGCGCAGCGATTCGGCGCCCATGATGGAGCGGGTGCGCCCGGCGCAATTCACGACGATGGTGGTCTCCGGCCGCGGCGCGATCTCGCCGATGCGGTAGACCAGCTCGCCCCCCGGCACGTCGATGGCGCCGGGGATGGACATGCGCTGGAACTCCTCCATCGGCCGGCTGTCGAGGATCACCATGTCCGCGCCAGCCTCCATCATGGCGCGCAGCTCAACCGGATCGACGGAGGGCGTCTGATAGTGATGCTCGACCCACTCGCCGAAGGCTTTCGAGGGCACGTTGACGCCGGAGAACAGCACATACCCCGCTGCCTTCCAGGCCGGCGTGCCGCCCGCCAGCACGGAGACATCCGTGCAGCCGATGCCTTCCAGGTAAGCCGCCAGCCTTTCCGCCAGCCCGCCCTCCCCGCCATCCACGCAGCAGATGCGCACGGACTTGCGCGGCAGGATGGCGCGCACCCGCAATTCGGCGCGCGACAGCGGGCAGGGATTGGCCCAGAACAGGTGGGACCTGCCGAACTCGCCATCCTCCCGCGCATCGAGAATGGCCAGCTCCCGCCCGTCATTGATCCAGCGCTTCAGGGTCGGCGCGTCGATGGTCCGCATCGGTCCCGGACTCAGCCCTGAGCCTGCACGGTCGGCTTCATGAAATTCCTGTTGTAGGGGATGATCTGGCCGCTCTCCGGGTCATAGGCCTTGCGGTCGTCCAGCTTCTCCAGCGCCAGCCCGTACATGTGCAGGTGCCGCGTCGGGCGGTCGCCGGTGGTGTGGATGGAGTGGATGTCTGTCGGCATCAGGCAGATGCCGCGGCCCGGCTCCACCATGATCTCCTCGCGCAGCCGGATCCGGCAGCGTTCGGGGTCGGAGCCGTCGTCCAGCCGCTCATAGACCCTGTTCAGCTCCTGCCCGTCCACGGCGACGACGACGGCCCAGGTGGTGTGGTCATGCGGCCGCGTCTCGTTCCCCGGATTCAGCGCGTTCATGTAGAGCGCGAATCGGTTGTCCGGATCCTCCTGCAGGAGGTAGCGGCGGCTGCCCTTCTCGCCATTCGGCGGCGGCGGGAATTCGGCGGAGGGGAAGAGATGCTCCTGCGCCGCCAGCGCCATGAGCTCCGCCTTGATGGCTTCGAGCGCCGGGCGGGTCACGCCCTGGCTTGCCTCGATGGCCCGGATCCGGTCGATGGTGGAAGCGACGGCGGCAGCACGGGCGGCCTTGATCTCGTTGGCGTTCATGGCGGCTCCTCCTCTGCCGGGAGCCTAGGCGGGCCGGGGCGGGGCGTCGAGGGGAAGCGGACGGGCAGTCAGCGCATGCAGCGCAGGAAGACCGTGGAGGGGTGGGCGATATCCCCCACCTCGGCATTGCTGCGCGGCGGGCCGACGGTGGCGGCGAGCCGCGGCTGCACGCCGTTGCGACGGAGGAAGTCGATCGCCTCGGCGCCCTTCACCGCGAAATTCACGTTCTGCGGGATGTCGCCGGTGGTCTGCGCGATGCGCTGGGCATTCAGCTTGGACACCACCACGCCCACCACATGCCCGCCCTGGTCCAGCAGCGGCCCGCCGGAATTGCCCGGCTGCACCGGCGCGCTGATCTGGAATTGCGTCTGGTTGTCGCGCAGCCCGGCCAGGGCCGAGATCTCGCCCGTGGTCAGGGTCGGGCCGGAGGAGAGCAGCCCCGCCAGGGGAAAGCCATAGGTCACGACCCCCTCCCCCCGCCGCGGCTCCGGTCCGCTGCGGAAGGTCAGCGCCGGCCCAGGATCGCCGCCCCGCACCGTCAACAGGGCGAGGTCGCGCTCCCGGTCCGTGGCCGCGACGGTCGCGGTCAGCTCAGTGCCCGCGGCGGTCCGCACGCGCATGGAGGCGCAGCCCTCGGCGACATGGTGGTTGGTCAGCACCCGCCCTGGCGCGACGACGAAGCCGGTGCCGGAGGCCACTGCACGGCGGCCCCGGGGGGCGGGAGAGCCGCCATCCGGCGGCAGGGGCGGCGGCTTGC
>Ga0182742_1001407_pt1 | contig 31043 bp, 36 predicted proteins | sample eDN5th37CBELigMG_FD_128880 | JGI IMG/M metagenome (GOLD analysis project Ga0182742, IMG submission 128880) | Enriched Miracle-Growth compost microbial communities from Emeryville, California, USA - eDNA 5th pass 37_C BE-Lig MG (version 2)... ... | reverse complement strand
TGGAGGAGCTTCTGCGGGAAAGGCCGGCCATCGCTCCGCCCGCGCGGTCTCTGGCCCTGCCGCAACCGGCGCGCGGCAGCCTGTCTTTCCAGAACGTCACCTTCCGCTATCCGACGCGGCCCGATGCGCCCGCCCTGCTCAATTTCACCCTGACGGTGGAGCCGGGCGAGACGGTGGCGCTCGTCGGGCCCTCCGGTGCGGGCAAGTCCACCGTCTTCCAGCTGGCCGAGCGGTTCTATGATCCTCAGGCGGGCACCGTTCGACTGGACGGAGTTCCGATGACCCAGGCGGACCCGGCGGAGATCCGCCGCCGGATGGCACTGGTGCCGCAGGAAGGGATTCTGTTCGCCGCCAACGCGCGCGACAATCTTCGCTACGGCGCATGGGAAGCGAGCGAGGAGGAGATCTGGGCCGCCGCCCGCGCCGCCAATGCGGAGAATTTCCTGCGCGACCTGCCGGACGGGCTCGACACCTTCCTTGGGGAAGGCGGCGCTCGGCTCTCGGGCGGACAGCGCCAGCGCGTGGCCATCGCCCGCGCCATCCTCCGCGATTCACCCATCCTGCTGCTGGACGAGGCAACCAGCGCCCTCGATGCGCAAAGCGAGCGGCTGGTGCAGGAGGCGCTGGAGCGGCTCATGCATAACCGCACCACGCTTGTCATCGCCCACCGTCTCGCCACTGTGCGCGCGGCGGACCGGATCGTGGTGATGGAGCACGGGCATATCGTGGAGCAGGGCACCCATCCGCAGCTGATCGCCGCCGGTGGTCTCTACGCCCACCTCGCAGCGCTTCAGTTCGAGGATGTGGCGACGGCCTAAGCGCCCCCTTTTCCTTTGTCTCATCGGTTGTTAATCGATCAAGTCACAAATGAAACCGACGAACAGCGCCTTGCGTTGACGCAGCCGGGCTAGGGAGAGCGATCAGCGCGCCTCTGCGCCCGCCATCGAAGGATCTACTGCCCCCATGCTCCGCCATGTACTTGCCATAGGCGCTTCCGCCGCCGCCCTTGCCGTCGCACTGCCAGCAGCCGCTCAGGAAGAGCGCGCGCCGGTCCCGACCATGAGTTTCGGTACCTGGGGCGTCGACCCTGCCTTGATCGATCCGGCGGTGGAGCCGGGCGATGACTTCTTCGCCTATGTCAACGGCAAGTGGGTGCGCGAGAACCCGATTCCGCCGGAATTCAGCCGCTTCGGAGCCTTCCACATCCTTCGCGAGAAATCGACCGCCGATGTGGAGAAGCTGGTCACGGAGTTGGCCGCCAGCAACCCGGCGGCCGGTTCTGCCGAGCGGCGGATTCTGGACGCCTACAATTCCTTTCTCGACACCCAGGCGATCGAAGCCGCTGGCCTTGCTCCCGCGCAGCCTTACCTGCAGTCAATTTTTGCCGCGCCCGATCTCGCCTCGCTCGTTGCCCTGTTCCCCAAGGCCGGCCTGCCATCTCCAGTGGCGGCGAGGGTGACGGTCGATTCGAAGGACCCGAACAGCTACATCGTCAGCGTCGGGTTCGATGCGATGGGCCTGCCCAGCCGCGACTACTACCTTGGGGATGATGAGCGCAGCCGGCAGATCCAGGCCGCTTACAAGGATTACCTCTCCTTCCTGTTCGGTGAATTGGGCTACGCCGATCCGCGCGCCGCGGCGGAGGCGGTCTATTCGTTCGAGCACCAGGTCGCGCTGATCGAATGGGATCGGGCGATGCTGCGCAACCGCGATCTCACCTACAACAAGCTGAGCCGGCAGGAACTGGAGGCGCTCGCCCCCTCCTTCCCGACGGCAAGGCTGCTCGATGAGGCGGGCTTCGAGTCGCTGAACACCTTCCTCGCCCCGCAATTGCCGCCGACCAGCGAGGAGGTGGCCCAGCTCGGCCTCACCGCTCGCCAGCTGAACTCGATCGGCGGCGGCCTGCCCGCAATGATGGAGCTGCTGACCCGCAGCGATCTCGCCACGATCAAGGCTTTCATGGCCGCGCAGTTCCTCTCCAACCATGCCGCCGTCCTCCCCAGCCGGTTCGATGAGGCGAGCTTTGCCCTCTATGGCAAGCTGCTGAACGTGCAGGAGGAGCAGCGCCCTCGCTGGAAGCGCGCGATCGACGCCGCGCAGGGCCAGCTCGGCGAGCAGCTCGGCCAACTCTATGTCGAGCGCTACTTCCCGCCGGAGAGCAAGGCAGCGATGGATGACCTCGTCGCCAACCTGCGCAAGGCGCTCGCCGCCAGCCTGGAAGAGAACGACTGGATGAGCGCCGCCACCAAGCAGGAGGCGATGGCCAAGCTGGACGCGTTCACGCCCAAGATCGGCTATCCGGACGAGTTCGAGACCTATGAGGGGCTGGAGATCCGCGCCGGCGATGCCCTCGGCAACCAGATCCGCGCCATCGAATGGCAGCTGGAGGATGATCGCAGCAGGCTGGGCAAGCCGGTCGACCGCACCGAGTGGGGCATGCTGCCGCAGACGGTGAACGCCTATTACAACCCCACCTTCAACGAGATCGTGTTCCCCGCCGCGATCCTGCAGCCCCCGTTCTTCAGCCCGGATGCCGATCCGGCGGTGAATTACGGCGGCATCGGCGCCGTGATCGGGCACGAGATCGGCCACGGCTTCGACGACCAGGGCGCCAAGAGCGACGGTACGGGCACGCTACGCAATTGGTGGGCGGAGACCGACCTCGCCCGCTTCACCAGCCTGGGCGACAAACTCGCCGCGCAGTACGACCAGTACTGCCCCTTCGACGAGGGCAAGACCTGCGTGAATGGGCGCCTGACTCTGGGCGAGAATATCGGCGATGTCGGCGGCCTCAGCCTCGCCTATCGCGCCTACCGCATGTCGCTGAACGGGCAGGAGGCGCCGGTGATCGACGGTCTGACGGGCGACCAGCGCTTCTTCCTCTCCTGGGCGCAGGTCTGGCGCTCATCCAGCCGCGAAGCGGCGATGCGCCAGCAGATGCTCACCGACCCGCACTCGCCCGAATATTTCCGGGTGAACGGCGTCGTGCGCAACAATGACGCGTGGTACAAGGCGTTCAACGTCGCGCCGGATGACGAGCTCTACCTGCCGCCGGAAGAGCGCGTGCACATCTGGTAAGCTGCGCGGGGCGGCGATGTTGCGTCTGCGAACAGGCGCTTGACTTCGCCGCCTCGTCCTCCAACAGGCGCGCATGGGAACGACCCTTAGCGCTATTCTGCTCGGCATCCTGGAAGGGTTGACCGAATTCCTCCCCGTCTCCTCGACCGGGCACCTGATCCTCGCTCAGGCCTTCTTCGGCTACGACCCCGCGCAATGGGCGCAGTTCAACGTCGTCATCCAGTTGGGTGCGATCCTGGCCGTAGTAGTCACCTACTGGCGCGTGTTCTGGGACACGGGGATGGGACTGCTGCGAGCGCAGCCACGCTCCATTCGCTTCGTCCGGAACGTCCTGCTTGGCTTCCTGCCCGCGGCTGTGATCGGCCTCTTTGCGAAGGATGCGATCGACACGATGCTGGGGAGCCCCCGCGTCGTCGGGGTCGCGCTGGTGCTTGGCGGCATCGCGATCCTCTTCGTGGAGCGGCATGTCCGCCCGCGCGATGACAAGGGGGTCGCAGACATGCCGATGCGCACCGCTCTCGCAATCGGCTTCTTCCAGTGCCTCGCGATGGTTCCCGGCACCAGCCGCTCCGCCTCCACCATTCTGGGTGCGCTGGCCATGGGAGTGGGGCGCAAGACGGCGGCCGAGTTTTCCTTCTTCCTCGCCGTACCCACCATGCTGGGCGCGGCCACCGTCAAGATCCTGGACGATCCCGCCCTCTTTGCGGGCGAGGCCGCCATCGGGTGGGGAGAGATCGCGCTTGGTTTCACAGCGGCTTTTCTGACCGCGCTTGTCGTCATCCGGGCCTTCGTCGCTTACGTCAGCCGCCGCGGCTTCGCGCCTTTCGCCTGGTACCGGATCGTCATCGGTGGGGCGGCCCTTCTCTGGCTGACCTTCGGCTAGACAACAGCGCAGGCCGTTTTCCACTAACATTTGTGGAAAATTTTGGAACCGGACGCGCCGATCTTCAGTTGTCGGTCAGTTGGAGTGCAGAGGGCGAGGTCCGTGGGGTTGATTTTCTTGATAGTTGCAGGCGGCATTTTAGGCTGGCTCGCCGCAATCATCACGCGAACGGACGATCGAAGAGGCACCCTGTTCAACTGCGCGATAGGGATTCTCGGCTCGCTGGTCGCGGGCCTTGTGGTCACGCCGCTTGTCGGGACCAGTGACCTGCTGGGGGGCACCTACAATGTCGATGCCCTGCTCATCGCACTTACCGGATCCGCCGGCCTGCTGCTGGCGGTGAACCTGCTTCGGCCGGATTCCGCGCAATAACAAGCGCGGGGGCGCCAGGCGGGCTCAACAGGCGGGCACCGGCCCGCCCTCAATGCAAAGGGGAAACATGATGAAAAAGCTTATCGCGCTGGCCTCGGCCACTGCCCTCGGCCTCGCTCTGGCGGCCTGCGACAGCCCGTCTGAAGAGGCGGCTGAGGAGAACGCAGAGGCCATCGAGGATCAGGCCGACACGCTCGAGGATACTGGCGCGATCACGGATGCGCAGGCGGACGCAATGGAAGCCCAGGCCGACAACATCGAGGATTCGGCCGAAGGCGATACCGATGCGGTGACGGGCGGCGTCGAGGAAGCGACCCGCTAATCTGGCCAGCAGGACGAAGGGCCGGCTCCGGAGTCATCCGGGCCGGCCTTTTTTTTGGAGCGACGACATGCTGCCATCGCGCCTCAGCCAGATGGGGGCGCCGCTCCTCGTCGCCACGATCGGAGCCGCAACGCAGCCCTTGCAGCTCCGGCTTAGCCACGCCTGCGACGGCAGAGCCTCCTGCTCGGCAACCACTCTGGGAGGCAGCGGCAAGAAAACCGCTGGCCCCGCAAAACCGCTAGTTGCGCACCGCCCGCGCCTGGTCCTGGACCGAGCCGCCCTCGCCAAACTGGTTCAGCGTCTTGCCGGACTTCGTGACGGTGACGTTGAACCCCCCGCGGCGCCCGTCGCGCAGCGGGTAGTAGGTGAGGTTGATTTTGTCACCTGGCGTCAGCGAACGGCGAGACCAGCCATAGCGAACAAGGTGATTCGGGCTCATCCCCTCGAACGCCCAACGATTTCCGTCGGCATCGCGAGCGTAGAGGAAGGTGTGGGGATTTGTCCATTCCCACCGCTCTACTGTCATGTTGGTCAGCGGCTTGGATTCGCCCCAGGCAAACATCGCCGTCGAATGGTGCGCGGAACTCGGCAACGCGACCGCGGCCAACGCTATTGCGCCGGCAACAGCAGCGCCGATCGTAAAATTCTTCTTCATGACCTCTCCTTTCCTCCGCGCACTTGATGCGCAGGGGATCTGCCGACACACATTGCCAGCAACAGGTGGGCAGAATCAACCCGCAGCTTGACTGAATCAACTTTGCACCACAGGCTGCCGCAAAAGGAAGATCCGAATTGGAGGGGATGATGAGAGGATTTGGCGCAGCTGCGCTGGTGTTCGGCATGGGCCTGGGCTTGACGACTGCCCCGGCCGCGCAGGCGCAGGAGGGCGGCGCGCCCCAGGCCCAGCAGGCCCCGCCCGCCGATTTCACGCCGCCGCGCGCCGCCGCCTATCAGGACGTGCTCCAGCTGCCGGACTGGACCGGCATCTGGTATCCGGACTGGACGCTGCTTTTCGGCGGACGCTCAGCCGCCCGCCCGGCCCTTACCCCTGAGGCGCAGGCGAAATTCGATGCCTACACCGAATCGATTCGCGAGAATGGCCCGAATCAGGAACAGCAGGCACAATGCCTGCCGCCGGGTATTCCGGGCATCATCCAGCAACCCTACCCGATCGAGATCCTGTTCTCGCCCGGTCAGGTGACGATGTTGCATGAAGCCTATTCCCAGGTCCGCCGGTTCTACACGGACGGCCGCCCCCTGCCGGAAGAGCCGGACCTGTTCTTCAACGGCAACTCCATCGCGCATTGGGAGGGAGATACCCTGGTGGTGGAAACCGTCGGGCTGCATCCCTCCACCACCATTGTCCCCGGTGTGAACCATAGCGAGCAGACCCGCGTGGTGGAGCGCATCTATCTTCAAGCCCCCGGTCAGCTGATCGACGAGATCACGATCACGGACCCTGAAGTGCTGACGGCGCCGTTCGTGACCAAGGTCGCCTTCCGGCTCGATAATTCCTTCCCCATGCGCGAATATGTCTGCTCGGAGAACAACCGGCTGGTGTCCGGGGATCATGGCGCGAACATCGATCTCGGCCTGGACGAGGAAGGGCAGGACGACCCCTTCGCCGGCATCGACTGACTGGCGCCGGGGCTGCTCGGCCTGCCGGAACCAGGCTTGACCTTGTTCTAGCTTCGTTCCAGCATAAGGCATGGCTGATTCCCCGCACCTCGCCGCCGTGTCGCTTGACCCTCTGCCGGAGAGGCGGGCGGCGGCGGTGGCGCGGGGCATTTGCCGCCTGTTCGCCCGCAATGACATCTGGGCACTTGCCGAGATGCCGCTGCGCAACGGCCGCAGGGCGGACCTGATGGGCGTGGATGCCAAGGGACGGATCGTGATCGTCGAGATCAAGACGGCGCGCAGCGACCTGCTCGGCGACGGCAAGTGGCCAGATTATCTCGATTTCTGCGACCGCTTCTACTGGGGCCTGCCGCCGGAACTGGACCGCGCCTGTCTCGAAGGGCAGGATTTTCGGCCCGATTGCTGCGGCGTCATCGTGGCCGATGAATATGATGCCGAGATCGTCCGGCCCGCTCCCACTCATCCGCTGGCGGCCGCACGCCGGCGGGTGGAGGTGGAACGCCTCGCCCGCACCGCGCTGCGCCGCCAGCTCGTCGCGCTCGATCCTCATTGCGCCAGCTGGGGCCAGGGCCTCGGCTGAGCAGGCTGTGGAGAGGCGGGGCGAGGCCAAATGGCTTTCCTAATGCCCACTTGCAGCTTCCTTGCGGCCCTCGTTCAGCCGCGTTGAAAGCCGTTGCATCGTGCTTCCGCGCAGTTGCATTGCCGATGCGCGCCCGATTTACCTCAATGCAAACTGTCGTGAAGGCCTCGCTTCTGGTAGCACCGCGTCCCGGATGACCTGCCGTTCCGCCCCTGTTGCAAGCTCTTGCGCCCCTGATGCGGCCCGGTTGCTCCGGAGGTGCGGAGGGTTGTCTCGCACGGCTGCCGCCTCTGCTCGTTCGGCCTCGGCGGAGGCGTTGTGCTGACCGCCATCCTGCTCTCGGCCCTGGCCATGACCGCCATCGTCGCAGTGCGATACCTGCTGACAAGCGGCGCCTTCGCTCTCGCCACAAGCAAGGTCAGGCCCGGGCTTTATTCCGGGCTGGATCCACAGATGAGGCGGGAGATCGGCTGGTCGCTCGCTTCGGCAGCCATCTACGGCATCCCCGCCGGGATTGTCGCCTGGGGCTGGCAGGAGCGGGGATGGACCCGGATTTACGAGGATTGGAGCGCCTATCCGCTCTGGTATCTGCCCCTCTCGCTGTTCCTTTACCTCTTCGCCCACGACACGTGGTTCTACTGGACGCACCGGCTGATGCACCGCCCGCGCTGGTTCCGCCTCGCCCATGCGGTGCACCATGCCAGCCGCCCGCCCACCGCCTGGGCCGCGATGAGCTTCCACCCGATCGAGGCGCTCACGGGCGCGGTGGTGATCCCGGCCCTCGTGTTCCTCATCCCCATCCACGTCGCGATGCTTGGCCTGGTGCTGGCGATCATGACATTGATGGGCGTCAGCAATCACATGGGGTGGGAGATGTTTCCTCGCGCCCTTGTTCACTCGCGGTTGGGAAGTTGGCTGATAACCGCCACGCACCATCAGCGACATCATGACGAGTATCGATGCAATTACGGACTGTATTTCCGGTTCTGGGATCGTCTTTGCGGAACCGATCGCGGCCTCTCCTTGCGCTGGGCGCGCTGATCGCCGCGCCCGCGCTGATGGGCGCGAGCGGAGGGCCGGGCAGCGAGGTCAGGGTCGTCGTCACCGGCCTTCGCTCCCATGAAGGGGTGGTCCGCGCCTGCATGACGACCGATGCGCAGCGCTTCCCCCGCTGCCGGGATGATTCGGGCAGTTATCGCCTCGTCGTGCCGGCGGACGGGACCGTCGTGCTGGATTTCGAGCATGTGGCCCCCGGCCGCTATGCGATCGCACTGTTGCATGACGAGAACGACAATGGCCAGGCGGATCGGGCGGCGGGCATGATCCCGCGCGAAGGCTACGGCTTTTCGCGGGATGCCAAGGTTCGCATGGGTCCGCCGCGGTTCGACGCCGCGGCATTCGAGGTCGGCCAGGCACCCGTGCGGCAGACCATCCGCATGCGCTATATGCTCTGACGAGTGAGGCAGCGGCGACCGCCGGGCACGGCAGCGAGGCGATCTCGATTTACCGGAAATTCACCGAACCGGTCCACATGGCAGCCCCCAGGAGTTCAAGAGGCGCTGCATGGAACCGATTCGCCACGACGGCGCAATGACCGCGCGGAGCTCCGTGGGCGGCGAACCGGCTGATGCTCACGTCCGGATCCCGGTGGTGCTGGCGCCGGACGATCGCCGGGCGCAACCGCGTGACCGGCGCATGCACCTGCGCGCCTACAATTGCTGGGCCAGCATGCTGGAACGGCGGCGCTTCCCCAGTGTCGCCGACCTCGCGAAAGGCATTCTCGGCGACATCGCGGCGCACAGCGTGCTTCTCGACGTTTCGGCGCCTGCTCAGGTTCCGGCTATTGCCTATCTGGGGGAGCGGCTCGCAGCGGAGTGTGGCGCAGGCGAAGGCACTCTGCAGCGCCTGTGCGACGCACCCGAAGGCTCGCTGCTCGCTCGACTGGACGCACACTACGAGACGGTTCTTCTCAATCGCGCGCCTACCGGGTTCGAGGCGGCGTTCACCGGGCTGCGCGGCGCGATGGTTCTCTATCGCGGTATCCTGCTGCCCTTCTCCAGCGATGATGCCACGATCGATTTCGTGCTGGCGGTGATGAACTGGAAGGAAGAGAGCGAGTCCGCCCGAGAGCTCCGTGAGCCGGGGCAGCCATTGGCAGCTTGCCGCCGCACGCCCTCCACCGCCGCCTTGCTGACGGATTGGGCGGACGGGCCGGGCTCCTCCCCGGGCGATGCGCCCGATCTTCTGTTCACGGATGCCGCTCAGGCGACGGACCTGACGAAACACATGCTCTCCTGCGAGGAGGTGCTCCTGGACAGCGAGGCACAGGACTTCACCCTGCCCGTGGAGCTGGTGGACAGACTGCGGACGTTGCTGCCACAGCCTATTACCGCGCTCTCCTCCTTCGGCCCTGAATTCGCGCTGGCGATCATTCGCCGGCAGCCCGGGGAGGCCCCGGCGTTGTTGGGCGAGGTGCCGCAGGACGCGGCTTTGATGGAGAAAGCGGCGCAGCTGCTGGCGGGCTGATCCGGCCGGCTTCGGACTATCCTTCCCTTCGCGCACTGTGTAGCCGATCGGCCGATGGATCTGTTCCGCACGCCACCGGTCCGCATCCAGCCGTTCTTCGGCTATCGCAGCCGCAGCCGGCTGGTCCTGTCTGCCCGCGCGCTGCGCTCCACGAAGCCCGGCTTCGACAGCGCCGGCCGCGTCCGCGCCATTCGCACGATGCTCTCGCAGTTCGCCTCTCGTGAAGCGCCGGGGGTGGAGGTGGTGCTGGAGCTCGAGGGCCCGGACCGCACATTGCTGCGCAAGCAGGCGGTGAGCGACGGCGATGGCTTCGTCCATTTCGACCTTCTGCTGGAGCCGGAGCTCGATCTGCCGGTACACCCCGTCTGGGAGGCGGTTACTCTGCGCTGGCGCAATCGCGACGGCGAGCAATGCGTTGAGGCGCATGTGCTGGTTCCCGGCACCGAAGGGCGGCTCGCGGTCATCTCCGACATCGACGATACGATCATCGAGACGGTCATCACCGGCGGCGTCCGCTCCATCGTACGCAATTGGCGCCGCATCCTGGCGGAGCTTCCTGATCAGAGGATTGCCGTTCCGGGAGCGGACACCTTCTACGGCGCGCTCGGCGGCGGCGAGGTGCTGCCGCCGCGCGAGGTACGCGCAGGCAAGCGGGCCCGGGCCACGCACCGACCGTTCTTCTACGTTTCGTCCAGCCCGTGGAACCTGTTCTCCTATCTTGTCGCCTTCAAGCGCGTGAAGGGCCTGCCGCTCGGCCCGCTATTGCTGCGCAACTGGGGCTTTGACCGGGCCACCTTGGGCTCCAGCGGCCATGGTGCGCACAAGCGGAACCATATCGACGCGATTCTCAGCATGTATCCGGACCTGCGCTTCGCCCTGATCGGCGACGACACCCAGGGCGACCTGCCTGCCTATGCGAGCGCGGTGGAACATTATCCGGACCGCGTCGCCGCCGTCTTCATCCGCACCACGGCAGGCCAGCCCTTCTCACCCGAGGAGCTGGCGGCCCGCGCCACGATCGAGGCTTCGGGAGTGCCGCTATGGCTGGGCGACAGCTGGGAGAGTGGCCAGGACTTCCTGCGCGCCATCGGCTTCACTCCAGGTGGCGAGACGGAGCAGATCGTGCGCGCGGTCGAGAAGGTCCCCACTGCGGCAGAGGTTGGGTCAACAGCGCCTGCAGGCCCGGCTTCAGTTCCTGTTCAGCGCCCGATCGGGTAAGCATTGAACGGATGCGCCTCCTGCCTCGCCTGCTCGCCCATGTGCTCGCCTTCACCGCGCTGCTGACGCTCGGCGCCACGCCGGCTGCGGCGCAGTCGATCCTGCGCGATGCGGAGACAGAGGCCTTGCTGCAGGAGCTCGTTGATCCGCTGGCCGAGGCGGCAGGCCTTCAGGCGGGCGCGGTTGATGTCGTGCTGGTCAATGATTCGTCCATCAACGCCTTCGTTGCGGGTGGGCAACGGATCTACGTCCATTCCGGCCTGATCAACGCCGCCGACACGGCCAATGAAGTGCAGGGCGTGCTGGCGCACGAACTCGGCCACATTACCGGTGGGCACGTGATCCGCATCTATGAAGGGATGGGAAAGGCAACCAACATCACCATTCTTTCGATGGTGGTCGGCATCGCAGCGGCGCTGGCGGGCGCAGGCGATGCGGCGATGGGTGCGATGGCGCTGGGGCAGCAGGCGGCGATGGGCTCATTCCTCGCCTTCACCCGCACGCAGGAAGCCAGCGCCGATGCCGCCGGGGCCCAGTACCTCTCCGCCGCTGGCATCACCGGGAAGGGCTCGATCGCCTTCTTCAAGAAGCTGCAGAACTATGAATTCCGCTACGGCTACAGCCAGGATGACGAGCAGACCTATGCGCGCAGCCACCCGCTGTCGGGCGACCGTATCTCGCGGCTGCAGGGTGATTACGAGAAGGACCCGGCGTGGGACGTGCCGCCTGACGCGGACCAGCAGCGCCGGTTCGAGCGGATCAAGGCCAAGCTCTATGGCTATCTCGCGAGGCCAGCGGACACGCTGAACTCCTATCCCGAATACATGACCGGGGTGCCGGCCCGGTATGCCCGCGCCTACGCCTACCACAAGGACGCGCGCATCGATGATGCGCTGGCGGAGATGGAGGCGCTGCTCGCCACCGCGCCGGATGATCCGTATTTTCTGGAGCTCAAGGGTCAGGTGCTGCTCGAATCGGGCCGCCCGAGAGAAGCTCTCGAGGCGCTGCGCCGGGCGACCCAGCTGACCGGCAATGAGCCGCTGATCGCCGCCACATTCGGCCACGCGCTGATCGCGACCGAGGACGCCGGCAATTTCGATGAGGCGGAGCGGGTGCTGCGCGCGGCTGTCGCCAAGGACCGGGAGAACCCCTTCGCCTGGTATCAGCTCGGCGTGGTCTATGGCTCGAAGGGCGACATTCCCCGTGCCCAGCTCGCCAGTGCGGAGCAGCAGATCATGAGCGGCCGCCCTCGGGAGGCGCTGCAGAACGCGCAGGCGGCCGAACGGACGCTTCCCACCGGCTCGCCGGACTGGCTGCGGGCGCAAGATGTCTCGATGCAGGCGCGCGCCGAGCTTGAGCGTAAAGAGGACCGCAGGTAGGCCTCGCTCATGCGTTGGCTGCCGACCCTTCTACTCGCCCTTGTCGCCGGATTCGCCGGAGCAGCCCTGTGGGATGTGAGCGGGCTTCGGCCCGGCGAGCCCACCCGCGAATATCTCCTCGCGAATCCCGAAGTGCTGCCAGAGGCGATGGAAGTTCTCCACCAGCGGGAGCAGCAGGCGCGGATCGGCCCCTTGCGCGCAGAGCTGGAGACGCCCTTCCCCGGCGCGGTGATGGGCAATCCGGAAGGCTCCGTCACGCTGGTCGAGTTCAGCGACTATGCCTGCAGCTTCTGCCGCCAGAGCATCCCCGATGTCGACGCGCTGATCGCCGCCAATCCCGACCTCAAGGTGGTGGTGCGCGAATATCCGATCCTTCGTCCTGAGAGCGTGGACGCCGCCCGAATGGCGCTCGCCGCCGCGCAACAGGGCCGTTACGCCGCCTTCCATGAAGCGATGTTCCGCCTCGGCCCACCATCGGACCAGACGATTGAAGCCGCCGCGCGCGAGGCGGGGGTTGACCTTGCAAAGGCGCAGCAGGCGATCGGGACGGGGATGTTCGATCCGCAGCTGCAGGCCAATGCCGCGCTTGCCGCTCAGTTGGGCATCAACGGCACGCCCGCCTTCATTGTCGGCAACCAGACATTGAACGGGGCAGTGGGCCGCGAGGCCATCGGAGAGGCGATCGCCCAGGCAAGGGACTCCTGATCGCCTTGCGCCAAGCAGCGAGCTCCTCGTCCAGGACCTGGGCGGCGCCCTGGACGCGGAAGGGAATTCGCCCTTCCGTCGCGGGATCGGCTACAAGCGGTTCCATGGCGATGCTGCGCTTCCGCCCGACTCCCTTTTTCGCGGACAAGAACCGCGCGTTCTGGCGGCTGCAGTTCATGGGCTGGGGCGGAGCGATCATGCTGCGCGGCGTTTCTGCGCTGGCGAACGACCAGCCCTACACGTTCCTCGTGCTGGTGCTGATCGAGGCGCTGACCGGCTTCTCCATCAGCCTGATCCTGGCGGTGATCTACCGTTACCTGATCAACCGCCGCCCGCTGGTCACCTGGGGCAGCACCGTGGTGGTGCTGGCGATTGCCGTCAGCATCTTCGCCCTGCTGGACAGCTGGGTGATCGGCCTCACCAGGCCGGAGAGCAATGTCAGCTTCGTTCAGCGCTTCGTCGGCATCTTCATCTGGCCGCTGACGCTGCTCGGCGCGTGGTCGGCCTTGTATTACGCCATCAACTACTTCCTCCAGGTGGAGGAGCAGGCGGACAGATTGGAGCGGCTGGAAGCGCAGGCGACCAGCGCACAGCTTGCGATGCTGCGCTATCAGCTGAACCCGCACTTCCTGTTCAACACGCTGAACTCCATCAGCACGCTGGTGCTGCTGAAGCAGACAGAGCCCGCCAACGCGATGCTCACCCGCCTGTCGAGCTTCCTGCGGCACACCCTCGTCAGCCAGCCGGGCGGCAAGGTGACGGTGGCGCAGGAGGTGGAGACGTTGAAGCTTTACCTCGATATCGAGCGGATGCGGTTCGAAGAACGCCTGCGCACCGTCTTCCGCATCGATCCCGCTGCCGCCGGCGCACTGATCCCCTCGCTGCTGCTCCAGCCGCTGGTGGAGAATGCGATCAAGTACGCCGTCTCGCCGCAGGAAGAAGGCGCACGCATCAGCCTGACGGCGCAGGTGCTCGGCAGCCGCCTGCGGCTGATCGTGGCCGACACCGGGCCGGGGCTGCAGGCACGCACGACCGACCGGCGGTTCGACCACGGGCCGGACGGGCACGTCTCCACCGGCGTAGGACTCGCCAATATCCGCAACCGCCTCGCCCAGGCCTATGGAGAGGATCACCGCTTCGAGATTCAAACTCCGCCGGAGGGAGGCTTCACGGTGATCATCGAGATTCCCTTCGAGCCGACAGAGGAGCACCGCGATCCGTCTGCACTTGGCGCGAAACCCTCAAGCCACCAGAACATTGACCCCCTGCTGCCCGGAGACCGGGCGATCGGAAACACGGCATGACCATTCGCACGATTATCGTCGATGACGAGAAGCTCGCCATTCAGGGCCTTCAGCTCCGCCTCGCCGCCTTCCCCGACGTCGAAGTGATCGACACCTGCGCCAATGGGCGCGAGGCGATCCGCGCGATCAAGACGGAGAAGCCGGACCTCGTCTTCCTCGACATCCAGATGCCGGGGTTCGACGGCTTTTCCGTCGTGAAGGGCGTGATGGAGATCGAGCCGCCGCTGTTCGTCTTCGTCACCGCCTATCAGGAGCACGCGATCCGCGCCTTCGAGGCGAACGCCGTCCACTACCTGATGAAGCCGGTGGACGAAGACCAGCTTGCCGACACAATCGAGCGTGTGCGCCAGCGCCTCGCCGAAAAGCGCTCCTCAGAAGAAGCGGAGAAGCTGAAGGACGTGCTGGCCGAAGTCGCTCCCGATGCGATCGAGAACTTGCCTGCCGAAGAGGATGGCGCGGGCCGGTACGAGAAGATCATCAACGTGAAGGATCGCGGCCAGATCTTCCGCGTCGACGTCGCCTCCATCGAGCATATCGAGGCCGCTGGCGACTACATGTGCATCTACACCGGCGACAATTCGCTCATCCTGCGCGAGACGATGAAGGACCTGGAGCGCCGGCTGGACCCGCGCGCCTTCCAGCGCGTCCATCGCTCCACCATCGTCAACCTCGACCAGGTGCGTCAGGTGAAGCCGCACACCAATGGCGAGTGCTTCCTGGTGCTGGAAAGCGGCGCCGAGGTGAAGGTCAGCCGGTCTTACAGGGATGTGGTCGCGCGGTTCGTGCATTGATTTGTCGGGGTGCGCCCATCCGGGCGCACTCCTCGCCGCTGTTCCCTCCACTCCGATGCGGGGCGGCTGCGGGCGGCCCTTCGGCCTTGCGGCGCGCTGGTCGCGCACCGGACGCGCCTCTTGGAATGGCGTTGGTATGCCGCCTCCGCTCGTCCTAAGCTTGTCGAAGGACCGCTCTTTCTTCTAGCGCGAGGTTCACCAGAGGTTGAACGGGAAGAGCGAAGTGAACTGGCATCTCGATGGTTTCGACCTGGAACGGTTTGTTCACTCAACGCTTGCAGAGGATTTGGGGGAAGGCCTGCCGGGCGGTGGGCGCGATGTTACTGCGGAGAGCGTGATCCCCGCTGACGCGCGGTTCGCCGGAGAGATGCGCAGCCGCGATCCCATTATCGTCGCCGGCCTGCCGATCGCCGCCGCCTTTTTCCGCGCACTTGATCCTGAAATGGAGATCGAGACACTCGTTGCGGACGGCGAGCAAGCGCAGTCCGGCACCGTTCTGATGCGCTTGCATGGCCTTGCAAGGGCGATGCTGACGGCCGAACGCAGCGCTCTCAACACGGTGCAGCACCTCTCCGGCATCGCCACGCTGGCGCGGCGCTACGTCGACGCGATGGGCCCCACCAGCTGCACCTTGCTGGACACCCGCAAGACCATCCCAGGCTTGCGTCACCTCGAAAAATACGCGACCCGGATGGGCGGCGCGCAGAACCACCGGATGGGGCTGTGGGACGCGGCGATGATCAAGGACAACCACATCCTCGTTGCGGGAGACGTGCGGGAAGCGGTGCGACGCGCACGATCGGCCGGGGTCGAGCGAATCATTTGCGAGGTGGACCGCCTCGACCAGATCGAGCCGGCGCTGGAAGCGGGCGCAGACCATCTGCTGCTCGACAACATGGACCCACCTACGCTGCGCGAAGCCGTCACCCTGGTCGCCGGTCGTGTGCCGACCGAAGCGTCTGGCGGTGTCACGCTGGAGACCATTGGTGCCATCGCGGCGAGCGGGGTGTATTACGTGTCGGTCGGTCGCCTGACGCAGAGTGCTCCCGCAGCGGACATCGGGCTCGACTTCACGCCGCTATGATTGACCGCCCATGACACGGCGGCAGGGGCGCAGACCTCGGGCGATCAAGGCCTTCACCGCGTTGTTCCTGCTTCAGGCGGCCGTGTCATTCTGGCACCAGATGGCCCACCTCGCCGAAACAGAGGCCACGCTCGCCTCGTTCATCCCACGATTGGCGATTGATCGGGATCTTGCGATTGTCGTCACTTGCGCGAGGCTGACGATCGCCGTCATCCCCGTCGCCTTGATCTGGTTCCTTGGCAGCCGGGTGGCGCGTGTCCTGGTAATGCTCTTCGTGGCGGTCCGGCTGTTCACCATCCCGTATGCACCGTCCGTGGAATGGGTTGCATCGCTGACCATGGCGGTTGCCGCAGCATTGGTACTCCTGTCACCGTCTGCCGCAGGTTGGTTTCGAAAGCCTGCCCAACCAGGAGAACATGGTTGAGGCCAAGCTACCGCCGCTCAACAAAGAATGCGCGCAGCAGCGCCGCCGCCCGGCCCTCGCCCATTCCGGCATAGACGTCCGGCCGATGCAGACATTGCGGCTGGTCGAACACCCGCGCCCCATGCTCCACCGCGCCGCCCTTCGGGTCCGGTGCCGCGTAGTAGAGCCGGGCGATTCGCGCATGAACGATGGCGCCCGCACACATCGCGCAGGGCTCCAGCGTCACCCATAATTCGCAGCCCTCCAGCCGCTCGCTGCCCAGCGCCGCCGCGGCCCGCCGCAGCGCAAGCACTTCGGCATGAGCGGTAGGGTCCGTCAGCTCGCGTGGGGCGTTATGCGCCTCGGCGATGATCCTTCCGCCCTGCACGACCACCGCGCCCACCGGCACCTCGCCAGCCTGTGCCGCCTGCTCTGCAAGCTCGAGCGCCCTTGCCATCGGCGGGGGAAGCGGCCAGTGCGTCATCCACGCGGCGCTAGCGACGCTGCGCCGCGGTAGCAATCGCGGTTCGCTTGACGGAACGGCGTGTCACCGCTATGCGCGCCGCTTCCCGATAATCGGCACAATCATTTTCGAGAGACAACCATGTCGCGCATCTGCGAACTGACCGGCAAGGGCCGCCAGATTGGCCACAATGTGAGCCACGCGAACAACAAGACCAAGCGCGTGTTCCTGCCCAACCTGCAGAACGTCACGCTTCTGTCCGAGGGGCTGGACCGCAGCTTCAAGTTCCGCGTGTCGACCCACGGCCTGCGCTCGGTCGAGCACAATGGCGGGCTGGACAACTGGCTGCTCAAGACGCCGGACGCCAAGCTCAGCACGCAGGCCCGCAAGGTGAAGCGCGAGCTGAAGAAGGTGGCTTCCACCGCCGCCTGACCGCCGCGGGCGGACCACCGCCCCCGAACGGATCATCAGGGCGCGCCGGGGCTTCCCGCCGCGCCCTTTTGCATGCCTGCCTCTCCGGAAAAATGCAGCCTGATCAGCAAAGTGCGCTGAAGGCTGACAACATTGTCGTCGGAGATGATCCAGATATCGGCCCCACCGCCGGGCGATGCGACGATCGCCATCCCCTCGTAATTATCGCGCGGCAGCGGAGGGCTGAGATCGGCAAAGGAGGCCCACGGCCATTCCTCACCCGCCCGAATCTCGTCCGGATCTGCGACCACGATCCGGGCCCGGAACGGGGGCACCGCAAGGTCGAGCCCTCGCAACAGGATCAGCACGCGCCCGTCGGGCAGCATCGCCATGTCGGTGGGTCGGTATCCCGTGGGCGGGACAAAGCGGAAGTGCAGCGCCTCGGCCCCCTCGACAGGATCGCTGGAAAACAGCAGGCCCGGCCCCGCCGCACGCAAAAGCCGCACCTCTCCTTCGCCCAGGACGATGAAGCGGCCGTCCGGCAGCCTCAGCATGGCTTCGGCCCCGCTGTTCTTCGGCCAATCCTGCATCTGCGGCGGCTTGTGCGCTGTCTCCGGCTCTCCATTGGGCAGGAACCTGGCGATCGCGTTGGCGCCTTCGATACCGATCCAGCGGACCCCGCTTACCGGATCACGGGTCGCTGATTCGAAATCCTGATTGTACGCGACATAGGCCCGTGCCGGGATCGCGTGAAACTCGGGCCGGGCGGGGCCTTCCCCAGGCGGCGTAAAAGTGAGCACGCCGCCCCGGTCGCTATAAGCCACCAGTCGCTTTCCGGGCAGCGCTAGCAGGGCCGAATAACCGCCGAAATACGTGTTAGGGCTCTTCAGCTCCCATACGCCGACAACGCGCAGCGAACGGGGCCAACCTTGGGGTTGAGGGATGATGAGCGGGCGGTGCGAGAGGACATTCTGGAGGTTCAGCTCCGGAATGTCTTCACGCCACCACGTGCCGGGCGCCAGCAGCAGGCAGAGAAGGGCAAGCGCGAGCAGCCTGCCGATCCGGCCCCGCCGCTCCCGCATCGTCAAGGTCTTTCCACTCAGCTCATGGGGCCGGTGAACAGGAGCGGGTCCAGCCGCGCGCCACGCCACATGAGGCTCCAATGCAGATGCGGCCCCGTCGCCCGGCCGGTGGCCCCGATGCGGCCGATCATCTGCCCTTGGCTTACCTTCTGGCCTTCGCGCACCACAATCTCGGAGGCATGAAGGAAGGCGCTGTTGAGCCCCATTCCGTGGTCGATGATGATGAGGTTGCCTTCGAGAGAGAAGGGCTGCTCCGCCGCCAGCACCACGACACCGTCTGCCGGCGCAGCAAAGGGCGCGCCGCTCCCTCCTGTCGCAATATCAAGGCCGGAGTGATAGCTGCCCGGCTCTCCCCGATAGATCCGCTGCGAGCCGAAGCGGCCGGAGATGCGGCCGCTTGCCGGCCAGATGAAATCCTGCCGCCAGCCCTCACTCCCCGAATCAAGCGCGCGTGCGGCAGCGATCCGCTCGAGTTCCGGCTGCCGAATGCGCATAAAGGCATCGGTGGCTCCGCCGGCCCGCCGCGCAACGTTGACGTGCTCGATGTTCCAAGCGCGTGGAGAGACCGCCACCGGGGTCTCTATCGTGCGACCGTCCCGCAGGGCGGCGCTCAAAGTGGCAGTCGGGCCGGCATCCCTGTCGAAGGCGGCGAAGAAGCGGCCCTGCGAATCCAGCGTGAGGGGCCGCTCATCCAGCCGCGCGGCGGTGGTACCGGCGGGGGCCTGGCCGCGGATCCACCCCCCTTGGGTGAGTTCGCCCGCGAAAACGAAGGTCGTGGGGCCAGCCGGCTCAGCTGCGGGTGGAGGAGCAGGCGCTGGATGGGCCAGGGTGGGAGCAGGCAGCCGCTGGACGACCGTGACATTCTCCGGCTCGACACTTGCCGGAACACAAGCGCCCGTCAGCGCGGCCGTGATTGCAACAGTGAGAACCCTCACGCCGTGCCGAGCAGCCGACGAGTCGCGATTTCCGCAGTGGCATAGGGTTCCTGCCGCTCGACACTCCAATAGCGGAGTTCCTCAAAGGAGATCGGCTCGCCCGTCACAGCGCAGGTCACGAAGCGTCCCGGCTTCACGACGCGGAAGCCGCTGGGGCCGTAGATCAGGGTGGCGGCGTTCTCGCCGGACTTCATCAGCATGGTGGGACCCCTAACAAGCGAGGGTGATCAAAGCAATTTGGGCTGATCGTATCTGGGGGCCTTGCCGCCTTTCGCCAAGCCTTTGCGCACCGGCGTCTCGCCCGTACGGGGGCTCACCTCGATCGTACCATCAGCGAATTCGAGCGTCAGCCGATCCTGCATCGCGGCAAGTTCGCGGCTGGCGATCACCGGGTGGCCGGGGGCGCAGACCAGCGCATAGCCGCGCGCCAGCGGCGCCTTCGGATCAAGCTGGCGGCGCAGACGATCCAGCGCCTCAAGCCGGGTGCGCCGGTCCGCCACCTCGCGTTCCAACAACGCTGGCCGCAGGCGGATCGCCGCGAGGTCGCGCTGCGAGGAGAGGACGCGCTGGCGGAGCAGCGGGATGGAAAGTCGCGCCGAATCGGCCTGCAGCCGATCGCGTGCCTGGGTCGCCTGATCCGCAAGCCCGCGGCGGAGCCGTTCGCCCAAATCATCGAGCCGCTGCTGGGCCTGTGCGGCGAGCGCTTCAGGCTTGGGAAGACGAGCAACGCGCTGCTCCAGCCGCTCACGCCCGAGCTCCACCGGGCGGAGGGCACAGCGGCGCTTGCGCAGGGCGAATTCGTCCAGCGTGGCAGCGAGTTCCCGCCGCACCGGGACGGCCATTTCGGCGGCGGCGGTGGGCGTGGGGGCGCGCATGTCGGCAGCGAAGTCCGCCAAAGTGGTGTCCGTCTCATGACCCACGGCGCTGATCGTCGGGATGGTGGAAGCGGCAATCGCGCGCACCACCACCTCTTCGTTGAAGGCCCAGAGATCCTCGATGGAGCCGCCACCGCGGGCCACGATCAGCAGGTCCGGACGAGGAATGGAGCCGTTTGCATCCAGCTTGCAAAAGCCTTGCACCGCCGCCGCAACCTGCTCGGCAGCGCCCTGCCCCTGCACCATTACGGGCCAAACCAGCACCCGGCTGGGGAAGCGGTCCGCAAGCCGGTGGAGAATGTCGCGAATCACCGCGCCGGTCGGCGAAGTAACGACGCCGATCACGCTGGGGAGGTAGGGCAGTGGCCGCTTGCGTTCGGAGGCGAACAGGCCCTCCGCCTCCAGCCTCCGGCGGGTCTTCTCCAGCAGGGCGAGCAACGCGCCTTCGCCCGCGATCTCCATCCCCTCGATCACGATCTGGTATTTCGAGCGGCCGGGATAGGTCGTCAGCTTGCCCCAGGCGATGACCTCCACACCATCCTCCGGAACGAAGGAGAGGCGCTGCACCCCAGTGCGCCACATTACGCCGTCGATGACCGCGCCCTCATCTTTCAGGCAGCAATAGAGGTGTCCGCTGGCGGCGCGCTTCACGCCGGAGAGCTCGCCACGCAGCTTCACGTGGCCGAACCGATCCTCCACTGTGCGCTTCAGAAGCTGCGAAAGCTCGGTGATCGTGAAAGGGGCAGCGTTGTCCCCGGCGACCGGCTTGGCTACCAGCCCGCCGGCGGACGTATCATCGTCCTCGTTATCAAAGAAGGAAGAGGGGCCGGGCATGAATATCCTGCTGCTGGGGTCGGGAGGGCGCGAACATGCGCTTGCCTGGAAGCTGGCGCAATCCCGGCTGCTGGAGGGCGGCGGCCAGCTGTTCGCCGCGCCGGGCAATCCGGGCATTGCCGACCACGCCACCTGCTTCAACCTCGATGTAACGGATCACGAACTGGTGATCGCTTTCTGCGAGCAGGAATCGATCGGGCTGGTGGTGATCGGGCCGGAGGCTCCGCTGGTGGACGGCCTCGCCGATTTGCTCCGGGCAGAAGGCGTGGCAGTGTTCGGCCCCTCGAAGGCAGCGGCGCAGCTGGAGGGAAGCAAGGGCTTCACCAAGGATCTGTGCGAACGGCACGGGATCCCCACCGCGCGCTACGTCCGCACGAAAAGCGCGGAAGAGGCGCTGGCGGCGCTGGACAGCTTTATCGCTCCCTTCGTGCTGAAGGCGGACGGGCTCGCGGCAGGCAAGGGCGTGGTGATCGCGCAGGACCGCGCCGAGGCGGAGGCTGCAATCGTCGACATGTTCGGCGGCGCATTCGGGGGCGCGGGGGCCGAACTGGTGATCGAGGAATTCATGGAGGGTGAGGAGGTCAGCTTCTTCGCCCTGACGGACGGCGCCAGCGTCCTCCCCTTCGGCAGCGCGCAGGATCACAAGCGGGTTGGCGAAGGTGACACCGGGCCCAACACCGGCGGCATGGGCGCCTACAGCCCCGCTCGGGTGCTGACGCCGCAGCTACGGAATGAGGTGTTGAGCCGCATCGTCGTGCCGACGGTGGAGGCGATGGCGAATGAGGGCACCCCCTATTCCGGCGTGCTCTATGCCGGGTTGATGCTGACGGCGGAAGGCCCGAAGCTGGTCGAATACAATTGCCGTTTCGGCGATCCGGAAACGCAGGTCCTGATGATGCGGCTGGAGAGCGATCTTGGCGAGTATCTCCTCGCCTGCGCGGAAAACCGCCTCGCCAGAACGCCGCCGCCACGCTTCGCCGAAGGCGCGGCGCTGACGGTGGTGATGGCGGCGAAAGGCTATCCCGGCACGCCGGAGAGCGGCGGCACGATCGGCGGAATCCCCGCTGCTGAGGAAGGCGGCGCGAAGGTCTTTCACGCGGGCACCCGGTTGAACGAGGATGGGATGCTGGTGGCAAGCGGCGGGCGGGTGCTGAACGTCACTGCGCGCGGAACAACGACAGCTGAGGCGCAGGCGGCGGCCTATGCCGCGGTCGATGCGCTGGATTTCCCCAGCGGCTTCTGCCGCCGCGACATTGGCTGGCGGGAAGTGGAGCGCGAGCGGGGCTGACGCGTTGAGCCGACAAGAGCCGGCAGGACACGCTGGCTACACTCAGGACGGAAGGACAAGAGATGGCTAATCCCGGACAAGGCATGCCCTGCCCCGTCGATGGCACAGCGCTGGTGATGTCGGAGCGATCCGGGATCGAGATCGACTATTGCCCGACCTGCCGCGGCGTGTGGCTCGATCGCGGAGAGCTCGACAAGATCATCGAGCGCAGCGCGCAGCAGGCAGCCCCGGCGGCCGCGCCTCCGGCCCCACCGGTGCAAGGAAGCCCGTGGGGTGGAGGAGGACAGGCGCCGGGCCATGGGTACGGTTACGGGGGAGACCCGCGCCATTACGGGCAGCGCAAGCGGAAGAAGTCGTTCCTGGAAGAGCTGTTCGACTGAGCGGAGCAGCCGCCTGCGGCTTGGGTCCGGTATGCCTGCGCCACCCCACCGTGGGGGACCGCGGAGAGATGGACCTTGAAACAAGGTCAGGGTGACGGGTGTGGGTGAGGATGGCGTCGAACTCGGCGCCACCCTCTTGATTGCGTCAGATGACCGGGCGCTCAGCCGAGCTTGCTGTTCATCAGCTCCTGCAGGTCCGCTTCCGGACGCGCGCCGTAGTGGCTGATGATCTCCGCCGCCGCGATGGCACCGCGGCGCAAGCAGGTTTGCAGCGGTTCCGAACGGGCATGGCCGAACAGGAAGCCGGCGGCAAACAGGTCGCCGGCGCCGGTCGTGTCGACAACCTTTTCAATGGGCTCGGCCGCGACTTCAGCCCGCTCACCATTGCGGAGAGCGACCGCGCCCTTCTCGCTGCGGGTGACCACCAGCACCGGCACCTGCGGCGCAAGCTTGGCAAGGCCGGCCTCGAAATCGTCCTCTCCGGTCAGCGCGGCAAGCTCCACCTCGTTGGCGAACAGGATGTCGATCAGACCGTCGGCCAGCAGCGTGCGGAAATCATCGCCGTGGCGGGAGATGACGAACGCGTCGGACAGGGTGAAGGCAACCTCGCGCCCTGCAGCCCGCGCGCTCTCTATCGCGCGGCGCATGGCAGCCCGCGGCTCTTCCGGATCCCACAGATAGCCTTCCAGATAGAGGATTCGGGCGCCGCCGATCGCTTCCTCGTCAATCAGCTCCGCCGGCAGGAACTGCGAGGCGCCCAGGAAAGTGTTCATTGTGCGCTGGCCGTCCGGAGTGACGAAGATCAGGCAGCGCGCCGTCGGCGGCTCTCCCTCGCGAGCCGGCGTGTCGAAATCGATGCCGACCGCACGGATGTCGTGCGCGAAGACGGCGCCGAGTTGGTCGTCCGCCACCTGGCCGATGAAGGAGCATTGCGCCCCCAGGGCTGCGAGGCCCGCCAGAGTATTCGCGGCCGAGCCACCTGAGATCTCCCGGGCCGGACCCATAGCCGAATAGAGCTCCTCCGCCCGCTCGGCGTCGACCAGCGTCATGCCGCCGCGCCCAAGGCCGAGTTCCTCGATCAACTCGTCGGTGCAGGGGGACATCACGTCGACAATGGCATTGCCGATGGCGATGACGTCATATCTGGGTTCGGGCATGGTATTCCTGTGGTATCGCCGAAGGGCGGGCGGTGATCGTGGTGAAGCCGGAGCGGGGCCGCCCGGTGCGGCGTTGACTTGCCCGCTCAGGACCGCAATCGCAAGGCCGGATGCCCACCCTTCCCCCTTCACTTTCGGCCTCGGTGCCGGCCGCGCTGCTGCTCGCTCTTCGCCAGCTTGCCGATCCACGCATCCTGCGAATTTTGGGCAAGAGCCTGGCGGTGACGGTGCTGCTGTTCGCCGGGCTCGCCTGGGGCGGGTGGATGCTGCTCGACTGGGGGCTGGAGAGCGCCGGGCTGGGCGATGCATTGTTCACCGGCGCCGGCGGCGTACGTGGCCTGCTCTCCTTCCTGATGGCTGTGCTGGGCTTGTGGCTGGGCTGGCGCATCGTGGCGATGGCCGTCATCCAGTTCTTCGCGGACGACGTGGTGCTGGCGGTGGAAGCGCGGCACTATCCGCAGGCCGCCAGCGCGGCGCGGGAGCTGCCTCTGAGGGAGCAACTGGGCAGCAGCCTCAAGGCCGCCGGCCGGGCGCTGCTGGTCAACCTGCTGGCGCTGCCCGTTGCGCTGGCCCTGCTGGTGACGGGCCTGGGCACCGCGCTGCTGTTCTTGATCGTGAATGCCGTGCTGCTGGGGCGTGAGCTGCAGGACATGGTATGGCTTCGTCACCGTCGCGACGCCTTGCACGGCGCGCCGATCGGGCGGGCGGAACGCTTCCTGCTCGGCGGCGTCATTGCGGCGCTGCTGGCGCTGCCGGTCGCAGGGTTTCTCGCGCCCGTGCTCGGCGCGGCCGCCGCAACGCACCTCATTCATCGCAAGCCGATTCCCTGATTGGACCCGATTTCATGCGCCTGACCCTTGCCGCCCCGCTGCTGCTGCCCTTGGTGGCCGCCTGCACCACCATCCCCCAATCAAGCGTGCCGCCGCCGCCTCCGCGCCCCGATGTCGAGACGCAAGCGCCGCCACCCGCACGGCCCGCTCCCCCGCCGATCGTCGGACCGCGCACGCCGCAGATCCTCCGCGCGCCGGGGCTGGAGGCGGTGATCGAGCGGAACGCGCAGGATGTGCAGCGCCTCTTCGGCACTCCGCGGCTGGACGTGGTGGAGGGCGACATGCGCAAGCTGCAATTCAGCGGCGAAGCCTGCGTGCTGGACGTCTTCCTCTATCCGCTTCGATCAGGCGCGGAGCCGGTGGCGACCTATGTCGATGCGCGGCGCGCGAGCGATGGGCGCGAGGTGGACCGGGCAGCGTGCGTTGCAGCGCTGCGGCGGCGCTAGGTTGGGGGCGGGTCGAGAGGTCGGACGAACTTCACGACCTCTGACTCGACATTGAAGCCTGCCGCTTTGTGCCAGGCGATGCTCCCTGCATTGTCGGCCAGCGCATCGGAGCCGATGCCGCTGACGCCTCGCTCGCGTGCCCAACGGATGACGCCGCCGAGCAGCGCGGTGGCGACGCCTCTGCGGCGCAGGTCTGGCGCAACCCAGATGCCTTCGAGGAACGCGGCGGGGGCGAAATACAGCCCGTCCACCACGCTGCGGATGGTCGCTTCCGCAAAGCCGGCGAGCCCCTCAGGGCTGTCGGCCACCAGCACGATCGAGGGCACATGAAGACGAGCAAGCTCGGCGAGATCATCCCGCCCCTCTTGCGGCCAGAGCTGCTGGCGCATCGCGATCCAGCTGGGGTGGTCAGCCCGCGCGAGCGGGCGCACCGTCAGACCATGAAGCTCTCGCCGCACCCGCAGGAGCCCTTGGCGTTGGGGTTCTCGAACACGAAGCCGGCGGTGAAATCATCCTCCCGCCAGTCCATCGTGCTGCCGATGAGGTAGAGCACGCTTGCTCCGTCGATGTAGAAGGTGCCGCCGGGCGTCTCGATCTTCTCGTCGAACTTCTGCTCCTCGGTGACGTAGTCGACCGAGTAGGCGAGGCCCGAGCAACCGCGACGCGGCGTGGACAGCTTTACGCCGATCGCACCTTCAGGCGCTTTGGCCATCAGGTCTGCGATGCGCTGCTCCGCCGCTGGAGTGAGAAGGACGGCGGCGGGGCGCTGGCGAGTGGTGGCGGTGGCTGTCATCACAACATCCCCAGTTCGAGACGGGCCTCGTCGCTCATCTTGGACGGGTCCCAGGGCGGATCCCATGTGATGTTGACCTGCGCATCCCGCACGCCGGGGATGGAGCCGATGCGCAGCTCGATCTCGCCCGGCATGCTCTCCGCCACCGGGCAGTGCGGCGTGGTCAGCGTCATGGTGATCGCCACGTCAGCTTCCGGCGAAACATCGACGCCATAGATCAGGCCGAGATCGTAGATGTTCACCGGGATTTCCGGATCGTAGATGTCCTTTAGCGCCTCAATCACCGCCTCATAGAGGTCGCCGCCCGGCTCGCCCGCGCCGATGGCAGACGGGGTTTTCGAGAGGAAACCTTCAAGGTAGTCCTTCTTGCGGGCCAACTTGTCCCCTGCGCTTTCGGGCGCGTCATCGTCCAGCGGCGCGTCCGAAACACGGGCGCGCGGCGGCTTGGGCGCAAGGCCCTGCTCGTGCTCCGCCGCGCCAATGTCGATGCCTGTCTCTGTCTGTGGCCTGTCCATCAGCCGAAAATCCTCTTGGTCCTTTCAATGCCGCGGATCAGCGCGGCGACGTCTGCCTCATCACTGTAGAGGCCGAAACTGGCCCGCGCGGTGGCGGGTACGCCCAGCCGCTCCATCAGCGGCTGCGCGCAATGGTGCCCGGCGCGGATGGCGACATTTTCCTCATCCAATATGGTGCCGAGGTCGTGCGGATGAATGCCGTCCAGCGCGAAGCTGACGATGCCGGCGCTGTCTTCCGGCCCGAAGAGCCGGACATCGTTCATGCCGCGCAGCGCCTCCCGCGTCGCGGTGACGAGTAGCGCTTCATGTGCATGGATCGCTTCCAAACCGATGCGGCTGACGTAATCGCAGGCCGTAGCAAGTCCGATGGCCTCCACGATGGCAGGCGTCCCGGCCTCGAAGCGCTGCGGCGCGGGGGCGTAGGTGGTGCGCTCGAACGTCACCTTCTCGATCATCGCCCCGCCGCCATGCCAGGGGGGCATGTCCGCGAGGATGTCCTCGCGGGCCCAGAGGGCACCGATGCCGGTTGGGCCGTAAAGCTTGTGGCCGGAGAAGGCGTAGAAGTCGCAGCCAAGCGCCGCGACATCGACCGCCAGCCGCGGCACCGCCTGGCAGCCGTCGAGCAGCAGCTTGGCCCCGACCGAATGCGCCAGATTGGCAGCCCGGCGGGCGTCGAGAACCGAGCCGAGCACATTGGAGACATGGGCAAAGGCGACAATTTTGTGTTGCGGGGCAAGCATTTGCTGCGCAGCATCGAGGTCGATCCGGCCGTCCTCGGTTAGCGGGCAGACGTCAATTGCAACGCCGGTGCGATCGCCAAGCAATTGCCATGGAACGATATTGGAATGGTGCTCCAACTCCGAGAGCAGGATGCGATCGCCGGCCTTCAGATTGGCCGCGCCCCAGGTCTGCGCGACGAGGTTGATTGCCTCCGTCGCGCCGCGGGTGAAGACGATCTCGTTTTCCTTGCCGCCGATGAACTCCGCCACCCGGCGCCGCGCCGCCTCGTAGCCAAGCGTCATCTCGGCCGAGCGGGTGTACACGCCGCGGTGGACGGTGGCGTAGTCGACGCCAATGGCCCGGGTGACCGCGTCGATGACGATCTGCGGCTTCTGCGCGGTCGCCGCCGTGTCGAGGTAGTGCCACGGAGTGCCATCCGGGTTGATGAGGCCTGGGAAGTCTCCCTTCAGGCCCACCAGCCGGCTCATGGTGGCAGCCTCGTTCATGATCTGTCGCCCAGCGCCTGAAGGGCAGCGTCCATCAGCCGCTCTTGCTCATCGGCATCGTCGAGCGCGACGAACGCGTCTGCGATGAAGGCGCGGACGAGCAGCGCCTTCGCGGCCTCCGGCGGGATGCCGCGGGCGGCCATGTAGAACCGCGCCGTTTCGTCCAGCTGACCGATCGCGGCGCCGTGGGCGCATTTCACATCGTCCGCGAAGATCTCCAGCTCCGGCTTGGCGTTGGTGCTGGCGCCGCGCTCCAGGATCAGGCCCTTGAAGTCCTGCGCGGCATCGGTCTTCTGCGCGCCTCTCGCCACTTCGATGCGGCCGAGGAAGTTGCCGGTGGCCGTGCCCCAGTGGACAGCACGGATGGTCTGCTCGGACGTCGCATCCGGCTCCGCATGGGCGAGACGGGTGACGAATTCCCGCGTGACGTCGCCGCCGCCAATGGTCACGCCGCCGAACTGGAAATGCGCGCCTTGCATCAGGTGCACATCCACCTCGCAACGGGTGTAATCGGCACCGCAATTGACCACGAACAGCTCCGCACGGCCGCCTGCGCCCACCGTAATGCGGATGCGATGCAGCTCCGGGCCGGTGCCGCTCAGCACCATGCAGTGCCGCCGCGTCTCACCGGGAGCGAGTTCGACCTCCTTCCACTGCTGGAAGGCTTCAGGAGTGAACTGTTCCAAAGCAGAAGCATCGGCGTAGCGCCATTCCTCCTGCCGGGTGGTGGGGCGCTGAAGTTCGGTCATCACGCCGCCACCGCCTCGTAGCCTTCACGCTCCAGCTTCAGCGCGAGATCGGGGCCGCCGCTGGTGACGATGCGGCCCTTCGCCAGCACATGCACCACGTCCGGCTGCACGTAGTCGAGCAGGCGCTGGTAATGGGTGATGAGGAGCACGGCCTTGTCCGGCCTGCGCATGATCGCGTTGATGCCCTCGCCCACGATGCGCAGCGCGTCGATGTCGAGGCCGCTGTCGGTCTCGTCCAGCACGGCGAAGGCGGGGTCGAGGATGCCCATCTGGACCATCTCGGCGCGCTTCTTCTCGCCGCCGGAGAAGCCGACATTCACGTTGCGCTTCAGCATCTCCATGTCGAGCTTCAGCAGCCCAGCCTTCTCGCGGGCGAGCTTAAGGAACTCGCCGCCGGAGAGCGGCTCTTCGCCGCGCGCCTTGCGCTGGGCGTTGAGAGCCTCGCGCAGGAACTGGACGTTGGAGACACCGGGGATCTCGACCGGATACTGGAAGCCGAGGAACAGGCCGGCGGCGGCGCGTTCGTGCGGATCGAGTGCGAGGAGGTCCTGACCGTTGAAGGTGACGCTGCCACCGGTCACCTCGTAACCGGGGCGGCCGCCGAGGACGTAGGCGAGCGTGGACTTGCCTGCGCCGTTGGGGCCCATGATCGCGTGGATCTCGCCGGCATTCACCTCCAGCGAGAGGCCGTTGAGGATCGGCTTGTCGGCGACCGTGGCGTGAAGGTTCTCAATTACGAGCATTGGTGGGTCTCTTGGGGCGTGAGTAGTGTTGGTTGGGGTTCGCCTCGCGGTGAGCGCGGGCGGCCTGCTTCCTGTCGGCGATGCGCAGGCGCATGCCGGCGGTGATGCGGGCGAGCACATCGTCGATGTTCTCGAGAATGTCGGCCGCTTTGATCCGCATCACGCGGATGCCGACGGCCTCCAGGCTCTTGTCCCGGCGACGGGCGAGGGTTTCGTCCTCGCCTTCCTCATCGATGTCGATCGCCATGCCGAGGACGTGGCAGTTGAAGTCCACGATCGCGGAGCCGACCACCGCGTGCCGGGTGAACTTGTAGCGCCCAAGGTCGGCCTTGGCGAAGCGGTCTGCCAGCGCCTGATGCGCCTCGGACGAGTGGCGGCGCAATTCGCGCGCCCGCTCGTGCAACGCGTCAAGGCGCTTCTCGGAGATTTCCCAGCCGCGGCCGCGCTTCTTGATAGCTGGCGCGTCCTGCTCGGATGGGGAGCGGAGGTGGAGGGTTTTGCGGTCAGTCATTGGCCGGATACCTGCGTCTGGACATAGGCCTCTGACATGGTCTCGACCTGCTCGCCCAAACCTTCTTCTTGAGCAGTAGCGTACACGAATGCAGAGCCCGCCTCCCGCCGGAAGAATTCTCGAACGAACGCTCGATGATGCTCGTCGCCGTAGACCTTCCGCTCGACCAGAAGGTCGTCCAACAATTGGTCCGCCCTCACGCGTTCCTCGGCACAATCCTGACCCGCCCTTAGCATTGCTGCTGTAGCGGTCTCAGCGTCCGGTGAGCCAAACCCATCGTCCCCAGTTAGACGCCCGTAATAGCATGTGAAATATGGCTGATAGAACTTGAGCGCGTGTTCCGCATCGGTCCCGTCCACCCGCGCCAGGGGCTTACCCTCATAGTTGAGAATGCAATTTCCCCTTTCGTTTCTCTCACAAGCGAGAGAGATCGAAGGAAGTGTCTGAGCAAGCAGCGCAGTAACAACAGCAGTTACGAACATCACCCCACGCTCCCCTCGAGCGAGATCGCCAGCAGCTTCTGCGCCTCGACGGCGAACTCCATCGGCAGCTCTTTCAGCACTTCCTTGGCGAAGCCGTTGACGATCAGCGCCACGGCTTCCTCGGCACCTAGGCCGCGCTGCATGGCGTAGAACAGCTGGTCGTCGCTGATCTTGCTGGTGGTGGCCTCGTGCTCGATCTGCGCGGTGGGGTTCTTCACCTCGATATAGGGCACGGTGTGCGCGCCGCTGAGGCTGCCGAGCAGCAGCGAATCGCATTGGGTGAAGTTGCGCACGTTGTCCGCGTTCGCCGCCACGCGGACGAGGCCGCGATAGGTGTTGTTCGACTTGCCGGCGCTGATGCCCTTGGAGATGATGGTCGAGCGGCTGCCCTTCCCGTTGTGGATCATCTTGGTGCCGGTATCGGCCTGCTGGTAATTGTTGGTGACGGCGACCGAGTAGAACTCGCCCACGCTGTCTTCCCCATTCAGCACGCAGGAGGGGTACTTCCAGGTGACGGCGCTGCCGGTTTCCACCTGCGTCCAGCTGATCTTGCTGCGCGCGCCTTGGCACAGGCCGCGCTTGGTGACGAAGTTGTAGATGCCGCCGACACCCTCGGCATTGCCGGGGTACCAGTTCTGCACGGTGGAGTACTTGATCTCCGCATCGTCGAGCGCGACCAGCTCGACCACGGCGGCATGGAGCTGGTTCTCGTCGCGCATCGGCGCGGTGCAGCCTTCGAGGTAGCTAACGTAGCTGCCCTTGTCGGCGATGATCAAAGTGCGCTCGAACTGGCCGGTATTCTCGGCATTGATGCGGAAATAGGTGCTGAGCTCCATCGGGCAGCGCACGCCTTCGGGGATGTAGACGAAGGTGCCGTCCGAGAAGACCGCGCTGTTGAGCGTGGCGAAGAAATTGTCGCGCTGGGGCACGACGCGGCCCAGCCACTTCTTCACCAGCTCCGGATATTCGCGGATCGCCTCGCTGATGGAGAGGAAGATGACGCCGGCCTTCTTCAGCTCTTCGCGGAAGGTGGTGGCGAC
>Ga0182742_1001406_pt1 | contig 31057 bp, 27 predicted proteins | sample eDN5th37CBELigMG_FD_128880 | JGI IMG/M metagenome (GOLD analysis project Ga0182742, IMG submission 128880) | Enriched Miracle-Growth compost microbial communities from Emeryville, California, USA - eDNA 5th pass 37_C BE-Lig MG (version 2)... ... | reverse complement strand
TGGGTGCGCTCGGTCAGTTCGGTGTTGCGCTCGAAGATCTCCTGCGCAGCGCCGTCGACTTGCTGCGCGCCGGACTGAACGTCACGAATCAATGCGAGCAGGCTGTCCTGCGCATCATCCACTCGCCTGAGCAGTTGCGCGAACTCGTCCCGGCCGGAGATGGTGCTGCGGGCAGTCAGTACGCCGGAGGCGATGTCGTCGAGGCGGCGCTCCATCTGCTTCACGTCTTCCTGTACTGCGCGAATGAAGGCGAGGAGGAAATAACAGGCACACACGACGAACGCGATCGACGCCAGTATCAACACGACTCTGGTATCCACGAAGCGCGTGCGACGCTCGGCAAGCACTTTGTCGACGTGATCGACCACGGCAAGAGAAATCTCCTGCACGCTCTTGGTCGCCTTGGTGCCGAGCGAAGAAACCGGCGCCGGCGGCATGCTGATGGCGCTGGCGTCGAGCACCGCGCGATCCACGACTTTCGTGAATCGTTCGGCCTGAGCCGCCCCGGCGATCGACTCGGAGAGTGACTCCTGGAGATTCGGTGCGGACTCGAACAGCTCGGAGAGCGTCGCTGTCAGATCGGAATGCAGCATGCGCGAGCGTTCGGTCGCCGTGCGCAACAACGCACGATCCTCGTCCGCGAGGGATTGGCGCTCCAGGGCCGCTACCGCCAGCGTACGAGTCGCCGCGAGCGCTTCGACCAGTCCCTGTGCTTCGATGAATCCCGCCCGGATCGCATGATGAACTTCGATGCTCTCATCGAGCGCGAGCTGGGACCTGTCCAGGGTCGCCTGCATGAGTGCGTGAATGGAATCGAGCAGGGATGTGTGCGCGTCGTAACTTTGTTGATAGCCGACGTTCGCAGGTAACTGCTGCACCGCTGCCCAGAGTTGGGATGCTTCATGCCATTTCTGGCTGAGCCCGAGCATCTCACCGGCACGAGCATCCACTTCGGCCATGCGCTTCGTCGCATCGACCGCTGCTGCATGGATTTCGTCGAGCTGCGTCTGCGCGTCGCTGTCGCCTCGCGAAGCCCGGCCGGCGAGCTCTCGATGATCCTGCAGCGTCGAGGCGACTTGCAGGAGGGCGCGGAAATACCCGAGACCCGCCAGCTGCCGATCGACCCGTTCGACGTCGTCGCGAAGCCGGCCTTCGAACACCGCTGCGCTGATCACCAGCGGCACGACGAACAGCAGCGCAATCAACAGAAACTTCAAGCTGATGCGCATGTGGCGCATCAGCTTGACTGCCGGCAGCAATGGATCGAAGTACATCGGGCGCATGTGACACGTCGCGCGTTGATCGCCTAAGGCTGACGGTTGATCTTCCTGAGATAGGCAACGACGTCCGTGATCTGCTCGCTCGTCAAGTGTTCACCCCACGCAGGCATGACTGCCGAACGGCCTACGGAGGCTCCGCCCTTGCGGATGATGATTTCTTTCTGCGCATCGCTCAGAAAGCTCAGCGTGAGATTCGCCGGCTTGGGATCGTGAATCTTCGATGCACGACCGTCGCCCTCGCCATTGGCTCCGTGGCAGAGGATGCAGTAGGTCTTGAAGACGATGCTGCCGCGGACGACGGATGCGTCCTCCGTGGTGCGAAACTCTTCTGCTCTCGCAGTACCAATGAGTGCCAGCGCAGCCAGGCCGAGGCCGGCAACGCCGCTCTTCAGCGTTTGGTTGAAGAATTTCATTGTGAGACCGTGATCTGCATCTTCATGTTCGGATGCACGGCGCATTCCACCTCGATGGCGCCGGGCGACTCGAGCTTCAGCGAGCGCGCCTGGCCGGCGCCATAGGTGCCCAGATCGAACGTCTGGGCATCGGACAGGCTGAAGATGTTGTGCGATACGTCGTCTTCATTCTTGAACGTCACGGTGTCGCCGACCTTGGCGTTCAGCGCCGTGACCGTGAATTGCTTGGCTTTCTGATTCACCAGATGTTCCTTGGGAGCATCGGCGATCACCGTCTGCGTGAGCAGCATGGCGAGGCAGGCTGCCGTGTGTGAGCGCTTCATCAGGGGTTCCTCCGAGTCGAGGCCGGGCTGCTCAAGCCGGCGAGATGGGGGCCGCGGGGAAGTTCGGCGGTGACACCGGAGGGCAGCACGGGCAGTTGCACCGATACTGGAGCGGCCGTGAGAGTCAGCATGAATTCGACGAGATCACGCTTGTCCTGGGCGCTCAGATTCAGCGGGTGAATCTCGGCGCTGAGGTTCTCACGTACGTCGCCGCCGCGCACGTAGTGCTCGACCACCTCCTCGAGTGTCCGATAGATGCCGTTGCGCATGTAAGGAGCGGTGAGCGCGATATCCCGAAGGGTCGGCGTCTTGAACGCACCGCGCATGGCCTTCAACGGTTTGACTGCGAAGCGGCCATTGTCGGCCGGCCCCGGGTCGATGACGCCGATGTTGTGGAAACTTCCGTCCGTGAAGTTGAAGCCGGAGTGACAGGCCACGCAGTTCGCTTCGTTGGTGAACAGCTCGAAGCCTCGCTTCGCGCTGGCTGAAATCGCGTCGCTCTGGCCTTGGACCCAACGATCGAATGGCGCTTCGCCCGACACGATCGTGCGCTCGAAACTGGCGATCGCCTTGGCGATGGTCGCCTTGCTGATGCCCTGTCCGGGGTAAGCGCGCTCGAACAACGTGCGATAGCCGGGAATCGAAGCGAGCTTGCCGACCAGTACATCCGGATCCTGATGCATCTCATCGGCGCTCTCCACCGGGCCGAGCGCCTGATCCTCGAGGCTGCCGCTGCGTCCATCCCACATGAGCACCGGCAGATAGGCGGTGTTGAGGATGGTGGGCGTTGCCCGGCTGAGCTGCTTGCCGTTGTGACCGATACCGGTCGGCAATGCATCCGACCAGCCGAGCGCGGGGTTGTGACATGTGGCGCAGCTGATCCAGTTGGATCCCGACAGGCGGGGATCGAAGAACAGGGCTTTGCCCAACTCGATTCGCGCGGCGTTCGGCACGTTGTCGGCAGGCGCCGGGACGGTGGGCGGACGCAGGTACGCCTGAAGAACCGCTGACTGACCAGAGTCGGCATAGGCGAATGCACACCTCACTAAAGTGAGGGCCAGTATCGTCATGGCCTGGCGCATGTATCGTCGCGTGGTCATAGGAATACTCCGCGAGTTGCTTCGGGCCTCGAACAGCCCCAACCGGGGGCGTTCCTTCGGCCGTGTGCGCACTGCATCGGCAGTTGCCTAGACAACTTGATCGCGGTGCGCAAGAACGGTGCATGAAAGTGAGATATGCATCGCGTTTGATGTTTTCCCGGCGGGCGGGGCGATGCGCCGATGGGATGTAGCCGCTGCGGCAAGCGGATAGCGGCGGGCCTCTTGCGGGTGGCACCTTCGCCTGACGCAAGAGGCTAATTCATGTCAGCAATTCCAATGAGCTCGCCCGCGCCAGCAGCCTCGGGCGAGCCTGGGCTCGATGTGGGCGCCGTGCTGGATCGAGCCCGTTTCGGCGGGCTGCAGTTTCTCGTGCTGGTGTTCACGTTCATCACTCTGGTGATGGATGGATTCGATATCCAGGCCATCGCCTTCGCGGCGCCGGCATTGACCGCGCAGTGGCAGATCGAGCGCAGCGCGCTCGGTCCGGTATTGGCGTCGGCGTTGCTTGGAATGGCTCTAGGCGCGGCGTTGATCGGGCAATACGGCGATCGCCGTGGTCGTCGCAACGCCTTGGTCGCCAGCTGCGCGTTGATGGCGGTGGGTTCCATCTGTTCGGCAACGGCGAACGGCCCCATCGAACTCGGCTTCTATCGGTTCCTGACCGGCGTGGGCATGGGCGGCGCGATGCCGAATGCAACTGCGCTCATGTTCGAGTTCGCGCCGCTGACGTGGCGTTTGGTTGCGACCTCGATCGCGCTGGTCGGCGTGCCATTGGGCGGCATGCTTGGAGCCGCACTCGCGCGCGAGCTGGTTCCTCAGATCGGCTGGCGCGCACTGTTCATCGTAGGTGGTGCGATTCCAGGCGGGCTGGCGCTGCTCATGTGGCGGCTGTTGCCCGAGTCGCCTCGCTATCTGAGTACTCGCCCCGAACGAGCCGACGAACTGAGCAGGCTCCTGAATCGGATTTCCGGAAGCGACATTGCGAACGTCACGACACGCTACCTCGGCAATGCAACGGCCAAAGCGGGATCCACCGTGGCCGCCATCTTCGAGCGCACGCTGCGCGCCGATACTCTGATTCTCTGGCTCATCTTCTTCACCAACGTATTCTCGATCTACTTCTTCTTCAGCTGGCTGCCGATCGTGCTCAGCTCCGCCAACCTGGACTTTGGCGTCGCGGTGAGCGGCTCGCTGTATTTCAACCTGGGCGGAGTGGTGGGCAGCCTGCTCGCCAGTGCGCTGGTCTCGCGTTTCGGCTCCAGGCTCGTGCTCGGTGTAGCTGCCGCCGCTGCGGTCGCGAGCGTGCTCGGTATCGCCTTCAATGCAGTGTTCACGGAGGGCAGCACCGATGCAGCCAGTCTGATGATCATGATGGCGATGGCCGGGGCGTGCGTGAATGCCGTGCAGATAGGCATGTTCTCCGTCGCCGCGAACGTCTATCCAACGCAGTGCCGGTCTACGGGTGTCGGCTGGAGTCTCGCCTTCGCGCGCTTCGGCGGCATCGTCAGCTCCTTCGCCGGCGCGGCCTTCTTCTCCATGGGCATGCAGCCCCAGCAGTTCTTCCTGTTCATCGCCGGTACGCTGGTGGTGACGTTTCTTGGCGTGACGGTGCTTCGTCGTCACATTTCTCCGGCTTGAACCACGAGACGCTTACTCAATGACTCGTACAACGCGCCTATCGATCTCACTCATCGCGGTCGCCGTTTCAGGCACATTGCTTGCCGCCTGCAGCCGCCAGCCATCGGATGCCGCACCGACTGAAGCGGAAGCGACGGAAGCGTCCAAAGCGCTGGTCGCGAGTGGTCCGTGGCCACAGGGCGATGAACGCGGCATGGCGAACACGCTGGGTGCGGGAACGTGGATGCGTTGTGGTTATTACCTCTCGCAGCCGCAAGCCAGTGTTTATGAGCTCTCGCACATCCGCTCGAACACGATGCCGATGTCACCCTTCGGCAGGCCGCTCGAATTCGAAGGCACGCCATCGGTGTCCATACCCGGCACGCGCCACGTATTCAACGGCGAGCTCGTCAAGGGAGGAGAGCCGGGTGCGCAGGGCACGCAGATGGATGCGCTGGGGCACTTCGCCTACTACGATGAAGCATGGGATGGCAAAGGCGAGCCGCCGCTCGACAAAGCGAAATACTACGGCGGCTTGACTCAGGCAGAGGTGAAGCCGGCGCCGAATGCGCTGCTCACGAAGCTCGGCATCGAAAAAGTGCCGCCGATCATCACGTCCGCGGTATTGCTCGACGCGAAGGCCCATGTGGGCAATGGAACGGCGCTCGAGCCCGGCACGCTCGTGACCGCGGCCGACATCGATACGATGCTCGAGGCTCAGGGGTTGAAGTGGCGGGGCATCCTGCCGGGCGACGTCGTTTATATCTACACCGGCTGGGGCGACAACTGGCAGGATCCGGATTCCGCAAAAACCTACTACACCAAGGGCCCCGGCCTGGCGCTCGATGCGGCTCAATATCTGGCCGAGCGGAAGGTGGTGTTGATCGCGCTCGACAATCCGTTCACCGATGCGGTCGCCGACGGGCAGCTGGCACAACAGGCGGCGCCACCGCAGGGAATGGATCAGGGCCTGCCGTTCGTGATTCACCATACCAACCTTGCGGTCAATGGCATTCATCAGATCCAGAACGCCAATCTCACGGAACTGGCTGCGAACAAGGTGTGGACTTCGTGCACGATGATTCTGCCGCTGCGTGAAGCGGGTCATTCCGGTTCCCCGGTTCGCCCCGTGGCAGTGGGGGTCTCGCACGGCGCCGAAACCTGAGGGGCGGATGTGACTCAGTCATGCGATCCCTCGACAGGGCTTTGCGAGATCGCGCCGAACTCCGGTGCAGCCGATTTGCGGGCGGCTCACCGGAGTGTCGCGCTGATCTATGTCGGCGATCCCATGTGTTCCTGGTGTTGGGGCGTATCGCCGGCGGTCCAGGAGATCGCGGGGTACTGCATCGACCGGCAGATCGGCTTCTCGCTGCTGGTCGGCGGCCTGCGTCCCGGCGGCGGCGATCCCTGGAACGAGAGCTTTCGAAGTTTCCTGCGCCATGAGTGGCAGACCATCCAGCAACGCACCGGCCAGCCGTTTGGCTTCCAGTTGCTCGAACGCCCGAGCTACAACTACGACACCGAGCCTGCCTGTTGTGCGGTCGTGGCGGCGCGGATGATGCTCCAAGAGCGGCCGGACGCGACGACGGCCCTCGTGTCTTTCTTCGCATCCATACAGCGGAAGTTCTATACGCGCGGGGAGGATCCTCGAGACTTCACGTTCTATCGCGAGATCTGCGAGCAGCACGAGCTCGATTTCGAACGCTTCGAGGCCAAAGCCTGTTCGCAGGACACGTTACGGGCAACTCGTCAGGAATATGCGCGCGTTCGTCAGATGGGCGTGCGCGGCTTCCCAAGTTTTCTGCTGCAGACGCAGGGCGGGATCAGGGTGGTCCAGGCCGGTTACACGAACATACAACAACTCAAGGCTGCCATTGCCGCTGTGACCGCGCCTGGCGGTTGAACTAACGTGCGGCGATCCCGGTAAGTCTGGAGTCGAGCAGCGGCGCGGCAACGACGAGCCGGCCGTTCACGTGGGTGCGGCCGATGGCGCTGACCTCGTACAACGCTTCGAAGCCGTTCTTGTCCATGGCGGGCTCGCCGAGCTCGCGCAACCTGGCCTCATTGGCGAGCAGTTCAGCCGAATGCATCAAACCCGCGTCGCGCAGGCCGGCGACGGTCACGATCTGGTTGCCGTTGGGGCCGACGATGGAAGAAACATAACCATAGTCCAGGTACACCACTTCGCCTTCGATCGGCACGCCGGCCTGACTGACGTAATGACGTTTCTCGATGTGATCGACCAGCTCGTCGTAACTGTCGCCGAAGGAGAACCGTGAGTTCTTCAACGTGAGGTCCTGCAACGTGCGCAAGCCGCTCAGATAGCCGATGTACAGCACGTGCGCCGATTTCAGGACCTGGGCGGTGACCTCGGACGATTGCACGATCCTCACTTCCTGATGAGTGTTGGCCAGCACCGGCATGAGTTCGCGCAGCGCGTAGGCGGTCGCCGTCGGCAAGTACGCCAGATCGAGATTCTGGTACTTGGACGACAGGTCCGGGTGACGATAAAGATATTCGCGCAGGTCCGCCGACGAGTTGATATCGAACTCGCGAACCAGCCGGCGGATGTTCATGTCATCGCCGGCCTCTCCGAAGATGTAGTAGTCGCCGACGACGATGTAGATGGGCAGGTCGTCATCGAACAGGGCCGACCAGACGGGATGAGTGTGCCGAGGGCCGGACGCGTTGGCGCCCCCGGTCCATCGTTGCGTCAGCAATGCGGCGTTGACGATGAGCGAAACGATCAGCAGCGCCTTGAGCAACCAGGCCGACGTGCTCGCTTGCCTGATCGGCGCCGGAGGCGGCGAGTCGCTCGCGAGCGTGGCCCTCGGCGCTTCGACCACCAGTCGATACTCGCCCTTGGGAATGATCAGCCGCGGCCGATCGGGGAAGCGCGCGTAGTGATCGTCCAGCTTGCGCCTGAGCTTATGGACGTATACCCGAACCACCGAATCGGTGGTTACGTCGAAGCGCTCGTCTTTATTGAAGACATGGTGCGCGATCTCCACTTCCTTGGGCGCGTGCCCCGCGCTCGAGTGCTGGAGCAGGTATTCGAACAGCCGAGGCAGCGTGTCCGCTCTGCCGAGGATGCCGCTCGCTCGAACTTCGTCCGCCAGCGTGTTGATCTGAGAATCTTGGCTCATCGGCTCCGATCCTAACACCACCACGCCAGGATGCATCCTGTGCCGGAACCGTTGACACCCGAGCGCCGCGGGATGCATCTGTGCACTCCTGGGATAGTGGCTGACCGTACCCGTTCGTAGGATTGGATCGACAGAGTCGTTGGCAATCTGCCGGCGACTCAACTCATGACGAGACCGGGTGGGATATGGCGCTTCTGTCCTGGCTGGAGCAGACGGCTCTGGCTCAATACGTTCAAGAGAATCCGGTGGGGTATCCACTCGTGCTCACTGCGCATGCGGTGGGGATGGCGGTGCTCGCCGGGATCGTCCTCATGATCAACTTCCGCATTCTGGGGTTCGCGCGGAACGCGCCTCTGCATTACTTCCGGAGTTTGCTCAAGCTGGCGCTGCTGGGCTTCATTCTCAATGTGGTGTCGGGCGCAATGCTGTTCATCGCAGACGCTTCGACACATGCGACCAACGTTGCGTTCCTCATAAAGATCGGATTGCTGATCGTCGGCGGCGTGCTGCTGATACCGATTTCGCAGCGGATGGCGCTCGCGGCGGCATCCGGTGACGCGGCGCTGGAGTCCGACAACACACGTCAGATCGCGGCGGCATCCGTTCTAGTCTGGATCGGCGTGATCGTGGCCGGCCGACTCATTGCGTACGTTGGATAGAGCGCTCTCTCATGCAGACTTTCCTCACCTGGCTTGGACAATCGTGGCTCGCCGCCCTGGTCAACGACAGCAGCTGGATGTTTCCGACATTGGAGGCGCTGCATTTCCTCGGGCTGATCCTGTTGATGGGCTCGCTCATCGTAGTGGACCTGCGCCTGTTGGGTGTGGGCGCGGAGGCACCGATGGATGCAGTGGCTCGATTCATTCCGTGGTCCATGCTCGGCTTCGTGATCAACCTCGTCACCGGCGCGCTGTTCTTCGCCTCGGATCCCGACGCCTATTATTTCAACACTGCTTTCAGGTTGAAGATGCTGGCGATCGCGCTGGCCGGGCTCAATCTCATCTGGTTCAAGCTTTCGGTGCATCCGCTGATCGCAGCTGGCAGTGGCGCGCGCATCGAGTTGCCGCCGAGCGCGGCTGTGATCGGCGGCGCATCCCTGTTGCTGTGGATCTCCGTCATCGTATTCGGACGCTTGATCCCATATCTGCCGTGATCGAAAGAAGGGGAGGAATAGACAAGTCATGAAATATCCAACGCCGGTGCCCCTGGCCAGCCGACGTCGCGGCGGTATCGCGCTCAGTGCGATGCTGTCCGCTCTCGTGTTCGCGGTGTGTTCGGCTCCGACGCAGGTCGGCGCCGCGCAGAACCCGAACGCCACGGCGATGACCCCGGAGTGGGCCGCAGAGAAGGCCAAGCTCATCGAGCAGGGCAAGAAATATCCATCGGCCTGGGCGTTTTACAGCGACCTGAAGAAGAAGGCGAACGGCGGGCAGCGCCTGAACTGGAACAACCTGCCGGACTGGAGCGGGGTGTACTCGCGACCGATGGGCGCGAAGGGGCTGTCGTTCGACCTGGATCAGACCGGTGACTTTCCAACGGCCAAGTACACTCCGGAGTATCAGGCGCGGCTGGTCAAGACGGTCAACGATCTGAAGAACGGGATCGAATACGATCCGCTGAGTCAATGCAACTCCCCGACGTTCCCTCGTTGGCTGACGCTGCCGTTCCTGCGCGATCACGTCGTCACGCCCGATCAGACGACCATGGTGGCCGAGGCCTTCAACATGGTTCGACGCATCTACACGGATGGCCGCGACCACATTCCCGAAGGGGATCGCTACCCGCTGGAGCTCGGCGACTCGATCGGCTTCTGGGACGGCGATCGGCTGATCATCCACACCAATCAGAACATGGCTCATATGTATGAGCGCGCGCAGGGCGACTACTCCGATGAAGTGGAGACGGTGGAGATCTGGAGAAAGGTGAGCCCCGACACTCTGCAGGCCGACGTGTGGGTCTACGACCCGCCGGCGCTGGCCGAGCCGTGGTTCGCGCGGCAGCGTTACGTGAAGCTCGACGATGACAACAAGCGGCTGCGCGTGCGGCACTGGTCATGCAAGGGCAATCCGAACAACGACGTCGTCGAGACTTCCGAAGGCGGCTCGCAGTTCAAAGAATTCACTTTCGAGAAAAACTAGGCGGAGTGTGACGTCATGAGCACTAAATTTGTCGGTGTGGTTGCGATGCTGCTGACCCTGGTGACGGGCACGGGCCTGGCCCATCACTCCGGTTCGATGTTCGAGAAGGAGAAGACGGTGACCTTGACGGGCGTCGTCAAGGAGTTCCAATACACCAACCCGCACTCGTGGCTGATCGTCGATGTGGAGACCGACGGCAAAGTGGTTTCGTGGGGTTTCGAAGCGGAAGGTCCGAGCACGCTCGGTCGCGCCGGCATCAGAAAGAGTGATTTTGCGCCCGGTACCAAGATCACCATTACCGGCCGCCCGATGCGCGACGGTCGTCCCGCTGCTTTCTGGCTGAAGGCGGTGCGACTCTCCGATAACAAGGAGTTCCTGCCGAGCGCAGGCTTCGCGACCAAGAGCTAGTTTCCGCCAGTCTCAATCTTCGACGAACGGAAAAACGTACGGCGACGCCAGGTCGCCGTACAGGGATGTTCGCGCAACGCGTGCATCCGAAAACATAACAATGATCGCGCCGACACTCCGCTCGGCACATCCAGTGACAGTGCCGAACACAGAAAACGTTTGTTCGATTCTCTCGTGCTCGCGCGAGCGCTCGCGTTGCCCTGAAACATCGACGACTGCGCCCGGCGGACTCCAATGCGGTAGCGGGATTCATGCCGTGCGTTGTGTGGATAGGCCGCTGCGTGCGGGCGACACATGATCTGCTCACATCGCGGGGAGAGTCATATGAATCTGACTAGAAGAGCGGTCATCGACAAAGCATTGAAGAGCTCCGTGCTTTGCCTGGGCTTCTCAGTGGGCGGCGTGACATTGATGCTCACGCCAGAGCAGGCACGTGCGCAGCAGGTCGTGCTGCGAACTCTGAAGCCGGATCAGGTGAAATTGCTGGAAGCGCTCGCCGAGGGGCTGGTGCCTGGCTCGGTGAAGCTGGGCGTGACGCACTTCATCGATCACCAGGTCAGCGCCGATCCAGGCGATTGTCTGCTGATAGCGAAGTACCTGCAGGCGCCGGTTCCCTATGCGGACTTCTATGCCGCAGGCCTCAAGGTTGCGGAGGGCATGGCGCAGCGGGCGACCGGTAAGTCGCTCACCAGCCTCGATGCTGCGGCTCTGGAAGGCGTGATCAAGGAGATGTCCAAGCCCGACGCCGTTGTCGATGGCTATCCAATCTTCCTTTTCTATCTCTGCCTGCGTTCGGACGCCGTGGACGTCGTGTACGGCACGCCCGAAGGGTTTGAGAAGCTGAACGTTCCTTACATGCAGCACATCCTGCCGCCGGAGAAATGGGATGCCTAAGACACTCGAAGCCGTTGATGTCGTCATCGTAGGCGCCGGCGCGGCCGGCAGCGTGTTCGCCGCTACGTTGGCCGAGGCAGGCAAGTCGGTCGTCGTGCTCGAGCGCGGTCGCGACCACAAGCTCACCGACCTGTACAGCTCACAGATCTGGGCGCGACGTTTGAAGTGGGCGGCGCCCCTGGTGCTCGAGGAAGGTCCGGACAGTGTGTGGCCGAACTTCAATTCCGGCACGGGCGTCGGCGGCGCGGCCATTCACCATTATGCGGTGTGGCCTCGTTATCACCCCGAAGACTTCCGTGAGTTCTCGTTGTATGGGCGCTCGCTCGACTGGCCGTTCGAATATTCCGAACTGCGTCCCTACTACGATGAAGTGCAAAAAGACGTCGGCATGGCCGGCGATGCGAGCAAAGAGCCGTGGCGTCCGCCTGGTGCTCCCTACGAGCTGCCGCCAGTGCTCGTGACCAAGCACGGTCAGGTGATCGCGCGCGGATTCGAAGCGCTCAAGATGCGTACCGCCCCGCTACCCATGGCAGTGCTGACGGCGCCTTACAAAGGTCGCCTGCCCTGTATCTGGGATGGTTGGTGTGATGCCGGCTGCCCGATCGGTTCGCTTGCGAACCCGCTGGTGGTGTATCTGCCCCGAGCAACCCAAGCGGGCGCGCGGATCGTTGCGAACGCGGCAGTGACGCGTGTGTTGACGGACAGCACCGGCAAGAAGGCCACGGGCGTCGAGTACCACACGCCGGACGGCGAGTCCGTCGTGCAGCCAGCGTCGGTGGTCGTGCTGTGCGCGTTCACGATCGAGAACGCCCGCCTCATGCTCAACTCCGGCGGCAGCCGGCATCCCAACGGGTTGGGCAACAAGAACGGCCTGGTGGGGCGCTATCTCATGTCGCACCCGGCGGTGTCGGTGTCGGGACTGTTCAACGAGGAGATGCAGAACGCCATCGGTGCGACCGGCGGTCAGCTGCTCTGTCAGGACCCGTACGACAAGAAGAGCGATCCCTCGGGCGCCTTCGGCAGTCGCCAATGGGAGATCGGGCTCGCACTGAAGCCGAACGATCTGCTCGGCATCGCCATGACCCGTCCGGACATCTTCGGCAAGAGCCTGCACGACTTCATGCTCGACGGCGCGCGTCACATGGGTTCGATGGTGGGCGTGTGCGAGGACGAGCCGCTGTACACCAATCGCGTCGACCTGTCCAAGACCACGAAGGACAAGTACGGCATGCCGGTGGCGTCCATCAAATATCAGATCAGCCCCGAGGGTAGAAAGCTGTGGGCAACGGCCGCGGCCGAGGGCGTAAAGATATTCAAGGCGGCGGGTGCGCGAGAGGCCTGGCACGGTCCGCCGGGCGGCCAGCACATCATGGGTGGCACCGTGATGGGCAACGACCCCGCCAAATCGGTGTTGAACTCGGTCGCGCAAAGTCACGAGGTCAAGAACCTGTTCGTTGGCGGGCCCAGCGTGTTCCCGACCAGCTCGTGCATCAACTCCACTTTCACGGCGCATGCAATGTCGCTGAAGTCCGCGAAATACATCGCGAGCAATTGGGGCGCCGTCAAAGCGTAGGGGCTCGCGAGCATAACAAGTACATCACTGGCAAAAATCATCTGGGAGCGTTTCTAACTATGTTCACTCATCGGAGCACATCTGCGCTTTTGGCTTTATCCGCGGCGCTGGGAGCCGGATCGGCAATGGTGGCGCCGAGCGCCCACGCGCAGGAAGTGGCTGCGGCGTCGGGAGGAATCGAATCGGTGACAGTGACGGCGCGGCGCCGTGAGGAGAACGTGCAGGACGTGCCTGTGTCGGTTGCCGCTCTGTCGGCGGAACAGATGGAGTTGCGTGGCATCGAGCGCGTCGAGAACGTGGTTGCAGCCACGCCCAACGTACTGGTGAGCGCCGGTCCCAGCGGCGCTGTGGATGCGAGCTTCTCGATGCGCGGCATTCCTCGTGCAGGCTTCTTCGTCGACGGCATCTGGCAGCAGAGCAATCTCGGCTTGTCCGGTCGCAGTGTCGTCGAAGTCGAGTCGGTCGAAGTGCTGCGCGGTCCGCAGGGAACATTGTATGGCCGTGACTCCACCGGTGGCGCCATTCGCCTGCAGACCAAGCTGCCCGCGGAAGAGTTCGGTGCTCGCATCATTGCGGCCGCCGGCAACTACGATCGCCAGGACATCGGATTGCACGTGGACATGCCGATCTCCGACACGTTGCTGTCGAAGTTCTCCGCGTCGAGCGAGAAGCGCGGTGGCTACGTCGAGAGCGTCACGATCGACAAGGCCTTTGGCGATCTCGAGAACACGATGTTGCGAGCGGACTTTCTCTGGCGGCCCACCGATACGCTGGCTGTTCGTCTGACCGGAGACAGCGCCAAGCAGGTCGGCACGCAGGCCAACTACACACTGCTCATGATCGACCCGGGCGCGCCCGGGCCGGATTCGGGTTTCGGCTTTCAAGTGCCGCCGTATCAGTACTACGAGCTGGCGGGCCGGCCTTATAACTGTCACACCCAGGTGCCGAACTGCCCGGGCGGCCTGATCGGCGATCTGCAGACCACCTCGGACTTCGACGCCGGGCCAGGCATCGACATCGACATCAAGTCGGTGACGCTGCGGGCCGATTGGGATGTCTCGGACAGCATCACGCTCACCTCGCTCAGCAATTTCACCGAGCAGGATTCCTGGTTCTACGCGCACTTCGACAACTCCGACATCGATTTCTTCTCGCAGGGCAGCTACGCGGAGCGCGAGGGATTGAGTCAGGAGTTTCAGCTTGCCGGCGAGAAGGGCAGGTTCAAGTATGTCGCCGGCTTGTATGGCTGGCGCACCGACAACATCTCGCGCTTCATGCGCTGGACCTTCTGGGACTTCCGCAATGGCGAGCTCGACTTCAACGACGTCACCAACTCTCCGCAATGCACCTCCTGGGTGCCCACCAGCGGCAATGTTCCGTGTATTCCGGTGCCCGGCTCCAGCGAAAGCTTGATCTCCACGCGCGAAGAAGGCTTCGCCGGGTTCGGCGAAGTGACCTTCCAGATCACCGACACCCTGTCCACGACCGTGGGCCTGCGTTATCACGATCAGACCAACACGACCTGGACAGAACTGTTCGGCCCGAACACCGCACCCCGCTCGAACATTCCGGGCCAGCTGCCTTCGGGCAATCTGATCGCCAGCGCCGGTCGCGTCGATCCGTTCAAGTACGCGTTCGACAAGGTCACTTATCGCTTCGCGCTCACCAACGAGTTCACCGACGATTTCATGATGTATGTGGGCATGGCGCAGGGCTACAACGGCGGCGGCATCTCGCGCATCAACATCCCGCAGGCCGATGACAGCCTGCTGCTCACCGACTTCCCCTACGATCCGGAGACCATCAACAACTACGAGCTGGGCATGCGCTCGGAGTGGTTGGGCGGCACGCTGCGCTTGAACGCCACGGCATTCTTCACGCAGTGGGAAGACATTCAGCTGTCGGGTACGGTGCGCAATCCGATCACCGGCGAAGTGCTGCCGCAGTTCGTGATCCAGAACTCGGCCGAAGCGGAAGCCAAGGGCATCGAAGTGAGTGTGGTGTATCAACCGATTCCCAACTTCCAGGTCAACATGGAGTTGGGTCTGCTGGACACCGAATACACCAAGGTATCGCCGAGCTCCGAGATCTCGCTGGACAGCAAGTTCGGTCAGGCGCCCGAGACGCAGTTCTCACTGGGCGCGCAGTACACCGCAGCGCTGTCGGGCGGCAACGATCTCGTGATGCGTGGAGATTACAGCTATACCAGCGGCTTCATGCGCAGCTACGTGCCCGGCGATCAGAGCACGACCTATACAGGCAAGAAGTGGGAGCAGGAAGGATTCGGGCTGCTCAACGCGCGCGTCGTGTTCATTCACTCCAGCGGCAAGTGGGAGGTTGCGGCGTTCGGCAGCAATCTGACCGATGAGCGGTACACCACCGGCGGTTTCTTCAGCCCGCTGCTGCTGGTCGATGACGGCACCATCGGTCGCCCGCGTGAGTACGGCGTGAGTCTGAAGCTGAACTTCAAGTGATCACCAGGACGGCAAACGTGAAATCGAAACAACGTACGTTGATCCTGGCGTCGGCGCTGTTCGCCGCGCTTGGCCTGATGTCGAATGCTCACGCCGATCAGCGTGAGCTCAAGCACATGCACGTGGGGGGCGGGCTGTCTCACCCGCCTCATTCGATGATCCTGCAGGTGCAGTATCCGGACATCGTGTACGACAAGACCTCGCCGGACGCTCATGCGACCAGCCTGGATGTCTACACGATGGATCCGCCCGAGCCGAACGCGCCCGTGATGGTGTTCGTACATGGCGGCGGCTTCCGGGTCGGCGACAAGGCCTCGACCAAGGATCTCGATCCGAAGCCGGAATATTTCAACAGCAAGCTCGGCTATGTGTTCGTCAGCGTCAACTATCGCTTGCTGCCGGAAGGGCGCTACCCGACCAACGTCCAGGACGTTGCCAATGCGCTGGCGTGGGTTCACGACAACATCGCGAAGTTCAACGGCGATCCCAATCAGATCTTCCTGATGGGGCATTCGGCCGGCGCGGCGCTGGTGGCGCAGGTCAGTACGGATGAGACGTTCCTGAAGAAAGCGGGCAAGAGTCTGAGCTTGCTGAAGGGCGTGATCGCCAACGAAGGCTCGTATGTGCACGAGATCGATCCGAAGCGCTCGGAGGCGACGTTCGGGCCCGAGTGGCGCAAAGCCTCGCCCAGCCAGCACGTGAGCAAGGGCAAAGGCTTGCCTCCGTTCCTGCTGTTGTATGTGAAGAACTCAAGCGGCATCAGTGCGAATTCGGAGAAGAACGCGGCGGAGTTCTCGGAGCTGCTGCGTGGCGCGGGTGTGCGTGTGGAAACGCTGGGGCTCGATCACGTCGAGCACTTCGGTGCGAACGAACGCATGGGCGAGCCGGGCGATGTCATCACGCTGGCGGTGGAGAACTTTCTGAGCTCGATCGCCACCAGCAAGCGGCCCTTCGGCTGGTCGACGGGTCGCCCGCTGAACTGAGCGTCGGGCCGGTTCGATCCGGCAGTGCAGGGCGGATTGAAACATGAGACGACAAGAGTCATGCGCCCGGCATGTGCGCCTGCTCGAGCTTGCTCTGCAGAGCCTTGCGTGCCGGGACGAACTGACGTTCCACAAGGAAGGCGAGCGGCGCTATGGCCGGGTGAAATATCGAGTGGCGCTGGGCGGGCAGCGCTCGGTGCTGCTGGTCCTGGACTTCGATGCCGGTGAGCTTTGTCTGCCGAAGCTCATTTCGCGGATAGACACGCGGGCGGCGTGGTTCAAGAGCTGGAGCGCGGGACAGCGTCGTGCAGTGACGGACGACATTGCGGTGGTCGTAGTGCGCGGAGCGCTGTCGCTACGAATCACGGTGAGTGAAGGAGCGGTCGCGCACTGTGCCGGCGCCATTTTGCAAAGGGCGAACCAGATAATCGCGGAAGTCAACGGCGCCATCGCCAGCAACGGTTCTCAGCGTCATGCGGAGGCACTGCTGATTGGCGATGCGCCAGCGATCGCAAGGCGTAGCGATTCTTCGGCTCGGCTGCGCGCGGAGGATAACTGTTCTGCGGCAAGTGGATAGTCGCCGCGGACATCACGGGCCATAGATATTGGGGAAGTCGAGCAGTGAGTAAAGAGCTATGAAGAGCGTGCCGGGTATTGTTCTGTCGGCGATCGTGATCGGGGTGAGCTTGCCCACCGCGCAGGCCCATCATTCCTTTCCCGCCACTTATCTGGTGGACCAGGAGATCACGCTCGAAGGCGAGCTGGTGGCGTTCATGTTTCGCAATCCGCACGCCTTCGTGCATCTGAACGTCAAAGACAAGAAGGGCAACGTCACTCGCTACGCCATCGAGTGGGGCGGCGCCAGCCAGTTGAATCAGCAGGGCGTCACTCGCTCGACCTTCAAGCCCGGGGACTTCGTGATCATCACCGGCAATCCTGGCCGCAACCCCGAAGACAATCGCATGCGGATGCGCCGTATCGAGCGTCCTGCGGATGGCTTCAAGTGGGGCTTCCAGGGCGAGGACTTCCAGTAGTGATGGCCAAGAGAATGAAGAACCTCTGGAGCGCGACGCGCGCGTTGCTGCTCGCCGTGGCGATCAGTCCGGCGGCGCAGGCGGAAATCGATCTGAGCGGCAACTGGACCATCATCTATCACGAAGACTGGATCGAGATCGGCACCGGTCCCGACATCGCCGATTTCACCGGTTTGCCACTGACACCGGAAGCCGCGTCGCGAGCCATGAACTGGCACCCGTCGCTGGTGAATGTTCCGGAACGTCAGTGCCTGCAGCTGCCGATGGAATATACCAATCGCTGGTCGAACACCAGGATATGGAAGGACGTGGATGTCGACAGCCAGGAGTTGCTCGTCTACCGGCTGCGCAAGGCGTGGGGCGGCATGGAGCGAACGATTCACATGACCAAGAAGCCGCGTCCTCCGCGCGGAGCCGTGCATACATTCGCAGGCTTTTCGCTCGGTGAGTTCGATGGCGAGAAGCTCAAGGTGGTGACGACCCATCTGAAGGAAGGATACTCGCGACGTAACGGCGTGCCTCGCAGCGACCGCGCCACGATCACCGAACACTTCATCCGTCACGGTGACGTGCTGACCATTTCCACCATCATCGAAGATCCGGTGTACCTCACCGAGCCCCTCGTGGTCAGCACCTCCTACGACTACGCGCCGACGGCCCGGATCAACCCTTTTATCTGCGAGAGCGTCAACGAGATCGCCAGCCTCGCCAAGGGCCAGGTGCCCATGTACTTCCCTTGGAAGAATCCGCACGAACGCGAGTTCTCCAAGGTGTATGCCATACCGCTGGATCACGCCAGCGGCGGCCAGGCGCAGCTCTATCCAGAATTCATCGAATAGGGTTGAACGGATGAACCGAAAGATACAAATCGTGCGCCGACGTGTGGTGGCGGCGCTGGCGCTGTGTGCGGGACTGATGGGCAGCGCCACTGTGAGCGCGTCGAGTGTCGCGAATGCAGAAGCGGAGCAGGCGCCGTGGGTAGTGCCGGTACGCGAGAACGTGTTCGCGATCATGGGGGCGGGAGGTAACGTCACCGTGCAGATCGGCGATAGCGGTGTTCTGGTGGTGGATACCGGCGCCGAGCAGCACGTCGACCAGGTCATCGCTCTGATTCGCCGCCTGTCCGACCGGCCCATTCGCTATCTGATCACCACCCACGACGATGAGGAACATCGCGGCGGCAATCCGCAAGTCGCCATCGCGGGTGTCAAGTTCGGCAGCATGGGAGCGCCCGGCGTGACCGATGAGCAGCCGACCGCCGAGATTATCGCCCACGAGAACGTGCTGACGAGCCTGAGCTCGCGGGAGCCGGCGCCGCCGTTCGAAGGCTGGCCCACGTCGACGTTCTTCACCGAGAGCAAGTCGCTGTCCTTCAATCAGGAGGGCATCGACATTCTGCTGACGCCCAAGGCGCATTCGGACGGCGACGTCCTGGTCTACTTCCGGCGCTCGAATGTGATCAGCGCCGGCGATATCTATACGCCGGATCGCTATCCCTACTTCGACGTTGCCAAGGGTGGCAGCTTGCAAGGGGTGATCGATGGCTTGAACCGGCTGATCGATCTGACGATCACCGAGAACATGCAGGAGGGCGGCACGCTGGTCGTGCCCGGCCACGGTCGCATCGGCAATGAGTCGGACGTGGTCGAGTATCGCGACATGCTGACGATCGTTCGCAACTACATCCAGGAGATGATTCGCGAGCGGCGCTCGCTGGCGGAGATACAGAAGGCGCGGCCGACGTTTGGATTCGATCCGTTGTACGCGGCCGGTACGTCCGAGTGGACGGTTGAAGAATTTGTCGCGGCGATCTATCGCGAATTGACTCAAAAGGGCGGCAGACGATGAGCGTGCAGTTTCGCAGACTCGGTATTGGCAGGCTCTGCTTGGCGGTAGGGGCGGCGCTGCTTGCGTGGGCTGCTACGTCTGTCTCGTTCGCGCAGGACGCGCCTCCGGCGAACAGCCCGCGAGGCTGTAGTCGGGAGGAGTACGACGTGAACGCGGATTGTGCCCGCGAGGTGCCGCGTCAGAGAAAGTCGCCTCGCGAGGCCGCTCCCATCGATCTCACCGGTCATTGGGTCTCCATCGTTTCGGAGGACTGGCGCTGGCGCATGATGACGCCGCCCAAGGGCGATCGGGCCAGCATGCCCTTGAACGCCAAGGCACGAGCGGAGATGGACAAATGGGATCCGGCGAACCCGCAGCAGTGCAAAGCCTACGGCGCCGCCGGGATGATTCGCAATCCGATGCGGGTGCGCTTCACGTGGGTCGATGACAATCACCTGCGACTGGAGACTGACCACGGCCAGGTGACGCGGGACTTCTACTTCAACGGCGCGGGTCAACCGCCAGGCGCCCGCTCGATGCAGGGTCATTCGGCGGCGAGTTGGGAAGGCGGCGCGCTCAAGGTGGTGACGACCCATCTCGAGCCGGGCTTCCTCAGAAAGAACGGAGTTCCCTACAGCGAGCAGACCGTGCTCACCGAGTACTTCGACCGATACTCCGCCGCCGGCACAGATTATGTGACCGTCACCACGATCGTAAAGGATCCCGTCTATCTGACGCGCGACTTCATCGTTACGACGGATTTCAAACAACTGGCGGACGGCTCGGGGTGGAAGCCGACCCCGTGCGATGCGCCGCTGACGGCCTCGCATAAGGCGCAGCGATGAGCAGTGTCGATAAACATTCCAGCGCTGACGCCGCAACGGAGGTTCATATGTAACCGGTTTAGTTTGCGCCATAACGGATCAAGCGACCGAGCGAGCTGAGTCGTTCTGGTTCGACGCAAGTTAATTGCATGTATTGCCCGCCAGGGAACAAACATTGGTGGCGGCAGCGGCGAATTGAGTTGATTTTGTCGTGGCGATTGTAGTTAGAATCGAGCGAACACGCACTGACGCTATAACGATACATCTAAAGGACCTAGAGACTCAGTGACATAAAAAAGATTGGGGTGCCGTTCGATGCTCGCCGACATGATGGCCACGCTGCCGCAACTCGCCAACCTGAGTACTTTTCGAACCGGAGATCTCGACTCCGCCAGAGCTCACATCGCCGCCTTGTTCGTGCCCCACGAGCTGGACGTCGTCGGTCGTCAACAGGTTCTGGACGTATGCATCAGCAGCGCGCGTCTGGATTCCGTTTCCCTTATTTATCATCGTCATGGCGCCAGCGTGCGCGTGCGCGCCCCGTGCCTCAGAGACTTCTACCTGCTGCAGATTCCGTTACGGGGCGAGGCGCAGGTGCGCTTCGGCCGGGAAGAGATCCATTGCGATTCGAGCCGGGCGTTCATGATCTCTCCAAACACGGAAGTAGACATGCATTTCGGCCAGGGGTGCGAGCAACTCATCGTGCGCGTGGACCGAGTCCAATTGGAACGACAGCTGGAGAAACAGCTGGGGCGTCACATCGTCGCGCCGCTGGAATTTGCGCCCTCCGTGCCGCTGATCAACGCACCCGCCGGGGAGATCACCGATCTGTTGCGCTTCATGACTTCGTCGTTGGCGGAACGCAACGGTATCTCCAGCTCGGATATCGCACGCAGTCACATGGCGTCGCTGTTGATGTCGGGGCTGCTCACGTGTCTCGATCACAACTACCGTGAGGAGCTGGCCAATGGCGGGCGGCTGCGCTCGGCGAAGCCCGCCTACGTGATCAAGGCGCAGGAATTCCTCAAGCAGAATGTCAGCCGTCCGATTGGACCCGAAGACGTGGCCATGGCGGTGCGCGTCAGCACTCGCGCGTTGTTCGTCGGATTCAAGACGTATCTGAATACGACGCCGATGCGATATTTGAAAGATCTGCGGTTGGATATGGTGCGCGAAACGCTGTTGAGGCTGGAGCCGCAGCGAGCTTCCATCACCAGTGTGGCGATGGATTACGGCTTCCATCACCTGGGCCACTTCTGCGCCGCCTACAAAGAAAGATTCGGTGAACAGCCGCGCGAGACGCTCTCCAATCTGCGCCGCCGGCGGGGCGTCCGCTCGATGGTGCGAATCGAAGAGGAGGCGGAAGCGTTGGAGCGCTGAGCCGCGCTCATGGGTCATACCGGCTGCAATCCTGGGATAGTGCCCGCCGAGTTCATCGGGGTACCTTGCCAGTTCCACAGCAGTTGAGAGTGGCGCATGTACCGGTCGATTCTCTGGCTCGCAATGTCAATCATCAGTGTTCCAGCCTGGGGTCAGGGAGCGGGAGCACACAAACCGATCACGGAACTGATCCCGGTCTCTGAAGCTCGCGACGGGTTCACGACCGAGCAGAGTTATCGGCTGCGCCAGGGGTTCACTTCCGCCACCGCGTACAACACGGTGGATCAGAATCTTTATTACTTCCTGCACTGGGAAGAGTTTCTGCCTCATCACACGATTCGACGGGGAGGGCAGGTGCGCGAGCTGCCTGTCGCGCTCGACGCTCGCATCGGTCAGCTGAAAGCAAAGACCTCGCTCGGTGAGCTGACGCTCGATCGATTGCTGGAAGATCCGCGCTCGCGAGTGCAAGGCTTCATCGTCCTTCATAAGGGCAGGATCGTCTACGAGAAATATCCCGGCATGCGCCAGGACGATCATCATCTGTGGTTCTCGAGCTCCAAGTCCGTCGCGGGCCTGCTGGTCGGCTTGCTCGAAGCAGAAGGCAAGATCGATGTCGAGCGCTCCATCGATGCGTACCTTCCGGAGCTGGCAACGACCCAGTGGCGCGGCATCAAAGTCATCGACATTCTCGACATGGCCACCGGGCTCGATGTCGCCGAAACCGAGCAGAGCCGTACCGATCCGAACAGTCCGGTGAATCACTTCTTCCGGGTCGAGCTCGGCGATACTTCGAACGTCGGTGGCAGGACGTCGGATCAGATCCTGTATTCGGTAGGCAAGACGTCGGAGCCCGGCACACTGTTCGAGTATTCGTCGTTGGCCACCAAGATGCTCGGCAATCTGGTGGAGCGCGTATCCGGCCAACGGCTCGCGGAATTCATGAGCGAGCGCGTGTGGTCGAAGATCGGCGCGGAGAGCGACGCCTTGATCGGTCTCAATCCCTGGGGTGGCGCCTCGATCCCGGGCATGATCTCCAGTCGGCTTCGCGACAAGGCGCGTTATGGGATGATCTATACGCCCAGCTGGCCCGCGGTGGCGAACGAGCGCATCGTGCCGCAGTCGTTGATCGATCGAACTCGCCGCAATTGCCGCCCGGAGCTGCTTGCACGCTCGAATCGGAACGCCAGCTCGACGCTCGCAGACAAAGATCGGCCGCGATGCAACTCGCGTCAATGGGATGCGATCTATGCCGACGGCGACATGTACAAGGGCGGCGCGCGCGGCCAGGGCATTTATGTTTCCCCCGACGCGGACTATGTCGCCGCCTGGTTCTCGACGACGCAGGAATCGGGCTGGGTGGCTTATGCTCGCGCGATGCATGATGTGTTCGCTTCATCACAGACCAGCGCAGCACCCGCGCTACGTGAGACCGAGCTTGCGACGATCGATCTGGGGGCCCACTTCGATGCGCTCGCTTCGCGGCGGATGCGTATGAACAGGGCCATCGTCGATCCCGGCGCGCGCGGCTCGGTTCATAGTCACAAGGGCCGGCCCGAGATCGTTCATGTCATCAAAGGAACGCTCACCGAGCATCAAGGCGGAGTGTCGCGAAGCTACGGACCCGGCGAGACGTTTGTTTCCAATCCACGCGTGGATGTGCCGCACCAGATCGAGAATGCGGGCAGCCAGGCAGTTGAAGTCCTATTGGTGGAAATTCCGCCGCCGTGAGGTGATTGCGTGTCCAAGAAGATTCTGGCCGGTCTCGTCGTGCTGTCGATGGGGGCGGGCGCCCTGCTCATGGCAGTGATTCGTCCTGCGGCGAGGGACGATGTCGCCCCTGCCAAGACGATCCGGGTCGTCGAGGTGGTCGCAGGCAACGAGAACTATCGAGACGTTCCGCTTCCCGACTTCGGCGGGCCGGTGGCGCTGCCGAATCCGGCGGTGTTCCAGAAGGGCAGCGTCGCTCCTCGGGCTGAGGCGAAGACTGTCACGCTGCAACCGGGTGAGAAAACCGAGATCAAGGCGCTGCTGAACGTTGCGCAGGTGATCACATTCGCCTGGCGCGCCGAAGGTGGGCCTGTCTACGTCGACTTTCACGCCCACGACCCCGATGCGGGCGGTTACTGGGTCAGATACGAAGAACTGGAAAGCAGTTCCGAAAGCAGCGGCTCGCTGGTTGCGCCCTTCGCTGGCGAGCATGGTTGGTTCTGGATGAACATCGGCGAGCAGCCCGTGACCATCAAACTGGATGTCAGCGGCTACTACGACGAGATCGTCGATCACGGAATTCTCAACAAGGCGCCGGCGAGCACATGACGTGCTCGCCGCAGCTCGAGTGAGCCGCCGAGCGGGTCACTCGAGATTTCCGTACAGCCGACTCAACAGATCCAGCAGCTGTGAAAAATCATCGGCCGAAAAGCCACGGATCAGGCGCTGATAGATCGGCGCCGTAACCTTGCGGGCTGCAGCGAGCTTCGCTCGGCCTGAGGACGTGAGACCCAGCTCCGTGATGCGACCGTCATAAGCGCTTGGCGTCGACTTCACCAGCCCCGCCTTGTGCATCCGTTCCACGATGCGCGCCATCGTTGAAATATTGATGACCGCGAGTTTGGCGATCTGCCCGATAGGCTGCGGCGACTGCTCGCCGAGAATCATCAGAACGCGCCAGGTCGGGATGTCGATGCCGATGCGCCGCAGCTCCGCTTCGATCACCGAGTTGTACCGGCTGACCACGCGGTTGAGCTGATAGAACGGATAGCGATCGACGCGAAACGACTCCAAGCCGGGGTCGCCCAAGGGACGTAGATCTTTTGGCATGGTCTTCTCGAGTTTTCCGATTACTTGCATTTGCAAGTTTCAGGGGGCATATTCGCAAGCGGCGATCATAATCGGATAACTGACCATGGCCGAGCGTTCCTTCAAGGCAGAGGTGCAAAAGCTCGTCGCGGGCGAGGGCGAGACGTTTACCGGCGAAGGCATCCTGGCCGTCACCAAGGCGTTGCTGCAATCGGGCATTGCCTACGTGGGCGGCTACCAAGGCTCGCCGATCAGTCACCTGATGGATGTGTTCGCCGACGCCAACGAGCTCTTGACCAGCCTTGGCGTGCATTTCGAAGCGAGCGCGAACGAGGCGACGGCGGCCGCGATGATGGCCGCGTCGGTGAACTATCCCTTGCGGGGCGCCGTGGCATGGAAGTCGGTGGTCGGCACCAATGTCGCGAGCGACGCGCTCGCCAATCTCGCCTCCGGCGGTGTCACCGGCGGAGCGTTGATCATCGTCGGCGAAGATTATGGTGAAGGCTCCTCGATCATGCAGGAGCGGACCCATGCGTTCGCGATGAAATCGCAGATGTGGCTGCTCGATCCTCGGCCCAATCTGCCGAGCATCGTCGATGCGGTAGAAAAAGGCTTTCAGTTGTCCGAAGCGTCGAATACGCCGGTGATGCTGGAGCTGCGCGTGCGTTCGTGCCACATGACCGGCAGTTTCATTGCGAAGGACAACGTGCGCCCGGCGATGACGGTTGGCGACGCCGCAGCCGCGGCCGTGCGCGATACGAGTCGCATCGTGCTGCCTCCCGCGAACTTTCTCCACGAAGTCGAGAAGATCGAGAAACGCTGGCCCGCCGGCGTTGCCTTCGTCCGCGAACACAAGCTCAATGAATGGTTCGGCGCGGCGAATGAAGACATCGGCATCATCGTGCAGGGCGGCTTGTACAACAGTCTCAATCGCGCCATGGAGTTGCTCGGGCTGTCGAACGAGTATGGCGACGCGAAGCTGCCCATCTACTGCTTGAATGTCACCTATCCTCTGATTCCGGAGGAAGTGGCCGAGTTCTGTCAGGGCAAGCGTGCGGTGCTGATCGTGGAAGAGGGCCAGCCCGAATTCATCGAGCACGAGCTCAATACCCTGGTTCGCAGAGCCGACCTGCAAACGCGCATCGTCGGTAAAGACATGCTGCCTCGATCCGGCGAGTACACCGCCCAGGTGCTCATGGAGGGGCTCAGGAAGTTTCTTGGCCATTGGGCCGGGCATATCGAGCTGCCCGAGCCGGTGGGCGTACCGTTGCCTGCACCGGTCGCCGCTCAGATCCCAGGTCGTCCCGCCGGCTTCTGCACCGGTTGCCCGGAGCGCCCCATCTTCACAGCCATGAAGCTGCTGGAACGGGAGATCGGACCGACGCACGTGTCCGCGGACATCGGCTGCCATCTGTTCTCGATCCTGCCGCCATTCAACATCGGCAACACCACCATGGGCTATGGGTTGGGAGCGGCCGGCGCATCGGCATTCAAGCCGAACGACAAGCGTGCGATTGCCGTGATGGGCGATGGCGGGTTCTGGCACAACGGTCTCACCTCGGGCATCGGCAACGCCGTGTTCAACAAGAACGACACCGTGACGGTCATTGTCGATAACGGCTACTCCGCCGCCACCGGCGGCCAAGACATTCTTTCCTCGCGCGCCGACAACGATGTGCGCACCACGCGTCATCCCATCGAGAGCGCGGTAAGAGGCGTCGGCGGTAAATGGGTGAAGACCATCGAGCGGACTTACGATCTCAAGAAGATGACGTCGGCTTTGCGCGAAGCGATGACCTCGCCGGAGCAGGGCCCCAAGGTCATCGTGGCCCGCTCGGAGTGCATGCTCAATCTGCAACGGCGCGAAAAGCCGCGAGCCAGGCAAGCGATCAAAGCGGGCAAGCGCGTCGTGCGCGAGCGCTTCGGCGTCGATAGCGACACCTGCACGGGCGATCACAGCTGCATCCGCCTGTCGGGCTGCCCATCGCTCACCATCAAGCCGAATCCCGATCCGCTGCGACAAGATCCCATAGCTCACGTCGAGAACAGTTGCGTTGGCTGCGGGCTGTGCGGTGAAGTGGCGCACGCTGCAGTTCTATGTCCAAGCTTCTATCGCGCCAGGATCGTTTCGAACCCCACGCGTTGGGAACGACTGCGCAAGCGCATTTCAGATTCGATCATCGGCTTCCTGCAGGGGCGCGATGAGCGGGTGCGCGCCGCGAGGGCGTACTGATGAATCACGAGCCGAATCGCGATCGTATCTGTATCGCCATCCTGGCCATGGGCGGGCAGGGCGGCGGCGTGCTGGCCGACTGGATTCACGAAGTCGCGCGTCATGGCGGCTGGCTGGTGCAGGGAACTTCCGTTCCAGGCGTCGCCCAGCGCACCGGTTCGACCGTCTATTACATCGAGCTGGCCCGTCCACGCGACGGGCGCCAACCGATCATGGCGCAGATGCCGGTTCCTGGCGACGTGGATGTGGTCATCGCATCCGAGCTCATGGAAGCCGGTCGCGCGATGCTCCGCAACTTTGTCAGCCCGAGTCGCACAACACTGATCAGCTCGACGCATCGCGTCTACGCGATCGCTGAGAAGGCCGCGATGGGCGATGGTCGAGGCAGCAGCGAGCGCATCATCGAAGCGGCCAGCCAGCGCTCGAAGCGATTCATCGGTTTCGATATGGAAGCGGCTACGGAGCGCTCCGGCAGCGTCATAAGCGCAGTGATGTTCGGAGCGTTGGCCGGCAGCGAAGTGTTGCCCTTCGGCCGTGAGTTCTTCGAACAGGCGATCAAAGACAGCGGCATCGCCGTCTCGAGCAATCTCGCCGGATTCGCTGAAGGCTTCCGAGCGGCCAGTGGATCTGTTGCCCTGCCGGCCGAGCCGAGTCATTCGGTTCCGCAACCCACCACCGAACTGGGGCGACGGTTACACGCGCGAGTCATCGAGCGATTGCCTCGCGCCGCGCATGCAAACGCTCTCCATGGCGTGCACCGCCTGGTGGACTATCAGGATGGCGCGTATGCAGAGCTCTATCTCGACCGGCTGGAGAAAATCGCACGCATCGATGCCGAGCCGTTCGAGCTTTCGTCCGAAGCCGCGCGACATCTCGCACTTTGGATGAGTTATGAAGACACGATCCGTGTGGCCGATTTGAAGACGCGCTCCAGTCGCATGGCACGCGTCCGAGGCGAAGTTCGCGTGGCCGACGATCAGTTGTTGGGCGTGACTGAGTTCATGCATCCGCGGCTGCAGGAAGTATGCGAGACGCTGCCAGCACCGCTGGGGCGAGCGATCCTGCGCTCCAAGGGCTTGTCGTCGGCGCTCGATCGGTTGTTCAAGGAGGGGCGTCATGTCGAGACCACTCGCTTGAGATGGTTCCTGATTTTGCGAACCCTCGCCAAGTACCGGCGCTTCCGCCGCGCATCGCTTCGCTATCGCGAAGAGCAGGAGCGCATCGAGCGTTGGCTCTCGGTCGTGCAGGAGGCCGCGACCAAAGACATTGAACTGGGCTTGGAATGGGTCCGCTGCCAACGGCTCATCAAGGGCTATGGCGATACGTTCGAGCGCGGCCTGCGCAATTTCAACGCCATTCAAACTGCTTTTCTGGCGCTGCCACCGCACCGACGGACCGCGCAATGGCTGTCGGAGGCTCGATCCAGGGCCGTTGCAGATGAGAAGGGCGCGGCGCTGAACGACCACCTGTCGTTGGCATCCTGATCCCACGAATCGATGGCGCGATGGACGACGTCCAGCGAAACACTTTAAGCTTGAAGTTATTCGGCGAAGACCGCATGCTAATGGCATACGGGACGATCGACCATCGAAGCGATCTCACCGAGAGGTAGGAATTCATGCGAATCGTTTGCATCGGTGGCGGGCCCGCGGGGCTTTATTTCGCGCTTCTCATGAAGCGTAAACATCCCGGTCATCACATTACCGTCATCGAACGCAACCGACCCTTCGACACGTTCGGCTGGGGCGTGGTGTTCTCGGACGCCACGATGCAGTCGATGCGCAAGTGGGATCCGCCCACGGCGGCCGCGATCGAGGACGCCTTCAATCACTGGGACGACATCGAGCTGGTTTTCAAAGGGCGCAAGCTGCGTACCACGGGCCACGGCTTCGTCGGCATCGGGCGCAAGAAGATGCTCAACATCCTGCAGGAGCGCTGCGTGGAGGTGGGTGTCGAGCTGGTGTTCGAGCGCGAGGTGCTCAGCGATGAAGAGTTCCCCGACGCGGATCTCATCGTCGCCGCGGATGGCGTGAACTCCCGGATCCGAAACCGGTACGAGGCCGTGATCAAGCCCGATCTGCAGGTGCGGCCGAATCGTTTCATCTGGCTCGGCACCAACAAGACCTTCGACGCCTTCACTTTCGATTTCCAGCGAACCGAGCACGGCTGGTTCCAGGCGCACATCTACCGTTTCGACGACAGCACCTCGACGTTCATCGTGGAGACCTCCGATGAAGTCTTCAAGGCGCATGGTCTGGAGCAGATGGATCAGGAACAGTCCATCGCGTTCTGCGAGCGCGTATTCGCCGCAACGCTGGACGGTCATCGCCTGTTGACCAATGCTCGACACCTGCGAGGCTCGGCCTGGCTGAACTTCAACCGCCTGGTGTGCGAGCGCTGGAGTCACTTCAACGGCAAGAGCCACGTCGTGCTCATGGGCGACAGCGCCCACACCGCGCATTTCGCGATCGGCTCGGGCACCAAGCTCGCCATCGACGATGCGATCGAGCTCACCAATCAGTTCGATATCGCCGGCCACGATGCGGACAAGATCCCGGCGGTGCTGCAGGCGTACGAGGAGATTCGCAGAGTGGACGTGGCGCGCATCCAGAATGCGGCCCGGAATGCGATGGAGTGGTTCGAAGTCGTCGGGCCGCGCTATGCGGAGACGTTGGAACCCGAGCAGTTCATGTACTCGATGCTGACTCGGTCGCAACGAATCAGCCACGAGAATCTGCGTCTGCGCGACAAGACCTGGCTGGAAAACTACGAGCGCTGGTTCGCCTCGCGCGCCGGCGTTCAAGTCGATCCGAACCAGGCCGTTCCACCGCCGATGTTCACTCCATACAAGGTGCGTGGGCTCAGGCTGCAGAACCGTATCGTGGTATCGCCGATGGCGATGTACTCGGCCGAGGACGGTCTTCCGAACGACTTTCATCTGGTCCACCTCGGCAGCCGTGCTACGGGCGGAGCGGCGCTGGTTTTCCCCGAAATGACCTGCGTGTCTCCCGACGCTCGCATCACACCGGGCTGTCTGGGTCTGTGGAATGACGCACAGATGAACGCCTTCCGGCGCATCGTCGACTACGTGCATCGAGAAACACCGGCCAAGATCGGTATCCAGCTCGGTCACGCCGGACGCAAAGGCGCCACCAGGGTGGCGTGGGAGGGCATCGATCAGCCGCTGCAGACAGGAGCGTGGCCGCTCATTTCGGCGTCGGCGCTCCCGTATTTGCCTCACTCGGTCGTGCCGCGTGCGATGACACGCGACGATATGGACAAGCTGGTTGCAGATTTCGTCTCGGCCACGCGGCGAGCCGCCGATGCCGGCTTCGATATCCTGGAACTGCACGCAGCCCACGGCTATCTGTTGTCCAGCTTCTTGTCGCCGCTGACGAACTTGCGAGATGACGAATACGGCGGCAGCCACGAGAATCGCGCGCGTTTTCCGCTGGAAGTGTTTCAGGCGGTGCGCGCAGCGTGGCCTGAGGATCGGCCGATCTCAGTGCGCTTGTCGACGCACGATTGGTTCGAAGGTGGCAACACGCCGGAAGACGCCGCGATATTCGCTCGAATGTTCAAAGAGGCGGGCGCGGACCTGATCGATTGCTCGTCGGGGCAAGTGGTGAAGGAAGAGAAGCCGGTCTACGGTCGGTTGTTCCAGACGCCCTTCGCCGACAAGATCCGTAACGAGGTCGGTGTCCCGACCATCGCAGTCGGAGCGATCTCTGAAGCGGATCACGCAAACTCCATCATCGCCGCGGGGCGTGCGGACCTGTGCGCGGTGGCGAGGCCCCACCTGGCCGATCCGTTCTTCGTCATGCACGAGGCTGCGCGAATCGGCTATAACGCTCAACCCTGGCCGAAGCAGTATCATTCCGCTCGTGCACAGTACGTGAACAACCTGGCACGCGCCGCGGCCGATCTCGCCAATGGCGTTCGCCGTTGAGCGACGAACTCGAGAAGTATTGAAGAGGGGTATCCGATCTATGCGCGGTTCCAAGGCGCAATTCAATTGGCAAGATCCGTTCGACCTGAATTCACAGTTGAGCGAAGAAGAACGCATGGCGGCGGCGACTGCGCGAGACTACGCGCAGGACAAGCTGTTGCCGCGGGTCCAGAACGCCTTCCGGCATGAGCAGACCGATCCAGGCATCTTCGCTGAGATGGGAGAGCTTGGGCTGCTGGGGCCGACCATCCCGCAGGAGTACGGCGGCGCCGGGCTCAACTATGTGTCCTATGGATTGATCGCACGCGAAATCGAGCGTGTGGATTCCGGCTACCGCTCGATGATGAGTGTGCAATCCTCGCTGGTCATCCTGCCGATCTACACATTCGGCAGCGAAGCCAACAAGCGCAAGTATCTGCCTGGTCTGATCTCGGGTAAGGCGATCGGCTGCTTTGGCCTGACCGAGCCCGATCACGGCTCCGATCCTGGTTCGATGATCACACGGGCTCGCAAGGTCGAGGGCGGTTACTCGCTCAGCGGTTCGAAGACCTGGATCACGAACGCGCCGATCGCCGACGTGTTCGTCGTGTGGGCGAAGACTGAAGACGGCCTGATTCGCGGTTTCGTTCTGGAGAAAGGCTGGAAAGGTCTGTCGGCGCCGGTGA
>Ga0182742_1001403_pt1 | contig 31072 bp, 21 predicted proteins | sample eDN5th37CBELigMG_FD_128880 | JGI IMG/M metagenome (GOLD analysis project Ga0182742, IMG submission 128880) | Enriched Miracle-Growth compost microbial communities from Emeryville, California, USA - eDNA 5th pass 37_C BE-Lig MG (version 2)... ... | reverse complement strand
TTACTCATTCAGCCCTGTGCGGGACAAGAACGGGGTGATCGCGGGCGTGCTCAACACGGCCGTGGAAACAACCGGCCGTGTGATCGCCGAGCGAGCGCTGCGACAGCGTGAGATGCGATGTCGCGCTCTCCTCACCGCCGGCACATTCTCGATCTTCCAGACGAGCGCTGACTGGCGGTTCATGCATGTCCTGCACGGGGGGCCGGTCGTCAGCACGTCCGGGCCAACAGCCCACTGGATCGAGAAGTATATTCCTGAGGAAGATCGTGAACGCGTGCTTGCAGCCATTGAGCGGGCAATCGCGACGAAGTCTCTTCTCGAACTGGAGCACCGCGTCCGCCTCGCAGACGGCAGCATCGGCTGGGGGCTCTCTCGCGCCGTTCCGCTGCTCGACGGCAATGGCGAAATCCTCGAATGGTTCGGCGCCGGCAGCGAGATCACGGAACAGCGCCTTGCCGCCGAGCAACTCAGGGAGAAGGAGGGGCGGCAAGCCTTTCTTCTCCAGCTCACGGATACTTTGCGGACGGTGGCGGACGCGGACGCCAAGGCGAGCGAAGCGGCTCGCCTGTTGGCTGAGCACCTTGATGTGGACCGCGCGATCCTGGCCGAGGTCGACGAGGATCGTCTCACGGTCACGGTTCGCACAGAGCATCTTCGCTCAGGCTCCCCTTCGCTCTTGGGCAGGCACAAGCTGGACGAGTTCGGCCCCTTCATTCTCCGCGAACTTCATCAGGGGCATACGGTGGCGGTGGCGGACGTCGAACGCGTTCCCGGCCTCACCGAGGGGGAGCGCGGAGCGCATGCTGGCGTGAGTACTGCGGCCTTTCTGATCATCCCGCTCATCCGGAACGAGCGGCTCGCCGCTTACCTGGCCGTCACCCACCCGACGCCAAGGGAGTGGAGCGAGGGCGACAAGGAGATCGCGCGGCAGGCGGCCGATCGCACATGGGTGGACATGGAGCGTGCGCGCGCGGAGGCAGCGCTCTGCGAGAGCGAAGAACGGCTGCGGCAATTTGGCGAAGCGTCGCAGGACATTCTCTGGACACGCGATGCGTCAACGCTGCAGTGGCAGTACCTGACGCCCGCCTTCGAAGAAATTTACGGCCTCAGCCGTGATGAGGCGGCCGCCGGGGACAATTTCCGGTCTTGGCTCGAGATGGTGGTCCCGGCGGATCGCGAAGCGGTTGCAGGCAGCATCCTCCTCGCGGCACAGGGTGAGAAGCTAACGTCTGAATTCCGCATCAGGCGGCCGAGCGACGGCAAGATCCGATGGCTGCGGGAGACCGACTTCCCGATCCATGATGAAGCAGGGCGCGTCGTCCGCATTGGCGGCGTTGCTCACGACGTGACCGAACTGAAGCGCGCCGAAGAGGCTGCCACAGCCGCCGAGCAGCGCCAGCGAGCTCTTCTCGACGGTATCCCGCAGCTGGTCTGGCGCGCGAACAAGGGAGAGTGGACCTGGGCCAGCCGGCAATGGACGGAGTTCACCGGGCAAAGCGAGGTGGAAAGCCGCGGGTGGGGATGGCTCGAACCGCTTCATCCCGATGACCGCGATACTGCGCGCAGCGCCTGGTCGACAGCCGTGGAGACAGGCGGCTTCGAGGTCAATTACCGGATCCGGCACAAGCCGTCGGGCGAGTATCGCTGGTTTGCGACCCGCGCCACGCCTGTTCGTTCAAGCGTGGGGCGCATCGTGGAATGGCTGGGCACTTCGACCGATGTCCATGATCTGCAAGCAATGCAGGAACGGCAGGCTGTCCTGGTCGCAGAGTTGCAGCATCGCACGCGGAACCTGATCGCTGTCGTACGCTCCATGGCCGACAAGACGATGCGGAGCGTGAGCGGCTTGCCGGACTTCCGCGACAAGTTTCGCGATCGCCTTGAGGCGCTGGCCCGCGTCCAGAGCCTGCTTTCACGCCTGGAGGATCAGGACCGCGTAACCTTCGATGAGCTGATCGCGGCCGAGCTCTCGGCATTGGGGGTGCAGGACGGTCCGGCGGAGCGGGTCGTCTTGGACGGGCCGACGGGCGTGCGCCTCCGCTCGAGCACGGTTCAGACGCTTGCGCTGGCGCTCCATGAATTGGCGACCAACGCACTCAAATATGGAGCGCTGCGCCAGCCGACTGGACATCTGGCGATCCTGTGGGGGCTGGAGACACGGCCGGAATCGGACCAGCCTTGGCTCCACATCGTCTGGCAGGAGAGGGGCGTCAGGATACCGAATGCGAGTTCGGCCGGACACGGGCGAGACTTGATCGAACGCGCTCTTCCCTATCAGCTCGAAGCCGAGACCTCATACGAACTTGGCCCGGACGGCGTGCACTGCACCATCAGCATGCCGGTCTCAAGAGCATCGTGGAGCGATAATCATGTCCCTGCCTAGCAAGCCGTTGCAGGGCTGCCGCGTCCTCCTGGTGGAGGACGAGTTCATGCTGGCTGACGAGCTCCGGGCCGAGCTGGAGGACGCCGGAGCGGTCGTGATCGGCCCGTTCGGCTCCCTCGCAGCCGCGATCCGTTTGATCCGTACGGAGCCACGCATTGACGGGGCGATACTCGACGGTAACCTCGGGGGCGAGTTGGTCCACCCCGCCGCTGATCTGCTCGTCGAGCGGGGCGTGCCGTTCCTCTTCACGACCGGCTATGATCCCGCGGCCATTCCCCCTCGCTTCAGCACTCGGCCGCAATTCGAAAAGCCGGTCAGCCTGGAGGCGGTCATACACGCGATGATCCGGATCATCGGAAGGGGCCACTCTGATCCATCTGATCCCTGACCCGCAGCGCAGCTGAAGGGAGCAGCGATCCTATCGCCGCGAGGTCCTGCCTGCGACGATCAGGGATAGGGCGAGGGAGCCCACACCCCGCTCGGCATTGCGGCTTTCGCACTGACGAAGTGGGTGGGCGGCTGGACATTCTGCGAAGCGCGCGACAGGGCCGCAGCGCCTTTCACCGACCGCAGGTTCCGATCCATGACGCACATGCCTGAAAGCCGCCGCGGCCTCGTCCACGGCGCTGCCGCCTATGGGCTGTGGGGTCTGCTGCCGCTCTATTTTCACCTGATCGAACGGGTGGATGCGGGCGAAATCGTTGCGCAACGGGTGTTGTGGTCGGTCGTGCTGCTGGTGCCGCTGATCGTGCTGCTGCGGCGTCGCGGGTCGTTGTGGAAGGCCGTTCGGACACCGCGTGTCCTGGCGATGCTGGCGACGAGCGCCTTCCTGATTGCGGCGAATTGGCTGATCTATGTCTGGGCGGTGCTGCACCACCAGGTGCTCGCCGCAAGCATGGCCTACTTCCTGAACCCGCTGCTCAACATCGCGATGGGCGTAGCGCTGCTCCGCGAAAGGCTCACACGAGCGCAGGCGGTGGCGGTCCTGCTCGCAGCCGCAGGGGTTGCCGTGCTGGCCCTGGACGCGGGCAGCGGACTGTGGATCAGCCTCGCGCTCGCGCTGAGCTTTGCCTTCTACGGCCTCATCCGCAAGCTCGCGCCGGTGGAGGCGTTTGAGGGGCTGACGATCGAGACCGTATTGCTGGCCCCGGTGGCGCTTGGCTATTGCGTCTGGTTGTCGGGGGTTGGGGGCCTGAGCTTCGGCCAGGATGCGGGGCTCACCGTTCTCCTCGTGCTGGCGGGGGCGGTTACGACCGTTCCGCTTCTGCTGTTCGCGGCAGCTGCGCGCGAGCTCAGGCTGGCGACGCTGGGCCTGCTCCAGTTCATCGCCCCGAGCCTCCAGTTCCTGCTGGCCATCACGCTGTTCGGCGAGCAGCTCGACGCTCGGAAGATGTTGAGCTTTGGGCTGATCTGGGCCGGCCTTGCCGTCTATGTCGGCGGAAGCCTGCTCGTCCGCACTCGGCGCGCGGTGGGGTAACAGGCGATAACGGACGACAGGTTCCGCCATTGCGGCGCCCCGCGCTGCATCCGCCATCGCGGCGCTCTCAATCCTTCTGGCGCTTGCCGGCCCCTGGGCTCCTGCTGGGCGGGGTTGGCTGGTGACTCGCCCCTGGCACTCGCGGCCTATGCGGCCCCGGTGCTGGTGACGCTGATCTGGTGTGGCGGAGATCGGACTGCACGCGTGGCAGATCGTGCGTTGCGGTGGATGAGAGCCCGATGCCGCTTCCGATTCAAGGGGCTGGTCCACGAGCTGGTCGCTCACGCCCCGCCAAGCTCCTGAGGAGATACTCGGGGATCAACTGCCGGTAGCACCCGACCTCACCGGGTTCGTCGACCACCGAGTATAGCTGACCTGCTCGCCGCCGGATCGCGAGGACACGATCCGGCGAGCGACAACAGGTCAGGCTTACTTCTCTACGGCAGCCGCCAGCATTTCTGGTGTGGGAGGCGCCGTATCCTTGGGGTCGGAGCCCTTGTGCCTCTCCGTCGCGGGAAGCGGTGCGCCATTGGCGATGCCGAACCCTGCCTGTTCGCCAGCAAACTCGGTGTAGGCGACATTCACGTTCATGTGCGCGCGCGCCAGCGGCGTGTTGCCGTATTCGAGGCCCTTCTTGATGCGGGTATCGAGCAGCGGCGCGAAGTCCGGATTCTTCTGCAGCTCCGCCACGGCTGCACCCGGCGGGTCACCCCTGTCGTAGGCAGCGCGGGCGGCCGTCACCAACGCCCGGTTGAAGCGCGACAGGCGCACAAGCCCTTCCCAGGTATTCACGTGGCCATGGCCTTCGACCACATGCTCGATGCCCATGTCCTTCACGGCCTCCACCAGCTTCTCGGTCTCTTCGGCGATGGCCTCGGCTCCGCCAGCGGGGAGGAAGGGCGCCATGTTCCACGCCATCACGTCGCCCATGAACAGCAGCTTCGCCGAAGGAACGACCACGAACGTATCGCCTCCCGTATGCCCCACGCCGGTATGGAACAGCTCGATCCGCTCGTCGCCTTCGCCGATCGTCAGCCGGTCCTTGTAGGTCTCGGTCGGCAGGAGACTGGGGTTCGCCTGTGGGCCGGAGGAAAGCTCCGCCTTCGTCCCTTCGCTCATGATGATCCGCACGTTCGGGAACTGCTCGCGCAGGAAATCCGTGCTGCCCACGTGATCGGGGTGGCTGTGCGTGTTGATGATGGTGGTGATCGGCTTGTCCGTCACCGTGCGGACTTCATCGAGAATGGCCTGCCCGTTGCCCGGCATCTTGGTGTCGACCAGCACGACGCCGTCCTTCTGGACCACGACCAGCGTGTTCCCGCCGCCGCCGAAGATCTTGTACACATTGCCGGTGATGTGCTCGATCGGGGTGGGCGGAGGCAGCGGCGATCCGCGCGATGCCGCTGCGGCAGGGCGAGGTGGTGCTGCGCCCGGACCGGTCTGCTGCTGAGCCACTGCCGCGGTCGCCATTCCGCCGGCCACCAGAAACGCCACAAGGGCCTTCGATTTCATCCTGTCTCTCTCCCCAAGCCGGTCCCGTTGCCGGCCTTCCGAACAGGCTTTGCCTAGCGGGTCCGCTCTGGCTGGCAAAGCCCGCAAATGTAGCGAATGGTCGCGCCCTCCTGAACCGCCCCGACGATGCGGTCGGCTTCCATCACTCGTATCGAAGGGCACGCGTGGGGCTGGTCTGGGCCACTCGCCAGGCATGCGGCCCCAATGGCCGCGACCGCAATCGCGAGGGCCAACAACCAGCGAAGGCGCAGGGTGCGCGCGTCAGGTCGATGCGCGTATCGAAGCCATCGGGGCAGAAGGAGAACAATATCGCTGGTGCGCGCGTCCGTTTCAAAACTCGGGGCGGAACGTGGAGACGTGGTGATCGAGGCTGAGGACAACGGCCCCGGAATTCCCGAGGCCCAGCGCTCCGAGGTCTTCCTGCCGTTCTACAGCACGCGGCGCGGAGGCACCGGCATCGGACTCAACCGCGTCCGCCAGATTGCGGTGGCGTCAGGGTGGTCGATCGAAGTCGCCACCGGTTCACAAGGCGGAGCGCTGATGCGCCTCATCTGCACCCGCGATAAAACCAGCGCCGCCTTCGATGACGCCAAGCTCAACCCGCTACGAATAGCCGCGGATCAGCAGGCGCCGCACCCGTCGCGAACTGGAAGAGACGGTGATGACGGTCACCACCCGCCGCTCGCTCCAGGCGGTCTCGGCCAAGGCCAGGATCGCCTGCTCCCGGCTGAAGAAGCGCCGATGATCGCCGGAATACGCTTCGAGAGTGAAGCCTTCGAAGTCGCCGAAATGGTCGAACAGCAGGCCGCTGACCTTACCCGACCAGACGCCCGGCTTGGCTTGCCCAACTGGCGGCAGTCCGTCAGTCTCGCCGAGCAAGTCGTCATCGCCGGGCTCGAAGAAGCCGCCATCCCCATCGCCATCGCTGTTCCCGTCGTCGCCATCATCATCGCCCTTGCCCGGCAGGGGAACATCGCCGTCGGGCGTTGGGGGCACGCGGTCCGGGTTGCCGCCTAAGGCGCGCACCTTGTCGGCCACCAATTCGACATAGCGGATGAAGGTCGCGTACCAGTGGTCCGTGGGCCGCAGCAGCTCCGCCCGCCAGCGCAGAAGCGACAGCAGCCGGATGTAATAGCCGAGCATCTCCTCCTTGACGGAGACCGGCACGCCCAGCTGGAATGCGCCGATCGTCTCCCGCCACCGCCCGCCTTCGCGCCGCCGAATCTCGGCCACCTTCTCCGGCTCCGGATACTGGATCAGCAACGGCTGGTCGCCGTCGCTGTCCAGGGCCCGCAGGTCCGTCACCAGAACCCTGTTGTCGCCGAGTTCGAACACGCCGAGCGGCAGGCCCTTGTCATCAGCCGCATTGCCGGTGTCATCCTTGCCACGCGGACGTTCGATCTGCGCGAGCAGCCGTGCCGCCTCCTCCGGCGTGATCTGCCGCACCCGAGGCGGAGGAACGGGCGCACGCCTTCCGCGATTGCTGATCTGCCGCACCGCAAGGTCGAAGCGCTCGCCCTTCTTGATGCCGAGCGGGAAGTGCACACCGATGATGCCGGTCTGGCGCTGGTGCGTGGGCGGCAAGGGCACGAAACGCAGCCCTCCGCCGGGCAAGGCGACTGTATGCGCGTCCAGCACGCGGATCTCGTGCCGAGGATAAAAGCGGTTCGCCAGCGCGACCACCGCCTCGGCGTCCCAGCTGGGCAGGAACAGCCGCACCTCCGTCCCCTCCGGCACGGCGCCCAGCCATTCCAGCAGAAGCTCATCCGGCAGCAGGGCCTCGCTCACCGCCTGAGGCGCCGCCTCGATCTCGAAGGTGTGGAAGGCATGGCGGGAGGCGTCCAGCCCCGGATTGGCCACGGAGGACAAGGCGATGTTGCGCTGCGAAAGCTTGTCCGAAGTGAATGGGTTTGCGCCATTGGGGATCGGAGTGCCGGGGAACTCGATCTGCGCGACGATGCACTGGTGCTCGCCCATCATCAGCGTCGGCAGCGGCTGCGCCGCACCAGCTCCACCGGGTGTCAGCGGCAGGTATGGATCGGGCAGGTTGTTGTCGATCAGGCAGCCGAAGAAGGTCGAATTGCCGGGGTTGATGGAGCGGACATTGGGCGCATCCGTCTGCGTTTCCGGCGTGCCCGCGCGCGGAACGGCGAACATCGGGAATGACAGCCATCCAGTGCCTGCGCTGTTCGTCCCCGGCAGTGCGATGGGCGAGCCGCCGGCGGTCTTCCTGTACCCCTGGATCGGAGTTCCGGGAGGGGCCTCGCTGTAGGTCAGCGCGGCGGTCGTCTGCGAGGTGAAGATGCGGAAGAACACCCGCACATTGTTGGCCGAGGCACCGGCGGAGGGCAGCCGGACGCGGGCGATCGCGAAGTTGTAGACCTTGCGCGCCGGGCTCCCGGTGGTCGTCGCCAGCGGGCTGAGAGCAGAGGCTGCTTGCGCCGTCTCCAGCGCCTCGAACTGCGCGACCGTCATGCTGGAGAGCAGCGAGGTCAGATGGTCGAGCGCCTGCTGGCGCGTCGCATTGTTCGGCAGCGGCGACCCAGGAGCCCCTGCCACCAGCGGAAACACGCGCACGTCGGAGCTGAGCCACGGCGTGTCGTTGCCACCGGCAAGGTCAAGCATGAAGGGATTGGCGGATTTCGTCAGCGTAATCTGCGCGCTGTCGGCCAGCGGATTGGCGGCTGCAGGGGAACTCAGTGCGGCCTCAATAGTGATGTGGTTGACGTCGCCCGAGAACCCGAAGGCCGCCCCTGCATTGATGCTCACCCGATAGGTGAAGGTGATGCGCTGCAGCCGGTTGGAGAGGGTGGGGTCGTCGCTCGCAACGGCGGTCGGCGTCAGCGTGAGGCCGGCAGGCTCCAGCGCGGTGAGGGCCGGTGCCCAGCTCGCCAGCTGTGCGGCGCTGGGGGAGAGGGTGGTGATGCCGCCACCGGGAAACTGGTTCGGCTTCAGGCCGTCGACCGTGACCAGGATCGCTCCGTTGAAGTTCGAATCCGCCTGCGCTTCCGCCTGGCTGAAGGTGCTGCGCTCCAGGATCAGCTGGATGCGCGGGCGCGGGCGTGCCAGCCAGGTGGCGATGTTGGCGTACACCCGTTTGATGTCGGCGAATACCGCGGGGTTGTCGTTGAAGCCGTGGCCCTTCGCCGTGTCCGCGCCAGCCAGCGCGAATTGCGCAGGCGTGGTCATGCGGCTGTCGCCGGTCAGGTTGATATCGACATAGTGGTGGAAGGTGGAACCCGTGACCACCCGTCCCACGCCGGCCTTGCGGCCGTCATAGGCGCTGAGCGTGTTGATCGTCTTGGCGGTCGCGACGTGACTGTCCAACGTGCTGTTGTTGAACGCGAAGCGAGAGGACAGCGCCACGCTCTGCCCGGTCGCGATCACCTGGGGCAGCGGTCGCTCGCCCGCTACTTCGGGGAACTCGGAAAAGACCTGCCCGTCAAAGGTCGCGCTGGCGGTGGTGTAAGGGTAGCCTGTCACCTCTCCCAGCGTCTGCCCCTCATGCATGTGATCGGGATAGACCTCGATCGCGGTGCCATCCTCCCGCTGGAGGATCGGGTGAGTGGGGGTGAGGGGGGCAATCGCCTGCGGCACCGAGTCCGACTGGTTCTCGAACCAGATGAAGCCATCATTGCTGCCGTCATTGTTGAGGTCGTAGTCGCCCGCCGGGTTGAAGCGGCCGGTCTCCGCCCGGTCCTGCCCCAGCGTATCCGCCCCGGTCGGTGGGAAGTTGCGCGGGAAATCGGCCGGCATGGGCGACACCGGGTCTCCCGCACCGAACCATGAACGCATGGCCCGCACGCGCAGGATGTGGCCCGACATGTTGGCGCCGATGCTGTCATGGTCGCCGGTCGCAAACACGCCGCCGCCGGCATCCATGAAGCGGGCGATCGCGTTGAGCTGGTCGTCGGGCAGCTTCGTGGTGGTCCCCGACTGGTTTCGCCCATCGAGCCCAATCAGCCACAGGACGTCGAAGTTCAGCAGGTTGAGCGTCGTGGCGAAGTTGAACGACTGGTGGTCGGCGCTGGAGTCGCTCTGGCGGTGCGCCTTGGTAACCTGATGGCCTGCGCTGGTGAGCGCTTCGACAAGGGTGACATAGGTGAAATCAGTCGTCCCTGCCGGCGTGCCGGCGGGCGTAAAACGATAGCCTCCGTCGAGGACAATCAGGACCTTGGCCATGCATCGCTCCCTCTGCTGCCGCGCGGGTGCACAGCCGGCGATTGGCCGTCGGCAGGCCCCTGCGCGGGCACTGCGCTCGATCCCAAGACCGCTCTGATTACTGAGTTCTTGGTGCCGCCAGCGACCCGCTACTTCGGCGGGAATGGGTAAGGATCAGGCACCCGCATAATACTCCTGTGCATTGCGCCGGGCAAGCACATGCCGGGCCATTGTATTCGCCCGTCGGCCCGAAGTTCGGAAATCTCCGGTCAGACAATGCACCTGCCTTTGGCGGCGCGGCGTTCCTTCACACGGGCGAGTGCACCCAAGACGTGATTCGCGCCTGTTGGGCTCGGCTCTTGGACGGAATGCAAAGCGGGCGCCGCCAAACGACGACGCCCGCTGATACGTTATTCAAGCCGCGGCGGTGTTACATCCCTGATCCGCTACCGCTGCCGGTGGTGGTGTCGCCGGCACCCGCGCCACCAGCGCCGCCAGCCGCATCAGCAGCGCCCGGCGTGCCGGTGGCTCCATCAGTCGGGGTGGCCATAGGGTCCGCACCGCCCATGGCATCCGTACCGCCCATGGCCGGGTCGCCGGGCGCGCCCATGGCGCCAGTGTCGGTGCCCGTGGTGGTGCCGTCGACTGCGGTCGTGTCCGCCATTCCGGTTGTGGCTTCGGTCCCGGCCGTCGTTTCTTCATTGCCGCCGCAAGCCGCGAGGGCAAGCGAGGTGCCCAGAAGGGCTGTCGTAAGAATTTTGCGCATGTTCCGGTCTTCCTTCGTGGCTGCCCGGAGCCCTGAAGCCCCTGTTGCCTGTTCGCCTGCCATCCCGAGCAAAGCTCAAACGGAAACGCTCGTGTGACGACGGCCAACGCCGCATTCCTGCCACAGTTCCGACACCAACATTCATCAATTAACCATTTGGTCGTTGCACAAAAGAGATGAAGAATGTCTACGCCAGCATCTTCGAGGGCAGTGGCAAAGGTCGCTTCGGGCAAGTTCATCGAACCACCTCCTGCGGGTTTCATCGGCGAGGGACGCGAGGGTGAACTGGTCGGCCCCTCAATTCTCCTGGTCCGCCGGCACCCTTGATCACATGAGGTTCGATCGCCTGCTGAACCAGCTGGGCCCAACGCCCTCCGCAGGGAGACGCCTGGTGGAGAGGACGAGTTGCTCCCGAACCTCCGTGAGACTCACGCATCGCCCATTGCGCGGCTCCGCACCGCCTGCGAGGCGGCGTCACTCGTGTTCCAGAGTCAGGAAGGGGCACTGTCCGGTACGCGATCTTCCGTGGTTCCCCAGGACAGGCACCACGTCGAGCGCCCGCAACACGGCAAGCGCCGCCCATTGCAGCGCGCCTGGCAGACCATGTGGCAGGGCGGCGTTGGGGCCGAAGGTCAGCAGGGCGGGGACTTGCCGCAACGTTTCCAGCAACGCCACCTCGTCGGCAGAGAAGGCCGGTGATCCGTCTGGCGAGGCTACGAGGCGTCGGCCGAGGCAGGCTTGCGTCAAGGCAAAGAAGCTGTCGCAAGCGGGCACGATCTCAGGACTTGATGATCCTCCCAGCGCAGCGGACATCTGGGGCAGCGGATTGTCATGCTGCTCACGAGCAACATGCCAGATTCGGAACAACGCCACGATTTCCCCCGCTCCGTCCGCGTCGACTGCCTTCGCTGGCGCCGGGCGAGGCTGAGGCATCAGGCGCGGTCACTCCCGCCTGGGCCGGTGGCGCGAACCTCCGGCGCCAGTTGCACTCCAGCTTCGGCGAGAGCCTGCGCGAAGCCGATGAGCGACGAGGCGAGAGCAGGGGCCATGTCGGCATGGACGAGCAGCCGCGCCATCGTATGGCAACGACCGCCTTCTCCTTGACTGGCGGTGACGAGCGCGCCGAGCAAGACCGCCTCGTGCTCCGTGATGACCGGGTGTTCGATGGCCCCGAAGCGAAGCGGTACCAGCATGTTGCCCACCAGGATCCGCATCGTGGCAGCCAGCGGCGCCGCGGCCTTGGGGACGCCGGCCGTTTCGAAGACGGAGGCAAGAAAGCGGCAGACGCAGCGTTCCTCCCGCGCGGCGCGAACCCAGCGGCGCATCCCCCAGACCAGCAGCCTCACCCCCTCCGTCTGCTGGTACACCGGACGATCGATGAACTCATACATCTCCAGAGCCCTCAATACGGTGAGCCGGAGAGGATGCGCCATCCGGCTGGCGCAAGGCGCGGCTGAGGGAGCAACAGGGTGGATGGCAGCGGCGAACCACGTCCTGATCGTGGTCACGAAGAGCCAGCGCGAAGGACTTGTACTCCATCATCGAAGTCACAGGGCGCATGGGCAACTCCTTCCTGCTATTGCAACTCAGTCGCATAAGAGGCGCAGGCTCGGAGCTTGGAGTCAAGGTGATTCCGCGTTGCTTCGGAAGAAGACGGCCAACCTGACGCTATCTCGCGACAAGCTGCGCTGAAGGCCTCGAGCGACGTAAAGGCGAAGGATCCGATCGCAGGACGGGACAGGGCTGCGTAGCGCAGCTCATTGCCGCCTCACGCGGAGGCCTGCGCATGCGCTTCACTTCGTCAGCGCACCCCGTCTGCCGCGGCGCAGCTTTCTCCACGGGCCCTGCTCACTTTCAAGCCTCTGTCCACCCACTCTGGTCACTGCCTGCCCCAGTCAAATGCGCACATCATCCATATCGCGTTGGCAACAAATCATTCATACCGCCATAATGAGGAATCTAATCATACTAGACCAGACAGTTTGCTCTTAGTATGAACGCACCCGGTGCTGGACGATCCTACGGAGGCGGACTGCACCACAGGGATGTCCAGAAAACAGCACCGGCGCGGCGCGATCACTTGTTGTCAGTTCCTCATGCCTCGCGGCCGGCAGACATAATGGGGGTAGAGGATGAGAGAATTGTCGAACGGCCGCTTGCGGCACGCCGCTTTGCTGTTGGGGGCCGCCAGCGCTCTTGCGCACGTCGCGCCCGCGCATGCACAGCAATCGCCCGGCGCGAACGATCAGGGCGAATTGGATCTGGGCGAGCAGCCGGTTCCCGGTGTTTCGGCAAATGCAAACGGTTCGCCGACGGGTGACCGGATCATCGTCACCGGCTCGCGCATCGCCCGTCCGGACTACACGGCGACCAGCCCGATCGTGACGGTGGACTCAGAGTTGATCGAGCGGTCCAGCAACATCAACCTTGAGGCGAACCTCAACAAGCTGCCGCAATTTTCCCCTGCGTTGACCCAGTTCAACACCGGCGACTTCCAAGCCAACGCCAACAACACGATCGGTGTTTCCACCGTCAGCCTTCGCCAGCTTGGCTCCAACCGCAACCTCGTGCTGCTCGACGGACGTCGGGGCACGCCGGTGAACGGCGCCGGCGTTGTGGACATCAACTCCATCCCGTCCGCCGCCGTGCAGCGGGTGGAGATCATCTCCGGTGGCGCATCGTCCACCTATGGCGCGGACGCCGTTGGCGGCGTGGTCAACTTCATCCTCAAGGACAATTACAGCGGCTTCGACATCGATACCCAATACGGGCTGTCAGAGCGCGGGGATGGGGAGGAATACCGCATCTCCACCTTGGTCGGCGCCGATCTGGCGGATGGGCGCGGCAACGTGATGCTCGGCATGGAGCACTACAAGCGCGAAGGGATCCTGAGGATCGACCGACCCTGGTATCGTGATCTGTTCATGAGCCCGAATACCAGCGGGTCCGAGTTCTTCCTGGCCGAGAATTCGATCGCGTTCCAAACTGCCGCCGGCGGGCGCGCCGCCGATTACCAACCGAGCCAGGCAGCGTTGAACGCCCTGTTCCAGGGCAAGGGAGCTCCGGCCGGGGTGAACATCCCCCGCGCTTCGCCCGTCTATCTTAACGACGATGGAAGCGTGTTTCTCAACACGAGCACGCGGGCGCCCGGTGTCTATACCCCCTTGTTCGTCGGCTATAAGGGAGAGATCGACGGCCTGGAACAAAAGCTGCTGGCAACCGGGTTGCTCGCCCAGAACAACACGGAGGAGTTGCTCTCCACCCCCCAGCAACGCTGGTCGTTCTTCGGCAAGGGGGAATATGAGATCACCCCAGACGTCCGGTTCATCAGTCAGGTGAACTTCGCCAAGACGCGGACGCGGACCCTGGGCCTCAACACGGTGGTGACCGGCTCGTTCGGGACGCTCATTCCGTACAATGACTCCATCTACACCGGAAACGCGCAATTCGGTATCGCGTCTTCTCTCAACCCGGATGGCACCACCAACGCTGATTTTCTGCCTGGCGGTCGCTATGGTCTGAATTGCGGCCCCGTCGGCGGTTGCAGCAACAAGGAGGTTTTCCCGGTCAGTCCCGAAGTGGCCACGTTGCTCGACAGCCGAGCCAATCCCGATGCGGACTGGCGCGCGGACATCATACCCGCCTCCATCGCGCGCCGTTACACCGACAACAACGTGATGACCTATCAGGTTCTTGCGGGGCTGGAGGGCGTGATCTCCAGCCTTGACTGGACCTGGGACGTCACGGGTTCATACGGCGAAACGGTCGCCAAAACGGATACGTACGGGTTCTTCTCCTCGGAACGGTTCCGCACCATCGTTCAGGCCCCGAATTACGGGCGCAACTTCATCGCCCAGGGCAATGGCGGCGTGCCCGGCGCCAATCGAAACGGCGCCACCGCGACCTGCACCACCGGGATCAGCCCTTTCAACACCTCGCAGGAATATAGTGAGGATTGCGGGCTCGCGGTGCGGATCGATGCCCAAGTCGAGAACCGCCTGAAGCAGAAACTGCTCGAGGCTAACCTGCAGGGAGGCATATTTGAGCTGCCTTATGGTGAGCTGCGTTTCGCCGCGGGCGGGGCGATCCGCACCAATTCGCTGCGATATCACAGCGACAGCTCATCCGTGGAAGGCGCGACGTTTTACGAGACGGTGAACGGCATCTTCCCGCAGGCCAGCACCCAGGGCTCCATCACCGTAAAGGAGGCCTACGGCGAATTACTGATCCCACTGCTGTCCGGCTTGCCGTTCGCCGAGGAGGTGAACCTGGAGGTCGGCTATCGCATTTCCGATTACAGTACGATCGGCAGCAACTCGACCTACAAGATCAATGGCGAGTGGGCCCCGCTCGACTGGCTCCGCTTCCGTGGCGGCTATCAGCGGGCGGCACGGGCGCCGAACCTGGGCGAGGTTTTCACGGCGCGCACGCAAACCCTTGCTTCCAGCGGTGATGGCGATCCGTGCTCGCGCGGCAATCTCAATTCGCCCTTTGGCTACGGCAACTATTCCGCAAATCCCGATCTGAATGCCAATGCGGCGCAGGTGGAGGCACTTTGCCGCGCCACAATGGGCGCTGCGGGGGCCGCCGAATACTACCGTGAGGGGCGGACGTATCCCACCGGCAACGGCGAGTTCATTCCCGCGCTGTCGTCTGGCGCGCGTAACCTGCAGGAAGAGACCGCCAAGACCTACACGATCGGCGGCGTCATCAACTCGCCTGTGGCCAGCCCATGGCTCAACCGGCTGCGCCTTGCTGCCGATTACTACAACGTGACCCTCTCCGACGGCATTTCGCTGCAGGGCGTGGACTCGGTCTTCCGCCAGTGCTTCAGTCCGGTATTCAACCCGACATTCGAGATCAATTCGGCCTGCGAGGGCATCCAGCGCGACGCGACGACGGGCAACGTCCAGTTGATGCAGGTCAGGTACTCGAACCTGGGCCGGGTGGAGACCTCGGGCTTCGACGTGCAGCTCGATTGGGGCCTGCGGTTTGAAGACGTGAACGTGCCGATCCCCGGCAGCATCTCGGTAAACACCAACTTCACTTACCTGCTCCGTTTCGCCACCACGGCGGATCAGTTCGTGATCCCGATCGTCGATTATGCGGGCACCACCGGCGGCGGCGAGGTGGGCACCAATGCGGGCTCGTATCGCTGGAAACTGTTCACCCGGTTGGACTACAATGTCGGCCCGTTCGGGATCGGCGTGCAGTGGCAGCACAAGCCGGCGATCGACCACCTCACCTCGGTCACGCAGGAGAACAGCACTGTAGCTGGCGCACCAGCCTACAACCTGTTCAACCTGAACGGACGCTACGCGGTGACGGACAACGTGAACCTTCGCTTTGGCATCGACAACCTGTTCGACAAGGCCCCTCCACTGATCGCGTATGATATGGCTGCGGATCCTGCCGACGGGCAGCTGCCCGGCGGCAGGTTCGACGCCGGCAATTACGACGTGCTCGGCCGTCGCTACTACATGGCTGTGAACATCAGCTTCTAAGGCTTGAGAGCCGGGCAGGGCTGCTCCAAGATCGAGGACGTCCTCGCGCGGGCAGCTTGCTATGACCGGAACATCTGCGCTCCAGCGACCGCAGCGCAGGCAGAGGAGGCCACGGCGGCCGCTCCCACGCAGCCGGCGCGATCAGGTGCAGCCGCGCCTGCGGGTATCGGAAGCAAAAGCCTGCCCCGGCCGCGCTCACAGGCGGAGGAGCCGCAGGAGGCTGAGCTTCAAGTGGCACGCGCCTCGTCACGCGAGCCCGGGATTTACGTGCTCACCTTGAATGATGGGGCGGAGTGGCAGTTCGTCGAACCAGCTCCCGCTGCCTATGATGCACCTCGCGCCGGATCGAAGGTGAAGATCTCGCGTGGCGCGCTGGGCGGCTATTTGATGCGCTACGCTGAGCAACCGGCGATTAGGATCCGGCGCATCCGCTGATCGGGTGTCCGGCTTCGTCGATTGCACACCGGACAGGGAAAGCAGGCTTTCGGCCGCTGAGGTGAGAACACGTCGATACTGGACTGACAGCCTCACTCCGGGCCATGGACGCCTCCCTATCAGTGGAGGAGGATCCGATGGCCAATCCCGGCGAATTGCATTTCAACACCAAGGCGATCCATGCCGGCGCCAGTCCCGATCCCACGACTGGCGCGCGCGTCACGCCGATCTACCAGACCACCTCCTACGTTTTCGAGGATAGCGAACACGCTGCGGCCTTGTTCAATCTGGAGCAGTTCGGGAACATCTACACACGGCTGATGAACCCCACGACGGGCGTGCTGGAGGCACGGGTCGCGGAGCTGGAAGGCGGCGTTGGGGCGCTGGCGGTGGCAAGCGGTCACGCGGCGCAGTTCCTCGTGTTCCACGCTTTGATGGAGCCGGGCCGCAACATCGTCGCCTCGCGCAAGCTCTATGGTGGATCGATCAACCAACTCGGCGCCAGCTTCCAGCGGATGGGCTGGCATACGCGCTTCATCGACTCTGACGATCCGGCGGATTTCGCCGCTGCCATCGACGATGACACCCGGGCCGTGTTCATCGAATCCATTGCCAACCCCGGTGGCGTCATTTCCGACATCGTCGGCATCGCCGCAGCCGCACATGAGGGCGGCGTGCCGCTGATCGTCGATTCCACGCTTGCCACGCCCTATCTTTGCCGGCCCATCGAGCACGGAGCCGACATCGTCGTGCACTCGCTCACCAAATTTCTGGGCGGACACGGCAACTCGCTCGGCGGCATCATCGTCGATGCGGGCAAGTTCGACTGGGCGGCCAGCAACAAGTTCGGATACCTGTCGGAACCGAACCCCAGCTATCACGGCAAGGTCTTCACCGAGGCGTTCGGCAACCTCGCCTTCGTGCTGGCCTGCCGCGCCCTCAGCCTGCGGGATCTCGGCCCCGCGCTTTCGCCCTTCAACGCCTTCCTGATCCTGACGGGGATCGAGACGCTGGCGCTGCGGATGGAGCGGCATTGCACCAACGCCCTGCAGGTCGCGCGCTGGCTCAAGCAGCACCCCAAGGTAGCCTGGGTGTCTTACGCCGGGCTGGAGGACGATCCCTATTACGCGCAGGCGCAACGCTATGTGCCTAAGGGGGCAGGGGCCGTGTTCACCTTCGGCCTCAAGGACGGCTACGAAGCCGGCAAGTCGCTGGTCGCCAAGGTGAAGCTCTTCTCGCACCTCGCCAACCTTGGCGATACGCGCAGCCTCATCATCCACCCGGCCTCGACAACGCACCGGCAGCTGGACGAAGGCGCGCAGCGGCTGGCGGGCGCCGGTCCGGAGGTCATCCGCTTGTCCATCGGGCTGGAGCATGTAGACGACATCATCGCCGACCTGGAGCAGGCCCTGTCCTGAGGCCTTCAGCCCATAGAGCCCCACGAAACGCAGAAGTGAGTTGAATTCGTGATTGATGAGAAGTTGCAACCCATCTTCGATGATGTCCTGCGTCGCAATGCAGGGGAATCGGAGTTTCTTCAGGCTGTTCAGGAAGTGCTGGAGAGCCTCGGCCGGGTGGTCGCCAAACATCCGGAATATGCCGACCACGCGCTGATCGAACGGATTTGCGAGCCGGAGCGGCAGATCATCTTCCGCGTGCCCTGGGTCGATGATGCCGGGAACGTCCAGATCAATCGCGGCTTCCGCGTGCAGTTCAACTCGGCGCTCGGCCCTTACAAAGGCGGGCTGCGCTTCCATCCGTCGGTGAATGTCGGGATCATCAAGTTCCTGGGCTTCGAGCAGACCTTCAAAAATGCGCTCACCGGCATGCCGATCGGCGGCGGCAAGGGCGGTTCGGACTTCAACCCGCGCGGCCGCTCCGAAGGAGAGGTGATGCGCTTCTGCCAGTCCTTCATGACGGAGCTCTACCGGCATCTGGGCGAATATACCGACGTCCCGGCGGGCGACATCGGTGTAGGCTCACGCGAGGTTGGCTTCCTGTTCGGCCATTACAAGCGCCTGACCAACCGCTACGAGGCGGGCGTGCTGACCGGCAAGGGCCTGGTCTATGGCGGGTCGAGGGCACGGACCGAAGCGACCGGCTACGGCGCTGTCTACTTCGTTCAGCAAATGCTCGCCACGCGCGGGACGAGCTTCGATGGCAAGCGTGTGGTCGTGTCCGGCTCCGGCAACGTCGCGATCTACACGATCGAGAAGGTGCAGGAATTCGGCGGGCGGGTCGTCGCCTGTTCGGATTCCAACGGCTATGTGCTGGACGAAGATGGTCTGGACCTTGACCTGCTGAAGGAGGTCAAGGAAGTCCGCCGCGGCCGCATCTCCGACTACGCCGCGGAGAAAGGCGGGGCGGCACGCTATCTGGAGCGCGGCAATCTGTGGGACGTCCCTTGCGAGGTGGCGATGCCCTCGGCCACCCAGAACGAGCTTACGGGCAAGGATGCGCGCACGCTGATCGCGAACGGCGTCATCGCCGTGGGCGAAGGCGCCAACATGCCGAGCACGCCAGAGGCCGTCCGCCTGTTCCAGGAGGCGGGGACGTTGTTCGCCCCCGGAAAGGCAGCGAACGCCGGGGGCGTCGCCACCTCTGCGCTGGAGATGCAGCAGAACGCGTCGCGCGACAGCTGGTCCTTCGAGCAGACGGAGGCACGGCTGGCCAACATCATGCGCGACATTCATGATCGCTGCGCTGAAACCGCCGAAGAATACGGCACGCCGGGCGACTACGTGCTCGGCGCGAATATCGCCGGCTTCATCCGGGTCGCCGAAGCGATGCGGGCGATGGGGGTGATCTAGCGGCTATAGGGGCTGGAGCACCTCCGATGGCGACTACGTCGCTTCGGAGCGCTTCAGCCTTGCTCGGAGCCAAGGAACGTGCGGATGGACTCAGCCGCGCGGTGCCACGCCGGCTCATGTTCGAGGATCAGATGGTTTCGGCTGGCGAGCGGCACGAACTGCGCGCCCGGGATCGTGCTGGCCAGCATTTTGCCGGCGGCGAAAGGAACGACCGCGTCCCCGTCCGTGTGCAGCACAAGCGTGGGGACGGACACTTGCGGCAGGTCCTCGCGCACATCGATCATGCCGAACGCCTGCTGCAGGCGGATCGCATTTTCAGGCGAGGCGGAGACGCGCTGAAGCTCATTGAACCAGTCGGTCTCCACAGCTGTGGCATCCGGGAAGAAGAGGGAGGTGAACAGCTGGCGGAAGGCCGGGTTGTTGCGGCCCCAGCCGGTCCGCGTCAGCGTCAGCATCGCCTCGCGGGTTTCCACCTCCTCGGCTGATGCCCGGACCCTCCAGCCGCACGCATAGCCGCCATACAGCACCATCCGCCGCACCCGGCCGGGATTAAGCACCGAATAGGCAATGGCAACGCTGCAACCCTGCGACACCCCGAACAGGTCGAACTGGTCGAGCTTCGCTGCATCGACCACGCTGGCGAGATCGTCCACGAAGGCCCCGAACCCGATCTCCGGCGTGCTCCAGTCCGACAGGCCATTCCCGCGTTCATCATATCGGATGAGGCAGCGATATTCGATGAAGTGGCGGATCCAGTGCCGCCAGACCGGGCTGTTCCAGTCATATTCCAGATGGTTGAGCCAGTTCGCCGTCTTCACCAGCGGTGGCCCCCCGCCGACTTGCGAATAGGCAAGGCCCGTTCCGTCATGCGCGGTGCAGAAGCGCACCTGCTGGGGCGGCAGTTCTTCCTCGGCTGGCGTAGCGGCAGGAACGGCCGCCGAAGGAGCGCGCTTGCGCAGGCCGGCCGGAACGGAAACCTCCGCCCCGTCCAGCATGCGGATCGCGGCGCTCCTCTGCTCGTCCGCCTCCACCCGCCGCCCGCTTCGCTCGAGAAGGTCGATCAGGCTCGTGCGGGCGATTGCATCGTAAGGGTCGAGCGCGCACCATCGCCGCGTCACGTCGAGCGCCCGGTCCGCCTCGCCAACCTCGGCCATCCTCCCGGCAAGCTCGCGAAGCAGCACGACCTGGCAGTGCCGCGTGTCCTCGCGCATCGCCACAAGCCACCCGTGAAAGGTCTCGCAGCCCGGAAGGTCGAGGCCCTCCATGAACTCGCCCTCGGCAAGCAGCACCGCGTCCAGCTGCTCCCTCGACAGCTGTCGCACGTCGCTCGCCGCGAGGTCGCGCAGGTCCAGCCAGTCGACGTGAAGTCGGGAGCAATCGAGGTGAACCACCTCGCGATCCGCCTTGAGTCGGCAATGGTCCCCCTCGTCGACCAGCGGGCGCAGTTTCGACAGGCTCCAGCGCAGCGCCCCGCGCGGGTCATCGGGCACTTCCCAGAACATCGTCGTCAGGTGCTCCCGCCGCACGGGCTTGCCGGCAGTGGCGAGGTAGCCGAGCAGCGCGCGCGTCTTGCGTGAAGACGGCAGGGGCACAGCCTCCCCATCACGCAACAGCGCGATCGGGCCCACCAGGTTCAGGGCAAGACCCTCAGGTGCTGACCCCTGCACCGTGGTATTCTAACAGAATGGCGTTCCAACGCCAATTTCCACGCTACCTTCCACTGCGCCTTCCACGCTGGTGCGTGAAGGAGCCTGCATTGGCCCAAACGGGTCTGAACAAGCAGGGAAGAGCGTAATGATTAGAAAGCAGCAATTCATGGGAATCCTGGCGAGTCTCGCACTCGCCATCTTCGGCAGCTCGATTGCGATCGGAACTGCCACTCATGCACCCTTCATGCTGGCCTGAAGCGCGGTCGAAACAAGGGAGAACACCGATGTACAGGGAGTTCACCTACAACGCCGTCCTTGAATCATCCCAACGGGCGGCCTGGCAGATCGACGATGTTCTACCGGAAACGGCCGAGCTCGATTTCACCCGGCCGTTCCTGCCGGAACCTCTTGCGCGCACTGGCTCGGCAGAGGGCCTCTCCGACGAGGAGCGGCTGGTGCTGAACCACATTCGTGGCCACGAATATCTCGCCATGTTTGGACTGGTGGAGGAGTTCATCCTTCCCTTCGTGATCGATCATGCGCGGCCGCTGCTGAACGGCGACGATTGCCGCGTGCGGGCACTGCTGCAGTTCGCGGGGGAGGAGGCGAAGCACATCCAGCTCTTCCGCCGCTTCCGCACCACCTTCCAGCGGGGCTTCGGCGAGGATTGCGCGGTGATCGGGCCCGCGGATGCCATCGGTGCGGCGGTGCTGGCGCACGACCCGCTCTCTGTGGCGTTGGCAGTGTTGCAGATCGAGTGGATGACGCAGGCGCACTACCTTGAGTCCGTCCGCGACGACGCCGGGCTTGAGCCTTTGTTCAAGAGCCTGCTGCGCCACCACTGGATGGAGGAGGCGCAGCACGCCAAGCTCGATACGCTGATGGTGGAGGCGCTGGCTGAAACCCGCAGCGCGGCGGAGATCCAGGTGGCCTTTGAAGGTTATCTCGAGATCGGCGCCTTTCTCGACGAAGGCCTGCGCGCCCAGACGCAGCTGAACCTCGCCGGGCTGGAGCGCCGGATCGGCCGCCCCCTTCCGGCCCCGCAGCGTGCGAAGCTGGAGGCGCAGCAGCACCAGGCAGCACGCTGGACGTTCCTCGGCTCCGGCATGGCCCATCCGCGGTTCCGCGACACCCTGGCCGAGCTTTCCCCGCGGCTGATCGACCAGCTCGACGCCATCGCCCCGCAATTTGCGTGAAAGCCGCATCAAACCCACAGGAGAACTGACATGAACGACATGAGCACCATGCCCGCGCCAGTTGTGAACGGCATCGACCTCGCCGCCCTCGGCGAATTCGTCGAGCAGATGAAGGCCGATCCTGCCAAGGCCGATGTGCGCTTCAGCGTCACCACGCGCTGGTCCGGCCAGACCCGGACCGAGACGACTGTAACCGGCTACGAACTGGCGGGGCAGCCGATCGAGCGCCGCTTCAAGGTGATTGCGGATGAACCGCTGGAACTGCTCGGCACCAACTCCGCGCCCAATCCGCAGGAACTGCTGATGACGGCGCTCAACGCCTGCATGGCGGTGGGCTACGTCGCCCAGGCCGCGGTGCACGGCATCGCGCTCACCACGCTGGAGATCGAAACGCACGGGCGGCTGGACCTGCGCGGGTTCCTCGCCCTCGATGACAGCACGCCGCCCGGATATCGCCAGCTGGACTATACCGTTCGCATCGGTGGCGACGGCACGCCGGAGCAGTACCGGGAGATCCATCGGGCGGTAATGAAGACCTCGCCCAACTTCTTCAATCTCGCCCAGCCGATCTGCATGAACGGCAGGCTGGAAGTTGTTTGAAGCTGCTGCACCCGCTCCGGCCAAATGACAGACCCGGACCGGAGCGGGTGCCCCCTTTCTGATGGATATGACAGATGCCAAGCTACAGAAATGCGCTGCCCCAGCTTGATGGCGGCCTGTTCTTCACCGATGCCGGGCTGGAGACCGATCTGATCTTCAACCACGGTATCGAAATCCGCGAATTCGCCGCGCACACGCTGCTGCCCGACCTCGTCGGCCGAGCTGCGCTGGAGCGCTATTTCGAGGAGTTTCTCGCCCTTGCAAAGTCGATGCAAGCCGGTTTTATCCTCGATACGGTGACGTGGAAGGCGCATCGCCACTGGGCCGCGGATCTCGGCGAAACGCCCGCTCAGCTGAAGGCGGCGAACGAGGAGGCCGTCGCCCTAGCGGCGCAGCTGCGCGATCGTGCCGGCAACGCTCAGCCAATCGTGCTGAACGCGCCCATCGGCCCGCGCGGCGATGCCTACCGGCCGGAACGGCGGATCAGTGCCGACGATGCTGAAGCCTATTATGCAGAGCAGCTCGGCTGGCTCGCCGCGACCGAGATCGACATGGTCACCGGCACCACCTTCACCCAGGCAAGCGAGGCAGTGGGTCTCGTCAGAGCCGCCGGGGCGGCCGCATTGCCTGTCGCCATCTCGTTCACCGTGGAAACCGATGGCCGCCTTCCTGATGGGCAGCCGCTGAAGGAGGCCATCGAGCAGGTGGATGCGGAGACGGGATCGACCGCCGCCTATTTCATGGTCAATTGCGCCCACCCTGATCACTTTGCCGAAGCGATCGACGGCACCTGGGCGCGCCGCTTGCGCGGCATCCGGGCAAACGCCTCGCGCCGCAGTCATGCGGAGCTGGACGAAGCGCCGGAACTGGATGCGGGAGATCCGCAGGAACTCGGCCGAATTTACGCAAGCCTCGCGCAGCGGCTGCCTTGGCTCAACATCTTCGGCGCGTGCTGCGGCGCAGACTTGCGCCACGTTGCGGAGATCGCCTCAGCCGTCGCGGAAGTACACGGACCGACAGCGGCGCTGCCAGCCTAGGCCAGCGCCGCCGGTGGCCTCAGCTCCATGACGAAGCACCGTCGCTTGTGGACCAGGTCCCGCCCAGGGCGCGGAACAGGTCGATCTGTGCCCGTGGGATCGCGGCGTCCTGCTCCGCCAGCTGCGCGAGCGTCTCGGCCAGGGTGCGTTCCGCATCCAGCCTCTCCAACGAGCTGACCGCGCCTTCCCGCTGCTGGGCCCGGATGATGCGGGCGGCCTCTTCGGCCTGCTGCGCTGCGGCCTGCAGCGCAGCCCGCCGCTCCAGGGCGCGGGCATAGTTGGAGAGGGCGGTCTCCGTCTCCTCCAGCGCCAGCAGGACCCTTCCGTCAAACGCCGCCAGCGATTCCTGCACGTCAGCCTCCGCTCCCTGAATGCGGGCACGGGCGGGTTCCTGGTTCGGAAAGGCCCAGTCGAGCAGCGGGCCGAGCACCCAGCGCAGCGGACCTCCGCTGAACACGTCGCCGATGTCAGGCCCGGTTGAGCCGACCGAGGCACCAAGTGTGATGCGCGGGTAAAGATCGGCGGTAGCGACCCCGATCCGCGCCGTGTCCGCGGCAAGCCGCCGCTCCGCCGCGCGGATGTCCGGGCGGCGGGAGAGCAGGGCGGCGCCGTCACCCACGGGGATCGGGTTGCGGATCTCCAGCCCCACACTGCGCTCGCCCGCGATGGGGGGAAGCTCAGCAGGCGTGCGGCCGGTGAGGGTGGCAAGGCGGAACAGGGCCGCCTGCCGCGCCGCCTCCAGTGCCGGAATCTCCGCCGCGCGCTGCTCCCGCAAAGCCCTGATCTGCGCCACGGCAAGGCCCGTCTCCAGCCCCGCATCATGGCGTCGGCTGGTCAAAGCCAGCGACTGATCGAGCAGCTCCACGATCTGCCGCGCGACCCGCAGCTGCGCCGCACCGGAAGCTGCGTCCGCGTAGGCGCGGGTCGTATCCGCCACCACAATCACGCGCACCGCGTCGGCATCCGCCTCGCTCGCGGCAAGATCGGCGCGGGCCGCCTCAACCGACCGCCCAATGCGGCCGAACAGGTCCAGCTCATACCCTACGTCTAGCCCGACATCGTAGCCCCATCCCTCCCGGTCCACGCCGGGAAGGGACTGGCTCTCGGGAAGGCGGCTATAGGCTCCGCTTGCGCCGATATTCGTCTGCGGCAGGCGGTCGGAGCGGGCACCGCGCAAGCCGGCACGGGCGCGTTCGATGCGCGCGACGGCCTGTCGCACATCGGTGTTGGCAGCCAAGGCATCCGCCACCAGCGTATCCAGCACGGGATCCTCATACAGCCGCCACCAATCGGCGGGTAGCTCGTCGGCGGTGACGGGCGGCTGGCCTACGGCGAGGAAAGGGCCGGACGACGCGGAGCGGGGGGTCGGCGCGGCGTAGTCCGGCCCCACCGCGCAGGCTGACAGTGCCAGCGCTGAAAGGGTCGAGAGGGCGAGAGGGCGAAGCTTCATCCTGGCACCTATTCGGCAGGGATCGAGAGGGGGTTGGCCGCCACCGGGCGACCGCGCAGCCGGGCGATGCGATCGCCCAGGCTGCGGCTGACGACGTAGAACGTGGGCGTGAAGATCAGGCCGAAGCCGGTGACGCCCAGCATGCCGAAGCACACGGCGGTGCCCAGCGCCTGCCGCAGTTCCGCTCCGGCACCGGTCGCGATCACCAGCGGCACGGAGCCGAGGATGAAGGCGAAGCTGGTCATCAGGATCGGCCGCAGCCGGGTGCGCGCCGCCTGCACCGCCGCTTCTGCGGGAGAGAGGCCGTGCATCTCCTCACCCTGCCGGGCGAATTCCACGATCAGGATCGCGTTCTTCGCCGCCAGCGCGATCAGCACGACGAGGCCGATCTGCGTCAGCACGTTGTTATCCATGCCGCGCAAATTCACGCCGATCATCGCCGCGAGGATGCACATCGGTACGATCAGGATGATCGCGAGCGGCATCACCAGGCTTTCATACTGCGCCGCCAGCACCAGGAATACGAGCAGCACGGCAAGGGCGAAGACCAGGACCGCGGTGTTGCCCGCCTCCGACTGCTGGAAGGCGATGCCGGTCCATTCGTACTCGTATCCGCGCGGGAGAGCCTCTGCCGCGACCTTCTCCATCGTGGTCAGCGATTGGCCACTGGAGAAGCCGGGGGCGGTGTCTCCGTCGATGGCCACTGCGGGCGCCAGATTATAGCGGGTGACGCGGTACGGCCCGGTCGTATCGCTGAGTGTCGCGACCGACCCCAGCGGAACCATGGAGCCGTTGTCGGACCGCGTATGCAGGTTGGCGATGTCGGACGGGCTGTCGCGGAACGGCGCGTCCGCCTGTGCCGTCACCCGATAGGTCCGGCCCAGCAGGTTGAAGTCGTTCACGAACGCCGATCCCAGATAGACCTGCAGCGTCTCGAACACGCGCGCCGGTGGAACACCCAGCATCTGGGCCTTTTCCCGGTTGATATCGGCCCGCACGCGGGGGGTACCGGTGTCGAAGAAGGTGTAGACGCCGGCCAGGCCCTCCTGCTGGTTCGCCTGCGCGATAAGGGCATTCGCCACCTCCTGCATGGCGCGGTAGCCTTGGCCGTTGCGGTCCTCCACCATCATGCGGAAGCCACCTGCGGAGCCGATGCCGCGGATGACCGGCGGCTTCACGATCATCAGCCGGGCCTCGGTAATGTCGGCGGTCGCCTTCTGCGCCTCCGCGATCAGTGCGTCGACCGTTTGGCCCTTGCTGGCGCGTTCCTTGAAATCGTCGAGCACCCAGTAGGCAGCGGCTGCGCTGGCGGATTGCGTCTCCGACGTCCCATCGAAGCCTGAGAGCATGACCGTGCCTGAGATGCCGTCGATCGGCAGCATGCGATCGGCAACCTTCTTCATCACCTCGTCCGTGCGGGACGTAGCGGAGCCCGGCGGCAGCTGGATGACGGTGAGGAAGTAGGCCTGGTCCTGCTGCGGGATGAAGCCCGTGGGCGTGACCCACAGCGCGGCCCCCGTCAGCGCGATCAGCCCGGCATAGGCCACCATCATGCGCCGGGGCATCGCCACCAGCCGCTCTGTCCAGCGCGCATAGGTCTCGCTGAACCGCTCGAACATGCGGTTGAAGGCATCACCCCCACGCTCGATAATGCGGCGCCACTTCGGTGCGTTCGGCTCATGTCGGTGCGGCCGTAGCAGCAGGGCAGAAAGGGCGGGCGAAAGGGTGAGCGAGACCACCAGCGAGATCACCGTCGCCGCCGAGATCGTCACCGCGAACTGCTGGTAGAACGCGCCGGACAGCCCGCCGATGAAGAGCGTCGGCACGAACACGGCGCACAGGACCAGCACGATGGCGATCAGCGCGGCGCCAACCTCATCCATGGAGGTGCGGGCAGCCTGCAGCGGGCTCATGCCGCTTTCGAGGTTCCGCTCCACGTTCTCGACCACCACGATCGCGTCATCCACCACGATGCCGATCGCCAGCACCAGCCCGAACAGCGACAGGTTGTTGAGCGAGTAGCCGAGCATCGCCAGCACCGCGAAGGTGCCGATCAGCGACACAGGGATCGCCAGCACCGGGATGAGCGATGCGCGCCACTTCTGCAGGAAGACGACGATCACCAGCACGACCAGCACGATCGCTTCGAGCAGCGTCTCGATCACCGCATCGACGGATTGCTGGATGAACTCGGTCGGGTTGTAGACGATGCGGTATTCGAGTCCTTCCGGGAAGTCGGCGGAAAGCTGCTCCATCGCCGCTTCCACCGCTTCGGCGGAGGCGAGGGCGTTCGAGCCGGGCTCCTGCAGCACGGGGATGATCACGGAATCCCTGTCGTCCAGATAGGCGGAGGTGCCGTAATCCTGCGCGCCAATCTCCACCCGGGCGATGTCACCCACGCGCACCTGTCGCCCCTGCGCATCGGTGCGGATGACGACGTTCTCGAACTGCTTGGGGTCCGTAAAGCGGCCCTGCGTTTCCACGTTGAGCTGGAAGGCGCTGCCGGGGCTGGGCGGCTGGCCCAGCGAGCCGGCGGCGACCTGCACGTTCTGCGCCCGCAGCGCGGCAACGATCTCGCCCGCCGTCAGGTTCAGCGCGGCGGCGCGGTCGGGGTCGATCCAGACGCGCATCGCTAATTCGCGGCTGCCGAACAGCTGCACATCGCCCACGCCCTCGATACGGGCCAGCCGGTCCTTGATCCGCGTCTGCGCGTAGTTCGACATGTATTCCCGGTCGAGGGAGCCATCGGGCGAGATCAGGTTGACGATCAGCAGGAAGTCCGGCGTCGTCTTGCGGGTGACGAGGCCGAGGCGCTGTACCTCTTCCGGCAGGCGCGGCTCCGCGATGGCGACGCGGTTCTGCACCAGCACCTGCGCCTCATCCAGGTCCGTGCCCTGCTCGAAGGTGACGGTGATCGTCACCCGTCCGTCGCCCGTCGACTGGCTGGAGAGGTAGAGCATGCCGTCCACCCCGTTGATCTCCTGCTCGATCGGGTTGGCGACCGTGTCCGCCACCGTTTCGGCCGAAGCGCCGGGATAGGTGGCGGTCACCGTCACCGTGGGCGGCACGACCTCCGGATACTGCGAGACGGGCAGGAAGAAGTAAGAGATCGCGCCCACCAGGGTGATGATGATGGCGATGACCGCGGCGAAGATCGGCCGGTCGATGAAGAAACGGGACAGGCGCATTTCGGCCTCCTGAAAAGATGGGCAGGCGAGCGTGAGGAGGGGGCGGGCGCGATCAGCTCGCGATGGCGCCGCCTCCGGCCGGTGCTGCGGCGGTCGACGATGCAGGCGGCGTGTCAGCAGCGGGCGCTGCGATCTGCCCGCGCCGCGCAATGACCTTGCTGCCGGGCATCGCCATCTGCGCGCCTTCGATAACGACGCGGTCGGTCGGCTCCAGCCCGGCGCGCACCACGCGCAGGCCGCCATCGATCAGCGGGCCGAGCGCCACCTCCTTGGTGGAGACCGTGCCGTCGCGGCTGACGACCAGCAGCAGCTTGCGCGTCTGGTCCGTCTGCACCGCCGTGTCGGGCACCAGCAGCGCGCGCACCTTTCCGCCGGTGGTCAGGCGCATATTGCCGAACATGCCGGGGGTGAGGAAGTTGTTCGGGTTGCGGACCACGGCACGGGCGCGGATCGTGCCGGAGGTGGGGTCCAGCCCGTTGTCGGTGAAGTCCAGCGTGCCGTTCCACTTGTAATCCGCTTCGTCCTGCAGGCGGATCTGGACTTCGGCCCCGCGATCCATCCCTTCACGGCGAGACTTCAGGAACAGCCCTTCGGACCCGTCGAAGGTGAAGTGCAGCGGATCGGTGGCGACGATTGTCGTCAGTAGGGTAGCCGCCGGTCCATCGCCCGCGGCCACGAGGTTGCCGGGGTCCACGCGCCGGTCGGACGTGCGCCCGCTGATCGGCGCGCGCACCGTGGTGAACTCGACATCAAGGCTACGCGAGCGCACCCGCGCCTGAGCGGCGGCAAGCGCTGCATTGGCGGCAGTCACCCGCGCCTGAAGCGCGTCGATCTCGCTCTTGGCGACGGCATCGTCCTCCACCAGTCGCAGCGCCCGTTCGAGGTTGCTGCGGGCGAGGGCGAGGTCGCTGCGCGCCGTCGCGACACCGGCCTGCGCCTCCGCCAGCGCGGCCTGATAGGGGCGCGGGTCTATGGTGAAGAGCGGCTGGCCCTGCCGGACGAACTGCCCGTCTGTGAAGTGCACAGCGGTGATCTGGCCGGAGACGCGCGGGCGCAGCTCCACGGACCGGCTCGCCTCGAAGCGGCCGATATACTCGTCCCATTCGGTGATCTCGCGCTGCAGCGGCATCGAAACAGCGACAACCGGAGGCGGCGGGGCGGCCGCCGGCGCGCTCTGTCCGCGCAGAAGGAACCAGGCGAGGCCAAGGGCCGCCAGGATCAGCACGCCCCAGAGGGCGCGGCTCCATCGCGCCCGCCTCTCCGGCGAGCGCTCGGCGTGCTCCAGCCGGCTCAGTTCGTCCATCTCTATCGGCGTCAGGTCGTTCATCGGGCGGTCCTTCTTCGGCGGCCTGAAGCCGCGCCCGCGATGTCACGAGGCGAGCAGCACCGCGCCGAAAAGCGAGCGCCTTTCGGAGAAGCGGGATGCAAACTCGGCAATCACGGGCCCCCTCGCCGGGGGCATCAATCCTGCTGCGAACACAAAGAGGCAGCCGCGAAAGCCACTATGGCTCACACGTCGTCCCGCCTCCCGGCGTTCTGTACCGATAAGTATGTAATGTAGGGTTCAGGTCAAGCGATAATTCTGTACCGCTCGATATTTTTTTGCGCAGTGCAGCAAAATCAGGCGCTTACCGCCCCGGCCAGATCGCCAGCGTCGCCTCCGCCACTCTCTCGAGATCCTCGCGACTCGCGCCATTGCCGGCCTGTACGGAGATGCCCTGGAGGACGGCCATCATGTACCGCATCATCCCCTCGGCCTCGACCGGGATGCTGAAGTCCCCTTCATCGATCGCCCGCTGCATGCGCTGCACAATCGACTGCCCGACCGACTTGGTCCGGTCCCTGATGTCCTTCCGAATGGGAGAATCCGGGCTTCGGCAGCTGACGGCGGTGATCACGCCGAGGCAGCCGGGGCATTCGCTGGTGATGTTGTTGATCGTGCCTTCCAGCAGGCGCTGGGCCACGGCGCGCCCGGTGGGGGCCTCCAGCGCGCGGCCGACATAGGCCAGCTTCTCGCTCTCGTAGAGATCGAGGGCCCGCTTGAAGAGGTCTTCCTTGTTGCCGAACGCGGCATAGAGGCTGGGCCGAGTGATCCCCATCGCCTCGGTCAGGTCGCTGAGGGAGGCGCCTTCATATCCTTTTTCCCAGAACACGCGCAGCGCCGCGGCCAATGCCTCGTCTGCATCGAACTCGCGCGGGCGACCGCGTACGGCGGCAGAAGTGCTTTCCATATCAGGCGGTACATATTCACTCGCCGCCGATAAGCCAAGGGCGGATCGTTACAGGCTTCCTCGCAGCGCTTGGCGTGCTGGACTCAACGGCCACTGGCGGCAAGAAAGGGCCGCATCTTCGGCTGAATGCCGCATCATCGCGGCCGCGCAACGACGAGGGAGAGGATTCATGAACGTGCAGGCAGGCTCATTCCAGCGCAGCAACCCGGTGACCGGCGAAGCGGCGTCGCAGGCGGAAGCGATGCAGGCTTCGCAGATGGCGGAGATCGCGGAGCGGGCGCAGGAAGGCTTCGCGACGTGGTCCACCATGGGCCCGAACGCACGCCGCGCCGTGCTGATGAAGGCGGCGGAGCGGCTGGAGGCGAAGAAGGACGAATTCGTTGCCGCCATGATGGGCGAGATCGGCGCGACGGCGGGCTGGGCCATGTTCAACCTCGGCCTGGCCGCCAGCATGGTGCGTGAGGCGGCCGCCCTCACGACGCAGATCAGCGGCGAGGTGATCCCGTCGGACAAGCCCGGCTGCATCGCCATGGCCTTGCGGGAGCCGGTGGGCGTGATCCTCGGCATCGCGCCCTGGAACGCGCCGATCATCCTCGGCGTGCGCGCCATCGCCGTGCCGCTCGCCTGCGGCAATGCGGTGATCCTCAAGGCAAGCGAGAACTGCCCGCGCACC
>Ga0182742_1001402_pt1 | contig 31090 bp, 26 predicted proteins | sample eDN5th37CBELigMG_FD_128880 | JGI IMG/M metagenome (GOLD analysis project Ga0182742, IMG submission 128880) | Enriched Miracle-Growth compost microbial communities from Emeryville, California, USA - eDNA 5th pass 37_C BE-Lig MG (version 2)... ... | reverse complement strand
TAGAATCTGGCGGAAACAGACTAGTGGAAAATGGACTAGACAAAGGAAATTATTATGCTCCGACTGTTTTATCCGGAGTTAATAAAGATATGAAGATATTTAGAGAAGAAACATTTGGTCCGGTTGCACCGATTATTATTTTTGATACAGACGAAGAAGTCATCGAGATGGCCAATGATACAAATTACGGCCTAGCAGCCTATGTATATACAAACAATCTATCAAAGGCAATGAAAGCATTTGAAGATTTAAATTTTGGCATTATAGGAATCAATGATATTAACCCTACATCAGCAGCAGCGCCATTTGGCGGAATGAATGAAAGCGGACTTGGAAGAGAAGGCGGCAGAGAGGGAATTGAAGAATATTTAGAAACAAAGCTCGGCGGATTTTCAATCTAAAAGCTCAAGGCGCCCGTTTAGCGAAGTACATTAGCCGCTGGCGCCTGGAGCTGGATAATTACCAAAGTTGAGAGATTATACTTTCTTTAATATGAAGCAATAAAGGCAGGTCCTTTGTCTTGGAAGACATAGGGCCTGTCCTTTTTTTACGACAATTTCTTTGCGTCTAAAATAGTGCCAGTGTCTTTATCTGCGACAAATTCATATTGAACGATTTCGTCGCCTTCTTTTCTGGAAATTCCCCCGCGATACACGTTGTAATGAAGTTGATCATTTTGATATGGCTCAGGCTTCATTTGAATCCAGGATCCGCTGATTTGTCCGTCAGCCATAAAAGCTGCCTTTGCATTTGCTAAGGCTTTTTCAGGAGTTACTGCTGCATTTTGCGTGAGGAGTTCTCTAACCGCATATCCTCCTGCTATACCAACTCCTGCACCTAATAAAAACGATTTCCAGTTCATAAACACTCCCCCAGTGGAAAAAATATAAAAGAAATAACATATTCAAGATAATATTTTTATTATTTCTACACTTTCATCTTACCAGAGTTGAAGCCAGGATAAAACCGAAAGAGTGGTAAGACTTGTGAAAGTTAAGTAAAATAATTATATACATAATGTCTCTATAAAAAAGGAGTTTAAACATGAACGAGAAAACTTTGCAGCTTTTTAAAACATTAACCGAACTGCCAGGTGCATCAGGAAACGAGCATTTCGTGCGTAATTTTATGCGTGAAGAGTTATCAAAGTATGCAGATGAAATCGTCCAGGATAAACTAGGAAGTATTTTTGGCGTAAAAAAGGGAACAGATAACGGACCGACTATCATGGTTGCCGGCCACATGGATGAGGTTGGCTTTATGGTAACGTCGATTACGGACAATGGAATGATTCGCTTTCAGACATTAGGGGGCTGGTGGAGTCAGGTTCTTCTGGCACAAAGGGTTCAAATTATCACAGACAATGGACCGATCATTGGGGTGATTGGCTCTATTCCTCCACATCTTTTAAACGAAGAAAAGCGCAGCAAGCCAATGGAAATATCTAATATGCTCATTGATATTGGCGCAGATGACAGGGAGGATGCGAAAACCATCGGTATTAAACCAGGTCAGCAAATTATCCCTATCTGTCCATTTACACCTATGGCGAATGAAAAGAAAATATTGGCGAAAGCTTGGGATAATCGTTATGGCTGCGGCCTTGCAATTGAACTTCTCCAGGAGATTAAGGATGAAAAACTGCCAAATATTCTATACTCAGGTGCAACCGTACAGGAAGAAGTAGGCCTTCGCGGTGCCCAGACTGCATCGAATATGATTAATCCAGATTTATTCTTTGCTTTAGATGCAAGCCCTGCAAATGATATGACTGGGGATAAAAATGAATTTGGCCAGTTAGGGAAGGGGACGCTTCTGCGGATATTTGACCGTTCCATGGTAACACACCGCGGAATGAGAGAATTTGTCCTGGATACAGCAGAATCAAATAATATCCCATATCAGTATTTTGTTTCTCAGGGAGGAACGGATGCCGGACGTGTTCATTTATCCAATGAAGGGGTCCCAAGTGCGGTTATTGGAATTTGTTCACGCTATATTCATACACATGCTTCTATTATTCATGTGGATGATTATGTGGCAGCAAAAGAGTTATTAGTTAAGCTTGTTAAATCTTGTGACCGTACAACAGTTGATTCTATTCGACGAAATAGCTAATTTTTAAAGGCAGCTTATAGTTGCCTTTTTCTCGTGCGTCAAAACAAATTTAGAAAGGACTTTTTACCATGAAAATCATCATTGGATCAAAGAACCCAGCTAAAATAAAAGCCGTTGAAGCTGTTTTTCAGCCTTATAATGCTGAGGTTATCCCCTATAATGTCGCATCTGGAGTGAGTGAACAGCCTTTTTCAGATGAAGAAACAATCAAGGGTGCTATCAATCGGGCAGTTACCGCTTTGCAGGAAGCCGAAGGAGAAATTGGGATTGGCTTAGAGGGAGGCGTCCAGGAAACAGAATTTGGTCTATTCCTTTGCAACTGGGGAGCTCTCGCGGAATCTGGGAAACCACCTATTATTGCCGGCGGTGCAAGAATACCGCTCCCTGCAGAAGTGGCAGAGAGACTGCGTGCCGGAAATGAGCTGGGTCCTGTTATGGAAAGCTTCACACACAAGGATGATGTAAGGAAGAAAGAAGGGGCGATCGGAATTTTTACTGACGGCCAGATAAGCCGGGCAGAAATGTTCACGCATGTCACAAAGCTTTTGCTTGGCCAATATGAATACAGAAAAAAGATGGAGACACCTCCTGAATAAGGCAGCAGCTTCTATTTTTTATCGTTTTGTCTTAGAATCAGCAGACATGTATATTTTTCCAGAGCTTGATAAAGTGCTAAAGGTTGTCAGACTATTTGATGAAGCGTATGATAGAAAACGTGAAAACCCTTTCGGGGAGGAGGAATAGGGTGTGAAACGTTTTTTAAAAGCTGCACTGCTTTTCACTATGGCATTAATGCTGCTAAGTGCTTGTTCCGCTTCTGTAAAGGAAGAACAAAACGGTGCCAAAGACGCTGTCAGTGAAGGATTAAAAAGTGGCATAAAAAAAGCCAACGAGCAAAATGAGGATATTGAATACTATCTTCCTTTTGGATATGAAGTGAAAGAGGAAGAACCAAATAATATTATTTTAAAAAATGGTTCGAAAACATATATCCTTTTCTATAATCAGCATGAAAACCCTGACAGTAAAGTAGTATATAATGCAACAATAAAACAAAGTGAATTTAATTACAATGAAACATTTGAAGAAAATGGAAGCTTTGCATTCCTGCTGGTCAAGAATACAGATGACAACATGCATGAATTGACAGTTGGAGTCGGCGGAGTAAAAATGACAACACAAGTAAAGACTAAAAACTTATCTGCAGAAGCAGCAGCCATGATTGAAATGGTTAGATCAGTAAAAATGAAATAATTACAGTGAGGATCCCCTGTGAAATTAACAGCGGGATCTTTTTTTTATTTTAACAGGTGTCTTTACATATGTAATTAAGCGCGTATAATTAAGGGCGTGGTTAAAGAACAGAGTTTGGACTAATACTTTTACTAGAGGTGATATCTTTATGGACTCACGTGAAATAAAATGGGGTTTGCTTATTCTGTTTATTGTTTTGCTAGGCTATCTTTTGCCATATACTGTTTTCACTGAAACGCCCCATTGGTATGGAAGCTTTTTGCTGTGGTCGTTACTAGCATTAGCCATCATTGTTATTAATTATCTTTTTACAAGGAATTGGGGTGAGTAGCGTTGAGCACAAACATGGTTTGGTGGACTATTGTCATTTATATCATTATTTCTTTAATTATAGCTTTTTTATCCAGGAGCGGGAAACAAACAAGTATGGAAAGCTATTTTCTTGGAGACAGAAAATTAAATGGATTTGTTTCAGCCTTAAGCTATAGTGCAACAACCTACAGTGCCTTTATGCTGGTCGGTCTCGCTGGATTAACCTATAAAGGCGGTATTGGAGCCTACGGATTTGAAATTATTTATTTTATGGGTGTGTCATTGGTAGCATTCTTTGGTCCAAGGTTCTGGCTGGCTGGGAAAAAATATGGCTATGTATCACCTTCTGAGATGCTTGGCGACCGCTATGATAATAAAAAAGTTGCGGCGGTTGTATCGATTTTCAGCTGCCTTTTCCTGATTCCCTATAGCGCCGTACAGCTTGCTGGGGTAGGATATCTTTTATCTGGAATGACAAATAATGCGATTTCATTTACAACAGGTGTCATTATTTCAACGATCCTTGCCATCGTTTTTTCTTATATTGCAGGGATACGATCGGTGGCCTGGACGGACTCATTACAAGCATTATTTATGATTATTACTGCAACGATCGTTGTCCTTTTAATCATTAATGGGCTGGGAGGATTTGGCCAATTTTTTCAAACCCTTGCAGCCAAACAGCCAGAAAGTCTAACTGTCCCAGGCAATGGCTTTTTTAGCTTTTTAACCTTTTTAGGATTAACCATCCCATGGTTTTTCTTCAGTTTGTCTAATCCGCAGGTTAGCCAGAGATTATTCATGCCATCCTCCTTAAAAAGTTTGAGGACAATGCTGATGGGCTTTTTAATCTTTGGGTTTATTTATACAATTGTTTCAATCGTTTGGGGTTTTTCAGCATCCATTATGTTCCCGGATTTAGAAAATGCCGATCTTGCCACTCCGAAGGTTTTGTCATCGGATTTAGTTCCGCCTATCCTTGGAGTGATTGTTATGGTGGGAATTTTGGCTGCCGCGGTGTCCACGATTGATTCGATCCTGCTTACATTGTCTTCTCTTATCGCAAGAGACGTTTACGGGAATATGAAAAAAGAGGCAAGCGAAAGGAAGCAGCTTCAAATAGGGAAAATTGTCATACCGGTTATTGCTATATTGGCGTTTCTGTTCGCTCAAATCAATGCTAATCTCATTGCGGTCTTATCTGTGGCATCTTCAGCTGGATTGCTTGTTGCTGTTCCCGCTATTATTGGGGCTTTCTTTTGGAAGAGAGGAACAGCTGCCGGTGTCATAACCAGTGTGGTTGTCAGCGGTTTAGTTGTAATCATTTTAGAGTTTGCAAAATTAAAGCCATTCGGCCTAGCATCAGGATTATGGGGAATTGCTTTATCAACCATTCTTTTTATTTTCGTTAGTTTAATGACGAAAGCTCCAGAAAAGAAAGCAGATGAATTTATAAGCTATATAAGAAGTGAGATGAAAAATACTAACGGAAAAAACTCCAGGCAAATAAAAGCTTGACCCAGTGCAGTTTGTTGGCAGTATGGCCATAAGTCTGCTATTCTACAAATACAAGCAAAAATAGAAATTCAAGACGGGGGGCTGCAATTTTGGAAAAGCTGCAATCAATGGAACAATTTAATGAATTAAGGGGCAATGGAAAACATATTTTTCTGTTTTCTGCTGATTGGTGCCCAGATTGCCGGTTTATTGAACCTTTTATGCCAGAGGTTGAAGAAAAATATAAAGATTATAATTTTGTTTATGTTGACCGTGATCAATTTATTGATCTATGCAGCCAGCTTGATATTTTTGGTATTCCAAGCTTTATCGCTTTTCAGGATGGAAATGAGCTAGGCCGTTTTGTCAGCAAAGATCGGAAAACACAGGAAGAAATTGAGAGCTTTATTGCAACACTTACTAAATAGAAGCTGTTGATTGGATCGAAGCGCTCTTCATTGCAATCAAGATTAAAACCCTTCATCCTTTAAGATGGAGGGTTTTTAGTGTAGAATGGATAGGAAATACTCCTTAAAGGAGGGTTATTTGCATGAAAATGGACAGCAAAAAAATGAAAGCGGAAATTCAAAAGCGCTTAGATAATGGTAATCGAAAGTTCTCTTTTGACAGTAAAAAGGATGAGCTTCGTATTGAGAATAAACAGTCTGGAAAAGGCATTACCATCTCCCTTCCTGGCATTGTTGCCAAATGGGAACTGCAGCAGGAAAAGGCAATTGATGAAGTCGTTTATTATGTTGAAGAGGGACTAAAGGCGATGGACGGTGAGGTCCCGTTACAGCTTTCTGGACATGAGAAAAATATCTTTCCTGTTATCCGGTCCACCTCATTTCCGAAGGAGTCTGAGGAAAATGTCCCGTTTTTAACGGACGAGCATACTGCCGAAACAAGAATCTACTATGCATTGGACCAGGGGACAACATACCGGCTGATCGATAGCAGATTAATGGATAAGGAAGGCTGGCAGCCAGAAAGAATAAAGGAAATTGCATTATTTAATGTCAGGTCGTTATCTACTGAGATGAAAAAAGATACCGTTGCAGGAAACACTTTTTATTTCTTAAATAAAAATGACGGTTACGATGCAAGCCGGATCTTGAATGATGCTTTTCTTAAAAGAAAAAAAGAAGAAATTAAAGGAACAATGGCGGTCGCTGTTCCACATCAGGATGTCCTGATAATAGCTGATATCAGGAATGAGACAGGCTATGATATTCTTGCTGAAATGAACATGAGCTTTTTTGCGAATGGCCGTGTGCCAATAACTGTATTATCTTTCTTATACGAAGATGGGCAATTGGAACCAATTTTCATTCTTGCAGGTAATCGCAAAAAAAAGTAAGATTTCCCTGACACCTATGGACCATATATTGTGGTCCTTTTTTATTATCTTTGAATGATTATTTTACCTATATACCCATTCTCTGATTTTTTCTCCAAATTTCGCGAAATACTGCTAAAATAAGATAGATAGAATGAAAGAAAGAGTTGGTAAAGTGAGCTGGATAAAAAAATTATTTCAATTGCTAAAAAGCAAGGAAGAGGAGAGTGACAGCGGGCAGCCGCTTCATCAAGATTCATTTGAATGGGAAGAGGATATTGCCTCTCGGAAAATGAATCAAGCGGATCCGGGAAAGGAAATGAATGCAAAGGTTATTTACCAATACCCAAAGGGCCAATTTCGCTTTCCGCTGATTCCAGATGGGGAAACCCCCGCGCCTAGAAATAGAAATCGTCAAGCTCCGAAAGAGTACAAGGAATATAAGGTTAAACAGGCAGATGTAGAGAAAAAGGTTGAGCCTGTGCCTACATCAAAAAATAAAAGTGTTGAAAATCCGAAACCGGCATCAAAGAAGATTGTGAAGGAAAATAACACCCCATTCCGTCCAACGGAAATTCCTTCACCCATTTATGGATTTGGGCGCCCTAAATTAAATAGGACAGTAGAAAGCAGACAAGAGCAGCCAATAGAATTTGAACTTGAGAGCAAGAAACGGACTGAACATCGGGATGTTTTTGAACAGCAGGCTGCAGCAATTGAGCATATTTTGACAATGGAAGAGGAATCCCTGTCGGTTCAGGCTGACTTAGCTGATCCTGAACCCATGTCAAGGGTTCAGGATCAAGGACCTGAAGCAGAGGTTCGAGAGCCTGCACCCAAAGATGAGCAAGAGCCGGCTTCAGAGATTCGAGAGCCTGCACTCGAAGATGAGCAAGAGCCGGCTTCAGAGGTTGAAGTGTATGCACCGGAGGATCAGGAATCTTCGCCAGAGGTTCAAGAGCTTACACCTGAGGAGGAAGAAGCTGCACCTGAGCACCAAGAAGCTGCACCTGAGCACCAAGAAGCTGCACTAGAGGATCAGGAGCCAGCATTGGAGGTTCAAGAGCATCCCCTGGAGGATCAGGGAACAGGATCAGATATTCAAGAGCATGCCCTGAAGGATCAGGAATCTGCACCAGTAATTCAAGAACCTGCACTAGAGATGCAAGAGCTTGAACCAGAGATTAATGAGGAATCATCTGAACTAACAATCCCGGAAGAAGGGGAGCCAAAGCCTGTTGAAACTCAAAGAAAGCATATTCCTTTTAATGTAGTTATGCTCAAACAGGATAAGCAAAAGCTTGCCGAAGTCATGAGTCCATTTATTGGAAAACGGGAAACTCCAGTGATGCAGCATGCTAATCCAATCGTTGAAAAAGAGAATACCCACACAATACAGGAAGAAAAGCCGGCTGCTCCAATCGAAAATGAAACCCAGACCCTAAACACTGAGGTGCCTACATCAATAAATGATGTGCTGATGGATTATCAATTTCCTGGGGCAGAGCTGCTTTCTCCGCCAATTTTCCAGGAAAAATCTTCTGATTGGATTGAAGAACAGGAGCAGCTTTTAAACTCAACCTTAAAAAACTTTAATGTAAGAGCAAAGGTTGTGAATGTGACACAAGGCCCTTCAGTAACAAGATTTGAAGTTCAGCCTGAGCCCGGGGTAAAGGTTAATAAAATTACAAACCTTACAGATGACATCAAATTAAGCCTTGCTGCAAAGGATATTCGTATGGAAGCACCGATACCAGGAAAGCATACGATTGGAATTGAAGTGCCTAACCAGAAAAGCCGTCCGGTTTATATAAGCGAAATTATCAATAGCCAGGAATTTAAAAATTGTTCATCACCGTTGACAGCAGTTCTTGGTCTGGATATTGCCGGAAGTCCGATTGTAACTGATCTCGGCAAAATGCCGCATGGTTTAATTGCCGGGGCCACGGGTTCAGGAAAAAGTGTCTGCATTAATTCCATTCTGGTGAGTCTGTTATATAAGGCACATCCTGATGACTTAAAACTCATGCTAATAGATCCAAAAATGGTGGAATTAGCTCCATATAATCGGATTCCGCATCTTGTCAGCCCTGTCATTACTGACGTGAAAGCAGCTACAGCTGCCTTAAAGTGGGCAGTTGAGGAAATGGAACACCGATATGAACTTTTTGCTCATACAGGGGTAAGGGACATCAAGCGCTTTAATGAGCATGTGATGGAGGAAAAACGTTATTCAGATAAGCTTCCATATTTAGTTATTGTCATTGATGAGCTTGCTGATTTAATGATGATGTCGCCGGCTGATGTTGAGGAAGCTATTTGCCGTATTGCTCAAAAGGCAAGGGCTTGCGGCATTCATTTAATTGTGGCTACACAAAGGCCATCCGTTGATGTAATTACGGGCTTAATTAAGGCCAATATTCCGACCCGGATTGCTTTTTCCGTTTCTTCACAGGTTGACTCAAGAACCATTATTGATATTAGCGGGGCTGAGAAGCTCCTTGGCCGAGGAGATATGCTGTTTTTAGAAAACGGGTCTTCTAAGCCTGTACGCCTGCAGGGAACTTTTGTATCGGATGAGGAAATTGATGATGTTGTTTCACATGTTCGCAAGGAAAAAGCCCCAGAATATCTATTTGAGCAGGAAGAGCTGCTGAAAAAGGCTCAGGTTATTGAAGAAGAGGATGAACTTTTTTATGAGGCATGTGAGTATGTCGTCGATCAGGAAGCAGCATCGACCTCAAGCTTGCAGAGAAGATTTAAAATTGGTTATAACCGTGCTGCAAGATTAATAGATATGATGGAGCAGCAGGGATTTATTTCAGGCAACCGCGGAAGCAAGCCGAGGGAAGTTCTTATTACAAGCGCAGACCTTGAATCGCTTCATGACAGCAGTACAATAAAGTAGACTTCCATCTGTGGGGGGGGGCTTCATCCCCCACAGATGGTTAGTCGCACTTATCAGGTCTTTACGGGCAGTTGATCCTTCGTGCCTGTCTATCATATTACTTAGAATCTTAAGGTGAGGATCTTACTGCCCGTTATGACGTGATAAATAATCCGTGGTATTCTTTGCTTGTGTATTTAAAATAATAAGAGTAATGAAAACATAGGCTATAAAAGTAAATAATGCTATAATATTTTAATGTGATGAATTACTCGGTATAGAAATTATTAGTCAAAAGTAAAATAGAGTCTTGGATTGGCGCATGAATGATTTCTATTGAGATTCATAATGGATATGCGCAATCCAAGATAAATGTCATATACTGTTTTACATATATACGATGGTTGGAGGTTCTTTATATGACTATTTACCATTTCGTGGGTATTAAAGGGTCTGGAATGAGTGCCTTGGCGCAAATTCTTCATGATATGAAATACCAAGTCCAAGGCTCCGACGTCGAGAAGCGCTTTTTTACACAAAAGGCCCTTGAACAATCAGGAATAAAGATCCTTCCCTTTCAAAAGGAAAATATACAGCCTGGAATGACAATTATTGCCGGCAATGCATTTCCGGATTCTCATGAAGAAATACAGGAAGCCATGAATCTGGGCCTCCCGGTCATTCGTTACCACCGTTTTTTGGGCGAATTTATGCAAAAATTTACGAGCGTGGCTGTTACTGGCGCGCATGGGAAAACGTCTACTACCGGCTTGCTCGCTCATGTTATGCAGGGGGCGAAGCCAACATCATTCCTTATTGGCGATGGAACGGGAAAAGGAGACGAAAACGCAGAATACTTCATTTTTGAAGCTTGTGAGTACAGAAGACACTTTTTATCGTACTTTCCTGATTACGCGATTATGACGAATATTGATTTTGATCATCCAGATTATTTTGCTAATATTGACGATGTTTGTTCCGCATTTCAGGAAATGGCCTGGCAAGTGAATAAAGGGATATTTGCCTGCGGCGATGATGAACATTTGCAAAAGATACAGGCAAAGGTTCCTGTTGTTTTTTACGGATTTGGTGAAGACAATGATTTTCAGGCAAGGAATATTGTTAAATCAACAACAGGCACGACCTTTGATGTTTTTGTCCGAAATACATTTTTTCAAACCTTCTCCATACCGTCATTCGGAGACCATAATATCTTAAACTCCCTAGCGGTAATTGCCCTTTGCCAGTATGAAGGAATCGATTCACAAATCGTACAAGAATATCTGAAATCCTTTGAGGGTGTAAAGAGAAGATTCTCTGAAAAGAAAATGGGTTCTCAGGTTATTATTGATGATTATGCACATCATCCAACTGAAATTAGAGCTACCGTTGAAGCGGCAAGGCAAAAATACCCAGACCGCGAAATTATTTGTGTCTTCCAGCCGCATACATTTACAAGGACGCAGACGTTCTTGGATGACTTTGCGGAGAGTTTAATGAAGGCAGACAAGGTATACTTATGCGAAATTTTTGGTTCAGCACGCGAAAATCACGGGAAATTATCAATCACAGACTTAAAAGAAAAAATTCCTGGCGCTGATATTTTAAGTGAAGATGAAACAGCAGTTTTAAAAGTGCACGAAAACAGCGTACTCATTTTTATGGGGGCTGGGGATATTCAAAAGTTTCAAGAAGCATATGAAAGTCAATTATAAAAAAGATGCTGCAGAATGCAGCATCTTTTTTTAGCTGGGAAAGGAAAAACTTGAACGCATTCGAGAATGAATCCGGTGCTGATTCTGACAGGATGAGCGGAAAAATCCTCAATCGAGTCAGAATGGAGGTCCTATTATGACAGGATGGACGGGAAAGCCCTCAATCGAGTCAGAATGGAGGTTCTATTCTGACAGGATAGACGGGAAAGCCCTCAATCGAGTCAGAATGGGGGTTCTATTCTGACAGGATAGAGGGGAAGTCCTCAATCAAGTCAGAAACAAGGTAGCATTCTGACAGGATAGACGGAAAAGTCCTCAATCAAGTCAGAAACAAGGTCGCATTCTGACAGGATAGACGGAAAAATCCTCAATCGAGTCAGAAACAAGGTCGCATTCTGACAGGATAGACGGGCAAGTCCTCAATCAAGTCAGAAACAAGGTAGCATTCTGACAGGATAGACGGAAAAATTCTCAATCGAGTCAGAAACAAGGTCGCATTCTGACAGGATAGACGGGCAAGTCCTCAATCAAGTCAGAAACAAGGTAGCATTCTGACAGGATAGGCGGAAAAATCCTCAAACGAGTCAGAAACAAGGTCGCATTCTGACAGGGTAGGCGGAAAAATCCTCAATCGAGTCAGAAACAAGGTTTTATCCTGACAGGATAGTCTAAAAAAACCTTAACCCGGTTCAAAATCAGGATTCAGTTCAGACTGGATTAAGTGAAAAACACCTAATCCAGTCCCGAAGACGAACAGAAACTAGTCACTCTGTCTATCCGTTTAGTTATTCTCTACAGCCGCCTTTAATGCTTTCTCAGTGATTTTCCAATGCGAGGCATTCCACACAGGCTGGCCATTGCGAAACAAAATGGCTTGTGGGGATTCATGTTTAATTTCAAATTTTTCCGCAATATGATTGGATAATGGACGATCATCCTGAACGACAAGATAGTAAGCAGGAACCTTTTCATTTTCTGAAGAATAGCTTTCGTATTCTTCGTGTGCAGCCTGACTGATTGGGCATGTAGAGCTATGCTTAAGCAAAAAGAATTCCTTTTCCGCTTCAAGCGCTTTATCAAAGGCTTCTATTTCATTTAGTCTAATCAATGCAAAAAAACCTCCTATTAATATAAAAATAGCGATGAAGTGATTGTATCACTCCACCGCCCGAAATTCCATCTTACAGCTTACTGATGAATTTTCCCTTCGGTCTCGTCGAAAGCACGCTGTGTTTCTTCAAGACGCCTTTGAATCTCGTTATAGTCTTTTCCAGCTGCCTCATCGGCCGTCTGTTCAGTTTCTTCCTCTTTTGGCTTCAGGTTTTTCACCTTATTCACTAAATCAACTGATTGCTGTGATACTGAGTGGGTAAGACTGTTTGTTTTATCCTTTGTGACAGCAGCAATCTGTGAGCCCTTGGCCATTGCCGATTCCTTTAAATGACCAGTTTTTTCTCTTATTACTAAGGCTTGTTCATTGATATTGTTTCTTAGTTCCTTCCCAGACTTAGGGGTAAGGAATAGAGCGGCAGCAGCGCCGACCATACCGCCAATAAGTGCACCAATTAAAAAATCCTTTGTATTGATGCTATCATCTGATTTTGCCTGAGATTGATCATTTTGACTTCTTTCTTGATTGCTCACTCTTTTACCTCCTTTAAGATCTTCCTCGTACCCTTCTTGCTGGAAGGTTTTCTGACTCCTTCACAACTTCCGTATTAGAGTACTTCTTTCTCGCTTGCCACTTTTCCTTCAATTCTAAGAAAATTTGGCTCCATTGTACGATTTGCGATATCTTTTCTTTGTTTTCTTCAACCTGTTCATTTACGGAGGAAGTAATTTTTTGAATAGAGCCATTAAAGCTGCGTACGGATTCACCCACTTCTTTAACAGCATGAACAACGCTGTTGAGGTTTTCTGATTTGTGCTGAATATCCTCAGCCAAAGTATTTGTTTTTTGCAATAGGGCGGTAGTTTCTCTTGTTACTCCATCTAATTGTTTCTCTAATCCGTCCAATGTTTTAGAAACACTGTCTAATGTTACCTTTAATGACGTTAATGTTTTCCCTAAATAAATGACAAGAATGAAAAATGCGATGGCAGCAACAGCTGCACTTAAGTATAAAATAATTTCCAACTCATCTACCTCCAACTGACAAGATATGAACAATTTTCCTTATATCACCTCATATTTTACGTTATTTCAATAAACATGTAAAATGCTGGGCTGCTCATTTGTTAGCCAAAAACCTGCTAACTTGCTTTCCTAAAATATTAAATGTATTGTAAAATTGAATCTTGTTTTTCGGAGGGATAAGAATGAAAGATCCGCGTATTGCAACACTAGCAAAAAATTTAATTAATTATTCGGTTCGTTTGCAAAAGGGCGAAAAGGTTTTAATTGAAAATTTTGGCCTGCAAAGAGAGCTTGTGATCGCGCTTGTAAAAGAAGCCTACGAAGCGGGCGGATATCCATTTGTTTCTTTAAAAGATCAGCAAGTTGACCGTGCTCTGCTGCTTGGTGCGCAGGAGGAGCAATTTAATTTGATGGCTGACTTTGAGGCGAATGTTATGAGTAAGATGGATGCATACATAGGTCTTCGTTCAGGCGACAATATCAGCGAACAGTCAGATGTGCCAGATGAAAAAATGAAGCTTCATGGGACAACCATCGGCAAGAAGGTTCACCGCGAAATCCGTGTTCCAAAAACGAAATGGGTTGTTTTAAGATATCCCAATACTGCGATGGCCCAATTGGCTAAAATGAGCACAGAAGCTTTTGAGGATTTTTACTTTAATGTATGTAATCTTGACTACAGCAAAATGGATAAAGCTATGGATCCATTAGTTGAATTAATGAATAAGACGGATAAGGTCAGATTAACAGGACCGGGTACAGATCTGTCTTTCTCCATTAAAGACATTCCGGCCATTAAATGTTCAGGCCAAATGAATATCCCAGATGGAGAGGTATATACCGCCCCTGTCCGTGATTCTGTAAATGGTGTGATCAGCTATAATACGCCATCACCATATAATGGATTTACCTTTGAAAATGTGAAATTAACATTTAAAGATGGAAAAATAATTGATGCTTCTGCAAATGATACAGAAAGAATCAACAAAATTTTTAATACAGATGAGGGAGCGCGCTTTATCGGTGAATTTGCCATCGGCGTGAATCCATTTATCTCCCACCCAATGCAGGATATTTTATTTGATGAAAAAATTGATGGAAGCTTCCACTTTACGCCTGGCCAATGCTACGACGACGCTTACAACGGCAACCACTCCAATATTCATTGGGATATGGTCAATATTCAGCGCCCTGATTACGGCGGCGGGGAGATCTATTTTGATGATGTACTAATCCGCAAAGATGGCAGATTTGTTATCCCAGAATTGGAGCCGTTAAATCCCGAGAACCTGAAATAGAACATAGGGTTTCTTTGTCCTTTTCATGATCAAAAAAAACATAAGGGACAGGGTGCCTGTCCCTGTGTCCTTATGTGATTTTTTGGCGGGCGTTTTCTGGCCAGATGATTTGCAGCTGGTCACCAGGTTTGAGTTTGCTGTGGAAGGCTGCCTTTTCTCCGTTTTGCAATAATTCAAATGTTCCGCTTGCCTTTTGGGGTATTTCGATATCGACATGTCCGAATATATCCTGAAACGTAAAGGGCTCTATATTTCCTTCTTCAATGGTCAGGTAATCCCCATCTAAAATGATCTCTTCTTCTGAAAGAACTTTTCTATTTCGCCTAATGATGGCAACGGGTTTTGTAATGGTAATACTGTTGCCGTTAAAGGTTACTGGCAGGCTTTGCGATAATATCAGCTGCTTTAGCTGTGCAAGTTTTTTTAGGGTTGGCGTCCCCTTTTTTTCAATCGTTATCTCATCATGGCTGTCAAATGAATGGAAAGGCTTTATTTCTCTGCCATTTCTAAAAATCTTGCCTGATAAAGGAGGGATAACTGTTTCCTTTCCATCAATATTGACCCTAAAGGGCCTTATTTCTGCCATAAGTTCGTGAAGCTTTAAAGTATTCAGTAATTCCTCGATAGTTTCCGGCATCCAGCATTCAATGACATCGCGGTCTTCAACTAATTTATCAGATGAAGCATCCGCGCCGTTGCAAGTAATACGCGCCTTTACGGTGTATTCCCTGCCATTAATTTTGACATTCTTAACAGGGATTTCGTCAATTAAATCCTTAATATAGAGCTCAGTAATTTCCCCATCCTTGCCTTTTTCAATCGTGATTTTATCGCCATTTTTTATTTCTGCATCAAACGTGCTTGGCAGGTCATTTTGCAGGATCAGCGGGGCTTCACCATATCCGCCTGGAATGGTAATGTTTTGCCCATTCACACTGACAATCATCGCCAGCCCCGGCTTGCCGTATAGCTTATTTATTTTGATTCCAGCGGCGAGGAGGCAATCACCAACCGTCATTTTCTTTACTTCAAATAGACGGACAGGACGTTCATTTACTTCAACAGTATGATACTGAACCGGTGATTGATGTGCAGCGATAGCAATTCCAATTGGCGTTACAAGGTCAGGGCCTTTGCTAATCTGTTCGGCAACAGTCAGTGAAGAAATGGCATCGATCCCGCGAATCGCCACCCGGTTTTCTGGCAGGCCAAGCTTTTCAGCAATCCTTTTTGGCAGCTCTGGTGTCAGGCTTCCTCCGCCGACAAGCATGACTGCTTTTGGCGGCTTATTATTCATTTGAAGAATTTCCTGACAGATAGCTGAAGCCAGCCGGTCAATCGCGGGGGAAATTTTTTCTATGATGTCAGTTCTGTGAACCTCAGTCTCGAAGCCCAAAATATCTGTTACCGTAATGGTCTCGGTGCTGTTAAGCTCTCTTTTGGCTTTTTCAGCTAAAGGAAAGTCTAAGAGCAGCTGTTCACTGATTTCTTCGGTAATTTCGTCTCCAGCAATTGGTACCATGCCATAGGCAGTGACTGTGCCAGAATCTGTTATGGCAATGTCTGAAGTACCGGCTCCAACATCAACTAGGGCAACATTCAGACGTCTCATTGATGGAGGGATTAGGACGTTGATAGCGGCAATTGGCTCAAGGGTAAGTGCCTCCATTTCTAAGTCCGATCTTTGGAGCGCAGAAAGAAGTGATTCAACAACGACCTTTGGCAGAAAGGTTGCGATGATGTCAACGGAAGCCTCTTCACCCTGCTGATCAATCAGATTGCCGATTTCTTCTCCATCCAGTGTATAGCGAAGCACCGAATAGCCCACACAGTAATAATTTGCCTTTTTATCACATTCGAATTTTTCTGATACAATGGCTTGAGCCTGCTGAACAGCACTTAATTCTAAGTGCAAAATATCTTGTTTTTGCATAAGCGGTTTTCCGTGAATTTCTATTGTTTCCGATGCCCGCTCTGTAACAAGAGATCTGCCGGCAGCCGCCACACAGACCTTTTTTAATTCCCCATGTGTTTTTTCGAGTATGTCCTTCACCATAGTGATGACTTTTGATACAGCCAAGATATCGTGGATCTGTCCATCTAGCATGGCCCGCTCCGTATGTTCCTTCATCACCATATCAGCTACATGATAGTGGCCATCCCTTTTTTCCAAGATAATGCCGATGACAGATCGGGTTCCAATATCCAGGGCGAACAGTTTTTTATTTTCAAGCAAGGAAATCCCTCACTTTCTATAAGGTTTTGGAAGTGTTGTATACCTTCATTTCGCAGTAAAAATTCTTTATCGCTTAAAAGCGTTTAATTATTAAAGAAAAAGTTAGTGACATCTTCAGATAATTCATATATAATAATTTCTAATTATTAAAAATGTATCACAGATTAATGAGCCTATAAAGGAGAATAAAAGGTGAACCCCATTTTAAAATAAATGCACCTTATTGCTTCGAATAACATGCTCAATTTAAAACTGAAGGGAAGGGACAGGAAAAATGAGTAAAGATCTTAATGAATTGCGTCAGCGTGTGGATGAACTTAATTTACAGCTATTGTCATTAATTAATGAAAGAGGGAAATTGGTTCAAGAAATCGGTAAGGCGAAAGAGACACAGGGGGTCTACCGTTTTGATCCTGTCCGTGAGCGCGATATGCTTAATCTTATCTTAGAGCATAATGATGGTCCATTTGAAAATTCAACAATCGTTCATGTTTTTAAAGAAATCTTCAAAGCTGGTTTAGAGCTTCAGGAAGATGATCATCGAAAAGCTCTATTAGTTTCAAGAAAGAAAAAGCCGGAAAATACTATTGTTGATATTAAGGGTGAAAAAATCGGTGATGGTAATCCGCATTTGGTTTTTGGCCCATGTGCGGTCGAATCCTATGAGCAGGTTGCAACAGTAGCTGACGCTGTAAAAGCAAAAGGCTTGAAGCTTCTTCGCGGAGGCGCGTTTAAACCAAGAACATCTCCATATGATTTCCAGGGTCTTGGAATTGAAGGCCTGAAGATTTTAAAAAGAGTAGCCGATGAATACGATTTAGCAGTTATCAGCGAAATCGTAAACCCTGCTGATATCGAAACGGCTGTTGAATATATTGATGTTATCCAGATCGGTGCTAGAAACATGCAGAACTTCGAATTATTAAAAGCAGCAGGTGCTGTGAACAAGCCAGTTCTTTTAAAACGAGGTCTTGCAGCAACGATTGAAGAATTCATTAATGCTGCTGAATATATTATGGCACAGGGAAATGGACAGATTATCCTTTGCGAACGCGGCATCCGTACGTATGAACGTGCAACAAGAAATACATTAGATATTTCTGCCGTACCTATCTTAAAGAAAGAAACTCATTTGCCAGTATTTGTGGATGTTACCCATTCCACAGGAAGAAGAGATTTATTGCTGCCATGTGCAAAAGCAGCTCTAGCAATTGGTGCAGACGGTGTTATGGCTGAGGTACACCCAGATCCGGCCGTAGCTCTTTCAGATAACGCCCAGCAAATGGATCTAAAACAATTTGATGAATTTATGAGCGAACTTAAATCATCTTCATTATTAAGAGTTTAATCGTCATAAAAAATTGCCTTCTGCCTAAAGGACAGAAGGCTTTTTTTTGTTGGAATAAATCTCAAATTAGCAGTATGCTTACAATAAAAATGAATTTAACGAGAAATACATATTTATGCATAAAAAAATTTGTTATTATGAAGAATGAACAAATGCATGAGTAGGCGGCTCATTCGTGCCGTAAACTAATATATACATCAATGTTTTTCGTTCAATTGAAGAAGGAGTGTCAATAAAATGAATGTAACGATTTATGATGTGGCTAGAGAGGCCAATGTTTCAATGGCTACCGTTTCACGGGTTGTCAATGGAAACCCAAATGTGAAACCGGCCACCCGGAAAAAGGTGGTAGAGGTTATTGAACGGCTTGGCTACCGTCCCAATGCGGTTGCCCGCGGTTTAGCAAGCAAAAAGACAACGACTGTTGGCGTTATTATCCCAGATATTTCAAGCACTTTTTTTGCAGAGCTTGCAAGGGGAATTGAGGACATAGCGACAATGTACAAATATAATATCATTCTTAGCAATTCAGACCAAAACCTAGAAAAGGAAATGCATCTATTAAATACTATGCTTGGCAAGCAGGTGGATGGAATTGTCTTTATGGGAGGGAATATTACGGACGAGCTTGTAGATGAGTTTGAAAAATCTCCTGTTCCGATCGTACTCGCAGGTTCCATCGAAGAAAATGAAAAAATTCCTTCTGTAAATATTAATTACGAACAAGCGTCATATGATGCAACAAAAATGTTTATCAGCGAGGGCCATAAAGATATTGCTATCGTTCTTGGCTCGTTCCATGAGCCTATTAATAAAAAGAAGCTGGACGGCTACAAGAAGGCACTGAAAGAAGCTGAGCTTCCTTATAATGAGGAATTGGTCGCAGAGGGAGACTACACATATGACTCCGGAATAGATGCCTTTGAAAAGCTCCTTGATGGCGAAGTCAAACCAACAGCCATTTTCTCTGGTTCTGATGAAATGGCTATTGGCATTGTGCATGGAGCAAAGGATAAAGGATTTAATATCCCTGAGGACTTTGAAGTGATCAGTTCAGATAATACCAGATTATCATTAATGGTGCGCCCGCAGCTGACTACGGTAGTACAGCCTTTGTATGACATCGGCGCGGTTGCCATGAGACTTTTGACAAAGCTGATGAATAAGGAGGAAATTTCAGATCATATTGTCGTCCTTCCCCATAGAATTGAACATCGAAGCTCAACAAAATCATAATCCAGCCGATGATATAGATAGATAAGAAAACGCAAAAATCAGGAGAGGGAATATGAAAAGGTTAGATATTTTAACACCGGTCGGCTTATTAGTTGGGATCATTATGCTTATTTTCGGTATTGTTGATAATGGGGGAATAGATGGCTTCCTATCCTTTATTGATCCGGCATCCTTCTTTATTGTCATAGGCGGACTGATTGCGGGGCTTCTAGTGAGTTTTCCTTTAAATGATATGAAGCATGTCTTTACCGTTGTCAGGCAAGGATTTACCCACAATGCAGGGGATCTGAATGAGTTAATTAATACCTTTGTCAGCTTATCTGAGCGTGCAAGGAGAGAGGGGCTTTTGTCTCTTGAAGCAGAGATGGAGGAGCTGAACGATCCTTTTATTAAAAAGGGTATATTGCTTGCTGTTGACGGGATTGAGGCTGATATGATTAATGATATTATGAATGCTGAAATTTCCGCAATGGAGGAAAGACACAGAAAGGGCAGAAGTATTCTTGAAAAGGCCGGGGAATACGCACCTGCATGGGGAATGATCGGTACATTAATCGGGCTGGTTCTCATGTTAAAGAGCTTAAATGACCCATCAAGTCTTGGCCCTAATATGGCAATTGCCCTGTTAACAACCCTATATGGAACTTTGCTTGCAAACCTGGTATTTCATCCAATCGCATCAAAGCTAATGTTAAAGACAGAGCAGGAAGTGTTTTTTAAGCAATTAATTATTGAAGGTGTGCTAGGGGTTCAGTCTGGCCAAAACCCTAAGCTGCTGCGCGAAAAATTAAGTGCATTTCTATCCTCCGATGACCGAAAAAAAGCAGCCTCAGCCCTTTTAGAGGGGGCATCAGATAATGAAGCTTAGGAAAAGGCCCCCTGAGCAAAAAAGAGGCGCACCCGGCTGGATGGTGACTTTTTCCGACTTGGTAACCTTAATTTTAGTCTTTTTTATTTTGCTATTTTCAATGTCGCAAATTGATATGATGAAATTTAAGGCGGTAACAGAATCATTGCGAGAACAATTTTTTGATTTTTATCCTACTGTTGTTCCGCTGGATTATTCCTCAGTTATTGAAAACGATATGCCAGCAAAAGATAAAAATCTTGAATTTGGTTCACAGCAGCAAGAGCAGAGTGCAGAAGAGGAATCAATGCAGAATCTATTGAACGAGGTTCAAGGTTTCCTGAGCAAAAATGGAATGGATGATGTTATTGTTGCTAACAGGACCGAGCGCGGCGTAGTCCTGGTGCTTGAAGAAAAGGTTCTCTTTGACCCTGGTGAGGCGACCATTCTTGGCGACGCCTATGGTTTTTTAGACAAGGTAGGAGAATTATTAAAGTCGATGCCCAATTTGGTCAAGGTTGAAGGACATACGGATGACCGCCCAATGAATAGTTTTCGCTATCCTTCGAATTGGGAGTTATCTGCTGCTCGGGCCAGCAGTGTCATTAAATATTTAATCGAGAACCATGGGCTGGACAGCAGGCGGTTTATTGCAGTTGGCTATTCTGATACTAGACCGCTTGTATCAAATGATTCCCCTGAAAACCGCAAAAAAAACCGCAGGGTTGAAATTGTGATATCTGATCCTAAATACAGTAAGGACGATCTTACATCAAATTAATGGAAAAGGACCCTTTTGGGTCCTTTTTTACTGTGGTTAGATTTCAGATCTTTTCATGCTTCTAATCGGATACAAGGCTTTTTCTAATGTTTGTCTATTTTTTTCGGTGATTTCCATCTTTCTAGGAATTGGTTTATATATGCCTTCCGGGTCATCCCATGAAAGCGGCAATGGCACAGGAGAAGCTTCCTTCCATTTATCTATCCAGGCGGAAGGAAGGGTGCCGAAACAATTTGAGTTTTCGGTCATCTCCATCCAGATTAATGCCCAGGCCCGGGGAACAACACGGAAAATATCATATCCGCCTCCGCCTACAGCGATCCATTTGCCGCCGCAATACTTATGTGCTAATTCATGTGCAAGCTTTGGGATCTCTCTGTATATTTTCATTGTTGCAGATAAATGGGTAAGCGGATCGAAATAATGGGCATCCGCACCATTTTGAGTTAAGATGACATCTGGCTTGAAGTACTCCGCCACTTCCCTGACTGAGGTTAGATACATTTCGAGCCAGGATTCGTCTTCCGTAAAGGCATCTACTGGTATATTAAAAGTAAAACCATAGCCTTTGCCCTGTCCCCGTTCATTCACATATCCTGTTCCCGGGAATAAATATCTTCCTGTCTCATGTATAGACAATGTACAGACATCAGGATCATCGTAAAATGCCCACTGGACCCCATCTCCATGGTGGGCATCGGTATCAATGTATAAAACCCTTGCATGATATTTCTGCTGCAGGTATTTGATCGCTACAGAACTGTCATTGTAAACACAAAAGCCCGAAGCTTTGCCGCGAAATCCATGATGCAGGCCTCCGCCAAGGTGCAAGGCATGTTTTGCACGGCCGCTCATTACTGCATCAGCAGCTGCCAGTGTCCCGCCAACTAAGAGGGAACTAGCCTCATGCATATTAGGAAAAATCGGTGTATCCTCCGTGCCAAGTCCGTAATTTTCCCCCGTCTCTGGGGGCAGCTTGCCAAGGCCAGCAAGTTTGACGGCATTGATATAGTGGGGGTCATGAATGAGCATCAGTTCCTCGTCCGTAGCAGAACGGGGAGGAATCATTTGATTATCTTCAATCGCATGCAGCAATTTAAGCAAATCAAGTGTCAGTTTAATCCTAAGCTGATTAAAGGGGTGCGTTTCGTTGAATTTATAGTTCAGTAAATCCTTTGAGAAAACAAAAACACTTTCATCCATCATGATGATTGCCCCGGAAAGTTTGGCCAAAGCACGACATGGCCGCATTTTTTGATATCTTCAATTAATGTAAGAGGATTCATGGTTTGAACCCTTAAAACGATAATTTTATAATTCTCATCACTTTTATCCGGATAAACTAGGACACTTTGAATATTTGCTTTTCGATTTTTAATCACTGCGGATATTTCATGCAGCATGCCAGTTCTGTTTGGCACCTTAATCTCAATTTGTGAGCCTGGCTGATGGGCACCGGTTAATTCTACCAATGTATGAAGCAGGTCAGTTTGAGTGACAATGCCGACCAGTTTCCCATCATTTAAGATAGGTAGACACCCGATGCGATGCTCATAAAGAATAGCGGATACCTCTTCGACAAAATCAAGGGGATGCCCTGTTATCACATCCGTCCTCATAATCATTTTTAGCGGATTTTGTAGGCCTTCCTTAAACTTTTCAGTATCAAAGATGGAAGGGGTCGCATCTCGTATGTCTCTGTCAGTGACAAGCCCGATTAAATGATGTTTTTCATCGATGATAGGGAGATGGCGGATTTTATTTTCGCGCATGACCTTCAATGCCTCCGCAATACTATCAGTTTCTGCAAGGGCAATAACCTTTGTTTTCATAATTTCTTCAACAATCATTCTTATAACCCCCTAAATTTAGTACATAAATCGATTCATAAAACGGAGGCGGTCAAATTTCTGAACGGACTCTATATCAATACGTTTGCCGATTCTAGCCATCAGGCAATTGGCTGGGTGAGAGCAAATCTCCGGGTCATCTGTTGCGTACCATTCCAGTCCGCCGGCATTCATCATTTTTTCCATGATCTTTCGATATTCCCATACATTTAGGCCGGTTCCTTTAAGGTCCCAATGCCAGTAATACTCAGTAGTAATAATGATGTAGTCTTCCATAGCATCATCCATCATGGAAACCTTAAGAAGGGCTTTGCCTGTTCCAGTCCCGCGAAATTCAGGTATTACTTCAATGGCACCTAGTTCAATTAGATCCTCCATTTTTCCTTGAGACCACCGTTCAAGCGGATCTGGGTAAACATATGTAACATATCCGACAATGGTTTCCCGAAAACGGGCAATAATAATTCTTCCTTCTGGCAGACCGGCTATCTCAATCAATGCTTTCTTTTGCTTTTCTGGCTGGCGAAAAGCTACTAAGTCGTTATGAAAATCCAATTCTGCAATTGCTCCTGGTGATACGGGTCCCTCAATAATTAAACCACCTTTTGCAGTCTTCAATTCCATTGCATTATAGGTTTTTTGATGCTCCATTCCTTCACCGCCTAAGACATATCAATTATATCTATTATACATAAATTGCTGCTTGTTTTTAGCGGCTTATATATATTTTCAGTATTATTTGAAAACATTTTGTGAACGTTGGATAAATAGTACTTTTTTACAATTTTTAAAAATATCCTGAAAATGAATATTTAAAAAATTGTGAAAAGATAAAACTTATATTATAATAATATTAATCTTAAAAACTGGCCATACTCGGTTAAGTTTTCTTAGTAATTTTAAAGGAGGATATACTATGAAAATAGAAGCACTGCCAGCAGCTCAAGGAAATTATAACTTAAAGAACTATGAAGAAACGTATTCGCAATTCGACTGGAAGGAAGCTGAAAAGGTATTCTCCTGGCACGAGACCGGGCGTGTGAATATGGCTTATGAAGCTATTGACCGTCATGCAGAATCCTTTAGAAAAAATAAAATTGCCCTGTATTTCCGTGAAGGCTTAAGAAACGAAAAATATACATTCAAGGAAATGAAAGAGCTTTCTAATAAAGCAGGGAATGTGTTCAAGACATATGGGGATGTAGAAAAAGGCGATCGCGTATTCATCTTTATGCCTCGTTCCCCGGAGCTGTATTTTGCCACGTTAGGAATTATTAAGCTAGGTGCGATTGCCGGCCCGCTTTTTGAGGCCTTTATGGAAGGAGCTGTCCGTGACCGGTTAGAGGACAGTGAAGCAAAAGTCCTTATTACAACTCCAGAATTATTGAATAGAGTTCCAGTTGATGAACTTCCAGCATTAAAGAAGGTTTTCCTTGTGGGCGAGAACATCAAAGAAGAAGGCCCGTATGTTGATTTTAATAAGAAAATGGCCAAAGCAAGCACAAAGCTTGCAATAGAATGGGTAGAACGTACAGATGGCTTAATTTTACACTATACATCTGGTTCAACTGGGAAGCCAAAGGGTGTGCTGCATGTTCATAATGCAATGATTCAGCAATATTATACAGCTAAATGGGTGCTGGATATGCAGGAGGAGGATGTATACTGGTGTACCGCAGACCCAGGCTGGGTTACTGGAACATCCTATGGTATTTTCGGTCCATGGCTGACAGGAACATCCAACTTGATTGTTGGCGGACGGTTTAATCCGGAATCGTGGTACAAAATGATTGAGGAATATGGTGTAACCATTTGGTATAGTGCCCCAACGGCATTCAGAATGTTAATGGGAGCGGGGGATGAAGTAGTTAAGAAATTCGACCTATCCAGCCTACGTCATGTCGTAAGCGTTGGAGAGCCGCTTAACCCTGAGGTAATTAAATGGGGAATGAAAGTATTCCAAAAACGCATTCATGATACTTGGTGGATGACTGAAACGGGAGCGCAGCTGATTTGTAATTACCCTTGCCTGGAAATAAAACCTGGGTCAATGGGTAAACCAATTCCTGGTGTTGTGGCTGCGATTGTGGATGATCAAGGAAATGAACTTCCGCCAAATCGCATGGGAAACTTGGCCATTAAAAAAGGCTGGCCTTCCATGATGCATACCATTTGGAATAATAAAGAGAAATATGAATCTTATTTTATGCCAGGTGATTGGTATGTTTCAGGCGACTCCGCCTATATGGATGAAGAGGGGTATTTCTGGTTCCAGGGACGTGTCGATGATGTCATTATGACTTCAGGCGAAAGGGTAGGTCCGTTTGAAGTTGAAAGTAAACTTCTCGAACATCCAGCTGTTGCTGAAGCAGGGGTTATCGGAAAGCCTGACCCAGTCCGCGGTGAAATTATTAAGGCATTCATTGCCCTAATGGATGGTTATACTCCATCGGAGGAATTGACTGAAGAAATCCGCCAGTTTGTAAAAACAGGTCTTGCTGCACACGCAGCACCGCGAGAAATTGAATTCCGCGATAAGCTGCCAAAAACTCGAAGCGGCAAAATTATGCGCAGGGTGTTAAAGGCCTGGGAGCTTAACTTGCCAACTGGGGACCTTTCCACAATGGAGGACTAGGATATAATAAAAAATAACCGCACCCATTCGGGTGCGGTTATTAATGTTCTCATTAATTTTTTTCTGTGTTCTCGCTTTCTTTCTTGTCTTCCTTTTCTTTTTCCTTTTCTGAATCAGTTCCGGAAGGTTTTGTTTCGCTCTCGTTCTGCTGTGCAGCAGGTGGCTGGTCTTCTGCTGATGACTCCGTTTGCTGCTCTGGGTTGTTTGGTTCACCTTGCCCAATCTGGACAATGTTTGATGGTTCTGACTCATTCCCAGCAATATCAACAGCGGTAATATAGAAATCGCCATTTGATGAATTGAAGGAAAATGCGCTTCCTGCAGGTATACTTCCTACCTTCTTAGCTCCACTTCCTGTTCTTTGATATACCCGATAACCGATGACATCACTTTCAGGGTGATTTCCCCAATTGATCGTTGAACCCGAAGACTTGATATTTAGAGCGCTTGGAGTCTTCCCATTTTCATTCATCTTAGACCCAGCAGCAAGTAGATTTGTCCATCTGGACTTGTTTGGAATTAGCTGAGATGCATTTTTCACTGTGATGCCGAATTTTTCCTCAAAATAATTTGGACTCAGCAATACACCTGTTTTTGTAAATTCATTAGGAGTGCTGTCAAGAGCCAAATATCGCTTATCGCCAATTTGTACATATTTGCCGCTTGAGAAGCTGTTATCAGCTGCCTTTGGCACAAACTTTGCATTATACAAATCTGTTTCAACGAGGCCAGCTTTTGCACATGCTTCTGAGGAAAGAAGTCCTGTAGCCGCGCAGTACGAACCGCGGATTATTCCTTCTGGCATTTTAAAAGATTCATTTGTTGCAACTAATTCTGGTGCTGCGCTATAGGCCGCGTTCATTAAATCTGCCCATAAATAAATGCCCCTTGGTCCATGATGCAGGCCTTTGTATCTGAATTCCAGAGGCTTTGGCGTATCATAGCCGTTCCATACCCCGAAGCTTACCTTCGGATTTACGGCAACAAACCATGAATCTTTCAAATCCTGCCCGGTACCTGTTTTTCCTGCCCAGTCAGACTTGAATTTTATCCTGCTGTTTAAAGAGCTTGCTGTTCCGTATTTAACAACATCTCTCATCATATCGATTGTTAAATAGGCCGTTTGCGGGCTGAATACTTCAACAGGTTTGACCTCATGCTGATAAATGACATTGCCTTCTTTGTCTGTTATTTTATCAATCATATAGGCATCAATGAATTTACCGCCATTAGCAAAGGTGCCATAAGCGTTTACATTCTCCTCGACAGTAACACCGTTAGTAATTCCTCCCAAAGAAAGGGAGTTAATATGGTAGTCACTTTCGATGACCGATGTAAAGCCCATTTTCTCCAAATATTGAGCTGGCCTCTGGTCAATAATTGACCGATAGACAAGCATGGCAGGCACATTGTATGACATCGCTAGTGCATATCTCGCAGATACTAGACCGCTATAGCGCTTATCATAGTTTTGCGGATAAGGCACACCAGGACGGGACGGGTCAAGGTAAACTTCTACATCTGGAATAACGGTTCCTGGAGATGCAGCCCCGAGTTCCATCGCTGGGGCATAGACGACTAATGGTTTCATGGTGGAACCATTGGATCTTAGCGCATCTGTTGCATGGTTTAATGCCTCATCCTGATAATTTCTTCCGCCTACAAAGGATAAGATTTTTCCCGTGCTATTATCAATTAAAATAGCACCTACCTGCACAGGTTCAATAACTTCCTTCTTTTCTCCAGTTTCAGGATCTGTGACAACTTCAACTCTATCACTTCCGTAATAGGTGAATTTATCTTTTGCCTCCTGCATAGCATCATAGATGCCTTTATGAATTGTTGTGTGAATTTGATAGCCATTTTGGCGAAGATTGCGGTCAGCCAGCATTTTATATTCGTTTCTAAGCTCACTATTTTCTTTTAAATCGCTGTGGGCATATCCATCACTTTCCGCTAAAATGCCTGCCATAATTTCAACAGCTCGTTTTTCAATTTCAAACGTTAAGTATGGATATTTCTCAATAGTGCTTTCTGCACGCGGAGCAAAGTCCTTCGTCACATCATAAGCTAAAGCATCTTCATACTGCTTTTGAGTGATTTTTCCTCCATCGTACATTCTCTTTAAAACGATTTTCATTCTTTGCATGCCTGGTTCGAGTCCTTCAGGGCTTTTTAATTCACCTTTTTGGGTAAATGGAGTATAGCCGAACGGACTTTGCGGCAGGCCGGCAATGAAGGCTGATTGCGGAAGATTCAGTTCCTTTGCACTGATGTTAAACAATCCTTTTGCTGCCGCCTCAACACCTGCAATATTCCTTCCAGATGAATTTCTGCCAAATGTGGAAACATTTAAATAAGCTTCTAAAATTTCCTTCTTATCAAAAAACTTTTCAAGCCTTAAGGCAAGAAGAATTTCTTTTGCTTTACGTTCAAAAGATACCTCATTTGTCAGAATCTGGTTCTTTATTAATTGCTGTGTTAGCGTACTTCCCCCAGATTGGACAGAGGCATTGGTTACCTCCTGGAACAAGGCCCTCATAATCGCTTTTGGAACAACACCCTGGTGCTGATAGAAATACTCATCTTCCGTTGAAACGATGGCATCGATCAGGAATTGGGAAACGTCCTCGAGCTTGACTTCTTCACGGTAAAGATCTGTCCTGAGCTTACCAAGATAAACATTATCTGAAAAGTACAGCTCAGAGGTTTCTTCGTAGTTATAAATATCCTTTTTCATTTCGTCATAAGGGCGAACTTTTTCATTTTTAACAAGCGAGGCGAAATATCCAGCTCCAACGCCGCCGGCAAAAGCACCGCCTATGACCATAACGATAATCAGCAATAAAATAAGGTTCCAAATAACCTGAAAGGAAATTCTGGCCCCTTTCGTTGCTTTTTTATTTGTAAAAAGCCTAAGACCCGACCTTAGTATTTCTTTCCAGTCTTTATTATCTTTCATCCGCACCTCTCCCCTTAAAATCACATTCAATTATAGCATAAACAGGGATATCATTTTTACCTTATTTCAACTATAAAAATCTGAAGAATTAGTTATTTTTTTAGCCTTCAAAAAGAATGTTGACTTTTTCTTTACGGTTTGATAAAAATGCTTTATATCAAAAAAATAATAAAGCCAAGACGGGAATCAGTAGTGCTTCTATCCCTGTGATCAGAAAGCCGGCGGTGAGCTGCGAGCCGGTACAAATAGAAGGATGAATTACCTCCCTGAGCTTTCACTGTCAACCTGTTAAACAACACAGTTATAGCAGTGAACGGATTTATCCGTTATCCGAATGAAGTGGAGGATTATCGATCCTCAATCTGGGTGGTACCGCGCAAAAAATACTGCGTCCCTGCAAATTTGCAGGGGCGTTTTTTATTTTTGGCTGTGTTAAAGCATAATGTTCATTTTAACCGCTTAGTTGATTGGATCGGAAGGCGCGTAGACTCCTGGGGGATCAGCGTTGAAGCGAGACGTGCGCAGGAGCACGAGCGACGAGGAGGCTCGCAAAACGCCCTTAGGTGCGCGAAGCGTCTGGAGAGGAAATCAACGGACAAATTTAACATAGCCTTATTTTTAAGGAGGAAGAATTAATGAATTTATTAGAGGATTTAAAATGGAGAGGCGTTATTTACCAGCAGACAGATGAAGAGGGGTTAAAGGAAACACTTGAAAAAGAGAAAATATCCTTATACTGCGGAATGGACCCAACTGGCGACAGCATGCACATTGGCCATCTGCTTCCATTCCTTACCCTGAGAAGATTTCAAAACTATGGCCACCGTCCAATCGTGCTTGTCGGCGGAGCTACAGGACTGATCGGCGATCCAAAAATGACCGAAGAAAGAACGCTGCAGACCATTGAAACTGTTCAGCACAATGTTGATTGCCTGACAAAACAATTAAAAAGAATTTTTGATTTTGAGGGTGAAAACGGAGCGACGATGGTGAACAACTATGATTGGACTGCTCCAATGAATATTATCACCTTCCTAAGAGATTATGGAAAGCATATCGGTGTTAACTACATGCTTGCCAAGGATACGATTGCTAAGCGTCTGGATTCCGGTATTTCGTTTACTGAATTCACTTATACCATTATGCAGGGGATGGATTTTAAGCTTTTATACGAAAATTATCAATGTAAGCTTCAGATTGGCGGAAGCGATCAATGGGGAAACATCACAACAGGTCTTGAGCTAATCCGTAAAATGGTTGGCGAAGGTTCAAAGGCATACGGGTTAACCATTCCTCTTGTGACAAAAGCAGATGGAACCAAATTTGGAAAGACAGAGGGAGGAGCTGTTTGGCTTGACCCTGAAAAAACTACACCTTATGAATTCTATCAATTCTGGATTAACACAGCAGATGCGGATGTTGTTAAATACCTAAAATACTTCACATTCCTTTCAAAGGAAGAAATTGATGGTCTTGAAAAATCTGTAGAAGAAGAACCGCATTTACGTAAGGCACAAAAAGCGCTCGCAGAAGAAATTACTCGCCTTATTCACGGTCAGGAAGCATTGGACCAAGCGATTAAAATTACTGAGGCTCTCTTTAGCGGGGATGTAAAAAACCTTTCAGCAGCTGAGATTAAGCAGGGCTTTAAGGATGTTCCATCCTATGAACATGCTGCAGGTGAGGAAATCAGCATTATCGATTTGCTTGTGGCTGCCAAAATTAGCCCGTCCGAGCGCCAGGCTCGCGAAGATGTTGGAAATGGGGCGGTCTCCGTTAATGGTGAACGAATAACTGATCTCGAATATGTTTTGTCTGATCAGGATAAAATTGAAGGGCAGTTTACAGTCATTCGCCGCGGCAAGAAAAAATACTTCCTGATTAAATACATGTAAGAGAGGTCATTGTTTTGAAAAAGTCCGATATTGAATACCAAATTCAGGAGCTGAAGTCCGATTATATCAGGCTGCAGAATGATTTGGAAAAAATGGAATCAGTCGGGGGCAATATTGCCCCTTTAGAAAGGCAGCTTGAAGAGATTGAAAAACAGTTAGCTGAATTAAGGAAACAATTATAAAAGAAAAAGGCTGCCATTTGGCAGCCTTTCCTTATTAACGAGAGTAGAACTCAATAACATTATAAACCCTTGATACATCAATGTTTACGGGGCATTTATAAATGATTAGCCCCAAAATCAGCCCCATTTGCCTCTAAAACCTGGTTAAAAAGGGCAACAGATTTTGATTCGGATTCCTTCAAAATATGGCCATATACACTATAAATCATTTGTGCGGTGTTCCCTAATCTTTCAGCGATAACCTTTACATTTTGACCACTATTTAATAGGATTGTACAATGTGTATGTCGTAACCCATGTATGGTGACACCATGAAGATTTGCTTGTTTCAGTACGCGTCTAACAGCATATAACACGCCATTATCTGTAACGGGTTCACCGGTCTGATGTGAAGTGAAAACAAAAGAATCGTTTTGTAATTTATGGCCAAAGGATAGCATGGTTTCCATACACCATTTACGATAGTTTTTTAATTGCTGGATAAGCAGCTCATCAATTAAAATGGTTCGATAGCTGTTTTTCGTCTTGGGTGTCCGTACCCCTTTATTATCACGTGTTCTT
>Ga0182742_1001398_pt1 | contig 31143 bp, 25 predicted proteins | sample eDN5th37CBELigMG_FD_128880 | JGI IMG/M metagenome (GOLD analysis project Ga0182742, IMG submission 128880) | Enriched Miracle-Growth compost microbial communities from Emeryville, California, USA - eDNA 5th pass 37_C BE-Lig MG (version 2)... ... | reverse complement strand
CGCCGCGGGTGTTGGCCTGCTGGGCCAGGTAGGCGACCCACCAGGACCGGGACTCGGAGGCGGGGGCGCCGGCCTCGGTGGTGGCGATGATCAGGTCCAGGGCGCCGGCGTTGACGAGGTCGCGCATCTCCTCGTCGGAGACACCCCAATCGGCCTGGATGCGGGCGCGGCGCAGCCACGGCAGCTCGGGCAGCGTCGCGCGAAGCTCCTCCACCCAGGCAGCGTCGGGCGCGATCGGCTCGAGGTCGGGTTCCGGGAAGTAGCGGTAGTCCTCGGCGGTCTCCTTGCGGCGACCGGGCGAGGTGGTGCCGTCGGCCTCCTGGAAGTGCCGGGTCTCCTGGATCACCTCACCACCGGAGACCAGCACGGCCGCCTGGCGCCGCATCTCGTAGCGCACCGCGACCTCGACGGACTTGAGGGAGTTGACGTTCTTCGTCTCGGTACGGGTACCGAACTCCTTCGCGCCGATGGGCATCAGCGAGATGTTCGCGTCGCACCGCATCGAGCCCTGGTCCATGCGGACGTCGGAGACGTCGAGGGCCTTGAGCAGGTCGCGCAGGGCGGTGACGTAGGCGCGGGCGACCTCGGGGGCGCGCTCACCGGCACCGACGATCGGCTTGGTGACGATCTCGACGAGCGGCACACCAGCGCGGTTGTAGTCGAGCAGCGAGTGGCTCGCACCGTGGATGCGGCCGGTGGCGCCACCGACGTGCAGCGACTTGCCGGTGTCCTCCTCCATGTGCGCGCGCTCGATGTCGACGCGCCAGGTGGTGCCGTCGTCGAGCACGACGTCGAGATATCCGTCGGTGGCAATCGGCTCGTCGTACTGCGAGATCTGGTAGTTCTTCGGCTGATCCGGGTAGAAGTAGTTCTTCCGCGCGAAACGACCCCAGGGGGTGATCGAGCAGTTCAGCGCGAGGCCGATGCGGATCGCGGACTCGACGGCGGCCTGGTTGACGACAGGCAGTGCCCCCGGCAGACCGAGGCAGACCGGGCACACCTGCGTGTTGGGCTCGGCACCGAAGGCGGTCGGACAGCCACAGAACATCTTGGTGGCGGTGTGCAGCTCGACGTGCACCTCCATGCCCATCACGGGCTCGAACTTCGCGAGCACGTCGTCGTAGGCGAGCAGGTCAGCGGACACGGAGGCAGTCATGGTGTCGATTTTAGACGGCGCCGGGAGTGCCGACGCGCGGCCTCACCCGAACAGGATCCGCATCTCCTGATAGCGCTCGTCGGGTACGTACTTCGGTTCGGCGAGCTCGTCGAAATCGACCCGGGCGATGTCGGTGCCGTGCAGCGCGACCATGTGGCCCCAGTCCTCCTCGGCGACGAGATCGGTCACCGCCATGCCGAGCCGCGTGGCGAGCACCCGGTCGAATGCCGTGGGTACACCGCCCCGTTGGATATGACCGAGCACCGTCGCGCGGGCCTCGACGCCGGTGTGCTTCTCGATGAGCGGCGCGAGCACCTCCGCGATACCGCCGAGACGCGGCCGGTCGAATCCGTCGAGCCCCTTGGTGGAGTACGCCTCCTCCATCTCGGGCAGTGTGAAGCCCTCCGCGACGACGACCATCGGCGAACGCCCGCGGTCGCGGACGCTGGTCACCCACTCGCAGATCTGTTCGAGGCTCTCGGGGTGTTCGGGGATGAGGATGGCGTGTGCGCCACCGGCGGTACCCGCGTGCAGTGCGATCCATCCGGCGTGCCGGCCCATGACCTCGAGCACCATGCACCGCTTGTGGGAGTTGCCGGTGGTGCGGAGGCGGTCGATCGCCACCGTCGCGATCTCGACGGCGGTGTCGAAACCGAAGGTGTAGTCGGTGTGGCTGAGGTCGTTGTCGATCGTCTTCGGCACACCGACGATGCGGATCCCTTCACCGAACAGTCGCTTCGAGGCGGCGGCGGTGCCCTCTCCCCCGATGGCGATCACGGCGTCGATCCCGAGACGGTCGAGGGTCTTCTGGATGTTCTGTGCCCCACCGTCGGGTCCCTGGTACGGACCGAACCGGCTCGTGCCGAGGATCGTGCCACCCTGCTGGGCGAGACCGCGAACACGGCTGCGGTCCAACGGGATCACATCTCCTTCGACGAGACCGCGCCAGCCGTCGAGGAATCCTACGAACTCCTGTCCGTGGACCTCGGTCCCCTTGAGCACCGCACCGCGGATGACCGCGTTGAGACCGGGGCAGTCCCCGCCACTGGTGAGAATTCCGATCCTCGTCACGCACTACCTCCCGTCGGATGGACCAGTACCGCACCGGACCGGTTCTGCCCGAACCGGTGCTGCACTGCCAATCCTGCCCGTTCGCAGTCGCGACGGCAGCCCGATTCAGCCGGGTGTGACGAGACCGGACTCGTAGGCGAGCACCACGGCCTGTGCGCGGTCGCGCAGGTGCAGTTTCGCGAGAACCTTGCCGACGTGGGTCTTGACGGTCTGCTCGGCGACGAACAACCGCTCCGCGATCTCTGTGTTCGACAGGCCGTGCGCGATCAGTTCGAGCACCTCGAGTTCGCGCGGGGTGAGCGGATCGAGGACGCGGTCGCGTCCTCTCGCCGGCCGGCGCCGGCTGGTGACGTCGGCGATGAGGCGACGGGTGACGGTCGGCGCGAGCAGCGCCTGGCCGTCGGCGACCACCCTCACTGCACGCACGAGTTCGTCGGCGGGGGCGTCCTTGAGCAGGAATCCGCTCGCTCCCATACCCAGCGCTTCGTAGACGTAGTCGTCGAGGTCGAAGGTGGTGAGCATGAGCACCTTCGACCGCGGCTCACGAGTGTCGGCGAGGATGTGCCGCGCCGCGTCGAGACCGTTCATCTCGGGCATGCGCACGTCCATGAGGACCACGTCGGGTCGCAGTCGCGCGACCTCCGAGACGGCTGCTCGACCGTCGGGGGCATCGCCGACGACGCTGATATCGGGCTGGGCTCCGAGCAACGCTCCGAAGCCCTGCCGGACCATGGCCTGATCGTCGGCGATGAACACGGTGATGGGAGGGTGCGGTTCGGTCATCGGCACCCACCTTAGGCCCCGGTCAGCACCGGGAGAACCGCTCGGACCTCGAAACCTCCGCCGGGCCGGGGATGGGCGACGAGTTGCCCGCCCACGACGGACGCGCGTTCGACCATGCCCAGGATGCCGTTGCCGCCGCTGCGGTCCGATTGCCGAAGGGCGGCGTCGACCTCACCGGGCGAGGCCGGCCCGTTGGTCACCTCCACCGTGACGGTCGCCGGCTCCCACTGCAGCCGTGCGCACACGCGGGCGCCGGGTGCGTGCCGGGCCGCGTTCGCCAGGGACTCCTGCAGGATCCGGTAGACGGTGAGTCCGACACCGTCGGAGACTGGTACGGGGACGCCGACCGTCTCCGTCTCGAGCGCCATACCGGCTCGGCGGGAGGACTCGAACAGCTCACCGATGCGGTCGATGTCGGGCTGCGGTTCGCGTTCGGGGAGCTGCCCGTCGCTGCGAAGCACCCCAAGCAGGGTGCGGACCTCGTTCAGCGCCTCCCGTGCGGTCGCACCGAGGGCGTCGAATTCGGCGCGCACGTCGTCGTTCACGTCCGGAAGCCGGTAGGGCGCGCTCTGCGCCTGCACGACGATCATCGACATGTGATGGGCAACGATGTCGTGGAGGTCGCGTGCGATGTGGGCCTTCTCTTCGAGGATGGCGCGGCGTGCACGTTCGAGCTCGCTGGCCTCCTCCTCCTGGGCGAGTTGCCGTCGGGAGATCACCAGCCAGCGCACCAGCAGCCCGAATACCACCAGGGCGCTGATCCCGATCCCCCAGCCCCAGCCGTCGCTGCCGGGGACGAAGGCCGCGAAGAGCAGCACCGTCGAGACCCAGACGACGAGGACGATCCGGATCTCCTCGCGGATCGCAACGGCGAACACCAGCGCGAGCATCACCAGGATGTGCACGACCTGCCACGGATAGTCGTAGCCGGGGACCAGGTCGAACGCTATCGGGATGACGAGCCCCGCCGCCGCGGCCACCGCCCACCCGAGCGCCGGCCGGACGAGCACGAGGAGGAACGGGAACACCGCCATCCCCGAGATCAGCGGCAGCAGGGGTGGGGAGACGTCGTGGGTCAGGGGCAGCGTCGGCCACGCGATCGCATAGAGGATCAACGTCACGGTGACCACGGTGACGACGCTCCACCGTCCCCGGCCCAGACGTCCCGCGGTTCTCACGCCGGACTTCGCAAGCTCTTTCACCTCACCCACGCTAGGAGCCGGGGTCTCGACTGTCCTCATACCTGGGGGTGAGATCCGCATAGCTCTGCGGGTGGTGTCGGTCTCCTCGAGATCGCTCCGTCGCGGGGTCCGGTGCAGGGCTACGCGTTCCTAGCGTCACCGGCATGACAGTGAGATCCGCAGCGGTCCGAGTCGCGTCGGTCGTCTTCCTCGCCACCGCAGCATATGCCGCCGTGCCGGGGGCGCTCGCCCACTCCGCCGCGCCCCCGACGGAGGACGCCGCGGCCGCAGCGACGGTGACGGCGCTCGTCGCCGACGACGCGGAGGGAGCACTGTCGTCCCTGCCGGCCGATTTCACCGCCGTGATGGGGTATGCGCCGATCGTCGAACAGTGGGCGGACGGGACGACGGTGCTCGCCGACCCCGAAGGTGACTGCTCCGCCCCGGTGCCGCTGCCGGCGGCGTTCGAATCGGCCTGCCGGGTGCACGATCTCGGGTACGACCTCCTGCGGTACGCCCACACCACCGGTGGCGAGCTGGGCACCGGTGCCCGCCGCGACCTCGACGGTCTGTTCGCGCGGCATCTCGACACCGTCTGCCGTTCCGAACCCGACATCACCTCCTGCACGCCGATCGCAGGGATCTCTTCTGCAGCAGTGGAATTCAACTCGTGGCGACAGGGCCACCGGACGCCTGTCGCGGAATCGCCGTGGGCCCTGGCCGTCGCTGCGGGCTCGGTCGCTCTGGGCTTCACGGCACGAAAGGTACGGCGATGACGATCCTCACGGTGGTTCTCGCGACGGTGATCTCCCTCGCCCCTCCCCTGCTGCCGCGACAGTCGGTCGTGCAGGGCGTCGTCACAGGGGTGTTCGTCGTGGTCGCGCTGGCCGTTCTCCGTCTCGTCGTGACCGCGCGGCGGCGGACCGGTCGGGCTCCGCGGCCGGCGAGGCCGGAACTGCGTGTGCCCGTCGCGCTCGTCGGCGGGTCCGTCGTGCTGGTCGCGGCCGCCGGTGCGCATCGGTGGCAGAACGGTCTGCGGGAGGCGATGGCGGTCCCGGCGCTTGATGTGCGCTGGTGGCTCGAGGCACTGGCGGTCGCGATCGTGGTCGTCGCGGCGCTGCTCGCCCTTCCGCGCCTCGTGCACCTCCTGTCGCGACGCGGGGTGGCGGTGGCCGTCGCCGCGACGCTGGGAATCGGCGCCACGGTTGGGATCGGCGCCACGGCGGCCTTCTCACCCGGAGGGGCGATCGACACGGTCGCCTCCCCCACCGCGCTCTCGGTGGGACTGTCGGGTGGCGTGGGATCGGCGGTGTCATGGAACCGATTGGGTCGAGAGGGGCAGAAGTTCGTGTCCCTGCCCTCCGAGGGGTCACCGATCCGGATCTACGTGCCGTTGTCGGCCGCACCGGATCCGTCTGCGCGCGCCGAGTTCGCGGTGGACGAACTCCGCCGGGCGAGAGCCTTCGACCGACCGCATCTCGTGGTGGCCGTGCCGACCGGCTCGGGCTGGGTCGATGCCGCTGCGGTCCGCGGCTTCGAGGGCCGGTGGGGCGACGATGTCGCCATCGTCGCCCAGCAGTACTCGGACATGCCGAGCTGGGCGACCTTCGTCCTCGATCGCGGTGCTGCGGAGGAGGAGGCCCGCGCGCTCGTCACCGCATTGCGGGCGCACCTGTCCACGCTGCCCGACGAGCGACGCCCCGCCCTGCACGTCTACGGGCAGTCTCTGGGAGCGACCGGCGCGAGCGCCGTCTTCGACGACGAACCGGAGCCGTGTGCACTGTTCCTCGCGGGGCCGCCCGCGGGGGTCCGCACCGCCGGTGCGAGTGTCCGGGCGAACACCTCCGACCCGGTGGTGTGGTGGCGGCCGTCGCTGCTGTGGTCGCCGCCCGATCTGTCGCATGCGCGCGCCGATGCTCCGACCCCGCCGTGGCTGCCGGTGGTGTCGTTCGTGAACACGACGGTGGACCTGCTCACCTCGCTGGAGGCAGCACCCGGTCACGGTCATCGCTACGGCGACGATCAGGCCCGATGCACCTCCTCCGACGGATAGATCGCGCCCGCACGGATCGGTGTCCGGATACACCGCGACCCGCCGGCCGACGAACGGCACGGCGGGTCGTGATGGGAAAGGATCAGGCGACGATGGGTCCTCGTGCCGCCTCGAAGGCCGCACCCACGCGGTACAGACGCTCGTCGGCCAGGGCCGGGGCCATGATCTGCAGGCCGACGGGGAGACCGTCGTCCGCCGAGAGGCCGGACGGCACCGACATCGCGCAGTGCCCCGCGAGGTTGGTCGGGAGCGTGCACAGGTCGGACAGGTACATCGCCAGCGGATCGTCGACCTTCTCGCCGAGCTTCCACGGCGTGAACGGGCTCGTGGGCGAGACCAGCACGTCGACCTGCTCGTAGGCCTTGTCGAAGTCCTGCGCGATGAGGCTCCGGACCTTGAGCGCCTGACCGTAGTAGGCCTCGTAGTAGCCGGAGGACAGCGCGTAGGTGCCGATCATGATGCGGCGCTTGACCTCCTTGCCGAAGCCGGCGGCGCGGGTCGCGGCCATGACCTGCTCGGCACTCATCGTGCCGTCGTCGACGCGCATGCCGTACCGCATCGCGTCGAAGCGGGCCAGGTTGGAGGAGACCTCCGACGGCAGGATCAGGTAGTACGAGGCCAGCGCGTACTCGAAGTGCGGGCACGAGACCTCGACGACCTCCGCGCCGAGCTTCGTGAGCGTCTCGACCGCCGCGTCGAACGAGGAGAGCACGCCGGGCTGGTAGCTGTCGGAGTGCAGCTCCTTGACCACGCCGACCTTCAGGCCCTTCAGGTCGCCGGCCGCACCCTGGCGCGCCGCCTCCACGACGGGACGCACGGGGGCGTTCACCGACGTCGAGTCGCGCGGGTCGTGCCCGGCGATGACCTCGTGCAGCAGCGCCGTGTCGAGGACGGTGCGGCCGCAGGGACCACCCTGGTCGAGCGACGACGCGCAGGCGACGAGGCCGTACCGCGAGACCGTGCCGTAGGTGGGCTTGGTGCCGACGGTGGCGGTGACCGCGGCGGGCTGGCGGATCGAGCCACCGGTGTCGGTGCCGATCGCGAGCGGAGCCTGGTACGACGCGAGCGCCGCAGCGGAACCACCACCGGAGCCACCCGGGATACGGCTGGTGTCCCACGGGTTGCGGGTGGGGCCGTAGGCCGAGTTCTCGGTGGACGAACCCATCGCGAACTCGTCCATGTTGGTCTTGCCGAGGATGGGGATCCCGGCCTCGCGCAGCTTCGTGGTGAGCGTCGCGTCGTAGGGCGAGACCCAGCCCTCGAGGATCTTCGACCCGCACGTGGTGGGCATGTCCGTGGTGGTGAACACGTCCTTGAGCGCGAGCGGCACACCGGCGAGCGCCGAGGCCGGCTTCTCGCCCGCGGCGACGGCCCGGTCGACCTCGGCCGCGGCGGCGAGCGCCTGCTCGGAGGCGACGTGCAGGAAGGCGTTGTACTCGCCGTCCACCTCGGAGATGCGATCGAGGTGGGCCTGGGTGACCTCCACCGACGACAGTTCGCCGGCATGGATCTTCGACGCCAGGGTCGCGGCGTCGAGGCGTGTCGTATCCGTGCTCATTCGCCCTCTCCCAGGATCTGCGGGACCGAGAAGCGGTCCTCCTCGACGGCCGGGGCGCCGGAGAGCGCCTGCTCGGGCGTGAGACCGGGGACGACGACGTCGGGTCGCGTCACGTTGGTGACGGCGTTCGGGTTCGCCATGGGAGCCACATCGTCCGCGGCCACCTCCGACACCGCCTTGACGTGGTTGAGGATCGAATCCAACTGACCGGCGAACTCGTCGAGTTCGGCATCGGTCAGCGCAAGCCGGGACAACCGGGCGAGATGCGCGACCTCGTCACGGGAGATGGCAGGCACCGTGAATGGCCCCTTTCCGATGGAGAGTGAACGTCCTGTCCAGGGTAATGCGTCCTGGATGCGACGGCGCACGCGGTTCGGCGACATCACTCGTCGCACGGTCGGCGTCGCGTCCCGTCCACCGATGTTGCAAGCTTCGCAACGCTGTGTTGCGTTCGTGTGACATGCACCGTCGCGACCGGGGATTATCGATGGGGTCGGCATATTTTCGGATCTGCACCGTCCCGGACGCCGTCGCCGAGGTGCAAGGATGTGGTCTGCCAGAGGTCGACACGGGCCCCTGGGCCGGCACGCGGATGCCGGCGCACCATGTGCCGTCGGTGCGGCGTTCGTCGACGGCACGAAACCGACTGGGGAAAGGACTCACGTGTCGTACCTCTTGCGTGTCAGGCTCCCCGATCGTCCCGGTAGCCTCGGCTCGCTCGCCGTGGCGCTCGGTTCGGTCGGCGCCGACATCCTGTCGCTCGACGTGGTCGAGCGCGGCACGGACTTCGCGATCGACGATCTCGTCGTCGACGTCGAGCCGGGCAAGCTTCCCGACACGCTCCTCACCGCGGCCGAGGCTCTGCCCGGTGTGACGGTCGACTCGATCCGGCCCTACGCCGGAATCCTCGACACGCATCGCGAACTCGAACTGATCGATCACGTCGCCGCCGCCCGCGACGACCGCATCCAAGTCCTCGTCGACGGCGCTCCCCGGGTGCTCCGGGTGGGCTGGGCGACCGTGCTCGGGGTCGGCCCGAACGGCATCTTCCGCATCGCGGGGAGCCCGGGTTCGCCGGAGACCCATCTCAACGGTGTGCCCTGGATGCCGCTCGCCGAGGCCACCCTGCTCGACCACGACGGTGAGTGGGTGCCGCAGCTCTGGCGTGACATGGACACGATGCTCGCGGCCGCTCCCCTCGGCTCGTCCGAACGTGTCCTCGTCCTCGGCCGCCCCGGCGGACCGGAGTTCCGTCCGTCCGAGATCGCGCGCATCGGCTACTTCGCGGGCATCGTCGGCACCGTCCTCCGATAGTCCCCCCGGGTTCCGGTCCCCAGGTTCCGGAACGGGTCTCAGCCGACGACGAGCCTGTGCGCCTGCGCGATCGCTTCCTCACGTGAGTGCACGCCCAGTTTCCTGTAGAGGGAACGCAATTGGGTCTTGACGGTGTTGAGGGTGACGAACTGTTCCTTGGCGATCGAGCTCGTGGTTCCGCCGGCGAGCAATGCCTCGAGGACCGCGCGCTCGCGCGGGGTCAGCCGTACGACGACACGGATCTCGCGGAAGATGCCGTACTCGGCCATCGCCGAGTCGAGATCGATCGGCAGGTCGACCCCGAGCGACAGGATGTCGCGCACGGCCGAGGGCGGGACACCGACGAACGGCCGTGTCACCCCGGCATGTTCCGCCAGCACCACGGCCCGCTGGAGATGCCGTCGCGCATCGGTGCGGCGACCGAGTCGCAGCGACGCCACCGATCCGATCAGGGCGAGTTCCGCACCGACGGCCGGACAGTGCTCACGGGCGGCATCCCCACGATGCACGATCACCTCCGCGCCTCCGGGATCGCCGCCGAGCAGACGCAATCGCGCACGGGCCGGAGCCGTGAGGGGGTGCGTCGAGCCGTCGAGCAGCTCGCGCGCCGCGCGGGCCTCGCCGAGCGCGAGGTGCAGGTCGGCACGCGCGGCATCGACCAACACCGCAGAGATACCGGTGAGGCGATGGGAGAAGTGCTGAAGTTCCGAATCGATGTACAGCAGGCCGTCGGCGGGCACACCGCTCAGCAGCGCCAGTCGCCCCCGCGCGTACATGACGGCCGCCCACAACTCTTCCGTGTGGCGGGGAGTGCCGAGTTCGGAGAGCGCGCGGAAGGCCGTGCCGGTGTCGAGCCTGTCGAGGGCCACGAGCGCGGTGGCGACCAGGCCCGCCGTACGGACGAGGGCCTCGGCCTCTCCCATGATCGGCGGATGCCGGAGCTCCTCCTCGATCCACCGGGTCGCCTCGTGGGTCCGGCCCCGGAGGGCTTCGAGGAGCGCGAGTTTGCCCGCGGCCTCCCGCTCGACGAACACACCGCGTCCCGCCGTGTGGGCACGGCGCAGCATCGTTCCGGCATCGGTGGTGCGTCCGCCGAGGAGGTAGACGGTGCCGAAGTTGAGGTATTTCAGTCCGTGGGCGTGCCGGGTCGTGTCGTCCAGCGTCTCGAAATCCGGCACGGGTTCGGTGGCCAGGCCGTCGCACACTTCCATCGCCTCGTCGTAGGCACCCTGCATCCGGAGACTTCCGAGGCGGAGGATCGTTTCGAAGGATTGCGGGAAGGCCCACTGCCCCGGCTCTCCCGCCTCGTTCCGGGCACGGGTGATCGTCCGCAGCGACGCGACGGTGCGATCGTTGGTCGCCATGTCGTCGGGGAGCAGCTCGAGCAGCACGATCCCCAGGGAGCGGAGCGATCCGCTTCCGTACAGTGCCACCCAGTTCTTCTCGACGATGTCGATCGCGCATCGCCAGTCGCGCCGCTCCACGGCATGTTCGAGCGCGATGTCCGGACGTGAGCGCTGCAACCAGTAGTCGATGAGAGCCGACCGCGCATCCCACAGTTCCTCGGGGTATTCGGCGCTGCCCACCCGCAGGAGTGATCTGCGGACGACCTCGGGATAGCACCAGGCGGTCTCGCCGTCCGTGGAGTCCTCGTCCGTCGAGCAGGCCTCGATCAGTCCCGACTCGGCCAGCGCGGTGAGGAAGGCGTCGCTGTCGTCGATGTGCGGTAGAGCCGAGATCGACGACTCCGTCACCGTGTTGGGTGCGGCGGAGACGAGGACCGAGCGGGAGGACAGTGCCAGTGAGGGATCCGCGGCCACGACATGCATGACGACGAGATCGACGGCCGAGTCGACCAGGACGTCGAGGGCGTCGGTGCCGTAGACCCGATCCGGCTTCTCGGCGCGCAGTGTCGCACACACCGCCGCGACGAATGCGGCGAATCCTTCGGTGCGGCGGGTGATCCACTCGATGGTGCGTTCGTCCCGCGCAAGTCCGAAGAGCCGGCACAGTGCAGCGGTCTCGTCCACAGTGAATGCCAGGTCGTCGTCGCCGACGATCGTCCTGCGCGGGTGTCCGTCGACGTGTTCGGCCCACGCCCCCGTGGCCCTGCTGGTGACCACGATCCGCACCTGTGGCCCGAGCCGCAGCAACTGCCCGACCCGGTCTTCGATCGCCTCGACCGACCGGACACCGTCGAGCACGAACATCACGGGCCGGGAGTGCCGGACCAGTATCGAACACAACGAGTCGAAGGAGCCTTCCGCCGCAACGGGTTCGTCGACTCCGAGGGAGGTACACAGCGACGATGCCACCGTCGCCCAGTAGGTCTCGGGTGTGACGTCGTGCGCGGGTTCGGGAATCACCACCGGCGCCCACTCGGGGCACGGGTCGGTCGCCAACCACGTGTCGACGAGGGTCGTCTTGCCGGAGAAGGGGCCACCGACGATCACGGCGAGTTCGGAATGCGCGGACAGAACGGAGAACAATCGGCGACGGGACAAAGGCAGTGTTCTCGGCACGTCCACTATCCCTTTCTCATCCGGGCAGCATCGTCCTCGAAACGGACTCACAAATGTGTGCAAATATTAGCAGCCGGCGGGGGAAATGACGGATTTCGCCGGAATTCGGATTGCGCGTCAGAATCACATCGAAGTAATTCCGCACCTCCATTCACACGGTCCACGAACGGATCTCACGCCGGCGGGGGAGAAACTCGGTGAGCTTCTCCCCCGCAGCGACTTCGTTCAGTGTGCGAATGCCTGGTCGGTGTGACCGCGACCGACACCCTTGCGGAGATATCCGACCACATCGGCGATGTCTTCACCGAGCTTGTGGGCGATGTCCCGACTGAAGCCCTCGCGAAGCACGATTCGCAGGACCGCGACGTCCTCCGCGTCGGCCGGCATCGTGTAGGCCGGGACCTGGAATCCGCGGGCCCGCAATTCGTGGGAGATGTCGAACACCGTGAAGCCGGGGTCGCCCGTCACCTCGAAGGAGATGACCGGGATGGCGGAGCCGTCCGTGATGATCTCCATGTTCTCGATCTCGGAGATCTGCTTCGACAGCATGAGCGCGGTGTCGCGCAGGGTCTCCATGATCTGCGTGTAGCCGGCGATACCGAGCCGGATGAAGTTGTAGTACTGACCGATGACCTGGTTGCCAGGACGCGAGAAGTTCAGTGTGAACGTCGGCATGTCGCCACCGAGGTAGTTGACCCGGAAGACCAGGTCCTCGGGCAGATGTTCCTTCGAGCGCCAGACGACGAAACCGATACCCGGATAGGTCATGCCGTACTTGTGACCACTGACGTTGATGGACACGACCCGCGGCACACGGAAGTCCCATTCGAGGTCCGGATGGAGGAAGGGCACCACGAAGCCACCGGAGGCGGCGTCGACGTGCAGCGGGACGTCCGGACCGCCGGAGGCCGCGAGCTCGTCGAGCGCGGCGGCGATCTCCGCCACCGGCTCGAGTTCACCGGTAAAGGTGGTGCCGATGATCGCGACGACGCCGATGGTGTTCTCGTCGACCGCTTCACGGACCTGCTCGGGGGTGATGACGTAGCGGCCGGGCTCCATCGGCAGGTACTTCGGCTCGACGTCGAAGTAGCGGCAGAACTTCTCCCACACCACCTGCACGTTGCTGCCGAGCACGAGGTTCGGCTTCGACGCGTCCTTGCCGGCGGCCCTACGGGCCTCACGCCAGCGCCACTTGAGCGCGAGACCGCCGAGCATGACGGCCTCGGACGAACCGATCGTCGAGACGCCGGTGGCCGACGACGGATCGGCCGGATCGAGGTCTTCGGCGTGGAACAGGGCCGCGACCATGTTGACGCAGCGGGTCTCGATCTCCGCCGTGGCCGGATACTCGTCCTTGTCGATCATGTTCTTGTCGAACGTCTCGGCCATGAGACGACCCGCCTGCGGATCCATCCACGTGGTGACGAAGGTCGCCAGGTTGAGCCGCGAGCTGCCGTCGAGCATCAGCTCGTCGTGGATGAACTGGTACGTCGCCTCCGGATCGGTCTCCGACTTGGGAAGTCGCAGAGCAGGAATCGGTTCGGTACCGAGTCTGCCGGTGAAGGCAGGTGCGAGTGTCTCGGCTGGAGCATTGGACTCTGACATGGTTTCCTCCATTTCCCGCATCGAACACTCGTCGATCCGGTGACATCAGGACATACGGGGGCGGCTCTCACACCTCGATCGGCGGGTACAGCCTCTCCATCGTGTAGCGGCGGTTCCGCCGGACCGACAGGGCACTCAGGGTCAACGATACGAGCAGGATTCCGGCCAGAACAGCGATTGCGATCCACAATCGCGAGTCGATGTTCTCGGCGACGGTGAGCTGTCGCAGGCCGTTGACGGTGTAGGTCATCGGGTCGAACGGATGGATGTACTGGAACGGCTTGGCGGTGGTCGGCACGGGGTAGATACCGCCGGCCGAGACCAGTTGCAGCATCAGGAAGGCCAACGTCACCACACGGCCGACAGCGACACCGAAGATCGCGTTGAACGCCTGGATCATGGCCAGATACGTCGCGGAGATCAACATCAGGAACAGGATCGTGCCCACCACGTGCTTCACGTCCAGGCCGACACCGAAATGGACGACCGTGTACATCACGATCACCTGCAGGATGCCCACCAGCAGAGCCGGCCAGTACGACGCGAGAACCGTGCGGTAGGCGCCGAGTCCCACAACGGTCGGCCGCGACTGCAGCGGGGTGAGCAGCATCCAGGTGATGATGCCGCCGACGAACAGGGCGAGCGACAGGAAGAACGGCGCGAAACCGGTACCGAAAGTGGGTGCCTCGTTCGTGTAGTTCTGTTGCAGTGCAACCGGAGTCGACAATGTCTCGGCGGTGGCGGTGCGTTGTTCGTCGGTCCAGCTCGGCACCTGGGTGGCGCCCTGGCTCAGGGCCTGCGCGAGTTCCTGGGAACCCGACTGCAGCTCGACCATGCCCGAGGACAGCTCTCCTGCTCCGTCGGCCAACTGGAAACTGCCGTCGGTGAGTTGGACGAGACCCGAGTTCAGCGTGGCGGCACCGGAGCTCAGTTCGTTCACACCGCTGCGGAGTTGGTTCACCTCCGCCGCCAGACCACCGCTCGACAACGTCGCCAGAGCGCCCTGCAGCGGACTGTTCGGATTGCCGAGTTGGTATTCGAGCTGTTCGGCGTCGGCCTGCAGACGCACGATCTCTGCGCGCAAGGCGTCGGCATCGGTGGCCGCCTGTTGTGCCGTCAGTGGCGTCAACGCGGTGATCGCCTGCTGCACGACCGGATCGGAGCTCTGGTTCAGGATGTCGACGACCTGCTGCACGGCCTGGTTCACCGTCGACTGCGTTGTCTGCGGCACCCGTGATTCGAGCGCGTCGAGCGAGGCCCGCAGCTCCGCCGCCTGCCCCGCGACACCCGAGAGGGCACCGCTGTCGAGCGCGCTGAGCAGCGGACCGGTCACGCCGTCGATCGCAGTCGCCAGTTCGTTCGCGCCTGCTGCGAGCTGCGCCGATCCGTCCCGCGCCGTGACCATGTTCGTCGCGAGCTCCTGCGATCCCGAGGCGAGCTGGTCCGCACCGCTCTTGGCCGTGTCGATACCGTCGGCGAGCTGCCCGGCACCGTCGGCGGCCTGCTTCAGACCCGAGCCGGCGGTCTCGAGACCGGTGAGCACGGTCCCGACGCCCTGGGCGCCGATCGTGGAGTTCACCTGTCCGATCACCTGTTCGGACGCGTCCTGCCCGATGATCGTCGCGAGATAGTTGTTCGCGTCGTTGAAGGTGAAGACCAGATTCGCCTTCTCGGGGTTGTCGCCGTTGGGGGATTCCACCGCTTCGGTGAAATTCTCCGGAATCGTGATGGTGTAGTAGTACTTTCCGTCGGCCAGACCCGCGACGGCGTCCTCCTCCGACACCTCCGCCAGATCGAGCTGACCGGATGCGATGAGGGACTTCACGACCTGATCGCCGGCGTCGACCTGTTCCCCCGTCGACGAACGACCGGTGTCGTTGTTGACGATCGCCGCCGGGATCTTGTTCACCGCACCGAACGGGTTCCAGAAGGCCCACAGGTACATGGCGCCGTACAGCAACGGCATGAGAATGATCGTCGCGATCGCGATGCGCGGCATCGTGCCGCGGAAGTATCGCTTCGAGTCGCTACCGAGAGAGACGCCTGCGAGCACTCGTCACTTCCTCTTCGTCAGGACGCCGATGTCACCGGGTCCGAGCAGATCGTGCATGTCCACCACGGCCCGGACCCCGACGGCGGGATCGACAGGGTTCACGTCGCCGATGATCACCGACTGGTTCTCACCGAGCGCGACGAGCCGGTCGAGCAGGGTGGCGCGTTCGACGTCGTCGGCGATCCTGTCGATCCGGCCCACCACCAGCAGTGGCGGACGTCGGGTGTTGGCCACCGCGATCCGCAGCAGCAGTTGCTGGAGTTCGGGGAGATCGTCGACGAATGCCTCGAGCGGTGGCAGCGGCACCTCGCCGAAGATCTCCTCGCACATCTCGGCGACACCGTCCTCACGGACTCGCGGAACGAACTTGTACCACGGGGAATCCCACCGCTTCTGCTCGGTGACGATGTCGCGCACGGTGACCGACGGGCGCACCTCGTCGAGCTCGTTCATGCACGCGATCGCCGACCGCGCGATGATCTTCTGCGGTCTGCCCTCGCCGAGAACCGTCAGCGATCCCCGTGTCAGTCGCATGCGACCGCACAGGGCCATGAGCAACGCGGTCCGTGCGGCGCCGGCCTGCGCGGCCAGAACCGTCACTCCCCCGGCATCGAGATCCAGATCGAGAGGCCCGAAGACGTGCCCCCACGGTCCGTGGAGTTCGATCCCGCGCGCCGACACGAGCGTGCCCGGGGTCTCCCGGGCGACCGCCTGCTGCACGGCCGGTGCGCCGTACGGAGGGGTCTCGACATCGTCCGGTCCGGCTGGGCCCGCCGATGTTCCGCTGTAGTTTCCGTCCGCGACGAAGGGGTCCTCGAGTTGCTCGTCCGACAACTCGTCCCATGCTTCTGCGTCGCTGTGCTGTCCGTAGTGGGTCACCGACCGTCCTTGCGCCGAACGAGTGGGGCGTCGTGTCGTGTCCGATGCGCGTCCACGATCACAGGCTGTTCTTGACGACGTGGCCGTTCTTCACGATGACCGACAGGTTCTTTGCCGGATCGGCGATCAGGCTCAGATCCTCGAGCGGGTTGCCGTCCACGAGGAGCACATCGGCCCAGGCGCCCTTGTCGATCACGCCCCACCGGGCCTGCCGGTACGGATCGCGCTCGCCTGCGAGCCGGAACAGTTCGGCGTTGCCGGAGGTGAGCATCCGCAGCGCGTCGAGATTGCTGTAGTGGTCACCGAGCCGCGCGGCCATCTCGCTCTGCCGCGGGGCGATCTGCGGCTCGAGCAGCAGGTCGGTTCCCCATGCGGTCTTCACCCCGTGCTTCTGCGCCCACTCGTAGACGTGGTCGGTACCGGTGCAGATCTGCTTGTCCTTCTCCGCGCGATCCGGATCGGGATAGTGGTGGTCGCCGAGCGCGAAGGGCTGCATCGACAACCACACTTCCTTCTCCGCGAGCAGGGCGACGGTCTCCTCGTCGGCGAGGTGTCCGTGCTCGATCGACTTCACCCCGGCCGCGACCGCGCGGCGGATCCCGGTGACGTTGTAGACGTGGGTGGCCACGTAGGTGCCGTAGTCGGATGCGGCCTGGACGGCCGCACGCAGTTCCTTGTCGATGAACTGGACGGTGTACAGCGGGTCGTACATGGACGCCGCCCCACCGCCGACCATCAGCTTGATCTGCGATGCGCCCTTCTTGAGCTGCTCGCGCACGGCCGCGAGGACCCGGTCCTCACCGTCGGCGACCCTCATGAAACCGATCTGTTCGGCGCGCGCCTGGTCTCCACCGAGGGCTGTGGGGCATTCGTAGACGAAGCCGAAGTCTCCGTGCCCGGAGGTCTGCGAGATCGCGGCCTGGGACGGGTAGATGCGCGGTCCGTCGAACAGCCCCCGGTCGATCACCGACTTGATGCTGCCGGTGTCGCCGGCCATGTCGCGGACGGCAGTGAAGCCGCGCAGCAGCATGTTCCGGGCCTCGGCGAGGCCGTTGAGCGCGATGTGCGCTTCGCTGCCCATCACCATGTCGATGTAGGAGTTCGCGTTGCCGACGAGGTGGACGTGCGCGTCGGACATGCCGGGCATGAGGACCCGCCCGCCGCCGTCGATCACTTCGGTTTCGCGACCGGGTTCGTCGCCGATCGGCGATTCGGACACGGCGACGATGCGGTCTCCGTCGATCAGTACGTCGCCGGTGACGAGCTCTCCGGAAATTCCGTCGAAAACTCGCACATTACGAAAAAGAAGGCGATGAGTGGACTTACCGGTCTCCGTCATGGCCGGAACGCTAACGCGCATCGAACAGGGCTTCCCGCCAACGAAAGAGTTTTCGTCTCATTTCACCCCGGCCGTTCACCCTTTTCGGAAACCGCCCTTGAACTGCACCTATCCGATCGGGTAGTTTCCTCCGAACACCCGCATATTTCCGGCCTCTGCCTTATACTGCGCCAATGCTGATTCACCCGACATTGCGCATGCAGTCCTGGGGATTCGTTATCGGGGCCGCCCTGTTCGCATTGGGATCGGCACCCGGAATTGCGACGATTCTCGGCACTGCCGGTGCAAATACTTCGTTCTTCGTGGGTTCCTGGTTCTTCACGGGTGCAGCATTCGTCCAACTGATGCTGAGTGGGCCGGCCACCGTCTCGGACAAGGGCAGCCCGGCGATCCGCGCCGACTGGCTCGCGTCGCTGATCCAGTTCATCGGTACGCTGCTGTTCAACGTCAGCACGGGGGCCGCACTGCATGCCCACACCGTCAAGGGCGAGATGCACCTGGTGTGGAACCCCAATCTCGAAGGCTCCCTGTGCTTCCTGGTGTCGAGCGCCATCGCGTGCGCGATCCTGTGGCGCTCCGGCTCGCATTGGGCGCCGCGCTCGAAGGATTGGATCAGCGGCTGGCTGAACATGCTCGGATCGATCGCTTTCGGGGTCTCCGCAGTCGGTGCGTTCGTCCTCGACGACGGAAACACTCTCGACCCGAGCCTGGCCAACGCCGGCACGTTCGTCGGCGCGATCTGCTTCCTCCTGGCCGCGGCCGTGTTCCTCGGCAGGCGCAACGCCGACGAACACGAATCCGCAACGGCCCCCTGAGAACCCGCCGACAGGGTACCTGCCGGCGGGGGCGTCTCAGTTCTGTCCTTCTCGCTCTTCCAGATAGGCCCGAGCGGCGTCGGGCCCCTCGTCGAGCAGAATCCGGAAACCGTCCTCGTCGAGCACGGGCACCCCGAGATCGGCCGCCTTGTCGGCCTTCGAACCCGGGTTGTCGCCGATGACGACGAAAGCCGTCTTCTTCGACACCGATCCGGCAGCCTTGCCTCCACGCGCGAGGACGGCCTCCTTGGCCTGGTCGCGGGAGAATCCTGCGAGTGTGCCCGTGACGACGATCGACAGTCCTTCGAGGGTCCGCGGGATGGATTCGTCGCGTTCGTCGGCCATCCGCACGCCCGCTGCCGCCCACTTGTCGACGATGGCGACGTGCCAGTCGACAGTGAACCAGTCGGTCACCGCCGCGGCGATCGTCGGTCCGACGCCCTCGACGGCCGCGAGTTCGTCGACGGATGCGGCCCGGATCCGGTCGAGGCTGCCGAACTCGGTGGCCAGCGCCCGCGCAGCGGTTGGTCCGACGTGCCGGATGGACAGGGCGACGAGCACGCGCCAGAGCGGTTGCTCCTTCGCCTTGTCGAGGTTCTGCAGCAGGCGCTCGCCGTTCTTCGACAGCACGCCCTTGGTGGTGCGGAAGAACGGGATGCGTTCGAGATCTTCCTTCGTGAGCGAGAACAGATCGCCCTCGTCGGCGATGATCTTCCCCTCGAGCAGTGCCGTCGCCGCCTCGTAGCCGAGCGCTTCGATGTCGAACGCTCCCCTGCCCGCGACGTGGAAGACCCGTTCGCGCAACTGCGCCGGGCACAGTCGCGAGTTGGGGCAGCGCAGGTCGACGTCGCCCTCCTTCGCCGGGGCGAGCGGTGTTCCGCACTCGGGGCACCGGGTAGGCATCTCGAATGCGTACTCGGAACCGTCGCGCAGGTCGACGACCGGGCCGAGCACTTCCGGGATCACGTCGCCGGCCTTGCGGATGACCACGGTGTCGCCGATGAGCACGCCCTTGCGCTCCACTTCGGACGCATTGTGCAGTGTCGCCAGCGACACCGTGGACCCGGCGACGGTGACCGGCTCCATGTAGGCGAAGGGGGTCACGCGCCCGGTGCGCCCGACGCTGACGCGGATGTCGAGGAGCTTGGTGGTGACCTCCTCCGGCGGGTACTTGTAGGCGATCGCCCACCGCGGGGCGCGGGACGTGGCGCCGAGACGGCGGTGCAGCCCCATGTCGTCGATCTTGACCACCAGGCCGTCGATCTCGTGTTCGACGTCGTGGCGGTGTTCGCCCCAGTACCGCATCCGCTCGACGACCGCGTCGGCGCCCTGCACGCGGGTGGTGTGCGGGGAGACGGGCAGCCCCCAGGCCGCGAAGGCGGCGTAGGCGTCGGATTGCGAACGGGGCTCGAAACCCTCCATCCGGCCGTAGCCGTGGCAGTACATGCGCAGGCGCCGACGCGCGGTGACGGCCGGGTTCTTCTGGCGGAGCGAACCGGCGGCGGAATTGCGGGGATTCGCGAAGGGAGGTTTGCCCTCGGCCACCAGCCCGGCGTTGAGGGTCTGGAAGTCCTCGAGCCGGAAGAACACCTCGCCGCGCACTTCGAGCAAGGTCGGAATCGGGTATCCGTCGCTGCCGGTGAGCTTTTCGGGAACGTCGTCGATCGTGCGGGCGTTGAGGGTGACGTCCTCGCCGGTGCGTCCGTCGCCGCGGGTGGCCGCGCGGACGAGTTTGCCGTTCTCGTAGACGAGACTCAGCGCCACGCCGTCGATCTTCACCTCGCACAGATAGTCGGGGTGGGTGCCCGTCTCGGCCTCGGCGCGCGAGAGCCACGCGCGTAGTTCGTCCTCGTCGAAGACGTTGTCGAGGCTGAGCATGCGTTCGAGATGCTCGACGGCACCGAACTCGGTGGCGAAGCCGCCGCCGACCAGCTGGGTGGGCGAATCCGGCGTGCGGAGTTCGGTGTACTGCTCCTCGAGCGCCTGGAGTTCGCCCAGGAGCGCGTCGAACTCACCGTCGGAGATGATGGGGGCGTCGCGCACGTAGTAGCGGAACTGATGTTCGCGCACCTGTTCGGCGAGATCCTGCCAGCGCTCACGCGCCTCCGGAGGAGCGGTGATGGGTGCGTCCGTCGGTTCACTCACAGCCTGCAAGCCTAGTCGAGGGACCGACCGGAATGCTCAGAGCGTGTCGGCTTCCTCGGCGAATGCCGACGCGACGTCGCGCAGCGAACGCAGAGCGGCACGCGCTCCCTCCGTGGAGGCCGAGGCCAGCCCGCAGACCGGGCTCACCGCCACCGATTGCAGCACCTTCCGGGGGAAACCGAGCCGGTCGATCAGGTCGACGGCCGGTGCCGCGCACTCGCGCCAGCCGGTCGAGGCCGATTCGGGGGCAGGCGCGAGTCCCAGGATCGGGACAGTGCCGGAATCGAACAGCTCGCCGAGTCCGTCGAGGTCGGAGCGTCGCACGCGTCCGACGTCGAAGGCGACCGCGTCGGCAGCGCTGCGCCGCAGGAAGTCGGCCGGGAAGGTGCCCGCACAGCAGTGCACGGCGACGGACAGCCCGGTGCCGCGGATCGTCGTGTCGAGCACGTCCAGCGCTTCCGGATCCGGCACGGCCGGGACGGTCTCGAGGACGGTCCGCCCCTTCAACGTTCCGGCGAGCACATCCGGCAGCGACGGTTCGTCGAGTTGCACGACGACGCGCACCCCGAGCCGGCGGGTGATCTCGGCCGCGTGTCGGGCCAGCCCCTCCGCGAGCGATTCGGCCAGGTCGCGGACGGCGCCGCGGTCGGTGAGCACCCGCCGTCCGGTGGCGAGTTCGACGTGGGCGGCGAGAGTGAGCGGTCCGGCGGCCTGCACCTTCACGGGACGGTCGGCCCCGAGCCCGGCACGTTCCCATGCCTCCTCGAGCGCGTCGAGATCCTGTGCGAGCAGGTCGCGCGCCCGGGCGGCCACGCCGCCGCGTCGCGACACGAGGCGGTAACCGGTGGTGGAGGTGTCGAGGTACATGTCGACGAGCAGGGCGCTGACCCGGCCGATCATGTCGGCACCGAGACCCCGCGCCGGCAGTTCGACGAGGTGCGGCAGGTCGGTGAGTTCGCCGACCACGACCGCCGCGGCCTCACGCGGGTCCGTTCCGGGCCACGAACCGATGCCTGTCGCGAGACCGGACCACACCTTGCGGCCGGTGGCAGGTGCCGTCACCGGTCCCCTGCCGTGATGGTGCCGCTGCCGATGACGATGTCTCCGGCAGCGTCGGGCCGGTACAGCACGGCGGTCTGACCGGCGGCGACACCGGTGAGCGGTTCGCGCAGCGAGATCTCGATGCCCGAACCCACCGCTTCGGCGACGGCCGGAGCCAGGCCACCGTGGGCGCGGACCTGGACGACGCACTCGATCGGTCCGACGGGAGCCGTGCCCGAGGTCCACACGGCGCGCTCGGCCCGGATCGACTCGACCTTCAGTTGTTCGGCGCTGCCGACCCGCACGGTGCCGCTGTCCGGTTCGATCGCGGTGACGTAGCGGGGGCGGCCGTCCGGTCCGGGCCCGGCGATGCCGAGTCCCTTGCGCTGACCGATGGTGAAGCCGTGCACGCCCTCGTGTTGCGCGAGCACCTCACCCGAACGGTCGTCCACGACGGCACCGGGACGCACACCGATGCGGGCACCGAGGAAGGCACGGGTGTCGCCGGACGGGATGAAGCAGATGTCGTGGCTGTCGGGCTTGTTCGCCACCGCGAGTCCGCGTTCGGCGGCCTCCTCGCGGATGCGGCTCTTGGGGGTGTCGCCGACGGGGAACACCGCGCGCGACAACTGCTGCGCGGTGAGCACGGCCAGCACGTACGACTGATCCTTGTCGGCGTCGACGGCGCGGCGCAGCACTCCGTCGTTCAACTGCGCGTAGTGACCGGTGGCGACGGCGTCGAAGCCGAGCGCGACGGCACGATCGGCCAGCGCCGAGAACTTGATCTTCTCGTTGCAGCGCAGGCACGGATTCGGGGTCTCACCGGCGGCGTAGGACGCGACGAAGTCGTCGATCACGTCCTCCTTGAACCGGTCTGCGAAATCCCATACATAGAAAGGGATTCCGAGCACATCGGCCGCGCGGCGGGCGTCGCCGGCATCCTCCTTCGAACAGCATCCGCGCGAGCCGGTGCGCAGCGTGCCCGGCGCGGTCGACAACGCGAGATGCACTCCCACGACATCGTGTCCGGCCTCGACCATGCGGGCGGCGGCGACCGCCGAGTCCACACCGCCGCTCATTGCCGCAAGAATCCTCATCTCCGGTCACCTCCTCGTCCACCGGCGCTCGCCAGTCCGGCGGCGCGAGCCCTGTCCACCACGGAAGGGAGAGTTTCGATCAGTTTGTCGATGTCACCGCGGGTCGTGGTGTGCCCCAACGAGAATCGGAGCGAACCACGCGCCTTGACGGGGTCCGCCCCCATCGCGACGAGCACGTGACTCGCCCGCGCGACCCCGGCGGTGCACGCCGAACCGGTCGAGCATTCGATACCGGCCGCGTCGAGCAACATCAGCAGCGAATCCCCTTCGCATCCGGGGAACGTGAAGTGCGCATTGTTGGGCAGTCGTCCCGCCTCGCGAGGACCGTTGAGGATCGCATCGGGGATCGCCGCCTCGACACCCTCGACGAGAAGGTCGCGCAGGCGTGCGAGTTCGGCGGTGCGGCCGGGCAGATCCGAGGTGACCTCGCGCAGCGCGGCGGCCATCGCCACGATGGACGCGGTGTCCTGCGTCCCGGACCGCACATCGCGTTCGTGGCCTCCGCCGTGGGCGAGCGGCACGCACGGCACCTGCCTGCCCAGCAGCAGCGCTCCCACTCCCTGGGGCCCACCGAACTTGTGGGCGGCCAGGGTCAGGGCCGACAGTCCGCTCGCGGTGAAGTCGACCGGCAGATGCGCGACCGCCTGCACGGCGTCGCTGTGCATCGGGACGTCGAACTCGGCGGCGATCGCAGCGAGCTCGGTGATCGGCATGACGGTGCCGACCTCGTTGTTCGCCCACATCACGGACACGAGGGCGACCTCGCCGGCGTGGCGCGAGAGTTCCTCACGGAGCGTGGTGGGATCGACACGGCCGGACCCGTCCACCGGAAGCCAGGTCACTTGGGCGTCCTCGTGCTCGACGAGCCATTCGACGGCGTCGATCACGGCGTGGTGTTCGACCGCGCTCGCGAGGATCCGGCGACGCCGGGAGTCCTGGGCGCGGCGGCCCCAGTAGATACCCTTGACGGCCAGGTTGTCGCCCTCGGTACCACCGGAAACGAAGATCACTTCGGAGGGTCGGGCGCCGAGGGCGGCCGCGATCGACTCCCGCGACTCCTCGATGCGCCGGCGCGCTGCGCGCCCCGATCCGTGCAGGGAGGATGCGTTTCCGACGGTGGTGAGGACCGACGTCATCGCCTCGATGGCCGCAGGAAGCATCGGCGTCGTCGCGGCGTGATCGAGGTAGACGGTCGTGGGGGTACCGGAGGGACCGGCGGCGGGCGAGGTCATGACCGATCCAGGATAGCGGGTCGACGCAGGTGCCCGTCGCGCTCAGGGGGTCGGCGAGCGGGCGATATCCGGCACATCCCAGGTCGAGCGGGTGGTCACTCCCCCCGAACGCACGCGGCCCCGCTCCTTTCGAAGGAGCGGGGCCGCGCAGGGATCGATCTGCCGGAGCGGATCAGCCCTTGTGCTTCTTGACCTCTTCGGTCAGCTGCGGAGCGACGTTGAACAGGTCGCCGACGACGCCGTAGTCCGCGATCTCGAAGATCGGGGCCTCTTCGTCCTTGTTGACCGCGACGATGGTCTTCGACGTCTGCATGCCGGCGCGGTGCTGGATGGCGCCGGAGATACCGAGCGCGACGTACAGCTGCGGGGAGACCGTCTTACCGGTCTGACCGACCTGGAACTGGCCCGGGTAGTAGCCCGAGTCGACGGCGGCGCGGGAGGCACCGACGGCGGCACCGAGCGAGTCGGCGAGCTCCTCGACGACGGAGAACTTCTCGGCCGAACCGACACCGCGGCCACCGGAGACGACGATCGACGCCTCGGTGAGCTCCGGACGGTCGCCACCGACGATCGGATCGCGCGAGACGATCTTCACGGCGTTCTCTTCCTGGGCCGGAACCTCGACGGCCACGCGCTCTGCGGCGGCAGCCTCGGGCTTGGCCTCGATGGCGCCCGGGCGGACGGAGATCACGGGGACCTCACCGTTGGCCTTGGCGTCGACGGTGAACGCGCCACCGAAGATCGAGTGCACGGCGGAACCGTCGGCCTTGACGTCGACGACGTCGACGAGCAGGCCGGAACCGATGCGGGCAGCGAGGCGACCCGACACCTCCTTACCCTCCACGGACGCGGCGGTGATGACGGCGGCGGGGCTGGTGGACTCGACGAGCGACGCGAGGACGTCGACCTTCGGGGTCACCAGGTAGTTGTCGACGTCTTCCGACTCGGCGGCGTAGACCTTGACCGCACCGGCGGCGGCGAGGGCGTCCTGCAGCGCGTCGGCGGTGCCGGGGGCACCTGCGACGACGGCGGAGGGTTCACCCAGCACACGCGCGGCGGTGATGAGTTCGGTGCTGACCTTCTTGAGCGCGCCCTCGGCATGCTCGACGAGCACGAGTACTTCTGCCATTACTACTTCTCTCCTAGATATGTCAGATGTTGTCGCGGGGCGCGATCAGATGATCTTCTGGCCGACCAGGTACTGAGCGATCTTGGTGCCGCCGTCGCCCTCGTCGGTGACGCGCTCACCCGCGGTGCGCGGGGGCTTCGGGGTCACACCGGTGACGGTGGACGCAGCGTTCGCAACACCGAAGATCTCGGGATCGAGACCGATGTCGGCGAGGGTGAGGGTCTGAACTTCCTTCTTCTTGGCGGCCATGATGCCCTTGAAGGAGGGGAAGCGGGGCTCGTTGATCTTCTCGGTGACCGAGACGATGGCGGGGAGCGGAGCCTCGATACCGAAGACACCTTCGTCGGTCTCGCGCTCGCCGGTGGCCTTGCCGTCCGCGATGGTGAGCTTGCGCAGGTGCGTCAGGTGGGGCAGGCCCAGGTACTCGGCGATGATCGCGGGCACGGCGCCCACGCGACCGTCGGTGGCCTCGTTACCGGCGATGACCAGCTCGACACCCTCGATCTGGCCGAGTGCAGCGGCGATCGCGTACGCGGTCTGGATCGAGTCGGAGCCGTGCATGGCGGGATCGTTGAGGTGGATCGCCTTGTCGGCGCCCATGGACAGCGCCTTGCGGATGGCGTCGGTGGCGCGGTCCGGGCCGGCGGTCAGAACGGTGACCTCGCCGCCGTCGCGCTCCTTGATGAGCAGAGCTTCCTCGACGGCGCGCTCGTTGATCTCGTCGAGCACGGCGTCGGCGGCCTCACGGTCGAGCGTGTAGTCGCCGTCGCTGAGCTTGCGCTCGGACCACGTGTCGGGGACCTGCTTGATCAAAACGACGATGTTCGTCATGGGTCTGCGTCGACCTCCTGTGTGTAGCTGCCTTTGGTCGGCAAGGCGCTGCCTGAACCGAGCACTCGTGTCTTTCGCACGGCGTGTGCGATAGATTATCAGCCGCTAAGTTACCAGTCAGTAACTTGACGGGATTCCCGGTTCACCATAGCCGTACGGAAGGACGACGAAACCTGTGATCTGGAACACCGGAGACCACCCCTCCGGGGAGAGGTCTAATGTCGTGGCGGTGAGCGACACCCCCGCCCGCGCCGACGACGCGCACACCCTCCCCCTCACCGGCGAACGGACGGTCCCCGGCATCGCCGAGGAGAACTATTGGTTCCGACGTCACGAGGTCGTCTACCAGCACTTTCTCCCCCGCTGTGAGAATCGGACCGTCCTCGAGGCCGGCGCCGGCGAAGGCTACGGAGCCGACATGATCGCCGACGTCGCGACGCGCGTGATCGGCCTCGACTACGACGAGAGCGCCGTCGCGCACATCCGCGCGCGCTACCCCCGCGTGGACATGCGGCACGGCAATCTCGCCGAACTCCCCCTCGAGGACGAATCGGTCGATACGGTCGTGAACTTCCAGGTGATCGAGCATCTGTGGGATCAGACACAGTTCCTACGCGAATGTCACCGCGTTCTCACTCCCGGTGGCGAGTTGCTGATCAGCACCCCCAACCGCATCACCTTCTCCCCCGGCCGCGACACCCCGCTCAACCCCTTCCACACCCGCGAGCTGAACGCCGCCGAACTGACGGAACTGCTCGAGGACGCCGGCTTCCGCGTCGAACTCATGACCGGCGTGCACCACGGCCCCGCGCTGCGCGCACTCGACGCCAAACACGGCGGATCGTTCATCGACGCCCAGATCGAGCGCGCGCTCGCCGGTCGGCCGTGGCCGGACGATCTCACCGCCGACGTCGCCATCGTCTCCACCGACGACTTCGCCATCGTCCCCGAGAACATCGACGCGAGCCTCGATCTCGTCGCGATCGCCGTGAAGGACCCCGCAGCGAAGGACACCGCTCCGTGAGTGCCGCATCGTCCCGCGAACCCGGCATGTTCGCGCTCGTCCTCCACTCCCACCTCCCCTGGCTCGCCCATCACGGCCGGTGGCCCGTCGGCGAGGAATGGCTCTACCAGTCGTGGGCAGCGACCTACCTGCCCGTCACCGATGTCCTGCGGCGACTCGCCGCCGAAGGCCGGACCCGGATGCTCACACTCGGCATCACTCCGGTACTCGCCGCGCAACTCGACGACCCGCACTGCCTCGCCGGGATGCACCACTGGCTCGGCAACTGGCGGCTCCGCGCGCACGAGGCCGCCGGCATGCGGGAGGAGTCCTACCGCGCGCTCGGCGCCCGCGAGCACCGCGCGGCCACCGCGGCACTGGAGGACTTCGAAACCCATTGGCGCCACGGCGGATCCCCCGTCGTGCGGCAGCTGATCGACGCCGAAGCGATCGAACTGCTCGGTGGGCCTCTCGCCCATCCGTTCCAGCCCCTCCTCGATCCGCGACTGCGCGCCTTCTCGCTGTCCGAGGGCCTCGACGACGCCCACGCCCGCTGGAACCATCGCCCGCGCGGCATCTGGGGCCCGGAGTGCGGTTACACACCGGGCATGGAGAACGGTTACGCCGCAGCGGGAGTCGAGCACTTCATGGTCGACGGCCCCGCGCTGCGCGGCGACACCTCGCTCGGCCGCACCGTCCGCGACTCGGACGTCGTGTGCTTCGGCCGCGACCTGCAGGTCTCGTACCGCGTGTGGTCGCCGAAGTCCGGCTACCCCGGCCACTCCGCCTACCGCGACTTCCACACCTACTGCCACGACACCGGACTCAAGCCGTCCCGCGTCACGGGCCGCACGGTGCCCTCGCACGAGAAGGCGCCCTACGACCCCGAACTCGCGTCGCAGGCCGTCGACCGGCACGTCGCCGACTTCGTCGAGACGATCCGGCAACGACTGCGCAGTGAGTCCGACCGCATCGGCCGGGACGCACTCGTCGTCGCGGCCTTCGACACGGAACTGTTCGGCCACTGGTGGTACGAGGGCCCGATCTTCCTCGAACGACTGCTCCGTGCTCTTCCCGAAGCCGGCATCGAGGTCGGAACACTCGCCGATGCCCGCGACCGCGGATATGTCGGAGCCTCGGTCGATCTGGAGAACTCGTCGTGGGGTTCGGGCAAGGACTGGCGGGTGTGGGCCGGCGACCAGGTCGCCGATCTCGTGCGCCTCGACGACGAAGTGGTGCGCACGACCCTCGACAGCATCGACAAGGCCCGCGAGCAGAGCACGTCGTCCGTCGCACTCCGCAACCGCGTGCACGACCAGATGTTGCGCGAAGCGCTGCTGACGGTGTCCAGCGACTGGGCGTTCATGGTCAGCAAGGACACTGCCGCCGCCTACGCGCGCGACCGCGCACACAAACACGCCCACGCCCTGCGGGAGATCGCCGAGGCGGTCGACTCCGGACGCACCGAGACGGCACAGCGTCTGGCCGACGGATGGAACCGCGCCGCCAATCTCTTCCCAGGACTCGACGCCCGACGACTGCCCGGACGCCACGGAGGCCCGCGATGAAGATCCTGCTCGTCTCATGGGAATACCCACCCGTCGTCGTCGGCGGCCTGGGCAGACACGTCCACCACCTCGCCACCGAACTCGCCGCGGCGGGCAACGAGGTGGTGGTGCTGTCCCGTCGTCCTACCGGCACCGATGCGTCGACCCACCCCACGATCAGCCACATCGCCGACGGCGTGCTCGTGGTGGCGGTCGCGGAGGACGCCCCCCACTTCGACTTCGGCGAGGACATGATCGCCTGGACCCTGGCGATGGGCCACGCGATGGTCCGCGCCGGGATCGGATTGAGCCGCGGCGGCATCGGCGAAGGCTGGTATCCCGACGTCGTCCATGCCCACGACTGGCTCGTCGCCCACCCCGCGATCGCGCTGGCCGAGTACTTCGACGTGCCGCTCGTGTCGACCCTGCACGCAACCGAGGCCGGTCGCCACAGCGGCTGGCTGTCGGGCCGAATCAACCGGCAGGTGCATTCCGTCGAGTGGTGGCTCGCCAACGAATCCGACCGTCTCATCACGTGTTCGGCATCGATGCACGACGAGGTCACCGAGCTGTACGGCCCGGACCTCCCGGAGATCTCGGTGATCCGCAACGGCATCGACATCACCACCTGGTCGTACCGCGAGCGTGAGCCGCGTCCCGGGCCGGCACGACTGCTCTACGTCGGTCGCCTCGAATACGAGAAGGGTGTGCAGGACGCGATCGCCGCGCTCCCCCGCATCCGCCGCTCGCATCCCGGCACGACCCTCGTGGTCGCCGGTGAGGGCACCCAGTTCGAGTGGCTGCGCGAGCAGGCACGCGTGCACCGCGTCGCACGCTCGGTGAGCTTCCTCGGCAACCTCGACCACACCGAACTTCTCGGCTGGCTGCACGGCGCGGACGCGATCGTGCTGCCGAGCCGCTACGAGCCGTTCGGCATCATCGCCCTCGAGGCCGCAGCGGCGGGTACCCCGCTCATCACGTCCACCGCAGGTGGACTGGGCGAAGCCGTGGTCGACGGCGTGACCGGACTGTCGTTCCGGCCCGGCGACGTGGCCGGACTCGTCTCGGCGGTCCGGGAGACCCTCGACGATCCCGAGGCCGCACAGGTGCGCGCGCGGGCTGCTCGGGCACGACTGACCGACGACTTCGACTGGCGCCGCGTCGCCGAGGAGACCGCGCAGGTCTATTCGTCGGCGAAGCGGCGGGTGCGGCACCCGCTGGCCCGCCCGACGATCCCGCAACGACCACTCCCGGATCGCGGATGAACGAGCAGCACACCGTCGAGGTCGAGCGCCTCGCCCCGCACGAATCCGACGTCGCCGCCGTCACCGAACTGCTCAACGCGGTCTACGCGGTGGCCGAGGACGGCATGTGGGTGCCGGGCACCACACGGACCGACACGGACGAGATCACCCGGTACGCGCGGGAGGGCAGCATCCGCATCGCCCGCTCGCACGGCCGGGTGGTCGGCTGCATCCGCGTGACCCCGGTCGGCGCGACGACGGCCGAGTTCGGGATGCTCGCCTCCGACCCGAAGGTCCGCGGCACGGGCGTCGGCCGCCTGCTGATCGACACGGTCGAGACGGAGTTCGCCGAGCGCGGTTTCGAGACGATGCAGCTCGAGGTGATCCGTCCGCGCGACACCTCGCACGGGTCGAAGGTGTTCCTCGACCGGCTCTACACCCGGCTCGGCTACGTGCCGGAGGAACCCGCGCCGCTCGATACGCGCCATCCGGAACTTGTTCCGGCTCTTGCGGTCCCGTGCGAGACCGTCGTGTACCGGAAGCCTCTGGCTCGATCCTGAGCCGGACTTCGGCTCACGAAGCAGCGGACAACTCGGCCGGAGCGAGCGGCGGCTGCCGATCGAACCACGGCCGCGCCTGTTCGAGTTCGCCTGCGAGGGCGAGGAGCACGCCCTCCCCACCGAGCGGGCCGACGAACTGCACCCCGAGCGGCAGACCGGACGTCGTCCAGTGCAACGGCACCGAGATCGCCGGTCGTCCGGTGATGTTGGCGAGCTGCGTGTAGGGGGTACGGCCGAGATTGTCGTCCACCACCCGATCGATGAAACCGGCCCGGGTCGCGATCCATGCGGTGCGGGTCCGCAGGAGCGCCTCACCGGCACGCCGCATCCAGCGGGGTGTGTCGAGTTCGCCGATGCGTGACGGTGGGAAGGCGAGCGTCGGCGTGAGCAGCAGATCGTAGCGTTCGTGGAACTGCGCGAGACCGCTCGCGTACTCGGCCCAGCGGGCATGTGCCGCAATATAGTCCGACGCCGAGGTGGACCTGCCCACGGCGGCGATGATGCGGGTGTCGAACTCGAAGTCCTCCGGTCGTGCCCCGGTGAGGCGACAGGCCTCGGCGACCTCCGCTGCGGCCGTGGCGAACCACATCGTGAGGAAGTCCTCGGCGAGACGCCGTTCGTCGATACCCGTCGAGGCAGGCTCGACGTGATGACCCAGTTCCTCGAGCACCGCGACGGCGGCGTCCACCGCGGCCTCCGCCTCCGGGTCGACCGGCGTCCCGATCGGTGACACGGTCTCGTACCCGATCCGCAGCCGCTTCGGCGCCGAGCGCGCGGCCTCGGCGTACGACTGCGCACGCTCGACGAGATACGGCCCGCCCGCGTACGGACCCGCCATGACGTCGAGGAAGGCAGCGGCGTCGCGCACCGTCCGGCAGATGACCCCGTTGGTGGCCGCCCCGTGCAACGGTTCGCCGCCGCGCATACCGGTGGGCACGAGTCCGCGACCGGGCTTGAGCCCGAGGAGCCCGCAGCAGGCGGCGGG
>Ga0182742_1001395_pt1 | contig 31170 bp, 26 predicted proteins | sample eDN5th37CBELigMG_FD_128880 | JGI IMG/M metagenome (GOLD analysis project Ga0182742, IMG submission 128880) | Enriched Miracle-Growth compost microbial communities from Emeryville, California, USA - eDNA 5th pass 37_C BE-Lig MG (version 2)... ... | reverse complement strand
GGCACCGGAATCGACATCGTAGAGTCGCGGGATCAGTTGTGCGATGGTCGATTTCCCGGCACCGGACGATCCGACCAGTGCGACCATCCGGCCCGGCTCCACGCGGAACGACACATCGTGCAGCACCTCTTCGCCGCCCCGGGAATCGAGCACCGCCACCTCCTCGAGGGAGGCGAGCGAGACCTTGTCGGCGGACGGATACGCGAAGCCGACATCCCGGAGTTCCACCGAGACCGGACCGTCGGGAACCGGCCGGGCGTCGGGCGACTGCTCGATCAGCGGCTTCAGGTCGAGGATCTCGAAGACCCTCTCGAAGCTCACCATCGCACTCATGACGTCCATACGGGCGCTGGCCAGCGCCGTCAGCGGCGAGTACAGGCGCGTGAGGAGCATCGCCATCGCGACCACCGCACCGGGATCGAGCTGATCGCGCAGCGCATAGAAACCACCGAGGCCGTAGACGAGCGCGAGCGCGAGCGCGGACACGAGCGTCAGGGCCGTGACGAACACGCTCTGCAGCATCGCGGTGCGTACCCCGATGTCGCGGACCCGCTTCGCCCGGACGGCGAACTCCCTCGACTCCTGTGTCGGACGGCCGAACAGCTTGACCAGGGTGGCGCCCGGTGCCGAGAACCGTTCGGTCATCTGCGTGTTCATCACCGAGTTGTGGTTGGCCGCCTCCCGGCTGAGCTGCGCGAGCCGAGCGCCCATGTGCCGGGCGGGAACCACGAAGATCGGGAGTAGCAGCAGTGCGAGAAGTGTGATCTGCCAGGAGATCCCGATCATCACCACCAGGGTGATCGCGAGGGTGACGATGTTGCCGACCACGCCGGACAGGGTGTCGCTGAAGGCGCGCTGCGCACCGATGACGTCGTTGTTCAGGCGTGAGACGAGCGCGCCCGTACGGGTCCTCGTGAAGAAGGCGACCGGCATGCGCTGCACGTGGTCGAAGACCGTGGTGCGCAGATCGAGGATGAGGTCCTCACCGATGCTCGCCGACAACCAGCGGTTCGCGATCCCGAGGCCGGCCTCGACCAATGCGATCGCGGCGATGATCACCGCGAGCAGCACCACGACCGAGACCGCGGCGCCGTCGACGATCGCGTCGATCACCCGCCCGGCGAGCACCGGTGTCGCGACACCGAGCGCAGCGATGGTCACGCTCAGAGCGAGATAGAAGGTGATGTTGCGGCGGTGCGGCCGGGCGAACTCGGCGATCCGCCGCAGGCTCGCTCGGGAGAACGGCCTGCGGTCGCTCTCGGCGTGCATCGCGTTGTACATCGCGTTCCACGCGGTGACTTCCATGCTCATGGTGTGGGCCTCCTCGGGTCGCAGCCGAGGCTAGGACCTCGAGTGCGCTCGAGGTCAAGCCTAGGCTCGCACCACGACAGGACGAGGCGTCAGCGAGCCACGTCGATCACCACGCGCGTCGGCCCGGTGAGGGAGTACACCGAGAACGGGGTGCCGTGCGCGGCGACGCCGATGAACGACTGTGTGACACCTTCGAAGACACCGGACCCGCTGACCTCCACCACAGATCCGCCGGCTTCGGCGAGCACGGGATCCGGGCCGTCGTACTGCTCGACACCGCTGTCGAACGGATAGGCCGAGCCGTCGATGAGCACCTGCAGCACGGCGTCGCCGGCGACGGGGACCTCGTTGCCGCTGCCCTGCTGGAACGCCTCGTCGACGTAGCCGACCCGCCATCCCGGCGTGCCCTCGCCGCCGAGTTCGTAGACCACGCGGTCGAAGCCCTCGTGACGTCCGGTGCGGATGTCGACGACGGTGAGCTTCGCGCCCTCTCCGGCCGGGGAGACCTTCTCGCGCGCGTCGCGCGGGACGTCGGCGGAGGTGGTGGTCTCGGGAGCCGTGGACGTCGGCGTGTCGACCGAGACGGCGGGGGAGGGCGCAGGCTCGTCGTCGCCGGCGGAGCATCCCGCCAGGACCAGTGCTGTTGCGGTGACGGCCAGGGCGAGACGGGTGTGCTTCATGGGGCTCATGATACGTCGGAGCTCCCGACCGGCCCTCGACGCTCGCGGGGGTTGACCGGATCGAGACGTGAGGCGCACAATTCATCCGAGGATGATTTCAACACTCGATGAATTGAGTGGACCATGAACATCGACCACATCTCCGACGCCGTCGACATCCGCGACCTGCACGTCCGGCGCGGCACCCACCGAGCCCTCGAGGGCGTGAGCGTGCGCGTCCCGCGCGGCTCGATCACCGGACTGCTCGGGCCCTCCGGCTGCGGGAAGACCACCCTGATGCGCACGATCGTCGGCACCCAGATCGTCGAGTCCGGCACGGTCACCGTGCTGGGCCTGCCCGCGGGTAGCGCCGAACTGCGCCGCCGCATCGGTTACGTCACCCAGTCGCCGAGCGTCTACCCCGACCTGACCGTCATCGAGAACGTCTCCTATTTCGCCTCCCTCTACGGGCGGAAGGGCTCCGCGGTCACCGACACCGTCGCGGCGGTCGGCCTCACCGACCACGCCGCCGACCGCACGTCGGCCCTGTCCGGCGGCCAGCTCGGACGGGTGTCGCTCGCATGCGCGCTCGTGGGCGATCCCGAACTCCTCGTGCTCGACGAACCCACCGTCGGGCTCGATCCGCTGCTGCGCGCCGAACTGTGGGAGCACTTCCGTGCGCTCGCCGACCGCGGCACCACCCTGCTCGTGTCGAGCCACGTCATGGACGAGGCCGACCACTGCGACGAGCTCGTCCTCCTGCGCGAGGGCCGGCTGATCGCCCAGCTGACCCCCGTCGAACTGCGCGAACAGACGGGGGAGACGGGCCTCGAGAACGCCTTTCTCCGACTCATCCGGAACCGGACGGGAGCACGACCGTGAGCGCCGTCATCTATGCCACCACGACCACCCGCATCCTGCGTCAACTGCGGACCGACCATCGCACCGTCGCGATGATCGTGCTCGTCCCGAGCCTGCTGATGACGCTGCTGTACTTCATGTACCAGAACGTCCCCACCGGCCCGGGCGGCGTCTCGCTGTTCGACCGGATCGCCGTCACGATGCTCGGGATCCTCCCGTTCGTCGTCATGTTTCTGGTCACCTCCATCGCGATGCAACGCGAGCGCAGTTCGGGCACCCTCGAACGGCTGCTCACGACACCGCTGACGAAACTCGACCTGCTCGCCGGCTACGGCAGCGCCTTCTCGCTCGCGGCGGCCGTCCAGGCCGGCCTCGCATGTGTGGTGGCCTTCTGGCTGCTCGACGTCACCAGCGCCGGATCGGTGCTGTGGGTGCTGGTCGTCGCGGTTCTCGTCGCCGTCCTCGGTGTCTCCCTGGGGCTTCTGTGCAGTGCCTTCGCCCGCACCGAGTTCCAGGCCGTGCAGTTCATGCCGGTGATCGTCATCCCGCAGTTCCTGCTGTGCGGGCTGCTCGTCGCCCGGGACGATCTGCCCGACTGGCTCCGCTGGATCAGCAACGTACTGCCGTTGAGCTATGCCGTGGAGGCCCTGCAGGAGATCACCGTGAACCCGGGCGTCACCGGCGTCATGGTGCGGGATCTGGTCGTCGTCGCGGCGTTCGCCGCCGCGGCCCTCGCGCTCGGTGCGGCGACACTGCGCCGCCGCACCCCGTGACGAGCGAGGCCGGGACGCGCCGCCCCGGCCGCCGCCCCGGCAATTCGGGCGCGCGCGACGACATCCTTTCGAGCGCCCGGGAGTTGTTCGCCGCCAACGGGTTCGACAAGACCACGGTGCGTGCGGTCGCAGCCCGTGCCGGGGTGGACCCGGCGCTCGTACACCACTACTTCGGCACCAAGCTGCAGCTGTTCACCGCGTCCATCGCGCTGCCCGTCGATCCGCGCGACGTCCTCGCTCCCGTGTACGCGGCCCCGCCCGAGGACCTCGGTCGTGCTCTCGTGGCCGCTCTTCTCGGTGTCTGGGACTCCCCGCACCGCGACGCGGCCGTGGCGATGTTCCGGGCGCAGATCGCCGGCGGCGACAGCGGCCTGATCCGCTCGTTCCTGCTGGAGGTCGCGCTCGCGCCGCTGTTCGAGCGCATCGATCGTCCCGTCGGTACCGGCAGGCTGCGGGCCGAACTGGTGGCCACCCAGATGACCGGGATCATGCTGGTGCGCTACATCATCGGGCTCGAACCGCTCGCGTCGATGCCGTCGGAGCAGCTCGTCGGGATCGTCGCCCCCACCGTGCAGCACTATCTGACCGGCGATCTGCCCGGGATGTGACGATCGACCGGATCACCACGGCACGACGCCGTGGCGGTCGACGAACAGGCCCTCGAGGGTCTCGGCGAGGCAGGCGGCCAGGATCGCGTCGGTGCCCTCCTCCACCGACTGGGTGCCGGAGAAGCCGTTGAATGCCGTCGCGGTGTATCCGGGGTCCACGGCCACGACACGCACCTCGGGCAATGCCTTGGCGTACATCAACGTCACCATGTTGAGGGCCGCCTTCGACGACGTGTACACCAGGCCGGGCAGGGTGGATTCGATCCGCTGCGGATCGGAGGTGACGGCGAACGACCCCATGCCGCTCGACACCATCACCAGCCGGGGCGTCGCCGACCGGCGGAGCAGCGGCAGGAAGGTGTGGGTGACGCGGACCGGTCCGAGCAGGTTCACCCCGAAGACCGGAAGGAAGTCGGCGGGAACGGTGCCGACGGGATCGCCGAAGTTGCCGAGGATCCCGGCGTTGTTGACGAGCACGTCCAGGCCTGTCGCCGACCTGCTCACGACATCGTGTGCGGCGGTGACGGATTCGTCGTCGGTCACGTCGAGTTCGGCGACCCGCAGATCGGCGTCGGGATGGTCGGCCCGGATCTTCGCGGCGGTGTCCTCGCCGGCGCGGGTGTCGCGCACGCCCATCCAGACGGTATGACCGGCTGCGGCGAGGCGACGAGAGGTCTCGGAACCGAGGCCACCGGTGGCGCCGGTGAGGAGAACGGACAGGGACGGTTGCGTGGAATTCTGCGTTGTCATGGCTTCCACCATCGGAGCATGCGGCGGCCCGTGCCAGGACGTGTCGATCGTGGGATCGGCGGTCCTACCCATACCGGCCGACCGGAGGCCATGCTGGTCGATGTGGGTATCGATCGCACCGAGCTTGCAGCAGCGCTCCGGCGGGCCCGTGAACGGGTGGATCCGGGCGACGTCGGGTTGCCCTCCGGCCGGCGCCGCCGAACTCCCGGGCTCCGCCGCGAGGAGGTCGCGATGCTCGCGGGGATCAGCGTCGACTACGTCGTGCGCCTCGAACAGGGGAGAGGCCCGGTCCCGTCGGTGCAGGTCCTCGGCGCTCTCGCCCGGGCGCTGCGACTCGACCTCGACGGGCGGAACCAGCTGTTCCACCTCGCCGGGGTCTCCCCACCCGGACCGGGCACGATCGACATGCACGTCCGACCGAGCGTGCTGCGCCTGATCGACCGGTTCGCGGACCTGCCGGTGGTGGTGATGAGTGCGAAAGGGGACGTACTCGCGTGGAACGCGATGGCGTCGGCACTGCACGGCGACTGGTCCGCCGTGGCGCCCGACCGGCGCAACATCCATCGGCTGCGGTTCCTGCCGGACGACGCGGACCCACCGCTCAGCAGCGTCGGCGTCACCGAGGCGGAGTTCGCAGCGACGGCGCACCAGTCGGTCGCGAGCCTGCGGTCCGCGGCAGCGCGTTATCCGCGCGATACGGGACTGCACGAGCTGATCGACGAACTGCGGAGCGGATCCGAACACTTCGCGGAACTCTGGGCGACGGCCGAACCTGGAGGGTGGCGCACGCACACCAAGACCGTGAACCACCCGGCCCTGGGTCCCATCGTCCTGGACTGCGACACCCTGCACGTGCCCGACGTCGACCAGTCCGTCATCGTCTACTCGGCCGCGCCCGGTACCCCTGCGGCGGAGTCGCTCGCGTTGTTGCGCGTGGTGGGTACGCAACAGTGGGGCGGTACGCAACAGTGGGGCGCCGAGTCGTCCCGCCCGTAGGGACCTGCGGTCGGATTCAGCCGCGGGATGCGTGCTCGCGCAGGAAGGCGATGTCCTCGGCGAGCCCCTCCGCCGGCGTCTCGAGCACGATCGGTGCGTCGGCCTGCACCGCGATCTCCGCGAGCAACTGCGGATCGATCTGCCCGTCGACGAGATTGGCGTGCCGGTCGCGGGCCGAATCGAACTCGTCCCGCGAATTGTTCAGGTGCACCAGGTCGATGCGGCCGGTGACCGCGCGCACCCGTTCGACGACGCCGACGAGATCCTCCCCGGCCGCCCAGGCGTGGCAGGTGTCGAGGCAGAAACCGGGACCGTAGTCGCCGATGGCGTCCCACAGACGTCCGATCGCGTCGATGTAGCGGGCCATCGCGAAGTCGCCGCCCGCGGTGTTCTCGACGAGGATCGGCACCCCGAACCCGCCCTTGTCCTCCTGTCGTTCGAACAGCTTGCGCCAGTTCTCGACCCCGGCGGCGACGTCCTCTCCGGCGCGCACGTGCCCGCCGTGGACCACCAGCCCGAGCGCACCGATCCGCGCGGCGGCCTCGGCGTGGTCGGCGACGGCCTTGCGCGACGGCATCCGCACCCTGTTGTTCAGGCTCGCCACGTTGATGACGTACGGCGAGTGCACCACCACGTCGACGTCCGACGCGAGGATCTCCTCGGTGCGCGGATGCTCACCGGGTTTCGTCCACTTCTGCGGGTCCGACAGGAACACCTGCACCAGATCGGCACCGAGATGTTCGCCCTGACCGATGGGATCGTCGTCCTGCCGGACGTGCGCACCTATCCGCATGTGCCACAGGTTAGGGGAGTGTCCCGCCGACCGGGACCGCAATACGCGCACGCGCCCGGAATCTGCTCGACTCGTCGCATGGGCACACTCGAGGGCAGGGTCGCGCTGATCACCGGCGCGGGGCAGGGAATCGGTCAGGGGGTCGCGTTCGCGCTCGCCCGCGAAGGCGTGGCCATCGCGGTCACCGGCCGGACCGAATCGAAACTGGTCGACACCGCCGAGCAGATCCGCGCCTTCGGTGGCACCGCGGAACCGATCGTGTGCGACATCGCCGATCCGGATGCGATCGCCGCTGCGGTGGACCGGACGGTGGGGGCCTTCGGCGGTGTCGACATCCTCGTCAACAACGCGAGTTTCAACCCGCTCGGGCCGCTGCTCGACCTGAAGCCGCGCGTGCTGGAGAAGGCGTACCGCTCGGGTCCGCTCGCGGCGCTGCACGCCATGCAGCTCGTCCACCCGATCATGAAGGAACGCGGCGGCGGGTCGATCGTCAACATGGTCACCTCCGCGGCAGTGCGCTGGGACGTGAGCGGCTACGGCGGCTACGCCTCCACAAAGGAGGCGCTGCGGTCGCTCACCCGCACCGCGGCGTCGGAATGGGGGATCGACGGCATCCGCGTCAACGCCATCGCCCCACATGCCCTGTCGCCGGGACTGAAGTGGTGGACGGAGACGAACCCGGAGGAGGCCGCCGAGTTCGTGAAATCCATCCCGCTCCGCCGCATCGGCGACCCAGAGGAGGACATCGGGCGCGCCGTGGCGTGGATTGTGAGCGACGACGCACGCTATCTCACCGGCGCGACGATCCCGCTGGACGGAGGCCAGGCACGCTGGGCCTGAACCACAGACCCGGCATACGCCCGTATCCCCGAATCGAAGATCGGGGTCCTCCCCGATGGTGCAGTGGTCCCGGCACCGGGAAGATAGGTGCATGCCACTGCACTCGGCCCCAGCAGCCCGCGCCCAGGACCTGAAGAAGATCTACGGAACCGGAGAAACCGCGGTTCACGCCCTCGACGGTGTGACCGCGGATTTCGCCGCCGGTGAGTTCACCGCGATCATGGGTCCCTCCGGATCGGGCAAGTCGACCCTCATGCACTGCCTCGCAGGTCTCGACAGCGCGACCTCCGGAGCGGTCTTCATCGGCGACACCGATCTGACGACCCTGTCCGACAAGGGGATGACCCAGCTGCGGCGCGACCGCATCGGCTTCGTCTTCCAGGCGTTCAACCTCGTCCCCACCCTCACCGCCCTCGAGAACATCACCCTCCCGGTGGACATCGCGGGCCGCAAGGTCGATCAGGAATGGCTCGACACCGTCGTCACCCGTCTCGGTCTCACCGACCGTCTCGGACACCGTCCCGGCGAACTGTCCGGTGGCCAGCAGCAGCGTGTCGCGTGCGCGCGTGCCCTCGCGGGCCGGCCCGAGATCATCTTCGGCGACGAGCCGACCGGCAATCTCGACTCCCGCTCCTCCGGTGAGGTGCTGTCCATCCTGCGGGCAGCCGTCGACGAGTTCGACCAGACCGTCGTGATCGTCACCCACGATCCGCGTGCCGCCGGCTACGCCGACCGCGTGGTGTTCCTCGCCGACGGACGCATCGTCGACGAGATGCGCGAACCGACGGCCGAACGAGTGCTCGACAGGATGAAGCAGTTCGATCCCGCCTCCGCGGCTCCCGTGGCGGAATAGGAGACACTGCGATGAGTGGGAATCCCATCCGCAGGGTTGCCCTGCGCAACCTCGCCGCGCACAAGGTGCGGCTCGCCCTGACCGTGCTCTCCGTGGTGCTCGGCACGGCCTTCATCACCGGTTCGTTCGTCTTCACCGACACCCTGCAGCGCACCTTCGACGACATCTTCGGCGACGTCGCCCAGGGCGTCGACGTCCGCGTCAGCACCGAGCAGTACGGCACCAGCGGTGTCCCGATCGAGGCCGTCGACCAGGTCGCCGCCCTCCCCGGCGTCGAGCGCACGTCCCCGTCGATCGGTGGCGGCATCATCGTCCTCGACTCCGAGGGTGCCGCGATCCAGACCGGAGGCGCACCCGCCGAGGGTTACGCCTACATCCCGCCCGACCGTCTCGTCGGCGAGCCGGAGACCTTCGTGGCAGGCGGACCGCCGGCGGAGACCGGGCAGATCGCGCTCAACGAGAGTGCGGCCGAACGCGGCGATCTCGCGATCGGCGACAGCACGACCGTGCTCACCATCTCGCAGGGCATGGTGCCGGTGACCGTCAGCGGCATCTACGAACTCGAGACCGACACCGGCGGCTACATCGGTGCGTTGTTCACCGAGGAACAGGCCTCCCAGCTGTTCACCGACGGCCGGCACGTCGGCTTCCTCGACGTCGCGGGCGACGGTTCGCTCTCGCCCGAGCAGCTGCGCGACGAGATCGCGGCGGCGCTGCCCGACCTGAAGGTACAGACCGGAGCCGAGGTCACCGAGGAGACCAAATCGCAGGTCGCCGAGGCCCTGAACTTCCTCAACTACTTCCTGCTCGCGTTCGGCGCGATCGCACTGCTCGTCGGCACGTTCATCATCTACAACACCTTCTCGATGATCGTCGCCCAGCGACTGCGCGAACTGGCCCTGCTCCGTGCGATCGGGGCGAGCCGCAAGCAGGTCGGCCGGTCGGTCACCCTCGAGGCCTTCGTCGTCGGTCTGATCGGCAGCATCATCGGTATCGCCGCGGGCGTCGCGCTCGCCTACGGTCTGCGCGCGGCACTGAACGCCGCGGATCTCGGACTGCCGTCGGGCCCGCTGCAGTTGTCCCCGCGCACCGTGATCGTCGCGCTGCTCGTCGGCGTGGTCGTGACGATGATCAGCGCGTACGCCCCGGCGCGGCGCGCCACCCACGTTCCGCCCGTCGCCGCGATGCGCGAGGAGTCCACGGCGACCGTCGAATCGCTGCGCATCCGCACGATCATCGGTGTGCTCTGCGCGATCGTCGGTGCGGCGCTCGTCGTGGTGGGCGCACAGCAGGTCGGTGGCGGCGCGGCTGCGACGGTCGGTATCGGTGCCTTCCTGCTGATCCTGTCGGTGCTGTTCGCGGCGCCGGCGTTGTCCCGGCCCGTCGTGAACGCGCTCGGTGCGGTCTTCGCCCGGCCCTTCGGGGCGATCGGCCGGCTCGCGCGCACCAACGCGACCCGCAATCCGCGTCGCACCGCCGCGACCGCCTTCGCCCTCACCCTGGGCCTGATGCTCGTCTCCGTCATCGGTGTGTTCGGGTCGTCGGCGAAGGCCAGTGTCGACGCCCTCGTCGACAACGGTGTCGAAGCGGACTTCATGCTCACCGGGCCGCAGATGTTCGGCGTCCCGGCCCCCGCCGCCGAGGCGGTCCGCGGGGTGGACGGCATCGAGGAGGTCGTGCCCGCCTACGGTGTCCAGGCCAAGATCGACGAGGACTTCGAATTCGGCACCGGAGCCGGCGGACCCCTCCAGGACGTTCTCGACCTGGACATGGTCGCGGGCGCCTTCGAGGTGACCGGGGACGAGATCCTCGTCTCGCAGACCTCGGCGGACGACCACGGCTGGGAGGTGGGCTCCACCGTTCCGCTCACCAGCCGCGACGGCGACACCGTCGACACCACGGTCGCCGGCATCTTCGCCGACAACCAGCTGATCGGTCCGTGGGTCGTCTCGCAGCAACTGTTCGAGCAGTTCACGCCGCCGAACAACCGGTCGGCGCTCGTGGTTCTCATGAACACCGTCGACGGTGCCGATCCGGAGACCGTGCGCGCGTCGATCGAAGAGGCGGTCAAGGACTACGTGATCGTGCAGGTCCTCGACCGTGAGCAGTTCAAGGGACAGCAGGCGCAGCAGATCGACATGCTCCTCGCGATCCTCTACGGCCTGCTCGCCCTCGCCGTGGTCATCGCCATCCTCGGCATCGTCAACACCCTGGCGCTGTCGGTGGTGGAAAGGCGGCGGGAGATCGGCATGCTCCGCGCGGTCGGTATGCAGCGCGCCCAGGTGCGTCGCACGATCTACCTCGAGTCGCTGCTCATCGCGGTGTTCGGTGCGGTCGTGGGTGTCGTGCTCGGTCTCGCGTTCGGCTGGGCGTTCGTGCGTACCCTCGCCGATCAGGGACTCGACATCATCTCGGTGCCGTGGTCGCAGGTCGTCGGCATGCTCGTGGCGTCCGGCATCATCGGTGTCCTCGCGGCGCTGTGGCCGGGCCAGCGTGCGGCGAAGACCCCGCCGCTCGAGGCGATCAGCGACATGTAGGCAGAAAGTACCTGTGGACACGAGTTGTCCACAGGCAGTGGAGTTGTCCACAGCGACCGGCCCGCGGAGCGATCCGCGGGCCGGTCGTCGTCGGTGCCCCTTATGCTTCCGCGGCAGGGGGTGGTGGTGTGCGGGTGGACGATCTGGCGGGGTGGGATCCGGAAGCGCTCGAGCGCACGGCGACCGAGCTCGCGGCATGCGCCGACGCCGTCGACGCCGTGGCCGGCGATGTCGTGCGGTCGGCGTCCTTCGGCGACGCCTGGAGCGGCGCGGCGCACGACGCAGCGACGTCCGCATTCTCCTCGTACGAGCGGGATCTCGCGGCACAGGCAGAGGAGTATCGGCGCGTGTCCGCGTGCGCGCGATTCGTGGTGCCGCGACTTCGGGCACTGCATGCCGAACTGCACGAGTTGCAGACCAGGGCTGCTGCACGAGGTTTCACACTCGAGACCGACGAACTGCTTGCAGCGTCGCTGCGATCGCTGCTCGTCCGCGCCGATGGACTCGACCGTGAGGCCGCCGCTCGGCTGGGATCCGAATCGGATTTTCCGGCACCGGTTCTCGGCGAACAGGATCTCCTCCACACCGCGATTCCGCGGTCCGAATCGACGACGCTGCCGACCCTGCCGGATCCTGCGGCCGGCCCCGTGCAGGTCGCGCAATGGTGGAACGGGCTCGACGAGGCGGCACGCACCGCGCTGGTCGCCGAACACCCCGAACGGATCGGCGCTCTCGACGGAATACCCGCCGCGGCTCGCGATGCCGCCAATCGTGCTCTGCTCGCCGACGAACGCCGCCGCCTCGAATCCGTCGCGACGCAACTGCGGGCCGAGCTCGACGCGATGTTCCTCGGTGGCACCGTGATCGACCGTCTCGGTATCACCGGACTGTTCACCGACGCCGACGCGGGACTCGAACAGACGGAGCGGAAGATCGAAGCCCTCGACGCGATCGACGCGACCCTCGCCCACGGCGACCGGCAACTGATCGCCCTCGACCTGTCCGGGCGCGAAGCGATGGCGGCCGTGGCCGTCGGGAACGTCGACACCGCCGACCACCTGGCCGTCTTCGTCCCCGGCGCCGGCTCGACCGTGCAGGGCAATCTCCAAGGCTACGACGCCCAGGTCGCGGCACTGCGCGATGCCGCTCGGCTCCACCTCACCGACCACACCGACGGCGATCCCTCCGTCGCTGCGGTCACCTGGCTGGACTACCAGGCGCCCCAGTGGGGATGGGGTCTCGCGTTCACCGAGCGCAGCCCGGTCTCCGACCTCGCCGCCCGGATCGCTGCGCCTCGTCTCGTCGACTTCCTCGACGGCGTCGCGGCCTCGCGCCCCGACGACCCGCATATCACCACGGTCGGGCATTCCTACGGGGCCGTCGTCTCCGGACTGGCGCTGAGGGAGACCGGCGCGGCCGACGCCGCGGTGTTCGTCGGAGCTCCGGGAATCGGGACCGGCGACGTGACCGACCTGCGGATCCCACCCGGCTCCGCCTATCTCGTCGAAGCCGAGTGCGACATCGTCGCCGACGTCGGAACCTTCGGTGGCGACCCGAGCTTCCTCGACGGCCTGACACATCTTCCGGCCGGTCCAGGCACCACCGCCGCCGGCACCCCGCTCGCGGGCATCACCGGCCACAGTTCGTATCTCATCCCCGGAACGTCGAGTTCCCACCACATCGCCGGTGTCGTCGCGGGCACCGCAGAACGGAGTACGCCGTGACCTCTGCGTGGAGTTCCCGGCTCGGGGCGTGCGTCGTCCTGCCGGCATCACTGCTCGCCGCGTGCACCACCACGGTGACACCGGTCGCGATGCCCGAACCGGTCGCCACGACCAGCGCGGGCGCGGTCGAGTTCTACACCGCCGTGCAGCGCGACGTCCTCACCGCGCTGTCCGCCGAGTTCCCCGGCGTCCGATTCGAACCGAAGTACGCGAGCACCACCGCGGGATGCATGCTGCCCGACGGCACCTCGGGCCTGACGGTGCACCTTCCGATCCACGGATCGGACCGGCCGGTACCGGTCGACGAACTCGACCGCGCCGCCAGGGTCTTCGAGGACACCGCCGCGCGGGCTGGCTTCCACGGTCGTCATGTGCTGCCCCCGGACACCGGTTTCGCCATCCGGATGTTCGCCGCCGACGGCTCGTACATCACCTTCGGCAGTTACGTCGCCGCCACCGTCGGACTCACCGTCGGTTGTTACCGGGAGTAGCCGCAGATGTCGGTTAGGCTCGTCCGAGCGACGGCCGCTCGGGCCGTCGTGATTCGTGCTTGCAGCCGTGGAGGGACGAACAGATGCGCCCGATGCTCGGCATCTCCGTCGACGACGGTGAAGTGTGCGCGGTCCTCGTCGACGCCGACGTGCCGAGTCTCGGTCCGTTCGACTCCCAGCGAGGCTTCGGCACACCCGGGGACACACCGGCCGAGGCCGCCGCCGCTGCCGCCTCCACCATGGCGGAACGCGCCGCCGCGGCGTCGCTGACACTGTCCGCGGCCGCGGTGGTGACCGGACCCGAGAACGACGACGACGCCGAACCGGTCACCGAGGCCGTACGAGCCGTGCTCGGCATCGACGTCGACACGGTCCTGCTCGACGAAGCGCGACTGGCCTTCCTCGCCGGCGCACCGGAACTCGCAGAACTGCCGATCCTGGCCCTGCACACCCGCACCTACGGCGTCGAATCCGCATCGATGGTCGACGTCCCCTCGCGCACGGTGCTGTCCACGGTCAGCCCCGACGGCGACGAGTTCGGTCCCTACACACAGTCCCTGCCCGAGGCGATGGACGAAGCGGTCGCCCGCGCCGGAACCTCGCCCGACGCCGTGGTCTTCCTCGATCTGCGTCCCGGTGATGCCCGTCCGGCACGAGAACTCGCCACCGTCCTCGGTGTTCCCTTCGTGACTCCGCACGGAGTGCCCTGGCACCGCGCGACCGGTGCCGCGCTCGTCGCATCTGCTCGTCGCACCCCGGCGGTCGTCGCCGCGCCCACGAACCGCCGTCGCGGCACCGTCCTGCTGGCCACGCTCGTCGCGCTCGTCGCCCTGCTGGGTGGGGGACTGGCCGTCGCGGTGAGCAGCGGCGTGCAGGCGGAGCGCTCCGCACCCGGACTGCAGACCGCCGTGGCGCCTCCGCCGTCGCCGGTGCCGTCGCCCGACCGCACACCCGTCGCCGATCCGTGCTCCCAGGCGCGACCGGCATCGTGGCCGGCCCACGCGTCGGCCCCGGATCGACCGGATCGGACGCGTGGGCCGGCGCCGGAGACACCCACCGAGATCCCTTGTGGCAGCGAACCTCCCACCGCTCCGTGACCGACCGAACGTGACCGGGCGCGGCCCTCGGACGCGCAGTGTCGAAAGGCGCGGCCCTCAGGCGCGCAGTGCCCGACCGGCGCGCGTCAGCGCCTCCGCATCGGACGCGACGACGACATCCTCGAACCGTTCGCGGTAGTCGCCGAGATCGTCGCCGACGGACCCGACCACCGCGACCACCGGAACGTCGCCGCAGCGCGCGAGGATCACGGAGACGATCTTGCCCGCCCGCGACTGGCCGTCGAGCCGTCCCTCACCGACCACCACGAGATCGGCCGTGCGCACGGCGTCGTCGAATCCCACTGCGTCGAGCACGAAGTCGGCTCCCGACCGCAGTTCGGCGCCGAACCGCGACCACATGCCACCGGAGAAACCGCCGGCCGCTCCGGTGCCGTCGACCTCCCGCGGGTCGCGGGGGAGCGTCAGCGCTGTCTCCTCGAGGCGGCGCGTGAGCAGTGCGACGGCGGCCGCGTCGGCGCCCTTCTGCGGCCCGAAGATCCGTGCCGCATCGGTGTAGCGCGTCGTCACGTCGGACAGCACGGTCACGCGGGTGTCGCCGAGGCCACCCCGCTCGTCGATCGCGGCGATCGCGCCTGCACCGCCGTCGGTCGTCGCCGATCCACCGGCCGCGACGACGATGTGCCGTGCTCCGCGCCGGGCGGCTTCGGCCATGACCATGCCGGTGCCGTAGGTGTCGGCGGTGACGGCGTCGCGCGGACCGTCGTGCGGGGTGGTGATGCCGCTCGCCGTCGCGAGTTCGACGACCGCTGTGCCGTCCGGGGACATCCCCAGCAGCCCGCGGCACGGTGCACGCCACGGATTGACGGCCTCCACCTCGATCCGGGCCAGCCCGAGCGGCCCGGCGAGCGCGTCGAGAGTGCCCTCGCCGCCGTCCGCGACGGGCATCCGGATCGCGGTGTGCCCGGCGCTCTCCACCCCGGTGGCGATCGCGTCGGCGACCTCGACCGCGGTGTAGGTGCCCTTGAAGCTGTCGGGGGCGATCAGGATGCGGGTCACCGGAGCACCCAGTCGAAGGCCTCGGCCTCGGAGCGGGCACCCTGCCGGGCACGCGAGCGGTTCGGTTCGTCCAGTTCGGCGACGATGTCCTCGCCGAGACGGACCAGGGCGCCGAAGACTTCCGGATCCAGCCACGACGGTCGCGTCGCGAACAACAGGTCCTCGCTCGCGGTGTTGCCGCTCGCACCCGGCGCGAACGGGCAGCCGCCCAGGCCGGCGAGCGCGCCGTCGACGACGGTCGCCCCGGCGTCGATCGCGGCGAGGCTGTTGGCGACACCGAGGCCCCAGGTGTCGTGACCGTGGTAGACGATCCGCCGGTCGGGGGATTCGGCGGCCAGTCGCGCGACCAGCGACGACACCTGCCCGGGAACGGCCTGGCCCAGGGTGTCGGCGACGACGATGTCGGCGGCTCCGTCGGTGCGCGGGTCGCAGGCGATCTCCACGACCCGGTCGGGGTCGACCGGCCCGTCGAACGGGCACGTGAACGAGGTGGCCAGGCACAACTGGATGCTGCCGCCGGCGGCGTGGGCGCGTTCGATCGCCGCCGGCATCGCGGCGATGCTGTCCTCGGTGTCGCGGCCGATGTTGGCGCGGTTGTGGGCGTCGGAGACCGAGAAGCAGTACTGGAAGCGGCGGGCACCGGCCGCGATCGCCTTCTCGACGTGGCGCGGGGTGGCGACCCAGATCCAGCAGCGGTCGAGTTCCTCCTCGGTCAGCGCCGCGACGAGGTCGAGGGTGTTCGCCATCGGCGGCACGAGGTCGGCACGCGCCAGGGAGCCGATCTCGAGTTCGGGCACGCCCGCCGCGAGCAGCGCCCGGACGATCTCCACCTTGCGTTCGGTGGGGAGCAACTTGCCGGTCAGCTGCAGTCCGTCGCGCAGCGTCACGTCCCGCAGGATCACGTCCGCGCGTGCTCGGTCACTCGTCGGTCCCGCCACAGTTTCCGCCTCCCCGTCGTGTTCCTGCCGACCCCACCGTCTCGAACCGCACCAGTATGCCCCGGTCACCGTGCGGGCACGATCCGTCGACACACCGACGGACTTTCGCGAGGACTGTGACAGATGACACTATCCTCACCGTTCTGATCGTGAATTGCCGGAAGGTGCGGGGAAATGGCTTCGGTCCTGGGAAAAGTACTGCTCTGGATCGCTCTGCTGGGGGGACTGGCCGGGGCGATGATCGCCGTGTGGGCGCTCCACGTGAACGGGTTGGTGGCCTCGCTCATCGTCGCGTCGGTGACGGGACTCGTCCTGCTGCGGTTGCGTCCGGAGGCGCGCGACGACTCCGACTCCGACATTGCGCTCACCTGAGCGGTCGACATTGCGCTCACCTGAGCGGTCGACACTGCGCTCACCTGACGGGGAACAGGGTGTTCGGACTGTAGGGTGAGAACCGGCGCCCGGGTCGAGGGCGCCTCGCGTGGACGCGCTGCACAAGCGCGGCGTCGACGCCGGAGAGGGGGCCCGCGGCCTCCGCCGGGCGTGGAAGAGGAGCATCGGTCAGTGTCGCTGTGGTCTCGTGCCTTGTCGTCGGACGAACTCGACAGTCGTCGCTGGGTGGATCTGATGCCGTGGATCGACCGCTACGGATCGGCCCGCACCGCCGCCCTCGGGGCGCTCGTGTCGTCGCCCCGCTGGTGGGAGAACGAGTCGCCCGCCGAGACCTGCGAGCACACCGAGATCCCCGAACTGTGCGCCGAACTCGCCCACATCTACGTCACCGACCACCCGGAGTTGCGCTTCGCGGACGGTCTGCTGCGTGGGGACGAAGTGCCCGTGGCCGCACTCGATCTCGGTCCTGCCGCCGCGACCCTCGTCGCGCGCCTTCCGCACGCACCCACCACGGCCGAATTGTTCAGTCGCAGTCCCGCCGACCTGCTCGGGATCCGCGGCGCCGACCGCGACGCGGTGGAGGAGATCGTCTGCGCCGCGCTCGTCGCGACGGTGCTCCGCGAACCGGCCACGCTCGAAGCCGACCCGCGTGCCGCGCGGGTGCCCGCCGCGGCGCTGCTCCTCGATGATCTGGCGGCGCTGGCGCGGTGGAGTCGTGTGTGCGGCCGGGACGACGCTCCTCTCCTGCAGGCCGTCATCGACGACGGGGCGCCGGAGGAGATCCAGGACGCCGCGGCCCGCCTGCGGGCACTCACCGCCCGCGACCTGCCGGTGGCGGCGCCGGCCGATCCGATCGCCGAACTCACCGACTACCTGAAGGGGTTGCCCGAGGCGGAACGCACCGCCTTGCGTCGCCGCGTCCACGACGGCGTCGCCGACCCGGCCGCGCCGTCCACCTTCCCGTTCGGCACGGCGGTCGGCGACCTGCTCGCGGCGTTGCGCGTCGACGTGCGGCCGGTGGCGGCCTTCGACCGGATGGTGCGCACCCACCCGGTGCTGGGCCGGACAGTCCCGGGCTTCGACGTGCCCCTGTGGCGGGTGCTTCGCCGCCTCGACGACCGTTTCGAGGTCGCGGACGGGTGGATCGCGGTACCGGACCTGCCCGACGCAGAGAAGCAGACCCGGGGACTGCTCTCGGAGTTCGAATCGGCGAACGGTGTGGTCGAGCCCGCCGCCGTGAAGGCCGTGTGGTCGCTTCCCGACGACGAGTTCGAGGCGTGGACCCGGTACTGCGGCACGACGACCTTCGAGGGCCGTCTGCTGTCTCCGCCGGACGGGCTCGCCGGTCGCGCAGCCCAGGTCCTCGAGGTGCTCGGCGACCCGCTGACCGCCGACACGCTCGTCGCGCGCATGGGGGTCAACGCCGACGTCCACACCCTCGTCTCCGAACTCGCCGACGACGAGCGCTTCACGTCCGACGGCGAGCGCTGGGCGCTCGCCGAATGGGACGTCGACGTGGTCACCGCCATCCGCAACCGCATCGCGCGGCTGGTCGATGCCCGTGGCGGGAGCGCCGATCGCGACATGGTGGTCGCCGCGCTCGTCGACCGGTTCGGTGTCTCCGAGGATTCCGCCCGGACGTTCACGGCCGGAGGAGATTTCGAGGTCGTCGACGGCCGGGTCCGGCGTCGTCACCGCGCGCACGTCCCGATCGCCGTGCCCGAGCGCACGCGCCGCCTCTACCGGCTGGGCGAGGCCTGGCGTCTGCGGATCCCCGCGACCCGCGACCACCTGCGGGGAGCCGAGTTCACGGTTCCGTCCGCCGTCGCGGCGATCGCCGGGTGCGCGCCCGGTGGGCACGTGGTGCTCCCGTCCCGTCTGGGTGGTCAGACACTGCGCTGGACGGGACCGGTGCCGCGTCTGTCCTCGATCCGCCGGTTCCTCGAGGACGTCGGGGTGGAGGAGGACAACGAGCTGCTGCTCGAGGTCCGCACCCACGGCCGGTTCGACGTCCTGCCGCTGCGCACCGTCGCCGACAACGCCGAACCGTTGCGCAAGGCGCTCTCGCTCATCGGCCATACCGAACCGGAGACCGTCCCGGAGGAGCGGATCGCGTCGGCCCTGGCATCCGCTCTCGGCCTCGAAGGGGAGTCGCGCCCGCGCCGGATCCTGTCGGCCTACCGGGCCCGTAGGGAGACCGAAGTGGTCGCCCTGCTCGAACAGGCCTGGGTGCGCGTCCCGAACTGACTCGGAGGACGTGATGCATCCGGTCCTCGGACGTAGCACGATTGGGGAATGGCCGACACGTCGAAACCCTCCGCTGCAGTCCCCACCGCCCCCGACGCGGTCCTCGAGGCATTGCGGGGAGCCGTCGCGTCGGTGGAGGCCGCCGTCGTGCGTCTCGAAGGTGACGATGCGGCGCCCGGAACCGTCGACCGCGTCCTCGACTTGGCCGGGGCAGAGCCGGCCGGCGACATCGTCGCGACCCACAATGCGCTGACCAGGGCGGCGTCGCTCGTCGACCACACGGGCGGGCTGCCCGACCGGGACTGGCAGGCGATCGCCGACCTGGGACCGGTCCTCGCCCGGACGGTGACGCGTCTGCGCGGGCACGTCTCGTCGTCGCTCGACGATCTCGGACTCGATGCGGCGGTGGGCGAGCACGTCGAACTGCTGCAGAAGGTCGCGGTGGAGGAGGCGCTGGGGGAGACGATGCAGTTGCTCGTGATCATCGAGGACTGCCTGTTCCTGTGGCACCGCGTGCACCTGGCGCGCACGCCCGACCCGGAACTGCGCGACGCGCTGGCCTCCGCGCGGCAGGTCCTGGCCGACCACTTCACGCAGGACGCCGAACTGTTGCGCCGCGCCCGGGCCGCGCTCGCCCGGTTCGCGGAGGGCACCCCGATCGAGGTCGTCCGCCGCCTGTCGTCGGGACGGACGACGAAGGTGCTCGCGGGTCTGCGTCAGGACTTCGACGACTTCCGGTGGGCGTGCCGCGCCGACGAGGCGGGCTGGCTCGAGGGCGAGGACCCGGTGATCGCCGAGGCCCTGGACTCGATGAGCAGCCCGCTCAAGGCGGTCGGGGGAGTCCTCGGCGATGTGTTCGAACGCGGCCGGGCGCGGGTGACGGAGACGTGGAGTCGTTCCGACGCTTCCGGATCCGACGCTTCCGAATCCGACGAAGCCCCGGCCACCGGATCCGACGACCGGCAATAGCGGCCACCGCACCGCTGCGGGGAGATCGCCCGGTTTGAATACCTAGATCTGCTAGGGTCACCGTTATCCATAGAACTTCTAGGTATGAGGGCGACATGTTCATCGAGAAGGATCTGGTGGCCGCGTCCGCCACTCCGCTCGTGCTCGGCATCCTCGCCGAGGGCGAGTCGTACGGGTACGCGATCATCAAACGCGTCAACGAGTTGTCACAGGGCCGGATGCAGTGGACCGACGGGATGCTCTATCCCCTCCTGCACCGTCTCGAGCGGGCAGGACACGTCTCCGCCACCTGGCGTGTCGCCGACAACGGGCGACGCCGCAAGCACTACGCCATCACCGACGCGGGCCGCGAGGTCCTCGCCGAGCGCGCGGCGCAGTGGACGGTCGTCGCCGAGGCCCTGCACCAGGTGTGGCAATCGGCCCAGTTGCCTCCCGCTGCCGCACCGGGGTGGTCGTGATGACACTCGACGCGCACCTCGAGGATCGGATCGCCGGCTGGCGCAGCTACGTCGCCGATCACCGGGTCATCTCGTCCTCGGACATCGACGAGATGGAAGATCATCTCCGGGAACAGATCTCGGATCTCGTGTCGGTCGGATTGACCGCCGACGAAGCATTCCTCGTCGCGGTCGGCCGAATGGGTGGTCTCGACGAGGTCTCCCGAGAGTTCGCCCAGGAGCACTCCGACCGGCTGTGGAAGCAGCTCGTCCTCACCGGTGTCGGTCGCGGTGAGGAATCCGGAACTCCGCGGCGCCGTAAAGAACTCGCGGTCGTCCTCGCCTGTGCGCTCGGTGCCGGTCTCGCCGTCCGGGCCGGATTCGAATGGCTCCCCGAGACCGCGCTGCTGCGCAACGCCGCCGTGCTCGTGCTGCCCTTCCTCACGCTGTATTTCGCGTGGAAGCGGGAGATGAGCGTGAAGAGCAGTGCGCTCCTTGCCCTTCCGTTCGTCCTCGCGGCGATCGTGCTCGATGTCTTCCCGTTCGAACCGGGCGGCGCCACCGAGATCATCGCGGCGATCCACGCCCCTGTGGCCCTGTGGTTCGTCGTCGGAGCTGCCTACGTCGCGGGGCAGTGGCGATCCCACCGTCGTCGCATGGACTTCGTGCGTTTCACGGGGGAGTGCGCCGTGTACCTGGCGCTGCTCGCGCTCGGCGGCGGCGTGCTCATGGGACTGACCGCGGGTGCCTTCAGTGCCCTGGGAATCGACATCGAACCGTTCTTCGAACAGTGGATCCTCCCGTTCGGGCCGGCCGGAGCGCTCGTCGTCGCGGCCTGGCTCGTCGAGGCGAAACAGCAGGTCGTGGAGAACATCGCTCCCGTTCTCACCCGGGTGTTCACACCCGTCACGATCCTCATGCTGGTCGCGCTGTTCGTCGCTGTGATCGCGTCCCACAGCGTCCTCGACGTCGATCGGGGCCTGCTGATCCTCATGGACCTGATCCTCGTGCTCGTCCTCGGGCTCCTGCTCTACTCGATCTCCGCCCGCGACCCGCACGCCGCACCGGACGTCTTCGATCTGCTGCAGGTCGTGCTGATCGCCGCCGCGCTCGCCGTCGACCTGCTGATGCTCACCGCGATGGCGACCCGCATCGCCGAGTTCGGTTTCACCGCGAACAAGGTCACCGCGCTCGGCCTGAACCTCGTCCTCCTGGTGAATCTGGTGTGGGCGGCGTGGCTCGGCATCTCGTTCCTGCGGGGCCGCACCGGCTTCGCGGCGGTCGAGCGGTGGCAGATGCGGTACCTGCCCGTCTACTGCGGTTGGGCGGCACTGGCGGTCGTCGCGATCCCGCCGCTGTTCCGGTTCATGTGAGCGCTCTCCACGCGGGACTACGGTAGGACCATGCCCAGGACGGACGCGGTGCCCACGTACACGATGAGGCAGCTCGCGGCGTTCGTCGCCGTCGCCGAGTGGGGCACCATCACCGCGGCCGCCGACGCGATGCACATGTCCCACTCGGCGCTCTCGTCCGCGATCACCGACCTGGAGAAGGCCCTCGCCGTCAAACTCCTCGTCCGGCAACGTGCCCGGGGCGTCAAGCTCACACCGACCGGTCACGCGGTGCTCGAGCGGGCGAAGATGCTGTTGCACCACGCGAGCGAACTCGAGAGCGATGCGCGGTCGGAGGCGGGCGACATCGTCGGTCCGGTGGCGGTGGGGTGTTACCTCTCCCTCGCGCCGACGTTGTTGCCCGCCCTCATCGCCGAGTTCACCCGCGCCCATCCGCGCGCCGACGTCGACTTCCGCGAGGACACCCAGAACCGTCTGCGGATGTTGCTCGACTCGCACGAGCTCGACGTGGCCTTCCTCTACGACCTCGATCTCGAACCGGGACTCGAGACGGTCACCCTCGACGTGCGCGAGCCGATGGTGCTCGTCTCGGCCGATCATCCGCTCGCGGGAGCCTCGCAGGTACGCCTGCGCGATCTCGCCGACGAGCCCATGGTGCTCCTCGACGCCCCGCCGAGTTCGGGGCACGCTCTGCGGGTGTGCGCGGAGGCCGGCTTCACCCCGTCCATCGCGTACCGGACGCAGACCTTCGAGACGGCACGATCGTTCGTGGGGCGCGGACTGGGGTGGACCCTGCTCGTGCAGCGACCCGCCGTCGACGTCACCTACGAGGGCCGGAAACTCGTCCTGCTGCCCGTCGTCGATCCGGTCCCGGAACCCGTGCCGGTCGTGCTCGCGTGGCGCAAGGACGCCCTTCCGAGCCGTGTTGCCCAAACTTTCATGGACTTCGTCGTCGACGTCGCGAGGACCTCACAGGCCCTCTGACGTGGCCGAACGTCCCTATCCACGGAATTTCCGAGGATATTCACCGACTTTGTGCGCTTTGCAAACGATGTGACCGCTCTCATGATTGGTCCCACTGCGTCCGAACGCTCGTTAATCGGATGCCTCGGATCGACCGCCGGAGAGGGCACTGAACATGACCGTCCTTGACTCGACGCCGCAGACGTCGGCAAGAGCCGCACGCAAAGCCGCGCTCGGCAGCTTCGTCGGTACCGCCATCGAGTGGTACGACTTCTTCATCTACGGCACCGCCGCGGCACTCGTGCTCGGCCCGCAGTTCTTCCCCGGCTCGTCCGAGGTGGCCGGGACCCTGGCCGCCTTCGCCACGCTCGCCGTCGGCTTCATCGCCCGCCCCATCGGCGGCGTCGTGATGGGTCACTTCGGCGACCGCATCGGCCGCAAGTCCATGCTCGTCGTCTCGCTGCTGCTCATGGGCTTCGCGACCGTGGCGATCGGCGTGCTCCCGAACTACGCGGCCATCGGCGTCGCGGCACCGATCCTGCTCGTCGCCCTGCGGTTCATCCAGGGCCTCGGCGTCGGCGGTGAGTGGGGCGGAGCGGTGCTCGTCGCCACCGAGAACGCCCCCGCAGGCAAGCGCGGCCTCTACGGCGCGGCACCGCAGATCGGTGTGCCGGCCGGTGTGCTGATCGCGAACCTCGTGTACCTGCCGCTGACCGCCTTCCTCAGCGAGGAGACGTTCAACGCGTGGGGCTGGCGCATCCCGTTCCTCGCCTCGGCGGTGCTCGTCTTCGTCGCCATGTGGATCCGCCTCGGTCTCGAGGAGAGCGCAGAGTTCAAGGCCGCCAAGGACGCCCCCGCGGCCGAGGAGAAGCTGCCGATCCTCGAGGTGCTCACCCAGCACTGGAAGACCGTGCTGCTCGCCGGCGGCACCTTCATCGCCACCAACGGCATCGCCTACGCCTACATGGTCTACGTCCTCAAGTACGGCGAGGCCACGCTCGGGTTCAGCAAGACCACGATGCTCGCGCTGCTGATCGCCTCGTGCCCGTTCTGGATGGCCGGCATGGCCTTCGCGGCCTGGCGCTCCGATCTCGTCGGACGCCGCACCGTCTACATCCGGTCCTCGGCCGGCCTGGTCGTCGCGGCCGCCCTGTTCTTCCCCCTGATGGACACGGCGCTCCTGCCGGTCATGCTCCTCGCCATGGTCGGCCTCGGCTTCACCCTCGGCTGCTGTGCCGGTCCGCAGTCGGCACTGTTCGCCGAACTGTTCCCCGCCAAGATCCGTTACAGCGGTGCGTCGCTCGGCTACCAGATCGGCGCGATCCTCGGCGGCGGTCTCGCACCGATGGTGGCGACCTCCCTGTTCGCCGCGACGGGCACCTCGATGTCCATCACCGGCTACTTCGTGCTGATCGCGCTGATCAGCCTCATGAGCATCCTGCTGCTGCGCGTGCCGTCCGCCGGACACGCGAACACCACCGACTCCCGCCGTTCTCCCGAGGAAGGTGCCTGATCATGTCGACCTACTACCAGCCGCCCAAGTACCCCGCCTCGGAGTTCGAGTCGATGACTCCCGCCGACGAGACGCTGCCCGTCGTCGTGGTCGGTGCCGGACCGGTCGGCATGGCCGTCGCCCTCGGACTGGCCCAGCGCGGTGTGCCCGTCACCATCCTCGAGGCCGCCGATCAGGTGTCCTTCGGCTCGCGTGCCATCTGCATCTCGCGCCACAGCCTCGAGGCCGCCGCCCGCCTCGGCTTCGGCGACGAACTCGAGAAGATCGTGCTGCCGTGGGTCGGCGGTCGCAGCTTCTACCGCGACCAGCAGGTCCTGCACTTCCAGATGCCGCAGCGGGACTTCGACGTCCGCCCGCCCATGATCAACGTCTCCCAGTCGGAGTTCGAGCAGATCATGGTCGACACCATCGAGCAGAACCCCCTCATCACCCTGCACTGGCAGGCGCCGATCGCCGGGATCCTGCGCGGCGAGGACGAGGTCACCCTCGAGGTCGACACCGCCGCCGGCAAGCGGCACCTGCGCGCACGCTGGGTCGTCGCCGCCGACGGTGGCCGCAGCCGCATGCGCGAACTCGCGGGCCTGCGTCTGCAGGGCACCAGCTACGAGGGCCGCTACGTCATCGCCGACATCCACTGGGAGTCCGATCTCCCCGCGGAGCGCATGGTCTGGTTCGACCCGCCGAGCAACCCCGGCTCGACGATCATCATGCACAAGCAGCCCGGCAACATCTGGCGCATCGACTACCAGCTCGACCCGTCCGAGGACGCCGAGATCGAGACGCAGGAGGAGGCGATCCGCGCCCGCATCGCCAAGCACCTCGACTGGCTGCAGAACGACCTGCCGTGGACCCTCGAGTGGAAGGGCTTCTACAGCGCCCGCGCCCTCGCCCTCGACGAGTTCACCCACGACCGTCTCCTCTTCGCCGGTGACGCGGCCCATCTCGTGCCGATCTTCGGTGTGCGCGGGCTCAACTCGGGCATGGAGGACGCCGAGACCCTCGCGTGGCAGCTCGCCGCGGTCGTGAACGGCAACGCCGAACCCGCCCTGCTGAAGGCGTACTCGTTCGAACGCCACAACGCGTGGGAGCAGAACGTCGCCAACGCCGGCAAGTCCACGCTCATCATGAGCCCCGGCAGCCACGGCTACCGCACCACGCGTGACGCGATCCTCGCGCTCGCCGTGGGACGCCCCGAGTTCGGGCACCTGATCAACCCGCGTCAGTCCAGCGCCACGCACGCCCGACTGTCGCCGCTGACCTGGTCGGTCGCCCCCGGCACCGAAGGTGTGCTCCCGGGCGATCCCGTCGAGGATCGCCGGATCCGCATCGCCGGTCGCGAGACGTCGCTGAACGACGCGCGCGGCACCGGATTCGCCGTGCTCGGGGTCGGCCTCGACGCAGCGGGCTCGGCCGCCCTCGCCGCCGCCGCGAACGGCCTTGCGCAGGCGCTCGCACCCGAGAGCGTCGCGGCCCTGGCCGTCGACAGCGCAGAGGTGGACGGTGTGACACTCCTCGACGCGCCCGATCTCGTCGAGGCACTCGGCGCGACGGCCGGTGAGGCCTTCGTGATCCGCCCCGACGGTCTGCTGCTGTGCCGTGTGCCGGTCGCCGACCTGGACGGTGTCGCCGCGTCCCTGCGCTCGGGTGCCGCCCCGGCCGGCGCGGAGCTCCCGGCCCGGCCCGCCGAGCAGGTCACCGAGGACGACCAGCGTCGGGAGAACGTCTGGCTCGGCCTGTCGACCGCCCTGGACCAGGCCGCCGAGGACGACCGCGAGGGCTTCCTGACGCGACTCGCGCTGGTGCTCGGCTCGCAGGTCGACCGCCGGCAGTTCGAGGAGGCCATCGCGGCGGCCGCGGACACCTCGCCGCTGCGCGTGGAGGAACTCGCCCCGCAGGCCTGAGCGATCACATCGCTCGTATGTCCGCCCCCGGTTGCCCCCTGCTACCGGGGGCGGACTGCTGCCCGGGGAACTACCGCAGCGCGTCGAGTGCCTCGTCGATCGGGACGTCACCGTTGTTGAACTCGATGGTGCGTCCCACCGTCCCCGGCCGCTCGAGTACCGCTGCGGCGACGGCCGCGACGTCGGCGCGGGAGACCTGTCCCTTGTCGCTCGCCCCGTGCCCCTCGATCTCGATGCGGCCGGTGGGCGGGTCGAGGGTCAGTGCGCTCGGACCGAGGATCGTCCAGTCGAGGTCGGTACCCCGCAGATGGGCGTCCGCGGCCGACTTGGCCTCGGCATAGGCGTAGAAGCTGTTGTCCTCGGGGACGCCGTGGTCGGGGCGGGCCCCGAAGTACGACACCATCACGTACCGGCGCACCCCGGCCTCCTGCGCGGCGGTCATCGAGGCGATCGCCGCGTCGCGGTCCACCGCGTAGGTGCGTTCGGGATTCCCTCCGCCTGCGCCTGCAGACCAGACCACCGCGTCGTGGCCGCGCAGCAGCTCGGTGATCTCGGCGATGTCCATCTTCTCGACGTCGGCGACGACGGGCGTGCCACCGGCAGCGCGCACATCGTCGGCGTGATCGGGATTGCGGATGAACGCACTGGTCTCGTGACCGGCATCGGCCAGCAGCCGCTCGAGATGCAACGCGACCTTGCCGTGTCCTCCGAAGAGTGCGATTCGTGCCATGGAGACCTCCTGACGATGAAGTGGTTCCCGTGCAGCATGCCCGGAACCGGTCACCGCGAACCGTGACGTCCGCCGCCGGGTGACCCGATCAGGCGATGCGTTCGAGTGCGCGGTCGACGAGATACTCCGCGATCGCCATCGACGAGGTGGCCCCGGGCGACGGGGCGTTGCGCAGGTGCACGACCCGTCCGTGCCCGGTGACGACGAAGTCGTCCTCGAGACCTCCGTCGGAGTTCATCGCCTGGGCGCGGATGCCGCGCGGACCCGGCCGCACGTCGTCGACGGTCAGCCCGGGCATGTACGCGGCCGCATCGGCGACGAACCGTCGAGTGCTGCTCGCCGTGCGCAGTTCCCGGCCCGCTGCGGGCAGGTTGTGGGCGGCGAACCGCCAGAAACCGGGCCAGGCGACGGCGTCGCGCAGATCCCGCCACGATCCGCGCCCGCCGCGATAGGCCTCGCGGCCGGGGGAGAGGAAGGCGTTCGGTCCCACCATCACCTCACCGTCGATCCGGCGGGTGAGATGCACACCGAGGAACGGATAGCGGGGGTCGGGCACCGGATAGATCAACCCGCGCACCTTCGCCGCCGCGTCCGGTTCGAGCAGCAGGTAGTCGCCGAGGAACGGGACGATCCGCGGGTCGCGGGTGTCGCCCGAGGTGTGGGCGAGACGGTCGGACTGCAGTCCCGCGCACGTGATCACCAGGTCGAAGGCCAACTGATCGCCCGGGATGTCGACGACGACCTGCTCGCCCGCCTCGCGGATCGCCGTCACGGCGGTACCGGTCCGCACCGTGCCACCCGCGGCGACGACGTCGTCCGCGAGCGCGCGGGTGACGGCGACGAAATCGATGATCGCCGTGTGCGGGGAGTGCAGGGCTGCGATCCCGACGGCGTGCGGTTCGATCGCGGTGATCTCGTCGGCACCGATGCGCCTGATGCCGGGGACCCCGTTCGCCGTGGCCCGCGAGAAGATCGCGTCGAGCCGGCCGAGTTCCGAGTCGTCGAGGGCGACGACGACCTTGCCGCACTCGTCGTAGGGCAGGCCCTTGTCCGTGGTGAACGTCTGCAACAACTCCACACCGCGCCTGCACAACCGCGCCTTGAGGCTGCCGGGCGTGTAGTAGAGGCCGGCGTGGACGACGCCGCTGTTGTGCCCCGTCTGATGCGCGGCGAGCCGGTCCTCCTTCTCGAACAGCCTGACGTCGGCGTCCGAGAGGGCGAGTTGCCGGGCGGTCGCGGCACCGATGATGCCCCCACCGACCACTGCGACGCGAAGGTTGCGAATACTCAAGGGCCGCTCCCTGTTCTCCGCGGATCGTGACGTCCGTCCGCAGTCCGGCGAGTATATGCCGCACCGCTGTGACGCCAGGGTCGTTCCGGAACGGTCGGCGAATCCCCCGAGTGAGGGTTGGTCGAGGTCACGAACACCGGTCGGGACCGAATTCACTTCGGATATACGGCAAATGCCGCCCCCGATCGGTGGATCGGGGACGGCATTGTCCGGAACGGGACGAATTGCTCAGCGCCGCTGTGGGATCAGTGATCAGTGCTCAGCGGTTGCGGTCGGAGCTGTAGCCCCAGAGCCAGTCCGTGTACTTGTAGCTCGAGGTGTCGCGGGTGCGGAACAGCTCGTTGCGGGCCTCGCGGCCGGCACCGTCGAGGTGCCACAGGTCGCCCCACATGCGTCCGGTGGTGAGGATGCGGTTGCAACGCGGTGCGCGTTCGGCGTTGACGTCCTTCAGGATCTTCGGCCAGTTCGCGCTGTCGCCCTGCAGGTCCTCGGCGGCGTAGTCGGCGAAGCACTTCGCATCCTCGAGCGCCATGACGGCACCGGAGGCGAGGTACTGCAGCGGCGGGTGCGCGGCGTCGCCGAGCAGGATCATCCGGCCGTCGACCCAGTTGTCGATCGGGTTGCGGTCGAACATCGGCCACCAGCGATCGGTCCACAGGTACTTCAGTGCGCTCTGCACGCTCTCGTGGCAGTGGTCGTAGGCGTGCGCGAGTTCCTCGGGGCTGCCCCACTTCTCCTCACCGCGGAGGAATGCGGGGGACTGGAAGACCGCCACCTGGTTGAGCATCTCGCCCTGGCGCAGCGGGTACTGGATGAAGTGGCAGCGCGGGCCGATGTAGCCCACGACGTCCTCGATCTCTTCCTCGAGCGGAACCTCGTTCATCGGGAAGGTGCCGCGGAAGGCGACGTAACCCGAGCCGACGGGCTGGTCGTCGGACAGCTTCGGACGCAGGCGCGAGTGCAGGCCGTCCATGCCGAGTGCGACGTCGCCGACGTGCTCCTCGCCGTTCTCCAGGATCACCCGCACGGTGTCGCCCTCGGTGACCACGTCGGTCACCGTGGAGTTCGTCCGCAGATCCGCTCCGGCCTTGCGGGCCGCCTCGACGAGCACCGAGTGCAGATCCGAGCGGTGCACGACGAAGTACACACCGCCGTAGTGCTGCTGGTAGTCGCGTCCGAGATCGACCTTCGTGAGGATCTCCGCGGTCACGGCGTCACGGAAGACGAGGTTCTTGGGCAGCACGCCCTTCGCGATGACCTCGTCGTAGACACCGAGCGACTGCAGGATGCGCGAGCCGTGCGGGCCGATCTGGAGTCCTGCGCCCACCTCACCGAACTCGGGGGCACGCTCGAACAGCGTGACCTGGGCGCCCTTCTGCGCGAGAGCGAGGGCATTGGCGACACCGCCGATGCCGCCACCGGCAATGAGAACTCGAGCGTCCTTCAGATCGGACATGACACTCCTTCGGATCGTGTGAAGCAGAGGGGAACGGGGCGCGGTCGGCGCATATCGATCGCGGCGTGGTCGGCCGCGGTGCGATCAGTGCGTGGGGACCGGGCGGAGCGATTCGTGGCGGGCGGGGAACTTCTTCCAGATCACCGTCAGCAGCAGCGACGAGACCAGGGCGCTGACACCGAAGAGGACGAAGTTCGAGTGGGCACCGAGGCCGGCGGCGAGCAGCCAGCCACCGATCTGCGGCGCAGCGACGGCGCCGATGCGTCCGACGCCGAGTGCCCAGCCGAGGGCGGTGCCGCGCAGGTGGTCGGGGTAGTAGGACGCGACCGCGGCGATGATCAGAGCCTGCGTGCCGTGAGTGCCCACACCGGCGAGGACGAAGATCAGGTAGACCGCGGCGACCGGCGGGTCGAGCAGCAGGGTCAGCAGGGCGACGCCGGCGATGAGCGCGGCGACGATGCTGGTGGGGACCGAACCCCAGCGGACGCCGCCCCAGGCGGTGATGAACGAACCGGCGACGGCGCCGAGGTTCAGGGCCAGGGAGAACGTGAGGGCGTTGCCGAGATCGGTGCCCTCGCCCTGCATGAGCTTGGGCAGCCAGGTGCCGAGGCCGTACCAGGCGAGCAGCGTCACGACGGTCACTGCCGCGAACATGATGCTGATGGTGCGGAAACGGGAACCGAGCAGTTCCTTGAAACCACCTGCGGAGTTGTCCGGATGGCTGTTCGAGACGGCGTGCTTCGGCAGCACCTTGATCGCCAGCGGGACGAGGACGAGCAGCGGGATCAGTGCGAACGCGAACATCGGACGCCAGCCCCAGTTGGGGATCACCGGGATGCCGATGAGAGCGGCGATCGAGCCGCCGATCGGGACGCCCGACATCATCATCGTCGCGACCGCGGCGCGCCACTTGTCCGGCACCAGTTCGGCGGCGAGGGCGTTCGAGGTCGGTACGAGTCCGCCGAGTCCGATGCCGGCGACGAGGCGCAGGAGACCGAAGATCACGGGCCCGGGCGCCACCGCGCACAGGGCGGTGAAGACGGAGAGGACGACGACGCAGCCGATGACGGCGTTCTTGCGTCCGATCGCGTCGGAGAGTCGACCGGCGAGGACCGCGCCGATCATCATGCCCACGAACGCGAGGCTTCCGAGGGTCCCGGCGGTGGAGGCGCTGATGCCCCACTCGCCCTGGAGGCTGGATATGACGTTGCCGTAGACGATGAGGTCGTAGCCGTCGAAGACGACGAACAGCCAGCAGACGATCACCGCCATGACGTGAGCACGGGGGAGCGTGATGTTGCCTCCGGCCCGCGTCGGTGAAGCCTCGTTCTCCAGATGCATTCTTCAACGGTGGGCGTGCGCCGCCCGGCGATGCAATAAAGTTCTGCTATGCAGAACAAGCCGATGGGCACGATCCGCAAGCCGACCTACATGCTCGAGTCGGTCGACAACGCGTTGCGGCTGCTGCAGTTGCTCCGCGATGCGGGTGCGATCCGGCTCAAGGATGCGGCCGCGGAACTCGGTACGGCGCCGTCCACCGCGCACCGTCTGCTTGCGATGCTCGTCTACCGGGGCTTCGCCGTGCAGGACGAGAAACGGATGTACCACCCGGGGCCGGCGCTCGGCGTCGGCCCGGCGAGTCAGGGGTGGACGCGGGACTTCACCGACCT
>Ga0182742_1001394_pt1 | contig 31181 bp, 25 predicted proteins | sample eDN5th37CBELigMG_FD_128880 | JGI IMG/M metagenome (GOLD analysis project Ga0182742, IMG submission 128880) | Enriched Miracle-Growth compost microbial communities from Emeryville, California, USA - eDNA 5th pass 37_C BE-Lig MG (version 2)... ... | reverse complement strand
TGTGCGTCACTCTCCCGGCTTCGCCGAAGACAGTGACGCACGCGTAGAGGAATGCTGCTGTTGGCGCAGCTTTGTATGTTTACGTCGTTTGAAGAATGGTTGCCGCAGGAGACGTCCGCTGGACAGCGGATTGGAGAAGAAAGGCGTCAGCGCCCGAGATGAATCGTGACCACAGCCTGATTGGCTGCGCAGCTCTGTCTGATCTAAAGCTGCTTTGGGGTTGCCTGCAAACGCAGGCGCGGTTACGACGATGCCCTCGTCGTCAGGGAATAATCGTCGGGGCCGAGAATGCGCCAGCGCCAAACAATCTGCAAATATCGATAGCAAGTCTGCCCGCTCGATGTCCGCCTAGTTCCAGGGAGAGCTGCAAGCCAAATTCGACGCAACGAATTCCGCGGGTCGCGCAGCTCACCCACTTCGGCGCAATCGAGGCTACGCCGTCGATCTTTCCCTTGGACAACCTTCTTGAGGTAGCGAGCCGCGCGGTCGCTGTGAACCATTAAGGCTCGACATCGCCATCTGGTAGATAGCTCGCCGGACATCGAGCAACTACGCGACCGTTGTGATCAATGACGCTACGAGCCATCAGACAAGCCGACAACCGACCGGCAGAGATCTCTGAATGGCGACTTGCAATGCTGCACAGTTCGCGAGCCTCGCGCATACGGCGAGGCGGCGCAGCGATATGGACTTCCAAGGAGGGAAACGTTTTCGCGAGTTCGCGGAGTAGCGGCACTTGATCGCTGTCCGCTGTCACGAGCACCGCTCGCTCCATCAAGCCGGCATACGCATCGCTCAGTACGCGCACCGCTATTGCGACATCGGTCTGCTTCTCTTCGTAGAAATCGCAGTACTGCTCATAGCCGTTGCAGTATTTGTTCGTTCTCAGGAATTTTGACTCGACCACCGCAACATCGTGAGCAGTCAGGGCATTGATGTATTCACGATGCCTCTGAAGTTTCTGGGCATTCCAGACCATTCGAGCCGTGAAATACGTCACACCGGCCAGCGTGTCCCCCTTCTCAAGAAACGAGATCGCCAGTTCCCGAAGGTTGAGCCATTTGAGCTGCGGGCGGTGTAGGCCATTGATCGCGTGATACAAGTTGAATCCGTCGACATAGAACGAAACCGATGCCATGGTCTGGTAATTCTCGAATGTGGGGCTATAATTACGCCGTCATCCCGCCGGGCTGCGGACGGCGGAAAAAGGGGCTAAACCTTCGGGTGGGCCCCTTTCCTTTTTCTGGGGTTGTGCCTTTGGGAACGTTGTCGCTGCGGTCCCGACCCCAGCGTCGGGACCGCCCTTCATTGACCGGCTTCAATTCGGTCCCTCACCCTCAGTTTCTACTTTTGAATCTCTCGGAAGTGCCGCATCGATTCGCGCGCATACCGCGGAAACAAGCGCGCGTACAACCGTGACAGCATCAGCAAGATCCACCTCACGCTCGTTGTCGTACTCCGCCGCGCATTGAATGCACGCGAGCACCGCTGATGCCTTCTGAAGTTCTCTGACTTCCGCGCGAATGCGCGCGGCGTACGCCGCGGCAGTCAAGTAGCACCGCCTTGCGCGGAGAAGTACGCGGTGAGCGCTTTGAGCACTTCTTCGACGAGCGTTCGAGCCGACCTGATGACGGAGGCGATGGCGCCTGGGTAGCGCTCGATGATTTCGGGTTGCACCAGGTCTTCCGCGACCTTCAGTAGATCGACAGCCCGTTTCAGGGAGGCCAGTTCATTCGTGATTGGCCTATCGTTGGTACCTCTCATGTGGCACCGCCTGGCTCGAACGTCAGATGCCCCAGCTCAGCCTCATCCTCATCAGGCTGCTCGTCGGCCGGATCGTAGGGCTCAACCTCGTATCGAGTTGGCTGCCGAGGCTTAGGCGGGGCCGGTTGCTCTAGGCCACGGAAGTCATCATCCCGACCGAGGTACTCCAGCAGAGGCAACGGATCGTCTCCGATACGGCGAACGTCCGCGCAGTCGCCACCCAGTGACAATATAGAATTGTCGCTAGCCAAGCGCAGCCACGACGTCGCTGCGAATGCCGCGCACGTTTGGGATCTTGGAATCCTCACCGACCCAAATGCCTTCGTACACGCCCCGGCCGAGATGCTCGACGAACTGGCCCTAGATGTTCGGATCGATCGTCGCCCCAGGAGCATCGGCACGAATCACAATCTTCGCATCAATCGCTTGTGCGAACGCCGGGAGGCGGAGGCAACAAATCAACAGCGGCAGCAAGCGAGTCGGATTCTCGAAACACTCCCACGAAAGTGCGCGAGTCGATATCGGTGAGAAGAAGGCCGGCGCAGGGCGCCGGCGCAAGACACACGGCCACAAGGGGGGTGAGTCCGTGTATGTTTGCAAGGAGCCGCTACCATTTAACGGTAGCGGCTCGACGCGAGCTCACTCAAATCGCCCTCGCAAGCCCACCATCACAGTGCGACCGGATTCGTAGTAACTGTGCGTCGCATTGGCGAACTGCTGATAGGAGCGGCGAGCATCGTCACCGATGTTGATCACGTCGACAGTGAGCTGCGGCACCAGCTTCGACCAGCCGAACAGCTCCGCAAGATCAAAGCTGGACGAGAAGTCGTACTGTGTGTAGTCGTCGCCGAACAACTCGGCGCCAATCACGCCGGATTGATTGCTATTGGGGCCGCTGTTCTGCGATCCCTGGCTGTGAGTGACCGACACACGCGCGCTGATGCCATACTTATCGTAGTAAAGGGTGGCGTTGTAGCTCTCTGGCGGCACCCCCACCGCGATGGCCGGCGCTGCCCCCTGGCCCTTCTGATCGATGATGGTGTAGTTCGCCGTAAAGCCGAGGCCCTCGACACCGATCGGACTGAGCAAAAAGTCCAGCGGCTGCACCCAGTTGAACTCCAGGCCGTTGATCGTCAGGCGGCCGCTTGCGTTCACGAGCTGGCGCAGTTGGACCGTTGCAACGTTAGGACCGCCGCGCAGGTCGATGCTTTGCTGCTGGTTCGAATTCAACGAGTCATACGTGATCCCGTACTGGGTGAGCGAGGAGAACGGAACGGTCTGAGTGAGTGTCTGCGTGAAGCCCTCGATTCCCTTGCGGAAGGCGGCAACACCGAAGTAACCCTCCTGACCCGTGTAGTACTCGAAGCCCAAATCGATGTTATCGGAGACGTAGGGATCGAGCTCAGGATTGCCCAGATTGACTTGCGCGGCGTCGTTGTTCGGAATCGAGACACCGCCGAGCATGTCGCTCGGGTTGGGACGAGTCATCGTCTTCGACAGACCGGCGCGGATGATCGCTTGGTCGGTCAGATTCCACGACACGTTCGCCGAGGGCAGAATGTTTTCATAGCTCGAGTCCGCGGCCTCGATAGAGATCCGATCCGGGAGCCTCTGGCCGTCGGGCAAGGTCGCATTCGGAGAGGTCACGCGTGATGTGATCAGCTGATCCGTTTCAACCCAACGCACACCCACGTTGTATCGCAAGCGGTGATCGGCGATATCCAGGTCACCGTTTACTTGCAGGAACAACGCCGTCACATCCTCGTCGATGGAGCCCCATTGCGCGGTCGAGGGCGTTGCCCCACTTTCCGGAGCCGTGGCGCGCACGGCGTCGTAATTGGAATCGCGACGGAACTGGTTCCAATTGACCGTTGCCACACCGTAGCCCGTGGAGCGCAAATAGCCGGGCACCGCCGCGTTGGTAATCAGAGAACCCCCGTATGGACCGGCATATGCGGGGTAGACGCCGGCCGCTGCGCCGCCGATCTCCGCCGCTGTTTCGCCGCGGCAGGGAGGCTGAGAGTTTGGCGCCAATTGGAAGTTTGCCGGACTGCCGCCGCAGGCCACTGCCTGCCACTGCGCATCGGCGCCGTACGGACGGATGTCGCGCGAAACTTCATCGTACGCACCGCCGGCGCTCACGCTGAAAGCGCTGTCGCCCCAAGTCAAAGCGAAGCGACCGCCGGTAGTCTCGGTCTTTCGCTCTTCGATCGACAGGTTCACACGACCTACGTCTGGGCCACCGCGATCTGTCACCAGCCACTGCCAGCTGTTGGGATCGTTCAAGTCGATGCTCGAAGTGATGGTCGGTACGTCGCCACCGTTGTTCTCGAAGTTGACCGTGGTGGTGTCCGAGATGAACAGCACCGTCGAGGCTTCGCGAGTGAACTTGCTCCTGGTGAGACTGCCTTGCACATCGAGGCTCAACTTATCGTTGATCTGCCAGGTCATGCCGGGATTGGTGCCCCAGAACTCGGAATCCTCCTCATATGGACGGAATTCCAACATGAACTGTGAATTCGGAAAGACGCCGGACGTGGCGACGCAGCCGTTAGTGCAGTCGCTACGATCGACCTGCAGCTGAGTGGGAATGATTCGCCCTCCCTGACTGCCGCCGCGTACCGCCCACGCGGTGGCCTGGCGGGTGAACTCACTTTCCTGTTTGCCGTACATGGAATCGACGAAGAAATGCAGGTTCTCGGTGGCACGCAGCTCCATGCTCACGACTGCGTTGTAGCGATCCCGATCGCCTTCTTCGAACATGTTGCGACCCAGTCGCGGAATCACGGCGTTGTCGATCTGCTGCATCGTAAGGCCGGGATTGTTCGCCAGCAGGAACGCTTGGTCGATCGTCGCGCCAGCCGCGAGCCCCGCGCCAATGGTGCTCGCATTGTTCGGAACGGTGCCGGGAACGACGCCGGCCAGATTGCCACCCGTGGTGTTACAGGTACCCGTGCATTGCGTGGCACTCAGACCCGGGCTCGACCAACCCACCGTTTCGAAGCCCCTCGTCGCCACTTTGTTGCGAACCGCGGTGACGCCGGCCAGCACGCCGAACTTGTCCCAAGTGTTGCTCGCGATGACCGAGGTGCGCCCGCCCAAGTCATCCGCGTTGTTGTTGTCGGTGCCCTGAAGCGAGTAGGTCAAATGTGCGCCTTCGTTATCGAACGGTCGCGCCATGCGCATGTTGATCGTGCCCGCCGCGCCGCCTTCGACCATGCTCGCCGAGGGGGTCTTGAATACTTCCAACTTGGAGAACAGCTCCGGCGGGAACATGTCGAGCGGCACTTCGCGATTGGCGCCTGAACCCTCTTGCGGACCCTGCGCCACCGCTACCGGCGCGTTGTTCAACAGGACGCGAGTGAAATTCGTGTTCAAGCCGCGAATCGCGACCGTGGTGCCTTCACCGCTGATTTCACGGCTGATCTGGATGCCCGGGATGCGCTGGAACGATTCGGCGATGTTCGTATCAGGAAATTTGCCGATGTCCTCGGCGAAGACCGAGTCGACGAATCCGACCGATTCGCGCTTGGCATCCGTCGAATCTTGAAGACTCTGGCGGAAGCCGGTGACGACCACTTCCTCGAGTTCCTGAGTCTGCGCTGTCTGCGCATGTACGGTACCGGAGGCCGCAAGTAGCGTTACCGCCGCCGCTCCTGCCACGCGAGAATTGGCAAAGTGCCCCATCCGCTTGGACATTGTCTTCCCCCACTTTTGTCTACGAGCTTTGAGCCGGTATCCGACCGTTGCTTGCGCTCGGCTTGCCGCCATTTCGGCGCCTAACCCCAAGCACACCTGGTCGGACCAGTTGTTTTACTGGTCTGACCATATCGCAAGGATTGGCCTAGCCGCAAGTTAAATTGGTAGCGTTACCTTTTTCGGCGGAAGCGGCCTGACCTGGCCACCGGTGCGGCCGGCTGGCTTTTTTTATCTGTGCGGATAACGGCCTCGCGCGATGACCTTAGCGACACGTCATTCGCACGCGCCGTTGAAGTTGGAAGAGACCCGACGTCTCTTTCCGAGACGAACTCACTGCGCCACGCCAAGATTGCTCAAATAGGCATTAGCCTGCTCGAGATAATCCGTAACGATTTCGTGCGCCGTGGGAGTGAGTGACACGAAATCGCGACGCGCATCTTTCGGGTCTGAAGTACGCGCCAGGAAACCTCGCGCGCTCAGATCGTTCACACGTCGCAGCAGAGTTGTCGCGGAGACGCCGGAATTGGAGATCATCAAGCCGGAGACCGGCATGCGCTGCTGCAAGCGTTCGGCGCGCGCCAGTTCGAGCAGCAGGTCCCAGGCGACGTCATCCAGTTTGTGCTGAGCATATTTCGAACGCAGCTGGCGGAGCATTTCGATCGTTTCGATGACCGATGCACCGGGATCCACACCACTCTGCTGCGCCATGGCCGTCCGCGGAGTCCGCTTCGCTGGCGGCTCCGCCGTGTCATTGCTGACCGCCAGTCTTCTGAGCCGTTCGGTCAACTCCTGAGATTGTTGGATCAGGCGCGCCACTTCAGGCGACAGCTTGGACTGATCCACTCGATCCTGTACTGCTCGCGACATGGCCCGTTCGACAGCGGCGAGCAAGTCCGCCGGGCGAACTGGCTTCGTCAGGAAGTCACAAGCGCCCAACCGCAAGGCCTCCACTGCCGTCTGTATCGACGGCTGAGCGGTGAGTAACAGCACGCGCGGCGCCGGACGGTGCAGCGGGAGAGCGTTGACGCGATCAACGAACTGAAATCCCGTCATGCCCGGCATGTAAATATCACTGAGCACCACCGAGATACTTTCGATGCTGGCCACCACCGCAAGGGCCTGCTCAGCGTTGGTGGCCAGATGGCAACGATAGCCGGCGCTCGAGAGGACGCCGTGAATAATATTCAACATTGCCGCATCGTCATCGAGCAGCAGTAGATCACCTCGCATCGTCGTTCTCCCCTCGCGCCACTAGTGCTCGATCCTGGCGCGCAATACGCATCCAACGAAAACGTGTACTCGCAATCGCGCCCTCCTTCCTGACGCGCCCTAGAGCCTACTCGGGGAGCACCCGATTACCGCGGCGTGCCAGTACGACGAGAATACCGCGACAGGAATCGTTGCGTGGCTCAAGTTGTATCAAAAGTAGCACAGATGGGGCTCTCTGATCGTAGCCGACCGCATCCATTGCTCATACAACTAACAACCCGGCCATGTGACTTGTAAGAAATGATCAGTCATCTCAACCCGAACATCCGCGGCCTCAGCGAGTTCAAGGGTGCCGAGCGCTCGGCGCTGATCGCGAAAACATTGGGGCTCCTGATGATCGTGCCCGTGCGCCTGCTCGACCATGCGAGCGCCTCGTGGTCGCTCTATCCGTCGATACCGTTCACGGTGATGGCCATCATGTGCCTGGCTCTGCTGGCGGGACCTTGGATCGCGCTTGGCGCAGTGGCGATCACGGCGGCCGAGACTGCGATCTTCGGCGGGTCATGGCTGGACTGCGCACAATTGATCGGCGCGGTGTTCGCGAGTGAACTGCTGCGACGTGGAGCGCGCCCGACCCTGGTAAGCGCAGCGCTTCTGCTGCCCATACTCGGGACGAGCCTGCTCCTGGAACCGTTCGCCATGGTTTCGATAACAAAGAGCTTCGTGCACGCAAGCACCGCCACTGCAGCCAGTGCTGCAGTGATGTTGATGATGCCTCGGCGCAGTCCGCTTTTTCCGACTCGCTGTCGGCTTCAATGGGACCTGGTGATTTTCGTGCCGGTGGTCGGCATAGCCAGCATCGCGGCGTACTCGCTCACTCCGCACGATCCGCAATCGGCACGGCTGTTTGCACTGATGCTATTTGCGCAACTGGCTGCCTTCACCCTCGCGCAGCTGATACAAAAGGCCTCGCGCGATCAGGATCTTTGGGAATGGCTGTCTCAAGGACCAGATTCCGCGACCCACGGCCATCGCCGCCTTTCGCCCGACATAGTCGCGCCGCTGCTCCCTCTGGCGCGACAGATCCGCCGCTTGAGGCGTCTCGCCGAACGCGACGAGCACGATCTGAGTGCCACTCGGCACAGATTGCAGCGTCAGAGCCGTGAGTTGCAGGAATGCTTGCGGGCGCTTCGCGAAACAACCCAGTCGTTTTCGAGCCTCACAGAGGCCCATGAGACAATGAAGGCGCGTTGGCAGGCGCTTATCGACCGATCCACGGACCCGATGCTGATCACCGATGCACGCGGCCATATCGTCTACGTGAACCGGGCTGTTCCGGCGCTGCTCGGCAGGGATCAGGCGGAGTTGCTCGGCGACTCGATCGAATCGTTGATTCCCAAGCACCATTCGTCGTCGCATCCTCTCAAACTCACCACGCTCGAGCGTGAGGGATCCCAGCGCTCCGCTCAGGCACGGATCAAATGCGCGCGCGGCCGAGAACGTAAGCTTGCCATTCGCATCAAAGGGTTTACTGCCGCAGGTTCGACCGAGATTGCCGTACAGCTGGGAAGGATGGACGGAACCAAACAAGCACTGCTCGCGCTCAAGAGCGCTCGAGCCGCGGTAGACAATGCACGGCGCTCGCGCAACGCGTTCAACGCGGCAATGAGCCACGAATTGCGCACTCCCTTGCATGGCCTGATCGGCACCCTCGACATGTTACGGGATGAGACGCTTTCGCCAGCGGCCTTGCAGCGGCTCGCCATTGCCAGAGCGTCCGCCCGCTCGCTGCTCAAGATCGCCAACGATATCCTGGATCTCAGCCGCATCGAGGGTGGCGAATTTACTTCGGACACCCGCAGCTTCTCGCTCACGAGATTGTTGCAGGAGGCGCTGGAGGAGTCACGAGCGCAAGCGAACGCGCGTGGCCTGCAGCTTGCAACGAACTTCGTCGGCAACTTTCCGCCTGCGTTCGTCGGCGACAGCCACCGCATTCGCCAGATCGTGATCAACCTCCTCTCGAACTCGCTGAAGTTCACGCACCAGGGCGGCGTGCAGCTCATGGCGCAATTCGATGGCCGCCAATGCACCATCGACGTCATCGATTCCGGAGAAGGCATTCCCGAAGACCAGCATGAAGCGATCTTCGAGCCGTTCGTGCAAGTCCATCGATCCGCCAAGCACCTGGGTGCGGGCCTGGGGCTGTCGATCTCTCGACGGCTGAGCGTCGCGATGGGCGGCAATCTGGTGTTGTTGCAATCAAGCCCGGCTGGCACGACATTTCGCCTTACGCTGCCGCTGAAAGTGTCCGAAGAAGCCCCGCCGGAAGACACCAGCCTGCGCGTCTTCACCAGCCCGCGTGGCCACATCCTGGTGGTGGAGGACCACCCGGTGAATCAGTATGTGGTCAAGGGCATGCTGGACGTGCTGACCTGTCCCGTGACCGTCGCCAGCAGCGGCAGGGAAACGATCGAACTGGTGCAGCGGCAGGAATTCGATCTCATCCTGATGGATTGCCAGATGCCGGAAATGGACGGCTTCGAAACCACCCGAGAGGTGCGCAAGCTGCTAACCCGACACGTGCCGATCATCGCGATGACGGCCAACGCCATGCTGGAGGATCACAAGCGCTGCCTGGACGCGGGCATGGACGACTTCCTCCCCAAACCGTTCGGCCGTGGCGATCTCAACGCGATGCTGTGCAAATGGCTGGATCCTGAAAAGACTCGCAACAGCGGCCGTCACGCCGCCGAGCCGCTCGCTCGAGCGATCCAGAAGCTGCCGGCCATCGATCCGGAGATCCTGGAGGATCTGTGGCGCAATCTGAAATGGCAGATGCCGCCGATGCGGCGCATCGGTGAAACATTCCTCGAATCGGTGCGCAGCACCGATGAAATGTTCGATGAGCCCAGCGGCCCCACCATGAAAAGGCAAATCCACACGCTGCTCGGCACAGCGGGCATGATCGGCGCCCGCCAGATCGAACGCATCGCCGCCGAATTGCAGGCCACAGTCAACGAACGACGATGGGACGATATGGAGCCCCTGCGCGGTTGCCTGGAGAAAGCAGCATTCGAGTTCGAGCGGGAACTCGACCGCCAGCTCAAGTCCCCTCCGGGGCTGAGCCAAGAGTCGCTCTACAGCAGCGAAGACTGATTGAACCGCCGCGGCGGCTCAGCAATTCGTGGCGCTGACGGCATCACATGTTCAACGACGTCGCTTCTTCGCCAGCTCGGCGATCTCTTCATCGGTGATGCCGGCAATTGCTTCCTCGGCCTGATCGAGCCCGCCGCCCAGCCCCGCTTCCTCTGCTCCGACGACTCGGTCGAAGCCAATATCCCCGTCACTACCGCGCATCGCTGCTTCATCGTCGGGGCCAGCCCGCTCACCGGTGCCTTCTCTGTCCGTATCGTCGCTGCGATCGAGACCGGCGAGATCTGATCCTGCGTCGGAACTGTCGCTCGGACCGATTGAAGGGCGACCGCCCTGGCCAGAGATTCTTTCAGGCGCGGAAGTTCTATTGGGATCGTTGGGTGTGGACATGGGGCTCTCCGTCGGAACGATTTCCGTAAGCTGCACGGGCTCAACGTCGCGGCCACCGACGGGTTCCGTGAGCCGAGATCAGCCTTTGTAAGAGAGTCGATAACATAGGTTATCTCCTCCGCAGGAAATTCATCGACGGCTGCGCCGCCAAAGCCCAGCCCGTATCCAAGGAGAGAATGAAACCGAATAGTCCGCTGGACGTTACATCCGTGATATCAGAAAAGTCCGCGCCGGTTAGCGAGCTCGGAACGTCGAAGACCAACGTTGTTTTCAGAGGTCATCATGGCACTCAATCAAGTCGATCGTAGCGACGCTCCAGAGGCTCGATCGGATGCCTCTGCCTCCGGCCCCGGCATACTGCCGACAACGGCGGAGATGTCACAGGAGCACCGCTCGAAAATCGAACACCGTGCCTACGAACTCGCTGAGCGACGCGGATTTCGTCCGGGTGGAGAGCTGGAGGACTGGCTACAGGCAGAGCGGGAGATAGAAGCGGGACCAGCGCGCAACACTGCTCCCGACAATCCTTTCGATACCGTGAGAACACGCTCCAACGAGCGCTGAGCCTTCACGGTCGCGTGATCACGAGGTCTGGAACTGGCACGTCAGCATCTCAATGACGCGCGTCCGCCTTCGCTAATCGTTCCTCGAGCAGATCGATCTCGCGAACGAGCGCGCGGGATTTGTCGTCCGGGATCTCATTCCTGCGTGCCAGGGCGAAAATGGTCTCGCGTTCAGCGCGAATCGCCACCAGGCGCAGCTTGCGCTCGATCGTCTCGCCGGACCGGATGCGGGCGGAGTTCTCGCCTGCGGCATGCCCTCCAAGTCGACGGCGGTATTGGTCCATGACGTGACTGGCGACTTCTGCGCAGAGGTCGGCGTCGCTGTCCCCCGCCGCGAGTTCATGGCTGGCCACTTCGACCGCGCGAATTGCAGCTTTAGCAGCTTCATCGCGTGCAAGGTCGGTCTCATCGTCGTGGACGGACTCCGTCGGCGAGTGCAACCCGCGAACCAGGAACGGCAAAAGGAAACTCGCAGCTGTAAGCGAAAGAATGATGACGCCTGCGGCGAGGAAGATCGTGAGATCGCGCGCAGGAAACTCCGAGCCATCCATCAATGTGAGCGGCAATGTCAGCACGCCGGCCAACGTGATCGCGCCGCGCACACCCGCGACGGACATCGCAGCGACCAATCTAAGCCCGGGCGGCGAACGTTCCTTATCGCCCTTGCGCACGGCGAGCCGATAAGAAATGTACAGCGACACCCAGACCCAAATGAATCGCAGGACCGCCAGCCCCAGGTTGATCGCGAGCACGTACACGGCCAGCCACCATGGGTTCTCGTGATTGGACTCGCGCACCACTTCAACGGCCCCTTGGAGAATTCCCGGAAGCTGCTCCCCGAGCAACACGAACATGATGCCGTTGAGCGCAAACTGCACCGTGTCCCACACAGCCGTGCGCTGCACGCGTGTTCCGGCGAGCGCCCTGCCTGAAAGCTCGACGTAGCTCATCGTGATGCCCGCAGCCACCGCCGCCAGGATGCCGGAACCGCCGAGATGCTCGGCGAGCTCGTAAGCGCCAAATGGGATGAGCAAGCTGACCACCACCTGTGCGCCGGGCTCCTCGCCGAAGCGGCGCGTGATCCAGCTCTTGAACAACATGACGCCGAAAGTCAGCACCACCCCCGCGATAATGCCGACGACGACGAGCTGCACGAACGTCACCGCCGCCGACGACAGGGAGAACACGCCGCTCAATGCTGCGGCAACAGCGAAGCGGAAGCACACCAGACCCGAAGCATCGTTGAGCAGCGACTCGCCTTCGAGTACGTGCAGCACGCGCTTGGGGATCGGGAAGCGCGCACTGATCGCTGAGACAGCGACGGGATCCGTCGGCGAGACGATGGCTGCGAGCGCAAAGGCGACCGGATAGGGAACCGCGGGAATCAGCCAGTGGATGAACAGGCCCATGCCCAGCACTGTGACGATCACCAGGCCGAGCGCGAGCTCGAGGATCATGCCCCTGTCACGCAACAGCCCTTCCTTTGGCACTCGCCACCCGTCCAGGAACAGCAGCGGCGGCAGGAAGAGCAGAAAGAAAACCTCAGGGTCCAGCTCGACACGTTGGTACGCCCCCGCCGCGATGACGGCGCCGAGCGCGATCTGCACTAGCGGCAGCGGGATGGCGAGCGGAATGGCGCGCACGATGATTCCGGACGCGACGACCGCCGCGAGCATGGACAGGACGATGCCGATCGTTCCCATGGAATTCCCTGAGGGTAGTGACTGCCCGCCGAATTATGCCGGCAAAACCGGCGACTTCGCACGAGCTGGCGCTTTTGAAATCAGTGCAATGGGAGTGGGATGCACTGGGAAGTCCGCCCGCAGCCGAATTCTGCAGCAGCTATTACGCCAATCCGAACACCAGCTTGGCGTTGCTTTCGAAGATCGCGCGCCGGTCGCCCATACTCAGCGGAGCATCTTCGATACCGCGTACCGCGTGAGACTGGTCTTCGAATGGATAGTCGATAGCAAACAGCACGCGCTCGATGCCGACGGCCTCGATGGTGGCTCGCAGTGGCGACCAGACGTTCATACCGCTCGTGGTGAAGTAAAAATTCTCGCGCAGGTACTCACTCGGCAAACGTCGCAGCTTGCGATCTCCCCAGCTGGCGCTCTCGACGCGATAGCGCTCGTCCAGTCGCGAGGTGATGAACGGCAGCGTTTCGCCGAGATGGCCGAGGATGATCTGCAGTTTCGGGAATCGGTCGAACACACCGGCGGAAATCAGGCGCAGGGCATGCGACGCGGCCTCCACGCCAAAGGTCCAACCGACGCGAAAGCCTGGAATGTTGAGGGCCGGGCCGCCCAGTGCCGGTGATGGATCACGCGGATGCAGGTACAACGGGATCTTCAGTGCCTCGGCAGCTTCGAAGATTGCCCAGAACCTGGCATCGTCCAGATACTCTCCGTGAGTATGTGAATTGAAAAGCGCGCCGCAAAGTCCGAGCTTGCGCACGGATCGTTCCAGCTCGCGAGCCGCAGCTTGCGGGTCCTGCGGAGCGAAAGTGGCAAGACCGGCGAAGCGATCCGGATGCGAGCGCACGATCGCGGATAATCGATCGTTCACCACCTTGGCCAAGGCGACTGCAGTCCCCGTTTCGAAATCCTGTACACCTGGTGTGCCGAGAGAGAGCACGTGCATGTCCACGTGCGCCGCATCCATCGTCCGAAGGCGCCCTTCTCCCACATCCAGCATGGCTCGAACATGCGGAGGAACCGGGGCGGTATCGCTTTCGCCGCGCATCCTGCGAAGCTCTGCCTGAATCTCGGGTAGCGTAAAGGCTTCCTCGCAGGCGATGACACGGTGAGCGCCGTTCCCAATCGCCGCCGGCGCAGCTGCCAAGGTAGCCGCGACACCGGCTATGAATTCGCGACGCTGCATGTCTTGCGCTCCTCGTTCGATCGCCCGCGTATTTGTTGTGTGCTCGCCTGCCTTCGTCAGCGGCGTACCAGTGCGGCAGCCGTCTCGCCAGCGAGACGACCAAAGGTAGTTGCGGTCAGTAGTCCGTTGCCTGCCATGTACCCCCATGCGCCAGGACCAGAAATCCCGCGCGCCGCGCCGCCGCCAGCGAACAGATTCGGCATGATCGAGCCGTCTTTGCGTTTCACTCGTGCACGTTCGTCGACGACCAGGCCACCTTGCGTATGAAACAACGCGCCGGTCACGCGTACGGCGTAATAAGGCGCCCGGAGCGGTCCTTTGCCGCTGAACTTCCGACCGAACGGGCACTCGAGCTCGTCACGCACCATCTGCTCGACTTCCGTGACGGTGCTGGCCAGAGCAGTCGCGGGCAGACCCACAGCTTCAGCCAATGAATGCATATCGGGCGCCGAAACGATGGCGCGCGCCTCGATTGCATCCCGATAGTCCTGAAATTCCAGCATCAATCGATGCAGCCGCTCGTCGTAGATATCCCAGGCGATATGGCCGGGCTGGGCAACCACGTTCATCGCCTGTTCGGAGTATCCCTGAGATTCATCGGAGAAACGCAGGCCGGCCGCGTTGACCTGGAAACCTCCTTCCATGATCAGCGGCCATAGAATGGGGATTCCGTAGCCCGCGGCGAGTCCGCCGTGCCCCTGGTAGGCTCCCAGATCTTCAACGGCGGCGCCCAGTTCGAGTCCCCAGCGTAGTGCATCGCCCTTGTTTCCAGGATGACCGAAGAAGGCGGCGCCGGCGATCTCGGGAATGTGTTGCTGGACCAGCGCTTCGTCGCCCGCAAAGCCACAGCAAGCGAGGATCACGGCCTCGCAAGCGATGTCTTCGAAGGTGCCATCGGGCCGGGTGATTCTTACGCCCTGCATTCGACCTTCACTGTCGGCAAACAAAGCGGATGCGAGTGCTTCGTTCAATATGTCGGCACCGGCGCGAGCACATGCCGAACTCAGCGCCGCCATCAGCTCTTCGCCAGTGCGATTCACGGTGCCATGCATGCGCATGACCGAGTGGCCGGGATACAGGAAGCTATCGACCAGCGTGAGACCGATTTGATGGCGATCAACCAGTTGCTCGATGGTCCGCGCAGATTCTCGTGCCAGCGCCAACGCGATGGCGGGGTCCGTCTGCTTCTTGGCTTTGCGCATGATGTCCGCTGCGAAGAGCTCGGCGCTGTCCTCGATACCGCGCTCACGCTGCTGGCGCGTTCCCGCCGCCGGGATGAGTCCCGTGGACATGCCTGTGCTGCCAATGGTGCTTGCGTCTCGTTCCAACACCAATACATCTACGCCGGCATCTTTCGCAACAAGTGCAGCGGTCAGGCCGCAGCCACCGCCGCCAATCACGACGATAGGCACGGAAATCGAGAACTGCGCAGCGGAGGGCGCGAGTATGGTCATGACACTGCTCCTGGTTGTCCCTCGCAAGCGAACACTTCGTCGAGAAAATTTCCGAGCGCCTGCCATGAGCGTCGGTCTGCACGCGGGTCGTACACGACGCCGCGCATGTGATCGTTCGACGTAGGCTGCGTGAATCCATGCAGCGTTCCGCCATAGCCGTGTATTTGCCAATCCGCCTTCGCGTTCGTCAGCTCGACGCCAAGATTGACGACGTCCTGCGGCAGCACCATCGGGTCGGACCATCCGTGAAGAACAAGTATTTTCGCGGTGATTTCCGCCACGCTCGGGTTCGGATCGAACATGCCGTGAAAGCTCGCAACGCCCCGCACGTCCGCACCGCTGCGCGCGAGATCGAGAACACACAATCCGCCGAAGCAATAGCCGATCGCAGCCACCCGCGCTCCATCGACCTCCGGTTGCGCACGCAATGCATCGATCCCGGCCAACATTCTTCGTAGCAACAGCGACCGGTCATTGAGCAGAGGGGTCATCAACGACATGGACTCCGCGACATCGCGGCCAAGAACTCCTTTGCCGTACACGTCAAGCGCAAAGCCGACGTAGCCCATGCCTGCAAGCCGCCGTGCCCGCTCGCACTCGTGCTCACCGCAACCACCGAATGCATGCGCAATTGCAACGGCAGGGCGAGGTTTCGTCGTTGCACTATCGACCGCGAGATAGCCTTCCAGCGTAACTCCCCCTTCCAGGTATTCGATGCGTCGTGTCTCGATTGTCATGGCATTCGTTCGTGGCTGTGATTACAGCGTTCTAAGAAAAGCCGCTCGCACTTCATCGACCGTCGCAATCGTTCGCGACGAATCGAGCGATGCAGTGAACGCGCGAATCAGCTCGGCGTTGTCGCTCGCGACGCGTCCATCCGGCAAGCACCGGTTGTTCTCGAAACCGATTCGCACATGGCCCCCGGCGCGCACGGCCTCGAGCATCGTGTCCTGCTCTTTCGGTCCGAAGCGACAGGCTGCCCACGGGAAGGCGGTGCAATCGACAGCATCGAGCAGTTCATCGAGCTCTCTGGCATCGCTGGATTTGCCGGCGCTCGGCTTGCCGATCACGAGCAGGCAGAACGGATGATCGTCTGCAAACAATCCGCGACGACGCAGCTTGTCGAACCTGACCAGGTCATCGCGCGAGTAGAGGATGTACTGCGGGAAAATTCGCTCGCGCCGAAGCCACGCGAAGAACGCCGCCGCCGCCGGCTCGCCCGCTTCGTCGGGGCACAGTTCGCGCAGCGCAAGGGACACGGCTTCGGGCTTCAGATCGCGCACCATCTGCATCTGCTCGACTGCCGTGTAACGGCCGACGGCCTCGGTTGTCACTTGAATCACCAGCCCCTCACCCACCGATTGGCGGATGGCATCGATGGCGCTGCGATACCTGGCAGGGTCGAGAGAATGCTGTTGCTGCTCGTCACGCACGTGCAGATGCAGGATCGAAACACCGGCATCGACGAGTTCACGTGCGCAGACAGCAAGCTGCGACGGCGTGATCGGCAATGCGGCGTGATCCGACCGCGTGAGGCGCGCGCCATTCGGTGCGGCGATGACCGCGATTCGCTGCGTTGAAAGTTTTTGATGGTCCATTGCGAGCTCTTCAATATGGGTCAGAATGCCGCCACGCATTCACTCGACGAGGACGACACCAGTGGCCATTCAGTACATCGATGTCAAAGGCATTTTCAACACCGGGCGATTCCGCCATGCCGTGCGCGCGACCGGGCGCAGCACCGTCTACCTCTCCGGCCAGGTACCGCTCGATGAGGCCGGCAACTACATCGGCGTCGGCGACTTCGATACTCAAGTGCGCCAGGTTTATTCCAACCTCGACACCATTCTCAAGTCGCTCAATGTCGGTTGGGACTCCGTGGCGATCATGCACATCTATATCGTCAATTACTCGGTCGAGCGCTACGCGCGCTTGCGGGAGATCCGGAAGGAATTCCTCGGCGACATTCTGCCCTGTTCGACCGTCGTCGGCGTCACGGCGCTCGCCATGCCGGAATTCGAGGTCGAAGTCGAACTGACGGTCGACATGGACTGAAGCCCGGCAAGTACGCGTGAGCGAGGGCGACACGACGTTGTCGCTCACGAGTACTCTTTCAGCCATTCGAGCAGCAGCGCATCGAAGCGCGCCGCCTGTTCGACGTTGCACAGGTGTGCTGCGTCTTCGAGAACGACTAAACGGCTGCTCGCAATCCGGGCCTGCATCGCCGCCATGACGGAAGCCGGCACGGCGGTGTCGGCATCGCCAGCGATGAGCAATGTGGGCGTGCGAATGGCCGCCAGGCAAGCCGCTTCATTCAGAGACAGCAGTGCTTGAACGCCATAGCGATAGCCGGCAACCGGCGTCGTGAGAAGTTGCTCTCGCGCGGCTTCAATGGCATCGCTCATTGCAGGAGCTTCGAAGGCGGCCGGCGTGAACCAGCGCGCCAGCGTCGGCTCGACGACCGCAGCCATACCGCCCCGCTCCACGAGCGCCAGACGATCTCGCCAAGCATCCACATATGCGGAAGGCGCGTCGACTCGACAACAGCAGGCGACCACCGACTGCACGCGCCTCGGATGCCGGATCGCGAGAGCGATTCCGATCGCGCCACCGAGCGACAAGCCCAGGAAATGCGCGGCGTCGATTCCCAAATGATCCATGAGCGCAATCACGTCCGCGACACATCGGTCGACCCTGCCCTCGCCCTCGACACCGCTGCTGGCGCCGTGCCCCCGCAGATCGAATCGCAGCAGCCGATACGAACCTGTAAGCGCCGCGACCTGTGCATCCCACATGCGGTGAGATGACGCGAGCGAATGGGCCGCGATGATCCACGGGCCCACCGTGCCATCGACGCGATAAGCGAGTTCGCCCCCCACGACATCGAGGCGCTGCAAGGCGCCAGGTTCCGCTATCGGGCGCGTCACGCGAGCCCGCTCCATGACACGGACAGCTCTGTGTCGCTGTCCGGCGCAGGTTCGAGATCGACTCCGCGCTGGTAGCGCCCGCTGCAAAAGATCAGCGAAGGCGCGGGATTGCTGGTCAGTCGCAAGACGCGGCCGATGATGATGATGTGATCGCCGCCTTGGAAACGCTCCTCCATGCGGCACTCGAAATGGGCGACGGCGCCGACGATCAGCGGCACGCCACCAATGCCTTCCGCCGTAGCGACAGTGGCGAACTTGTCGGCATGGGGCCGCGAAAAACGGCGCGAGATGTCGATCTGATCTGCGGCGAGGACGCTGATCGCAAAATGCTCGGCGGCAAGAAACGTAGGCGCGCTAGGCGAGCCGCGCGCGATGCTCCACAACACGAGCGGCGGCTGCAGCGACAGTGCGGTGAAGGAATTCGCAGTCATGCCGCACGCTGTGCCGTCCTTGGCGACGGCGGTGACGACGGTGACTCCAGTGGCGAATGCGCCGAGCGCGTTGCGAAACTCGCGATCGGTGAACGCGACCGCTCCGGCACCGTTGCAGTCAGCAGCGGATCGCATCGGCATCACGCACACTTGCTCGCGGGGATGGCGCGATTCACGGCCGGCATCACCTTGTTCGCCATGAGCTCCATCGAGCGGCGCGACAGCACGGGGTCCGCCCAGTCTTTGCCTGCGTACAGCAGCGTGCCGAAATCGCCCACGGTTTCGCGGAACGCGAGCAGATCTTCCGTCACCTTATCGACCGTGCCCCAGGTGACGAGCTTCTCGAGCACGCCGTCGACCGTGACTTGATCGTCGGGGATCGCGGGATCCTCCTTGAACAGCGAGGAGCGTCCGCCACGCTGCATCTTCGCGAGGATCTGTTTGTAGTAGTAGCGATAGGGGCTGTCTGGCCCGAACACGTATTCTTTGGCGGTGCGCAGATCGTCGGCAACGAAAACGCTGCGCGCCACCCGCCATTGCGAAGGATCGGGCGTGAGATTGGCCTGCCGGCAGCCTTCGGCATACATGGGCCAATGAGTCGCCACCCATTTCGGCAACAGAAAATTCGCGGAGATCGGACTCCAACCGCGCGCCGCCGCCGACATCAGCCCCTTCGAGTGTGGAGCGACCGCAGTCACAACGATCGGCGGGTGCGGCCCCTGCAGCGGTTTCGGCAGCACGCCCTGGCCGATCTCCGGAATCTGCGTCCTGGCGGTCGAGATCTCCCAGTATTTGCCGCGCAGATCGTACGGCGGCTCACCGCGCCAGAGGGCGAGGATCATGTCGATCGATTCGACGAACATCTCGGTGCGATTCTTGTCCAGATTGCCAAACACTTCGGCGTCCGAGAGCAGCCCGCCGGGGCTGATGCCGAAGTTGAACCGGCCGTCGAGCATGTGATCGAGCATCGCGATCGTCGCTGCCACCGCGGCGGGGTGTGCGTTCGGCAGGTTGACGGTGCCGGTGCCGAGCCGGATGGACTTCGTCTCATGCGCCAGCGAAGCCACAAAAGCCATGCAGGAGGTGATGTTCTCGGCCTGATCCGTGGAGTGTTCGCCAACGTACGCTTCCGTGAGCCCGAGCCTGTCGGCCAGGATGAACGCTTCGCGGTCTTCGGCAAGTGAGCGACGCCATTCCTTCTGCAAGGGATGAATGGGCATCGTGAAGAAACCAAGGTGCATGCGAACTCCTTTGCCGCGTGAACGTTCGCATACCCTACGAGGAGCCAGCACCAGCCAGAAACGATGATTGCCGATAGCAGCAATCAGAAACTTTGATGCCGCCCAGCCCGCTCAGTGAGCCTGGGTCCGATCGCGAATCTCCGCACCGAGATGAATGATTTCCGACTTGAGCGCGTCGGCGAAGGCGCGCGCGGCGCTGCCGAGCAGCCGCGAGGCAGGAGTGATCAACACGTAGTCGACGAACAATGGCGGCTCTTCGATCGGATGGATCTTGCGCGGCCCGCTCACGACATCGGGGTAGCACAGGGCCCCCGGCAGAATGGAAACCCAGTCGCTCGCCGCGATGAGCTCGATCGTGCCCATCATCGCGTCCATCTCCAGAATCGCCGCCACGTTCGCGCCGACGCCTTTGAGATAGGCATCGAGCCGAGCGCGGCGCGCGTTTCGGTGCGTTGGCAAGATCAGCTTGAGCGGTCCCATTGCACTGATTTGGACCGGCGTGAGGTGTGCGCGCTCCGTTTTGTTCGAGGTGACGAACAGCTCGCGATCCTGGCTGATGTATTGAGCTTGCAACCGCGGATCGCTGCTGCTCGGGGGCACGATTGCGAAGTCAATCTCTTCGTTGGCGACCGACTCCGTGAGCACTGCGCTGTACGCCTCGACGATGCGCACGTTGACGAGGGGATACTGAGCTGAAAAGCGCTGCACGGCTGGCGTGAGCGCGGCACGCGTGAACGTGGGCATCAGGCCGGCCGTCACCGAGCCGGTGACCTGCCCCTTGATCGCGCTCATCTGATCCCGGAGACTCTGGAGCTCGTGCGTTACGCGCATCGCATGCGCATAAAAGCGCTCGCCCGCCGGCGTCGGCTCGACGCCGCGTGCCGAGCGTTCAAAGAGCTGCAAGCCGACACTGTCTTCCAGATCCTTGATCTGCATGCTCACGCCGGATTGCGTGGTATGCGCGCGTACCGCCGCGGAAGTAAACGAGCGCTCCTGATATACGGCAATGAACGTTGCGATCTGTCGAATCTTCAATGCATGCCATATCAGGAAAGTTGATGAGATGAATAAGATATTCCGTTTTCTACAAAGGATCCACCCCCTCTAGGATCGGCCTTATCCGTTTTTTTACAGCGCTCGCACTTCGAACCTAGAGGGCCTTGCTGATGAGAGTAGCTAACGGTGTATCCCTGGCGTCACGCTGCCGGTCGCTCGGCGCGTTGACACTTGCAACAGCAGTCGCCATGCCGGTAGCCGCACAAGTCTCTCCAGAGGCTGCTACGGAAGAAATTGTCGTCACTGCGCGTAAGCGTGAGGAATCTTTGCAGGAAGTCCCGCTGTCGGTGACTGCTCTGGACTCACAGACCATGACACGCGCGGGCATCGAAGACCTCTCGAGCGTTGCGGAGTTCACGGCGGGCCTGACTTATCAGGACTACGCCGGCGGCGGCCTCGGCTCGCCGACGATTCGCGGCCAGGCTCAGACCGACATCCGCAGCGTCGACAACAACGTCGGCGTGTTCGTCGACGGCGTGTTCATCTCGGCCCGCGGCAACCTCGATTTCGCGCTGCTCGATATGGAGCGCGTCGAAGTCGTCAAGGGTCCGCAGAGCGCCCTCTACGGCAACAACACGTTCGCGGGCGCAATCAACTACGTCACCAAGAGCCCGACCGATCAGTGGCGCGGCCAAACTTCCGCGACCGTAGGCAATGCCGGCCGGCGCGATGCCTCGTTCGTGCTCTCCGGCCCGATCCTGGATACGCTCGGCGGCTCGATCACCGCCGGCTACAGCGAATTCGACGGCACGGTCGAGAACACGCTCGGCGAGAACCTCGGCGGCTGGGACAAGAAAGTCAGCGTCACCGGCAAGCTCGAGTACCGGCCTACCGAGAACTTCACGGCCAAAGCGTTCTACTACTACGGCACTGCCGATTTCGACTCCACCGCCGGTACGGTGTACGTCAACAACTGCGGCGGCTTCAACAGCACCGGCAGCACCACCGTCACCGGCCGCGGCGGCAGCGTCTACCGCTTCTACTGCGGCAATCTCAATGCGCCGGATCGAGTGACCGTGCGCGACAACATCACGTTCGGCAATCAGTCCACCAGCCGGCTCGGCTATATCGCCCTCGAATGGGATCTCGGCGGGGTTACGCTCTCGAGCCTGTCGAGCGCTGGCAACTACGACTCCAACGCGCTCGTCGACTTCTTCTACAACGCCAACGTCAATACGCCGCCCGCGAACCGGCAGGTGCTGATTCCCGATTTCGGCGGTTCGAAGGACTGGAGCCAGGAGTTGCGCATCGACTCCGATCCCGACCGGCGCATCGACTGGACCTTGGGCGCCTACGCCAATCACTTCAAGATCCAGCGTCAGTTCGCCTCCGGTGTTCCTGCCAATCCGCGCCAGAACGCCAACAATTACGACGTGACCCAGAGCGACGCTTGGGCGATTTTCGGCCGCGTCGGTTTCGATCTGACCGACCGGCTCAATCTGGATCTCGAAGCCCGCTACAACAATGACGAGCGCGAGGCGGCGCTGCTGAATCGCAATACCGGCATCCAGGTCGATCTGACCAACACCTTCAAGGCGACGACGTATCGCGTGTCGCTGGACTTCCAGCTCAGCGACGATGTGATGCTCTATCTGAGCAACGCTCGCGGCAGCAAGGGCGGCGGCTTCAACAACACGCCACTCGCGTCCGAGCAGACCTTCGACGAGGAACAGAACCTCGTTTACGAGGTCGGCATGAAATCGAAGTGGTTCGAGGGCGCCGTGACCCTGAACGCCTCCTTGTTCTACTCCAATTGGAAGGACGCGCAGCTGCAGACCGTCTCGATGGTTCCGGGCAATACCAACATCACCCGCAACGCCGGCGACGTTACGACTTACGGCGGCGAAGTCGACATACTCTGGAATGTGACGGACGCGTGGCTGGTGAGCGCGGGCTATGGCTACGCGAATCCCACCTTCGATGACGGCACGATCGACGTACAGCACGATCGTCGTTGCGCAACGGCGGCGGCTTGCGGATTCCAGCCGGGCCCCGACGGTATCGGTATCGACGTGAGCGGTCGCCAGGTCGACCGCTCCATCAAGCACACGGGCAACCTGTCGTCGACGTACACCTGGATCGCGAACGCGTTCAACGTGTATCTGCGTACCGATGCCACGTACACCGGCGCGCAGCCGCAGCGTTCGCTCAATCTCGATTTCATTCCGGGGCGCACGCTGGTGAACGCGCGGCTCGGCGTTGACTTCGACAACAGGATCGAAGTCGCCGCCTGGGCTCGCAACTTGCTCGACAAGCGTTATATCTTCAGCTCGGTCAATCAGCCGGAACGCGCGCCGATCTCGTCCTTCACGACGGGGCACGTCGCCAACGGCCGCACTTATGGCCTTACAGCGACGTACAAGTTCTAAGCATGACCATTCCGGCGCGCATCCTGATCGAGATCATGGCCGTAGCGTCGCTTTGCAGAACACGAAGATCGGAGAACCCATGAAGCAGACGCGTTGGATTGCCTTGCTATCGATTCCAGCGCTGTTGCTGAGTGCATGTCAGGTACCGGAAGTTGCTTCGTCCACCGCGGCGCCTTCCCCTCCCCTACGCGTCTCGTTCGAGCGCGTCGGCACGGTCCACACGTCGGACGGCGAGATCGATCGGGCTGCGTATTCGAAGCTCGCCCCCTGGCCGTCGCCAGACGGCTATGCGTACTCGGGGTGCTATCCCCACGCACCGCTCGTGGCGAACCGCGAGGGATCCGATCGCTGCTTCATGACGATCGATGTTCGCGACCCGAAGGCGCCAGTGCGCGTCGCGCTCGTGAACGGCTACGACGTCGAGAACTCGCCTTCGCCGCCAGTCGGCCATGCCGTCTGGTCAGCCACCTATCCTTTTCCGAACCTTCCGGCTCGCAGCCCTTGCCGCGTGAATTGGTCCGATCCGGACATCGCGGCCGGCCGCACGGCGCCACCCTGCTGGGATCCGGGCTGGAACACGCAGACTCATTACATGGGTCTGGAAAAGAACGTACTGGCCATCAATCAGGAGCGTTTTCGTACCGGGACGAATCGTCAGGCGAACTACCGCGGTGTGCGCTTCTTCGACGTCTCCGATCCAACGCGGCCGACGCTGCTGTCGTATTGGGAAGCACCCGCGTCGGCGCCGGATGCGAAGACCGGCGCGACCGCGGATTCACAAGGCGTGCATCACTTCAATTTTCACGGCGACTACCTGTTGCTCGGCACCGAGTACGCGGGCTTCGTCGGCCGCATCCTGGTGATCCTCGATGTGCGCGATCCGAAGCAACCGCGTGAAATCGCGAAGTGGTGGCTGCCAGGCCAGAAGACGCCCGAAGAAGATCATCTGCGCGATTGGGTGATGCCGCCGATCTTCAGCTCGCCGATCGTGCGGCGGCCCGACGGGAAGTGGAATCGCTATGTTGGCATGCACTACGTCACGCCCGATGGCGACCGCGCCTATCTTTCCTATCACCAGGCCGGCCTGGTCACGCTCGATATCAGCGACATCGCCAAACCGAAGTTGCTCTCGCACGTCGATTACCTGTCGCCGGGGAAGGATCCGACCAATCCGAATCTCGCAGCGTGCCGCGCCGCCGCCGGCACAACCGAAGCCAGCTGCGGCAACTCGCATTCCGCCAAGCGTGTACCGGGACGCGACCTGCTCGTGATGTCGGATGAGTACTTCAGTTGCCCGTACGGTCACGTTCGCTTGTTCGACATCAGCGATCCGGCGCAACCGACGCTGCTGTCTCATTACGCGCCGCCCGAAACATTGAATTGCGATCCCAAGCAGCCGCGCCGCACCGCCGAGCCCGCTCGCTTCCCGCAGCGAGGCCCGTCCTCGCACATCGGCAATACGCTCGATCCGGATCTCTATTTCATGGCGTGGTACGGCCTCGGCCTCAAGGTCATCGACCTCTCGGATCCGACCCGACCTGTAGAAGCCGGCTCCTACAGCTACGAAATCGACGACGAGCTCGGTGAAAACGATCCGAAGTTCTCCGGTCTCGATGCCTACGATGTCCTGATCGGGCCGGATCGCCATGTGTATCTCGCCGATGGCGTTTCCGGGTTCAGAGTCTTGCGCTACACGCGTAGCGGTGGAGTTTCCAGATGAGCGCGTCCGCAGTGTCTCCCATCGAAGCCTCGTCGAGCGCTGCTCCGACGCACCAGCCACTGCCGCTCGGCCTGAGCATCGGCTGGGGCATGGGCACGCTCGCGATGTCGCTGATGTTTCAGTCGACGAGCGTCTTCCTGCTCAAATACATCGTCGATTTCGTCGGCATCGCGGCCGCCACCGCGGGCACGATCGTCTCATTGGCGAAGATCTACGATGCGATCGTCGATCCCCTCATCGGCACGATCAGCGATCGCACGCGGACGCGCTGGGGACGGCGGCGGCCTTATCTGCTCGTCGGCACCTTCATTGCCGCGCTCTCCTTCGTGCTGCTGTTCAATCTGGCCGCACTCAATTTGACCAACGGCCTCGTCTTCGTCGTGCTGTTCGCCCTGGTGCTGAATGCAACCGGCTACTCGCTGTTCAACATCCCGTATCTGGCGATGCCCGCGGAGATGACGAACGATTTCCACGAGCGCACGAAGCTCATCGCATTTCGCACCAGCGCCGTCGGCGCCGGCGGCCTGCTCGCCGCGTCGGCGGGTCCGGCCATCATCGCGCAGTTCGGCAGCGGCGTTGCCGGTTATACGATGATGTCGCTGGTGATGGGCAGCATCATCCTGATCGCGGGCCTCGCCTGCTTCTGGATCACGCGCACGGCGCCGACAGCGGCGTTCATACCGCAAGCCGGAGGATCGATAGGCGAGCAGTTTCGCACGGCGTTGGAGAACAAGCCGTTCATGCTCCTGCTCGGCGTGAAGCTCAGTCATCTGCTCGGGTTGTCGATGTTCATGGCGTCGCTGCCCTTTCTGTTCCGCAACGTGCTTGAGCTCTCGTACGGAGCGCTCGGTCTGTACTTCCTCGTGCAGAACATCAGCACCCTCGCCACGCAGCCTCTGTGGCTGAAGATCACGCGGGCAATCGGCAAGAACCGCGCCTACTACATCGCTGTCTCGATCTACTTCGTCGGGCTTGCTTCGTGGCTGCTCGCCTCCAAAGGCGAGCCTGACATGCTCATCGCCACCCGCGCGGTCTTCACCGGTATTGCTGCCGGCGGCGTACTCCTTCTCGGCCAGTCGATGCTTCCAGACACGATGCAATACGACTTCCAGCGCACCGGCTTGCGCCGCGAAGGCATCTTCGCCGGCGTCTACACCACGGTCGAAGGCCTGTCGTTCGCACTCGGGCCTGCGATCGTCGGCATCGTGCTTGGCGCCGCGGGCTACATCAGTGGCGCTGGCGACGTGCATCAACCCGAGTCGGCGCAAAGAGCGATCTTCTTCTGTGCGAGCCTGCTGCCGGCCGTCGGCATCTGCGGCGCGGGTCTCATCATGACGCGTTATCGACTGAGCGCCGAAGATCTGCGCGCACCTCGGGAGAATGCATGAGCAGAAAATGCGACACGCTGCTGCGTGGCATGGTCGTCTCGATGGACGCCGAGCGGCGAGTGTTTTCCGATGGCTACGTCGCCATCCAGGCCGGCCGCATCGCCGAGGTCGGTCCCGCAGCGTCGTGCCAGTGGACCGCGAACGAGACGATCGGCGGCGATGGCCACATCGTGCTTCCAGGTCTGGTGAACACTCATGCGCATCTCGTGCAAGGCTGCATTCGCGGTATGGCGGAAGGCACGACGTTCACTGAACGTTTGTTCGGCTTCTACTATCCCATGACGGGTGCGTGCGACGAAGAGCGTTCCTATGTTTCCGCAATGCCACCGCTGCTTGATCTGGTACGCCGCGGCGTGACGACGACGGCGGACGATCATTTCACGCATGTTCACAAACGTTCCATCGACGGCGTGCTCGCGGCCGTGCGCGAGACCGGCATGCGCTGTCGCATGGCGCGGCTGACGATCAACGATGCAGATGCCGTCCCCGCTCCTTTCCGCGAGGATCTGGACTCGGGCATCGCCGAAACGGAGCGCGTCAAGTCGACCTGGGAGGACGGGAGGATCAGCGTCACCGCCTCGACCATCGGCATCGCCTATTGCGAACCCGACCAGCTCAAGGCGTTGTGGCAATGGACCATCGACAACCAGCGGCAGTTCGACATTCACGCGCCCGCGATTCTCGATCTGAAATTCCTCGCCAAGCGCCGAGGCTGGACCGGAGGCTCGTTCGAATGGTTGGAAAAGATGGGCATCCTCGGCCCGAACGTCATTGCCGCGCATGCCCAGGGGTTGCGACCCGGCGAAGCAGAGCTGATCCGCGAGCGCGGCGTTGCCATCTCGCTCGTCCCCGACATGGAGCAGGTGCTCGGTCTGGTTAGCTTCGATGCCCGGCAGTACCTCGACCACGGCGTGACATGCGGCCTCGGCCTCGATGGTCCCGTCGTCGCCTATGGTCACGACATGTGGACGACCCTGCGCAGCTTTCTCACTGCCCAGCGGCTCGGCGATGAACATCGCCGTCGATCCGGCACCGGCAGCACCGCGTGGACCGGTGACGAAGTGCTCTATGGAAGCGCGGAACAGGCCCTCGAGCTGGCGACGATCGGCGGCGCCAAAGCATTGATGATGGACGATACGATCGGCTCGCTCGAAGTCGGCAAGGCGGCGGATGCGATTGTGATCGATCGGCGCCGCGAGACTCACTTGTCGCCACCCGCTGCGCTCATTCCCAATCTGGTCTACGGCAACGGGCCGAGCCCGGACGCGATCCGGCGCGTGCTGATCGATGGACGCACGGTGATTGCCGACGGCGAGCACGTGTCGATCGATCGCGAGCAGGCAATCGCGCGCTCCGACGCATTACAGGAAACGCTGCTCGACGAAGTCGGTGCGCGCAAGTACGTACGCATGCGCAGTCGCTACAAATGGCTTTGATCACACCCTCCCCGCTCGATGGCTTGATACTTGCGGCCGGCGATCGAGGTCGTTGCGACGACGATCGCATCGGCGGTCCGGTCGTGCGCTGGGATGCGGCGATCTCCCGCTGGCGGCTCTGGTACTACTGTCGTGACGCCGCCTTTCCCCCAGGCATCGCGCCACAGTTCGGTACCGGGCGCATCGCCACGGCGGTATCGGATGACGGGCTGCATTGGTCACGCGTCGACGGGCCGCTGAGCGGTGGCGCCGTTTTCGAGCCGAGCGTTGATGCTCGTGCATTCGACTCCACACACATCGGTCTCGGCGATGTCATGCGCGAAGGCGACTGGTGGTGGATGGTCTACTTCGGCGGCAATCAAGAAGTGCCGCAGGGCATGGAACCGTCGTACGCCTTTGCTGGCTGTCGCATGCGATTGGGCATCGCGCGCAGCCGCGATGGGGTGCACTGGGAACGCGTGCATGGAGGAAAGTCGGGCGGCGCCATCGTCGATCTCGACGACGATGACATCTATGCCGGCTTTCCTTCGCTCGCACGCATCGGCGGACGTTGGCAGGTGCTTTACACGACGGTCGATCGGCATGCGAGCTATTGGCGCTCGCGTGTCATCGAGTCCGATGACGGCGAGCATTGGCAAGCCGCGGGCGATTTGCAATGGACTCACGAGCCTGCGGCCGACGAGACTGGCGGTATCGTGACCCGCCAGGTGTTGGCGAACGCACCCGGAGCCGATGTTCCCTGGCTGATGACATACACCGCGAAAGACGCCCGCCCACAAACGGCGGGCCGTCGCTCGATCTGCCTCGCTGGCTCGCAGGATGGTGTGCGTTGGCAGCGTTTCAGGCAGGAACCGTTGCTCACCATCGGTGCGGCTGGAGCGTGGGACGCAGATGGTGTCGCATCCCCGTGCCTCGTCCTCACGAAAGAGTGCGCACGCCTCTACTACTACGGCTGGTCCATCACGCCCGCGCCGGGGCAACCACAGCGAGGTATTGGCTGTGCCATCGCAGACCCGGCGGGGATGGAGCATTTTCGTCGCGCAGTTCTCCAGGCGCAGCGCTGAGCGAAACCGACTTCATCCGTAACCCCGCCACCCTTCGCATCGGCTCAATCGAAATCGGTGGCCACCGAGAGCGCGCGCCAGGCATCGATGTCTTTGCGGAAGGCAGCCAGCTTGCGATCGGCGATGGCATGAGCGGCCGGCCCCAAGGGCAGATGCAATGGCGGGTTCTCGCTATCGACCGCTTTCAAGATCACGGCAATCGCCTTGGCAGGATCGCCGGCTTGTTTGCCGTCATTGCTCTCGCGGTACACGCGCCTTTGGCCTGCGGTTTGCTCATAGTCGCCGATCTGACGCTTGGCCACGACGATCGAGCGACCGAGAAACTCGGTGCGAAATGGGCCAGGCTCGACGATGATGACGCGCAACCCGAGCGGCGCGACCTCCTGGTCCAATGCTTCGGACAAGCCTTCGACCGCAAACTTGGTGGCGTTGTAGTAGCCCGAACCTGCCATACCTGCGATTCCCGCACCTGAAGACAGATTGACGATGCGCCCACCGCGACGCTGCCGTAGCACCGGTAGTGCGGCGCGAGTGACTTCGATCAGCCCGAACACATTGACCTCGAACATCGGTCGGTACTCCTCGGGCGATGTTTCTTCGATCGCGCCGAATAGCCCGTGGCCGGCGTTGTTCACCAGCACGTCCAAACCGCCAAACGTTTCCGTAGCCACCGCAACCGCGGCGGACGCCGTCTCCGGGCGCGTCACATCCAATGGACATAGGCGCACCGTTTCTGGGAACTGATCTGCGAGATCCCGCAGAGTCTCTACGTTGCGAGCTGTTGCTACCAACTGGTCGCCGCGCGCCGCGACAGCGCGAGCTAGATGTTTACCCAGGCCGCTGGAGCAGCCGGTGATCAACCAGGTTTTCTTCATGACGTTCTCCTCAACTTCGTAATTCAGTGCACTGCCAGCGCCAACATCAGCGCATGCCGCCAGAACTCAGGATGGTTTCGCCCGTCACCCAGCCCGCATCGTCCGAGGCGAGGAATGAGACGATCGGAGCGACGTCCCGCACTTGTCCTATGCGGCCGAGCGGCGTCTGGCCGATGTTCCAGGTTTGGAAGTCCGAGCCTATGACGCCGGCAGCATGGGTGCCTTCGGTTTCCACCAGGCCAGGGTTCACCGAGTTGACGCGGATGCCGCGAGGACCGAGTTCACGCGAGAGCACGCCGGTGATGGCATCGAGCGCGCCCTTGCTGCAGCTGTAGATCGCACCGTCGGCCGCGAGCCGGCGGGCAATCCCTGCGCCGATGCCTTTGGATGCGCCGGTTACGATGGCGACCTTATCTTTCAAACTGCTCATGCTGTGAGATTCCAGATGACTTGAGTGAGAGATAGGGTGATACCGCCAGGTTTGTTTGTGGACTGCCATTGCTGCATATTGCGCGTACATTTTTGAACGGGGTCCGTGGCATGGAGTGGAGCGACGTCAGGATCTTTCTGGCGGTTGCCCGCGGCGGATCCTTGGGCGAGGCCGCCCGCAGTCTGGGTGTGAGCCATCCGACAGTCGGCCGCCGGATAAAGGCGCTCGAAGATGAAGCCGGGCAGCCGATCTTTCGCCGCACGTCCGACGGGCTGGTGCTCACGGACGTCGGCGACGCCGTGCTGGCCATGGCGGAGTCCATGGAGAATTCTGCGCTGTCCATCGAAAGGCGTCTGGCGGGCAACCACCAACGCCTCGAAGGGCTTCTGCGGATATCGTCGGCGGATTGGTTTGCTGGTTACGTTCTCGCCCCCGTCCTCGCGGAATTGGGGCGCCGACATCCTGCTGTCGTGCCAGAGGTGATCGCGAGCTACCGGTTGCTCGATCTTTCCCGTCGTGATGCCGACGTGGCCTTTCGCATCGTGCCCTTCAGCGAACCGGATATTGTTCAGCGCCGCCTGATGAGAATGTCATACGGCCTGTATGGCACAGCCGAAACTGCACGAGCAGCTCAGAAGGAGCCGGCGTCGGTGGGGCTCATTCTCATGAATACGGCGCAATCTCACTTTCCCGATGTCGCCTGGTTGATCGACAAGTTCCCAGGCTCACCGCGTGTGTTCACCAGCACGAGCCGCAGCGTTCAAGCCCAGATGTGCCTTCGAAACATGGGGATTGCGGTGCTGCCAAGGCCGCTTGGGGATGCACTGGCTGGATTGCAACGAATCGACACGCCGGATCCACCACCGACGAGAGACATCTGGGTGGGGTATCACCAGGATCTGCGGGAGATGGACCGCTTGCGAGCGCTGCTGGATATCGCCAATGCACTGCTGTCGGATTCGACGCTGGCTGCAAGTTGAGCGGTCTGGAACATAGGGATATAAACTCGGGTCTCGTATGCCGCCACTTCCCACCGAAACCGCAGTCAAGGTCGTCGTTTGTCTCTTTGTCTCATCAGCTGTCGCGACATGGTTACCTCTCGCTGCAAAAGCAGCAGACTCGCCTTGGA
>Ga0182742_1001393_pt1 | contig 31204 bp, 22 predicted proteins | sample eDN5th37CBELigMG_FD_128880 | JGI IMG/M metagenome (GOLD analysis project Ga0182742, IMG submission 128880) | Enriched Miracle-Growth compost microbial communities from Emeryville, California, USA - eDNA 5th pass 37_C BE-Lig MG (version 2)... ... | reverse complement strand
GATCTTCCTGGTGGTCGGCGTCCTGCGCGAACAGGACGGCGTCCGGCTGATCGGCCCCCTGAGCGCGATGGCGCTCCTGATCGCGGCCGCGATCATCCTGGCCTCGGACAAGACGGCGGCCGACACGTTCGGCGGCCACTTCCGGATGGATGCCTTTGCGGCCTTCCTCAAGGTCCTGATCTTCGTCGGCGTGGCCGGCGCCATCCTGGTCGCCCAGAACTATCTGGAAGACGAGCGCATCGCTCGGTTCGAGTTCCCACTGCTGGCATTGTTCGGTGCGCTGGGCATGGCGATGATGGTCTCGGCCAACAGCTTCCTCGCTCTCTACATGAGCCTGGAGCTGCAGAGCCTGTCGGTCTACGTGCTGGCGGCGGGCCATCGCGACACGCTGCGCTCGACCGAGGCCGGCCTGAAATACTTCATCCTGGGCTCGCTCGCGTCCGGCCTGCTGCTCTACGGCATCTCGCTGGTCTATGGCTTCACCGGCACGGTGATGTTCGACCAGATCGGCAGCCTCCTGCGCGATGAGAACGCCTCGCTCTCGGCCGGCGCCTTGGTGGGCTTGGTCTTCATTGCCGCGGGCATCTGCTTCAAGCTGGGCGTGGTGCCGTTCCACATGTGGACGCCCGATGTCTACGAGGGCGCGCCCACGCCGATCGGCGCCTATATCGCCTCGGCACCCAAGCTCGCCGCCATGGGGCTGCTGCTGCGGGTGCTGATCGACCCGTTCGGCGCCTGGGTCGGCCAGTGGCAGCAGATCGTGGTGTTCGTGGCGATCGCGTCGATGCTGCTGGGCGCGTTCGCCGCGATCATGCAGACCAACTTCAAGCGGCTGATGGCCTATTCCGGCATCGCCAATATCGGCTACGCCCTGGTGGGCCTGGCGGCGGGCACGCGCGACGGCGTGGACGGCGTGCTGGTGTTCATGGCGATCTACATGGTCATGACGCTCGGCACGTTCGCCTGCATCCTCGCGATGCGCCGCCAGGGCAGCTATGTCGAGGACATCAGCGAGCTGGCCGGCCTGTCGCGCCGCCAGCCGGTCCTGGCCATCATCCTGACCATCCTGATGTTCTCGCTGGCCGGCATCCCGCCGACCGCGGGCTTCTTCGGCAAGTTCTACGTCTTCAAGGCGGCGGTCGACGCGGACCTGGTCTGGCTCGCGGTGATCGGCCTGCTCTCCAGCGTGGTGGCCTGCTACTATTACCTGCGGATCGTGAAGCTGGTCTGGTTTGATCAGGCGGCCGAGCCGTTCGACCTGCCGCTGCGGCCGGCCATCGGTGCCGTGGCCGGCATCTCGGCGATCCTCCTGATCGTGGCGGTGCTGGCGATCAATCCACTGTTCGCCAGTGCCGGAGTAGCGGCGAGTGCCATCTTCCACTGAGAGGCCGGGCACCGGTCTGGTCTGGCGGGTCGAGCGCTATCCGGAGCTGCCCAGCACCATGGACCTGGTGCGCGAGCGCGCCAGGGCCGGGGCCGAAGAAGGCCTGGTGGTGGTGGCCGGGCGCCAGACTGCCGGCCGGGGCCGTCACGGGCGGGGCTGGACCTCGCCTGTGGGCAATCTCTATCTGACCCTGCTGCTGCGTCCGAGCCGTTCGGCCATCGCGGTGGCGGGGCTGGCGCTGGTGGCCGGCCTGTCGCTGGCCGAGGCTTGCACGGCGCTGGGCATCCCGCCGGGCCGCCTTCACCTGAAATGGCCGAACGACCTGGTGCTGGACGGCGCCAAGCTGGCCGGCATCCTGCTCGAATCCGAATCGGGTTCCGGCCAGCAGGTGGAATGGGTCTCGATCGGCATGGGCGTGAACGTCGCCAGCGCGCCGGTGCTGCCGGACCGGCCGAGTGCTGCGCTGACCGACCTGCTGCCGACCGCGGAGCCTGGTGCCTTGGAAGCGCTGCTGCTGGAGCACCTGGCGCGAAACTATGCCGCCTGGCGCCAGGAGGGCATGGCGGCCATCACCGGCCGCTGGAGCACGCACGGCCTCCCGCCCGGCACGCCGATCCTGATCCGGCCCGGGCGGGAGGTGCTGAGCGGGACCTATGTCGGCATCGACGGCGAGGGCGCGCTCCTGGTCGATACCGGCCGGCTGCAGCGGGTCACGGCCGGCGAAGTCCTGTTCGCCGGTGAAGCCCTGGCAGGATCCGCCACGACGGCGTAGAAGACGGCAGGAGTGAATGCCGTCCATGCCTCGTGCCATCGCCGCCGGCCCTGCCGCCCCGCCACCCGGCGGCGGCGCAACCGTGAGCCGGCTGGCAGCCAGCGACGCTGCTGCGACGATCGCCATCTTGCCGAAGCACGATCGGCATCCCACTTCGCCATCCTGCCGGCCATGCGGCCCGGCCAGCCTTTCTCGGCCCGTCTCCACCGGTGCGCCGACGGTCAGCGCGGAGGATCGTTTCTGGTCCGACCCCGCCGTTCGCGCACGGAGCCGGGCTGTCCGCCCATGTGGACCCGGACCCGCTTTCGTCCGGGATTGTCAGCAACGCGAACGGACGAGACCGACACCAAGTGATGCATCCAACCGAAAACACTCCCGGCCTGCGCTTCATCCCCCTGGGCGGCGTGGGCGAAATCGGCATGAACACCGCGCTCTATGGCGTGGATGGCCAGTGGCTGATGGTCGACCTCGGCATCAGCTTCGCCGACGAGAGCCTGCCGGGTGTGGACATCATCCTGCCCGACATCGGCTTCGCCGAGCGCCTGCCCGAGCTGGAGGGCCTGGTGATCACCCACGCCCATGAGGATCATTATGGCGGGGTGCCCTATCTTTGGCCCAGGCTGCGCTGCCCGATCTGGTGCACGCCGTTCGTGGCGGCCGCGCTGGAGCGCAAGCTGGACGACGTGCCGTTCGGCCGCGAGGTCCAGATCAACATCGTCGAGCCCGGCCAGCGTTTCCGCGTCGGCTCCTTCGAGCTGAGCTTCATTCATGTGACCCATTCGGTGCCGGATGCCAGCGCGCTGGTGCTGCATACCGAGTACGGCAACGTCCTACACACCGGCGACTGGAAGCTCGATCCCGAGCCGCTGGTGGGCGAGCGCACCCCGATCGACCAGCTCACCGAGCTCGGTCGGGACGGGGTGCTGGCCATGTTGGGCGACAGCACCAACGCGCTCAGGCCGGGCGACAGCGGCTCGGAAGCTGAGGTCCGCGACAGCCTGATCGAGCTGGTGGGCCGCCAGAAGAAGCGGGTGCTGATCACCACCTTCTCCTCCAACATCGCCCGGATCGGCTCGATGCTCCAGGCGGCCAAGGCCAGCGGTCGCATCCCGGCGATCGTCGGGCGCTCCATGCTGCGGATGCTGGAGGCGGCCCGCGAGGTCGGCTACCTGCAGGATGCGCCGCGCCCGATCGATGCGCGCGAGGCGGCCTCGCTGCAGCGCGACAAGGTCCTGTTGATCTGCACCGGCAGCCAGGGCGAGCCGCGCTCGGCGCTCGCCCGGATTGCCGGCAACAGCCATCCCTTCATCAAGCTGGAGGCGGGCGACACGACGATCTTCAGCTCCAAGATCATCCCGGGCAACGAGCGCAAGCTCTACGACATGCACAACCAGCTGGTGCGCAATGGCGTGGAGGTGATCACCGAGGAGGACCATTTCGTCCATGTCTCGGGCCATCCGTCCCGCGACGAGCTGGAGCGGATGATCCGCTGGATCCGGCCGAAGATCCTCGTACCCGTGCATGGCGAGCCGCGCCATCTGCGTGCCCATCACGAGCTGGCCCGGACGCTGGGCGTGCCCAATCCGATCCGCATCGACAATGGCGATGTGCTGATGCTGGCGCCGGGCGACGCGCGGGTGGTCGATTCGGTGCCGACCGGGCGGCTGGCCCTGGATTCCAACCGGATCCGCGGCGTGGGTGACGAGCTGTTCCGCACCCGGCGCCGGCTGATGAACCACGGCACCATCATGGTGAGCCTGGTGCTGGACGGCTATGGCAGCGTGCTGGCCCCGCCGATCGTGGCCGATCTGGGGGCGGGCGACCATGCACCGCAGAGTGCCGGCCGCGACGTGATCGAGGCGGTGGTGGCTGCCGTGGAGGCGCTGTCGGACGACGATGCCGCGCAGGACGAGCGGGTGAAGGACGCCGTGCGCACGGCGGTCCGCCAAGCCTTCGTCCTGCCGCGCGACCGGCGGCCGATCATCGAGGTGCAGGTGTCGCGCCTGGACAACCGCACCCTCGACGCGCTGGAGGACGACTGACCGATGCAGCAGGGCCGCCTGAACCATGTCGCGATCGCGGTGCCCGACCTCCAGGCGGCGCGGGCGCGCTGGCGCGACCTCCTGGGCGCCGAGGTTTCGGAGGTCCAGGATCTGCCCGAGCACGGCGTGCGGGTGGTGTTCGTGACGCTGCCCAATACCAAGATCGAGTTGCTGGGCGTGCTGGGTGAGCAGTCGCCGATCGCTTCCTTCCTCGCGAAGAATCCGGCCGGCGGCATTCACCATATCTGCCATGAGGTCGACGACCTGATGGCCGCCAGCGCGCGGCTGCAGGCAGCCGGTGCGCGCGTGCTGGGCGACGGCCGGCCGAAGATCGGCGCGCACGGCAAGCCCGTCCTGTTCCTTCACCCCAAGGACATGGATGGGGCGCTGGTCGAACTCGAGCAGGCCTGAACCGGCACTGGCCCGGACGCAGACGAAACATGACCTTTTTCGAATTTCTCGTCAGCTATGTCATCGCCTGGTGGATGATCTTCTTCATGGCTCTCCCGTTCGGTGCCCAGCCGCCCGAAGAGCCGGGGCGAGGTCATGCCGATAGTGCTCCGGCACAGCCGCGGCTGTGGACCAAGGCGGCGGTCACCACCGTGCTGGCGGCGCTCGTGGTCTGGGCATTCCACTGGTTCGTGACCTCCGGGATCGTCACGCTGCGCGGCTGACCCGGTGCCGCCGCAAGCGCCTTGCTCTTTTCCGGCGACCCTCCCGGCCTAGCTTGGTGGCCAGGAGTGCAGTCTCGGGAGATCTGGTCGATGAAGCGTGCTGCCCTGGTCGCCTCGGCCATGCTGCTGGCCGCCTGCGGGACGGTGGATGCCAACGATGCGCAGCGAAGCGACGACGTGACGGGCAACCTGCCGGCTACCGGAGCCGAGGCCACGGCCCGGCCCGACCGCGCACCGGTCGAGACCAGCCCGCCCAACGCCCGGGGCCAGCAGCCGGCCTTTGCCGGCCAGACCAGGGCGCCGGCGGCCGAGGCGACCGAGGTCGAGGTCACGGCCGTCGTGGACGGCCTGGCCAGTGCCTGGGCGCTCGAGTTCCTGCCGGACGGGCGGATGCTGGTCACCGAGAAGGCCGGCACCATGCGGATCCTGCCGGCCGGCGGCGGGCAGGGGATCGAGGTCACCGGCGTGCCCGAGGTCGACGCGCGCGGGCAGGGCGGGCTCCTGGACGTGGCGCTGAGCCCGGGCTTTGCCGAGGACCGGCTGATCTATTTCAGCTTCTCCGAGCCGCGCGAAGGCGGCAACGGCACGACCCTGGCGCGCGCCCGCCTGAGCGAGCAGGGCGGTACTGTGGCGCTGGAGAATGTCGAGATCCTGTTCCGGCAGATGCCCACTTGGCGGTCGACCAAGCATTACGGCTCCCGGATCGTGTTCACGCCGGACGACAAGCTGTTCCTCGTCCTGGGTGAACGCTCCGACCCCAGGCCCAGGGTCCAGGCGCAGCAGCTGGACAGTCATCTGGGCAAGGTGATCCGGCTGAACCTCGACGGCACCGTGCCGGACGACAACCCGTTCGTCGGGCGGGACGACGCGAGGCCCGAGATCTGGTCCTACGGCCACCGCAACCTCCAGTCGGCGACCCTGGACGGGCAGGGCCGGCTCTGGACGGTCGAGCACGGGCCGAGAGGCGGCGACGAGCTGAACCGGCCGGAGCCCGGCAAGAACTATGGCTGGCCGGTGATCACCTACGGCATCGATTATTCGGGCAAGCCGATCGGCGAGGGCATCACCGCCAGGGAGGGGATGGAGCAGCCGGTCTATTACTGGGACCCGGTGATCGCACCTTCCGGCATGGCCTACTACGACGCCGACCTGTTCCCGGAATGGCGGGGCAACATGCTGATCGGCGGGCTGGCCTCGCAGGGCCTGGTCCGGCTGATCCTGGACGGCGACCGCGTGACGGGCGAGGAGCGGATCGATCTCGGCCACCGGATCCGCGATGTGAAGGTCGGGCCGGACGGAGCGGTCTATGCCGTCACCGACCGGTCCGGCGGGCAGATCCTGAGGGTCGCGCCCAGCCGGTCCTGAGGACGGGGGGCGGTAACGTTACGTAAACCAGTGGCGTGCCATTCTGCCTGTCGTTGCGGCAGACCACGCCCGCCCCTATGGTCCGCCCGTCAAGGAAGCCCACGACCGTCGAGTTCCCATGCGCCTTTCCCGTTACTTCCTCCCGGTCCTCAAAGAGGTGCCGGCCGAGGCCGAGATCGTCAGCCACCAGCTCATGCTGCGGGCCGGCATGATCCAGCAGCTCCAGGCCGGCATCTACAACTGGCTGCCGCTGGGGTGGAACGTCCTGCAGAAGGTCGAGCAGATCGTGCGCGAGGAGCAGAACCGCGCCGGTGCCATCGAGATCCTGATGCCGACCATCCAGCCGGCATCCTTGTGGCGGGAAAGCGGGCGCTACGACGCCTATGGCAAGGAGATGCTGCGCATCAAGGATCGCGGCGAGCGGGAGATGCTGTTCGGGCCGACCAACGAGGAGAACGTCACCGACATCTTCCGCAAGCATGTGCGCAGCTATCGGCAGCTGCCGCTCAACCTCTACCACATCCAGTGGAAGTTCCGCGACGAGGTCCGCCCGCGCTTCGGCGTGATGCGCGGCCGCGAGTTCCTGATGAAGGACGCCTATTCCTTCGACCTGGACATCGAGGCGGGGGCAGCGGCGTTCGACCGGATGTTCGTGGCCTATCTCAAGACCTTCAAGCGGATGGGGCTGACCGCCATCCCGATGCGCGCCGAATCCGGCCCGATCGGCGGCAACATGTCCTATGAGTTCCAGATCCTGGCCCAGACCGGCGAGAGTGCCGTCTATTTCGACCAGGCCTTCGAGGAGATCGACTTCTCGGCCGACGACCTGGACGTGGCGCACCTCAAGCAGCTCTACGCGGCGGCCGACGAACTGCATGACCCGGCCAACTGCCCGGTGCCGCCCGAGCGGCTCCGCTCCGGCCGTGGCATCGAGGTCGGGCACATCTTCTTCTTCGGCACCAAATATTCTGCCCCGATGGGTGCCACCGTTCTGGGCCCGGACGGCAAGGAAGTCCCGGTCGAGATGGGCTCCTACGGGATCGGCGTGTCGCGGCTGGTGGGGGCCTTGATCGAGGCGAACCATGACGAGAAGGGCATCGTCTGGCCGGAGAGCGTGGCCCCCTTCCGGGTGGGCCTGATCAACCTGCGTGCCGACGACGAGCTCTGCCGCGGGGTGGCCGACGATCTCTACGCGAAGCTGGAGGCTGCGAAGGTCGAAGTCCTCTATGACGACCGCGAGGAGCGGGCCGGTGCGAAGTTCGCCACCATGGACCTGATCGGCCTGCCCTGGCAGGTGACGGTCGGCCCGCGCGGTGCCAAGGCCGGCACGGTCGAGCTGAAGTCGCGCCGGACCGGTGCGGTCGAGGAATTGTCGGTGGACGCCCTGCTCGCGCGATTTGCCGCCTGATGTTCTCCCCGGTCGAGCGGCTGATCGCCCGGCGCTACCTGCGCCCCACCAAGGGGGAGGGCTTCATCTCCCTGGTGGCGGGCTTCGCCTTTCTCGGCATCGCCCTTGGCGTCGGCACGCTGATCGTGGTGATGGCCGTGATGAACGGCTTCCGCTTCGAGCTCCTGTCGCGGGTGCTGGGTGTGAACGGCCACGCGACGGTGATCTCCCAGGGGCCGATCATCGACTACCAGCCGCTGGTCGACCGGCTGGGGGAGGCGCCGGGGGTGGAGCTGGTGTTTCCTTATGTCGAGGGCCAGGTGATGGCGTCGGCGAACGGCGCCGCGTCGGGCGCCCTGGTGCGCGGCCTGCGCCTTGAGGACCTGAAGCAGCGCCCGTTCATTGCCGACCACGTGCTGGCGGGCTCGCTCGACCGGCTGGAAGGGGAGAACGTCGCCGCGGTCGGCGTGCGCATGGCCCAGCGCATGGGGCTGAGGGTCGGCTCGCCGCTCCAGCTGATCTCGCCCAAGGGGACAGCGACCGGCATCGGCATGATCCCGAAGGTCGTGACCTTCACGGTCGGCGCGGTCTTCGAGATCGGCATGTACGAGTATGACAACAGCTTCGTCTATCTGAGCCTGGCCGACGCCCAGCGCTACTTTCAGACCGGCGAAGGAGTCACCGCGATCGAGGTCGAGGTGCAGCATCCCGATCTGGTGGGCGACCTGCGGCCAGGCATCGACCAGCTCCTGCCGCCCGGTACCCAGCTGCTCACCTGGCAGCAGGTCAACAGCCACTTCTTCAACGCGCTCCTGGTCGAGCGCAACGTGATGTTCCTGATCCTCACCCTGATCGTGCTGGTGGCGGCGTTCAACATCATCACCGGGCTCACCATGCTGGTGCGCTCCAAGACCCGCGACATCGCGGTGCTGCGCAGCATGGGCGCCACCAAGGGCAACATCCTCAGCATCTTCCTCCTGGCCGGCACCGCGATCGGCCTGGTCGGGACCGGCCTGGGTGCCGTGCTGGGAATCGCCTTTGCCGCCAACATCGATGCGATCCGGCTGTTCCTGGAGCGGATCACCGGCACCGAGCTGTTCGCCGCCGAGATCCGCTTTTTGTCGCAGATGCCGGCCCGGATCGAGACCGGCGACGTCGTCTCGGTGGTGCTGATGGGGCTGGTGCTCTCGCTGCTGGCGACCCTCTACCCCTCGTTTCGGGCAGCTGCGACCGACCCGGTGGAGGCGCTGCGCCATGAGTGAGCCAGTGCTGTCCCTGGAACGGGTGACGCGGACCTATCGGCAGGGCAGCGAGCGGCTCCATGTGCTGACCGGCGTGGACCTGATGGTGGGGCGCGGCGAGATCGTGGCGCTGGTGGGCCCTTCGGGTGCGGGCAAGTCGACCCTGCTGCACCAGTCCGGCCTGCTGGAGCGGCCGGACGGCGGCGAGGTGCGGATCCTGGGCCGGCCGACCGCGAAGCTCGGCGATGTCGAGCGCACCCGGCTGCGCCGCGAGGCGATCGGCTTCGTCTACCAGTTCCATCATCTCCTCGCCGACTTCACGGCCGAGGAGAACGTGGTGCTGCCGCAGATGCTGTCGGGCACCGCAAGGCGTGCGGCGCGCGTGCGGGCGGCCGAGCTGCTGGCCCAGGTGGGCCTGAGCGAACGGCGCGAGCACCGGCCGGGCAAGCTCTCCGGCGGGGAGCAGCAGCGGGTCGCGATCGCAAGGGCGCTGGCCAACCGGCCGGCCCTGCTGGTGGCCGACGAGCCCACCGGCAATCTGGACACCGCGACCGCCGAGACCGTGTTCGCGCTGCTCCTGGACGTGGTGCGCAGCACGGGCACCGCGGCACTGATCGCCACCCACAACCCCGAGCTCGCCTTCCGCATGGACCGGGTGGTGCGGCTGGAGCGGGGGCAGCTTCTGGCGGTGCCGCGGCCGGAACCGGCCCGCGCCATGGCCGGGGTCTCCTCGCCGGGCTGAGCCGGGAGGAACGACCGGTAGTCACCAGGGTTAGCTTGGCGAGCACAGTCCCTGGGTGACCAACATGCGCTTCCTCTCGACCCGCGCGCACGGCGCGCTCGACTATATCGTGGCGATCATCCTGATCGGCCTGCCCTACATGGCAGGCACCTCTGACCGCAGCTTTGGCCAGTGGATCCCCATCCTGCTCGGCTTCGGGATCATCGTCTACAGCCTGCTGACCCGCTACGAGCTGGCGATCCTCCGGCTCATCCCGATGGCGGGGCACCTGATCCTGGACGTGGCCGGTGCCATCCTGCTGATGGCGTCGCCCTGGCTGTTCGGCTTCGCCGAGCGGAGCTGGGTGCCCTTCGTGCTGATCGGTCTGTTCGAGATCGTCACCGTGCTGGTGACGCGGACGGACACGACGCCGCTGCACCGCGACGCGACAGCCGGGCGTCCCTGAAACGACGGGCTTCATGTCACCTGCAGAATAAGCCTGCCGGCCTTGTGGTGCGAGATGAAGATCAGCTTGCACCTCGGGCAAGTTGAGCGATGGCGGCTCCCTTGTCAGGGAAGGCTGCCATGGCTCGTGGACCGAGGGCGGTTGCACTTGAACTGACTGAGGCTGAACGGGCGGCGCTGGAGACCCTGGTCCAGCGCCGCAAGATGGGCCAGCGCATGGTGCCATGGGCTCGGTGCAGTGATTGTTTGTGCCAAGCCAGGGGCAACCAAGCTTGGGGTGGCCAGGATACCTGGGAACAGCCGGCCAACGGTGGCCCTATGGCGCTGACGCTTTGCCCTGCATCGGGCGCAAGGAGCGCCCACTCCTTTTTCGACAGGACGGTCGGATACCGGCGACGGTCCTCAGACATGACAGCAGCTCCGGCGATCATGGCTCGGCTGGGCCTACACGTATCCTCTATCCTCCCGCGGGCCTTTCCCCGTTTCGGAGACCGTTTCCAGCGCTGCGACGCCACAGGGACATCTGTAAGATCGAGCGAGCAGACTGGGAGCCTCCGCCATCTCGACGGCACATGAATGCGGTTGCAGTAGTGAGCAGATTGGACAATCCTGGACTGCATGACCTGCCTCACACTAGAGCAGGGCACATATAGATCTCCAGGAAGCATCATGTCGGCGTCTTGCATTTTTATTCGTCGCCGGACAATGCTGAGCATTGGCACAATGGTGGCAATGGCTGCCTGGAAGACAGCACAGGCTGGAGCTCGAAGTCCATACCCTGACCGGCCTGTCACGCTCGTCGTGCCATTCCCTGCCGGTGGATCGACGGATCTCGTGGCACGTCTCCTTGCTTCGGAGATGGCAGAGCATCTCGGCCAGCAGGTCGTGATCGAGAACCGTGGAGGAGCCGGCGGTACCATCGGCTCAGCCGCCGTGGCCAGGGCCGATCCCGATGGCTACACGATCCTGATGGCGACGATCGCCACGCACGCGCTCAATCCGGCGCTCTACAAGAAGTTGCCCTACGACCCCATCAAGGACTTCGCGCCGATTTCGCTGCTTGCACTCATCCCCAACGTGCTGGTTGTCCATCCCAGTCTTGCTGCCGAGAACGTCCAACAGCTGATCGACCTGCTCAAGGACAATCCAGGCCGATACCATTATGCCTCCGCCGGCAACGGCACTCCATCCCATCTCTCGGCCGAGCTGTTCAAGAGCATGGCCGGAGTCGACATGATCCATGTGCCCTACAAGGGAGCGGGACCGGCCCTGATCGACGTCATGGGAGGGCATGTGCCGATCATGTTCGACAACTTGCCGCCCACGCTGGAGCATATCCAGGCCGGCACGCTGCGGGGTCTGGGAGTCACCACCAGGGAGCGCGCTCCCGCCGTCGCGGAACTGCCGACCATCGCCGAGACCCTGTCCGGCTACGATACCTACTCCTGGAATGCCCTCTTCGCTCCGGCCGGGACGCCTGAGCCGGTCATTCGACGACTGCATGATGCGGCACTGGCAGCGATGAAGGTTCCCGGAGTCGCTGCCAAGCTCAAGGTGCTGAGCATTACACCGATAGGTTCGACGCCTGAAGAACTTGCAGCACATGTCCAGGCTGAACTCGTCAAGTGGACGCCTATCATCGAGGAGTCCGAACTCCAACTGGAGTGAAGCGTGCATGATATTTGTTAGAATCGTTCCGTATCTATTGTGATTTGTGCGAGGTCGTTGGTTGTCCGTTCTGCGCATGGACCCGGTGCGCAACATCGACACTGGCCGCCACCCACAACTTCGATCTCGCTCTACCCATAGATCGAATGGTGCGGCTGGAGGCAGCTCCTGGCGGTCGCCCGGCCGGCGCTGCAGTCGGGCAGCCCGGATCTGCTGCCCTCTGGATGAGATGCACCTCTCCCGATTTTCGTCGTTCCGGAAAAACGGTTCGCGGACTGTTACTGGTATGCGTACCGGCGTCACTCTTATGACCCGTACAGGCATCGGTCTGCGGCGAGCGCGAGCCGTACGACGAATGAGTGGGGAGGCGGGAATGAAGGGATGGCGTTCACTGGCAGCAATGGCTGGCCTGGGCGTGCTGCTGACCCTGACCGGCCCGGCGGCACGCGCCGCGGCAGAGCCCTGGATCGTGCCGGACGACGTGGCCCTGGCCCTGCGCGATCCGGACCGGTTCGCCTGGCAACTGTTCGTCGCGATCAACTGGCCGGCGCTGGACGGGGAAAGTGCGCCGGATCCAAAAGCGGCACTGGGTGAGCCGCGGCCGGTGGTCTGGGAGACCTGGGCGCTGACCAAGGACGTCTATCTGCCGGACGGGCAGGCGCCGCCGCCCTGGCCGGATGCGTCGAGCCGGCTGGGCCCGGAGCGCGATCCGGACGAGCAGCCACTGCAGCAGACCCTGGTGCGCGATACCAGGCCGATCCCGCCCGGTACGGCCGGCCATCAGAAGGACGAGGTGCGGATGAACCGTGCCACCTTCGATTATCTCCGCGACAACGGTCTCTACTCGATCGACGGGCAGGAGCGGCGCTTCTATGCGGGCCTGCCGGTGCAGTTCCCGCCCGGAGCGATCGAGATCAAGGCGGTCTGGCGGCCGATCGGCGAGGCGGACAAGATCCGCTACCACTGGGCCACGCTCAGCGACGAGCCGGACGGCCAGGAGCGCCTGTACGGCCTGACCTCGCTCCATGTCATGTCCAAGGTCCTGCCGCGCTGGCTGTGGGCGACTTTCGAGCATGTCGACAACCCGTTCCGCCGCGGGATCCATGACGAAGGCTGGCTGATCCCATCGCGCGACAGCGTGGCCTGCCCGCCCGAGGCGCTGGACTGCGGCCGGCTGCCGGCGGGCTTTGGACTGGAGGATACCGTCTGGGCGCACTACCGGCTGCGCGGCACCCAGATCGACTTTACCGACGATTACGGCCAGCCGGTGCAGCTGGCCAACTCCGAGCTGGAAACCGGGTTCCAGCGGACCGCGTCGTGCATGACCTGCCATGTCCGATCGGCGATCGGGCCGCGCGTCAACGCCGCCGCCTCGTTCGAGTTCGGCACAGGCTATCCGGACCACGAGCTGGGCCCGCCGGAAGCCACCCGCCCGCCAGTGTTCAAGCAGAACGAGGACGGCTCGTTCGAGAGCTATCGCGGCGCGCCGCAGCCCGAATGGTTCAAGCTGCCCTCGACCGGGGTGACGAGCTTCGACAGCTACCTGCAGCTGGATTATGTTTTCTCGATGATGCGCGCGAGCTACGCGTCACCAGCAGCACCTTGAACTGTGCCCGCCGGGCGGACAGGCTCGGGCGGTCCGTTCATCCAGAGGATCCCATGGCGCTCGCCTCCTTCGTGCATCTGCGCGTCCATTCCTGCTTCTCCCTGCTCGAGGCCTCGATCAAGAACGGCGAGCTGGCGAAGAAGGCGAAGGCGCTGGGTATGCCGGCGGTGGCGGTCACCGACAGCTGCAACCTGTTCGGCGTGATGGAGTTCTGCAAGGAGGCGACCAAGGCCGGCATCCAGCCGGTGGTGGGCGCGCTGCTGGCGCTGGTGCCGGAAGGCGGTCCTGAGCCGCGGCGGCCACAGACGGGGGCGCCGCCGCTCCAGGAGACCGAGCAACTCGTCTTCCTGGTGCAGAACGAGGCGGGCTATCTGAGCCTGTCCCGGCTGATGACCTGCGCCTACCTGGCCGGCAAGGACCAGGTGGCGGTCACCATGGACGAGCTGGCGGCCCATTCCGAGGGGCTGATCGTGTTCACCGGCGGTGCGTTCGGCCCGATCGGCCAGCGCCTGCTGCGCGGCGACGCCAAGGGGGCGCGCGCCATGCTGGAGCGGATGAAGGCGATCTGGCCGAACCGGCTCTATGTCGAGATCCAGCGCCACGGCCTGCCCGAGGAGAACGCCACCGAAGGGGCGATGATCGACCTGGCCTACGCGCTCGACCTGCCGCTGGTCGCGACCAATGACTGCCATTTCCTGGAAGAGGACCATTACGAGGCGCATGACGCGCTGATCTGCATCGCGGATGGCCGGCTCCTGATCGAGGACGAGCGGCGCCGCTTCACCAAGGACCACCGGTTCAAGTCCGCTGAAGAGATGGCGGAGCTGTTCGCGGACCTGCCGGAGGCGGTGCAGAACACGCTGGTGATCGCCAGGCGCTGCGCCTACGAGGCACCCAAGCGCAAGCCGATCCTGCCGACGTTTGCCGCCGACGAGGAGGCGGAGATGCGCAAGCAGGCGGCGGAAGGGCTGGAAGCGCGCCTGCGCCAGTCGGTCTGGACGGAAGGGATGGACGATGCCGCGCGCGAGGCGGCGGCCAGGCCGTACCGCGAGCGGCTGCAGTTCGAGTGCGACGTCATCGCCCAGATGAAGTTCCCAGGATACTTCCTGATCGTGTCCGACTTCATCAAATGGGCCAAGGCGAACGGCATCCCGGTGGGGCCGGGCCGCGGCTCGGGGGCGGGCTCGGTGGTGGCCTGGTCGCTCTCGATCACCGACCTGGACCCGCTCCGCTTCGGCCTGCTGTTCGAGCGCTTCCTCAATCCCGAACGCGTGTCGATGCCGGACTTCGACATCGACTTCTGCCAGGACCGGCGCGACGAGGTGATCCGCTACGTGCGCGACCGCTACGGCCATGACCGGGTCGCCTCGATCATCACCTTCGGGAAGCTGCAGGCGAAAGCGGTGATCCGCGACGTCGGCCGGGTGCTGGGCCTGCCCTATGGCCTGGTCGACAAGATCTCCAAGCTGATCCCGAACAACCCGGCCAACCCGCCGACCCTGGAACAGGCGATGGCGATGGAGCCCCGGCTGATCGAGGCCCGCGACAGCGACCCGCAGGTCGAGCGGATGATCGAGATCGCGCGCAAGCTGGAGGGGCTGCCCAGGCACGCTTCCACCCATGCCGCGGGCGTGGTGATCGGCGACCGGCCCCTGGAGCAGCTGGTGCCGCTCTATCGCGACCCCAGATCGGACATGCCGGTCACCCAGTTCAACATGAAGGACGTCGAGACCGCGGGCCTGGTCAAGTTCGACTTTCTGGGGCTCACCACGCTCACCATGCTGACTATGGGCGAGAAGCTGGTGCGCGAGCGCGGCACCGCGCTGGATCTGGCCAAGCTCGAGCTGGAGGACCGGCGCTCCTACGAGCTCCTGGCCCGGGCCGAGACGGCCGGCGTGTTCCAGCTGGAAAGTGCCGGCATGCGCGATGCCCTGCGCAAGCTGAAGCCGGACGTGTTCGAGGACATCATCGCGATGGTGTCGCTCTACCGGCCGGGCCCGATGGACAACATTCCGCGCTATATCGCGGTCAAGCACCGGACCGAGGAGCCGGGCTATCTCCACCCCCTGCTCGAGCCGATCCTTAGCGAGACCAACGGGGTGATCATCTACCAGGAGCAGGTGATGCAGATCGCCCGCGAGCTGGCGGGCTATTCCCTGGGCGGTGCGGACCTCCTGCGCCGGGCGATGGGCAAGAAGATCAAGGAGGAGATGGACGCGCAGGGCGCCATCTTCGTCAAGGGGGCGGCCGAGCGCGGCATCGACCAGGACCTCGCCCAGGTGATCTTCGACCAGGTGGCGAAGTTCGCCTCCTACGGCTTCAACAAGTCGCACGCCGCAGCCTACGCGCTGCTAGCCTATCACACCGCCTATCTGAAGGCGAACCACCCGCACGAGTTCTTCGCGTCCTGCATGACCATGGACATGGCCAATCAGGACAAGCTGCTGATGTTCCAGCAGGAGCTGCGCACCAGCGGCATCACCCTCCTGCCGCCGGACGTGAACGCCTCGCAGGTCAAGTTCTCGGTGGAGGAGACCCCTGAGGGGCCGGCGGTCCGCTATGCGCTGGCGGCGATCAAGGGGGTGGGCAGTGCCGCCATGGAGGCGCTGGTCGAGGAGCGGGAGCGAAACGGCCCCTATACCTCGCCATTCGACCTGGTCCACCGGCTGGGCACCAAGGTGATCAACCGCCGCCTGCTCGAGGCGCTGGCCAAGGCGGGCGCGTTCGACCAGCTCCTGCCCAACCGCCGCCGGATCTGCGAGGGCGCGGAATTCCTGCTGCGTGCCGCCCAGGCGGCCCAGGCCGAGGCCGAGAGCGGCCAGGACAGCCTGTTCGGCGGCACCACCGCGGCCCCCAGCGCACCCAGCCTGCCCGAGGCCGAGGACTGGCCGGCCCTGGAGCGGCTGCAGGCGGAGATGGAGGCGATCGGCTTCTATCTCTCCGCCCACCCGCTGGACGGCTATGTCGCCGCCATGGCGCAGTACGGCATCACCCCTTCGGACAAGATCGTCGAGCGGCTGACCTCCGGCCAGCCGGGCCGGCTGAAGCTGGCAGGCGTGGTGCTGGGCAAGCAGGAACGGGTGACCGAGCGCGCGCGCTTTGCCCATGTCGCGATGAGCGACCCGTCCGGTCAGTTCGAGGTGACCCTGTTCTCCGAGATCCTGGCCCGCACCCGCGAGCTCCTGGACAGCAAGGTGCCGCTGGTGATCGAGGCGGACGGGCGGGTAGACGGCGACATGGTGCGCCTGACCGCGCACAAGGTCGAGGCACTCGAGGAACTGCTGGTTCCGCACGTGCCGGACCTGACCATCCGGCTTTCCTCGGTGGAGGCGGCCCTGGCGATGCGTCCGCTGCTGGCACCCAAGACCGCCCGCCAGGGCCGCCTGCGCCTGGTGCTGACCCATGCCGCAGGCGAGGTCGTGCTGGCCCTGCCGGACGGGCTGGGCCTGCCGCCGGCCAGACGCCCGGACCTGGAGCGGATGGCCGGCGTGATCGAGGTGCGGGAGGTGGCGACGGTGCATTGAGGCATGCGCCGTGCGACCTGCTGCCGGGCGCGATGGAGGGACATGCCGCTGAAAAATGGCAGTAGCGGCATTCCGGTCGTCAGGCAGCAGGCGGCAGGCTGTCAGTCATTGTCCGAGTCGAAGTCATAGCTGACACCAACCAGGATGCCGAAATTGTCGTACTCCTCGTCCGGGTAGTTGGACTGATTATTGGTATAGGAGAGGCGTACAATCGTGCTCCAGCGGGGCCGGAAGGGCACGATCGCTACGAAGTTGGCATCGAACTGCCGGTCGGTCTCCGTCTTGTCGATGTCCGCGTCCGGATCGGGATCGTCGTAGGGGCGGTAGATGTAGCCGGCTTCGACGCTGAGCTTCATCGAGTCCAGGTCCTGGCCCAGCGGGTTTGGCAGGGAATGCTCAAGACCGATGCTGAAGCCCAACTCGTAATATTGCTCAAAGCTCTCCGCTGCCTGCTTGAAGTTGCCGATCAGGCCGATGGTGAGGGTGGTATCCTCGGCAAGCTCGTAATCGGTATTCAGCGACAGGGCATGGAACCATCCGGTCTGGTCACTGCCGGTCGGCTCGTCCTGGGTGTCCTCATACTTCTCGTAGAGGGAACTGAAGGTGGCACCGAGAGTGAGCTTCGGCGTCAGCAGCAGGTCGCCCTCGAGCCCGGCACCTGCCGAGCGCGACAGCAGTTCGCCACCCAGCCCCAGAAGTGTGCCGGCGATGAAAGGGCGCAGGCTAGCTTCCCTAGATTCGTCCAGCTGGAACTCTGGGCCGAGCATCAGGTCGAACGAGGTGTAGTCGTTGTCGGTCTGGTCGGCATAGCGCGCCCCTTCCAGCGAAAGGTCGGTGCGCAACTGGGTTGGAATCGTCGTGTCGAGGTCATAGCGGTGCGTCAGATCCAGACCGAAGGTGGCGGAGAAATCGCTCTGCCGGGTCTCCTCGTCTTCTTCCTCGTCGTCTTCTTCATCGTCGTCATCATCATCATCATCATTGCCTGACTGACCGTCGCCAGGGGGGAGGCTCCTGCCACCTAGCTTCGCGACATTATCCGGGTTGGTCTCGTAGCTGAGGCCGAAGGAGATCGCCGTTTCGAAGTGATGGCGGGAACTTCGTGTGCCGGTGCTCTCGTGCGGTGCGGTTCCCTCCCCCCCGCCAGTACTGAGCGCTTCATCCTCGTCATCTTCATCGTCGTCTTCGTCGCCGCTTTCCTCGTCTTCGTCTTCCTCGTCGTTGTCCGGGGCGAGCGTCCTGCCTTCGTCGGACACCGGCTCGCTCGACAACTGGGGAGGAGCGGTGGCCCGGCGCAGAGGCTCGTCTGCCGACGCCGGTACTGCCACCGACCCCAGGGTTGACGCCAACAGCACAGCTAGCCGAGCCCGCATCGAATGATCCTGAAACTGTCGAGTGGAGTATCAGCAGACATTAGCTGATATCGGCTTAAGCTGCCCGCTGCGTCGGGTGGATGGGAGCGACTACATTCTTCGGCCTGGGGCCTGGTGAGACGTCGAGAGCCTCGGCAGATTGCGCGACGTCGACGACCTCCCGGGCGGGATTACCCCGCCAAGTCGAGCCTGATGTCATCACCTCGCCCTTCATCAGGAAGGAGTTCGCGTCCAGTACGGCACCTTCACCCATTGTCGTGCCATAGTGGACAAAGCCTCCGACGCCGATGGTGCAACCGGCGCTGATCACGATGTGGTCCGACTTGAAGGTGCCTTCCTCCAGTGAATGGGACTGGATAGTCGTATTGGCGTTGATCGCACAGTCATCGCCGATACAGACAAGCGTCCGCTCGGGAATGCCGGCCCCATCGTCGAAAATGCGCTTGCCTATCCGTACACCCAGCAGCCGCCAGATCACGTTCTTGATTGGCGTTCCATTGAACAGATCCATGACAAAGGCTGGCACTAGCAGCTTCCAGTAAGCCTCATGCCACCAGAAGTACGAATCGTAGATCGAGCAGTATCTTGGAGTCAGGTGACGGAAGCAAGCAAAGGCACGTTCCAGCAAAGCAAAGTAGGCAACGCTGAACGCGACGGCAGAGCCAAGTAAAAATCCTAACGGCAGCAGGCTGTGCGAAAAATATAAATCGAGCAAAAAAATGGTTATTAGGGTTAATCCATAAAAATGAATCCACCTTGCAGTCAAGAATATGCCCATTGTTGCAAGGTTGTATTGATTCTTGGCTACAAGCCGGCGACGCAACTCATCCTTGGCCTTTAGGTGGTCGAATTGGTGATCCCGTTGAACCGACCGCGGAATCTGGAAGCATGGGGATCCGAGGAGACCGACCTCTTTGTGAATCGGACCATCGAGCGGGATCATGACCTTTGTGCCCAGCAGGCAGTCATCGCCCGTCCGGCCGCCCGCCGGATAGACGATGTCATTGCCAACAAAGCTGTGCGCACCCAGCAGCACATGCGAAGCGCAGAAGGAACTGCTGGAGATGTCGGTGTTGAGTATCGACAATCCATCCGAGACCAATGTGCCAGAGCCGACTGCGCACAGACCCGGAATCTCGTGTTTCAGGGACGTTCCGAAATTGGAGCCGGTCTGCTCGATGAATTCGAAATGATAGCCGATCAAACGCAGATAGTGAATGATATAGGAGCTGTCTCCAAAAAGCTCAGTGTAGAACTTTTGATTGCTGATGCTCTGAATAAGTCGCTGGACGACAAAATGTACGCCGTAGAGTGGATAAATCTTGCCTGGCGTGAGCATGAGGGTAAGCAGCCTGGGGACAGTGGCTACAATGACCAGCCCTCCGAGCACCGTGCCGAAGTACAATATGAAGGAGACGGCGAGCCAGCCGCCGTAGAAGGACCAGGTGTCGTAGCCGGCGAACTCCTGGTCGCGAACGCTTTCCAGCAGCGGTAGATGCTCAAGCATCATCGTCAGGCCGGCTGACCCAAGGGGTACCGTAAGCGCCAAAGTAGTCAGCAATTGCATGGCGCCATAGCCGGTGCGCCGCAGCGCGCCACATTCGGCGGGAGCTACCCGTTGATAATTCACCGCGGTCGGCCTGGCCGGACAGCCGTGCCAGTGCTCACCGTCCGGCACCGCCTGGCCGGGATGCAGGGACGAGGCATGGCCGAGCTGGGCTTGGTCGCCCATCGAGCTGTCAATGTCGATCACCGAATGCTCGCCCACGAACACGCCCCTGCCGAGGCTCACCCGGCCGGTCTGAATCCGGCCGGCATGGGCACGATAGCCGTTGAAGAACGAGTCCTTGCGAATGATGGTGCCGTCGCCGATCGAGAGCAGATCGGTGCAAACTGGGACGTTCTGTGACAGGATCACGACGTTCCGGCCGATCCTGGCGCCCAGTGCCCTGAGGTAGAGGACATAGAGCGGGGAGCCTAGGAACATCACCATGGGGCTTGCCCGAACCATTGTCTTGACGATCCAGAAGCGCAGGTAGGCGAGGCTCCAGATCGGGATCTCGTCCTGCCGCCAGCGGCCGATCAGGCTCCATTTCACCATGATGGGGAGTAGACACATGGCCACGAAGAGCGTGTCGCCGAACAGCACAGCGCGCAGGTAGAGATCGGCCCAGCCAATGGCTGCCGAGATCCACTCATAGCCGCCGATCATCACCAGTGTGCCGAGGAAGGAAGCCGCAAGAAGGAAAAGGATCTGCAGCGCGCCGCACAGCACGTAGCGGCCGGTTCCGGCAGCCGGTATCGGCTCCTGCCGCATGTGCATCCGGGCAGCGGGCGCCCTCTGCTCCAGGACTGCGGCCAGCTGCCTGACTGTCGGGTGCAGGTAGATGTCCTTCATTGCCACCGATGGCAGGCCGGACCGTTCCCGCACCCGGGCACAGAACTGGGCCATCAGCAGGGAATTGGCGCCGAGTTCATCAAAGAAGTGATGGTCGGCGGAGATCTGCTCCAGGTGCAGCACCCGGGCGAGTAGGTCGGCCAGGACTGCCTCCATGTCGGTGGCCGGGGCAGCGCATGTACGCTGCATCGCCAGGCTGCGCGGGCCCTTGGGCCGTGGCAGGCGTTTGCGGTCGGCCTTGCCGCCGGCGAGCATCGGGATGGCATCGAGCTGCTCGAGGAAGGCCGGGACCATGTAAGGGGGCAGGCACTGGCGCAGGCGCGCGAGGACCTGGCCGTGGTCGAGCGCAGGCGCGCCATTCTGCAGCGTGTAGTAGCCGGCCAGCTCCACCAGGCCCGGCTCCGGCTCGATGGTGGTGACCACGGCCTGTGCCACACGCTCGACCTGGAGCAGCGCCGATTCGATCTCGGTCAGCTCGATGCGGTAGCCACGGATCTTGACCTGCGTGTCGATGCGGCCGTGATACTCGATGGCACCATCCGCATTGATGCGGCCGAGATCGCCAGTCCGGTAGATCCGCCCGCCGGGGTTGTGCGCGATCCCGATGACGTCCGCTATGAAGGCGCGATCGGTGAGGTCATCGCGGTTGAGGTAGCCGTCGGCCAGGCCGATCCCGGCAATGCCGATCTCGCCGGTCGTGCCGATCGGCAGCACCCTGGCCTCGGCCGGATCGAGGATTACCACGCTGTAGGTGGGCAGGGGTGATCCGATGGTGACGGGCTTGCCGGGCTCGGCCACCGACCAGGTGGCGGTGACGGTGGCCTCGGTGGGGCCGTAGACATTGAGGAAACGGCGCCCTGGCCGGTGCCAGCGGGCGATCAGCTCCTGCGGGCAGGCTTCGCCGGAGACCAGCAGGAAGCGCAGGCGTGGCAGGTCCTGGTCCAGGGTCGCCAACACGGTGGGGACGCAGCACAGTGCGGTGACGGCCTGCGCGTCGAGGAAGTCCCAGAGGTCCCGGCCCAAGAGGTTTGGGCCGGGCGGTTTGGGCACCAAGGCCGCGCCGACGATCCAGGCCACCCAGATCTCCTCGACCGAGAAGTCGAAGGCGATCGTCATGCCCTGGTAGACCCGATCATCCGGCTGAATGCCGTAGCTCTCGGCGGCGACGCGAACGAAGTTGCAGATGGCCGCCTGGGAGATTGCCACGCCCTTGGGGCGGCCGGTGGAGCCCGAGGTATAGATCACGTAGCAAAGTTCGCCGGCAGGCTCCCCGGCCTCGATCGCCGTCAACCGGTGCCCCGGCAGGGCCGCGATCTCGGCCTCCGCCTCGTCGAGACAGATCAGCGCCACGGGAAGATGGGCGAGGCGATTGCGCAGCGGCGCCAGCGACAGCAGGCACCGCAACCCGGCATCCTCCGTGATGTAGGACAGCCGGTCGGCCGGGAAGCCGGCGTCCAGCGGCACGTACACCGCGTTGATCTTGAGCACGGCAAGCATGGCGACATAGGCCGACGACGCCTGGTCGAACATCAGGCCGATCCGGTCGCCGGGCTGCGCGCCTTGTGCCCCGAGATAGCGAGCCAGCCGGTTGGCGCGGGCATCGAGATCGCCATAGGTGACCGTGACGTCGCCGGCATCGACAGCCAGACGGTCGGCCTGCCTGTTCGCCTGCAACCGGTCGCAGGTCTCCTCGAAGAGATGGTGCAGCCGTTCGCCCGCGCGCCAGCGAGGCTCATGGCGGGCGCTGGAATCCACGAGGACGCAATGCGGTCGTGCCAGGCTCGTGATGGCTGCCAGATCCGGCGGCTCGACATCCTGGGCGCGCGCCAGCGCGCCGGGAATCTCCAGCATGATCGCGCTCCCGCTTGTGGTGCGGAGGTCGGCTAGGCCACGGCGGTGGTGTCGGTACTCGCTGCGGTGATGGCAGCCACCAGGATCGAGCAGGCGGCGTCGACCACTTCCTCGGTCACGTTGAGGGGGGGCAGCAGGCGGACGACGCAATCGTCACGGCCACCACACTCTACGATCAGGCCCCGCCGCAGGCAGTCCGCCTGCACCTCGCGCGCCACCGCGCCAGCAGGGCTGCCATCGCGCGGATCGGCGAGTTCCACGCCCCACATCAGGCCCATGCCCCGCACCTCCCGCACCCATGGGAGGCTCAGCAGCCGCGAGAGCCGCTGGTCGATCTGGGCGCCGCGCTGGCGGACATTGTCGAGGATGCGGTCGCGCAGCACGATCCGGACCGCTTCGGCCCCGGCGGCGAAGGCGAGCTGGTTGCCGCGGAAGGTGCCGGTATGGGCACCGGGCCCCCAGCAGTCCAGACGCTCATCATAGATGATGATCGCGACCGGCATGCCGATCCCGCTCAGTGCCTTGGACGCCACGATCACGTCGGGCTCGATCCCATACTGCTCGAAGGCGAACCAGGTCCCGGTCCGGCCGCAGCCGGTCTGGACCTCGTCCACGATCAGCGGGATCTGCAGCTGCCGGGCGATCCGGGCGATCCGGGCGATCCGCTGCACGAACTCCGGCCGCGCCGGGATGACCCCGCCTTCGCCCTGCACCAGCTCGAGCATGAGCGCGGCCGGCAGGGGGATGCCGCCATTGGGGTCCTGGAGTGCCAGTTCCAGATAGGTGGCGCAGTTGATCGCACAGTGTTCGGGCCCGGTGCCCATCGGGCAGCGGCCGCAATAGGAATAGGGAAAGAAATGGACGCCGGGCACCCCGTTGGGCACCGGGGCCTTCTGCTCCACCAGCCCGGTGAGCGCCATGGCCATGTGGCTGCTGCCGTGGAAGCCGCCCTGGAAGGAGACGATCTCGCCGCGCCTGGTCGCGGTCTTGCACAGCTTGATCGCGGCATCGACGGCATTGGCTCCGGCGGGACCGCAGAAATGCAGCTTCATCCGGTCCCGCATGGTGCCCGGCAGCATGCTGAGCTGGGCCTGGACGAACGCATCCTTGGCCGGTGTGGGAAAATCCAGGCCATGCGCGTGCAGCTCGAGCTGCCTCGCTACCACTTCCACCAGTTCCGGATGGCCGTGGCCCAGCGACAGGACGCCGGCACCGGTGAGGAAATCGATGAACACGTTGCCGTCCAGGTCCTGGACGAAACTGCCCGAGGCCCGGGCGATCGCGATCGGCAGCCGCCTGGGATAGGTGCGGGCGTTCGACTCCCAGCGGGCCTGGCGCCGCAGCAGTTCGCTGGAACGCGGACCCGGGAGCTGCCGGATGGCCGCACCCATTGCGCCAAGTGTGCCGGAGCTGCCGATCTCCTTGATGCTCGCCATCTCTTGGTCTCCCGATTGCTGGCCGCAGCCGGAGCGCATGCCTCCCACGAACCGCAGGGGCACTTGCAGCGCAGGGGCGCGAGGACGTGAAAACGCATCAGAATCGGCATGCGCGAGCAGCCGCCCGCGCCTTGCATGTGATCAATGTCGAGGGAGATGCTGGTTTTTAGAATCTAGGCCGGGTCCGCTGGTCCGCGGAACCACCTGGCAACGTCTACCTATGTAGGAGCATAAGAGAACATCCCTTATGTGCCGTTTGCTTCATAAGCCCTTCGGCGGCGGTAACTTGATACTTCAATCAAGGAACAACATCATGCGATGTGCATACAGTACCATTGTCTGACACGTACGTCATCATGCTTTTATGCGGCTTGCCTCTGACCTTGGTTATAATGTTTCCGCTCCACTTTCCGGGATTATGATGCCTCACCGAGTGTCGGTAATGTTATGCAACTCATCGTAGAGATTTTCCAGAAGGTGCGAGTGTCGTTCCGGAACTGATGCGGCCTCAGGGAGTTTATGTTTCGCCTGCGAGGCGGTGTGGTCAATGGTCGCATCAACTTAGCGTCTTGCTGAACGCCTGGTCGAATACCACCGAGCCCTCGGCCGCCGCTTCGCACAGCACCACGTCCAGAGCGTGGTCGGTCACGCGCACCACGGCGAAGCCGCCGAGGAAGGCGGCCTTGGGCTTGAAGATGTCGAGCTGGCCGGCCCGGTAGATCAGAGCCGACTCGTGCTGATGGCCGTGGAAGATGCCGATCACGTTATGGCCCCAGATCGCGTCCAGCAGCGCGCCGCGCTCGGCGTCGGTCCACCAGTGCGCCGGGCCGGCACCCTCGGGATCGAACGTGTGGCGGGCCGGGTCCCAGTGCTCGGTGGAGAAGCTGTCCCAGCCATAATGCTGGAACAGGATGACCGGCCGGCCATCGGCGGCATGGGCGGCGAGGTCGGCCTTCAGCCAGTCCAGGCCGCTGATCGCACCCTTGCCCGTGTCGCCGGCGAAGCGCTGGCACTGGACCAGGTGCAGGCCGTCCCAGTCCCAGGAATAGCTGTCGGAATCGACATGGTAGTTCGGCACCGGGACGGATGGATGGAAGAACACGCCGCTGCGGTGGTTCACCTCGACATAGTCGCGCAACTCGCGCCGGTACCAGTCGACGTCCGGCGGGTGGCCGTCCTGGTCGAGGTCGTGGTTGCCCAGGCCCAGATAGACCGGCATGTGCACCCGATCATCGCCTTCGCCCTGCCGGTAGCGCTCGGAGAACTGGACGAGCTGGCTGCCTTCCTCGGGAAGGGCGGTCTGGCCGCCGCCGTCGTCGGTGAGATCGCCGCCCAGCACCAGGCCCAGCGGCGGGGCGATCGGCTGACCGGCGCTGGCGAGCCCGGTGGCCTTGCCGCCGATCTCGGCCGGCCAGCGCAGCTCGGTGACCCGGTTGAGTGCGCGAATGTGCCGGAGCAGATTCTCGTCGGTCTTGCCTTCCTCCGCGCAGTTCGGGCTCAGGCCGTTGCCCATGCGGCAGGTGTGGACGTCATTGGAGAACAGGAAGGTGACGTCGGTGGGCGGGACCGATGGAGCCTGCTCCTGGGCGCGGGCAGGCCGGCCGTCGCGGAGCAGGAGAGGGAAGCCGGCCAACCCTGCCAGCATCCCCCGCCGGGCCAACCGGGTCCGATCCGTACCCATCCGTCGGCACCTCCCATGCGCCGCAGTGATCCGTCAGCGGCCGGCTTATCACGATGGCCGGCAGGAACACCATCGGCCGGCTGGCGGGCTCCCATGCTAGAAGGGGCCAGCGGCGGTGCGGCATCCCCGGTCGTGCCGGAGACGGTTCGTGGCGATGACGAGGACGACCAGGCGATGACGGCAGGTTCACCAGCGGGAACGGACAGCAGCACGGCCGGGCATCGGTCGGACATCGGCTCGGCTCCGGTGCAGCCGGACACGATCCGGCGCCTGCAGGCCGGGGTCGCTCCGGCCATGGCCCTCCTGGCGGGCATGCAGCTGCGCGTCTTCACCCGACTGGATGCCGGTCCGGCCACGGCCCGGGAGCTTGCCGCAGCACTGGACGCGGACCCGGGGCGGTTGGCCCGCCTGCTCCGCGCCCTGGTGGTCACGGGCCTCCTCGAGGAGGCGAACGGGCGGTTCCGCAACGCGGCCGAGGCCGCGGCCTTCCTGGTCGAGGGGCGGCCCGGCCATCTCGGCGGGCAGGAGCTGCTGGCCCAGCTTTGGCATGCCGACCTGCAGACCGCCCGGTCGATCCGGTCGGGCCAGCCGGCAGCCATGCACGACTTCGCCGGGGCACCCGACGAGGCGATGCTGGCGATGTTGCGCGGTATGCACCCGCTGTCGGTTGCGGCCGGGCAGGATCTGGCCCGCCGGCTCGATCTGGCAGAGGTGCGCAGCATGATCGACATCGGCGGCGGCTCGGGCGGGCTGGCTGCCGCCTTGTGCGTCCTGGAACCGGAGCGGCGTGCGATCCTGTTCGAGCTGCCGAGGAATGCGAGGCTGGCGGCGGCCCTGCTCCAGGAAACACCGGGCGGCGAGCGGGTGACGACCCTGGCAGGCGACATCCTGGCCGGCCCACCGCCCGGTAGCTACGACCTGGCCGTCCTGCGTGCGCTGGTGCAGGTCCTGGGACCGGATGAAGCGGGCCTCGCCATCCGCCATGCGGCGGCCGCGGTGCGCCCGGGCGGCACCGTCGTGATCATCGGCGGAGGCATTCTCGACAACGACCGGCGGGGTCCGCCCTCGGCGGTGCTCCTGGACCTCACGCTCATGAATCTCTACCCGGCGGGTGCCGCCTATACCGAAGGCGAGCACGCGGCATGGCTGGCCAGCGCCGGCTGCCAGGACGTGCGGCGGATCGTGCTGCCGACCGGCAGCAGCATCATCGTGGCCAGGAAGGACTCGTCCGGAGCTTAGACTCTTCAGAAGCGGGAATCGTCGCCCCAGTCATCGATCTGCGGCATGAGCGAGCCCGACCAGATCCCGGTGCGGTTGGCCTTGGCGACCTGCTGCAGGGCCTCGTACTCGGCAGGGGCGGTGCGCAATGCCATGGCCAGGCCCTGCGCTACCAGCCAGGCGCCGAGATCCTGGCGCGGGCGGAAGCGGTTGCGACCCTCCACGGTGCAGACGCCCTGGGCCACGCCGTCGGGCCCGCGGCCATACAGGTTGCAATGGACGAAGCCGCTGATCTTGCGCTCCAGGCGGCGACGGACGTTGAAATCGGAGCAGCTGGTGCCGCGATAGTCCTCGATGCAGAGCGTGCCGAGCTGTGGGATCAGGATGCCGGCCAGCCGGACCTGGGTGCCGCCGATCGACAGGCTGCCGTCCTCGTTGACCAGCGCCAGCCCCTCCAGGCGCTGTGGGATGGCGGCGTCGATGGGCTTGGGGTGCGGGCCAAGCACCAGGAGGGTCACGAGGATGACGGTCAGCGCACGCATGCGTCCAGCTCTCCCAGTGCTCTGGCCCGCGCGTCGATCTGTCGGGCACGCGCCTGCAGGTTCGCGGATGCCGGCTCGGCGCGCCATGCCCGCGGGGCCGGCAGGATCGCGATGAGCCGTGCCAGCTCCAAACGTGACATGGCGGCGAGATCCTTGCCGAACCAGTAGCGCGCCGCGGCGGCCGCGCCATATACGCCGGGACCCATTTCGGCGATGTTGAGATAGACCTCGATGATCCGACGCTTGGGCCAGATGACCTCGAGCTGCAGCGTATACCAGGCCTCCAGCCCCTTGCGCAGCCAGCTCCGCCCATCCCACAGGAACAGGTTCTTGGCGGTCTGCTGGCTGATCGTCGAGGCACCCCTGGCCGTCTCGCCCGCCTGAACCCGCTGGAGCTGGCGCTCCAGGGCCTTCCAGTCAAAGCCGCCATGGCTGCAGAACAGCTGATCCTCCGAGGCCAGCGCCATGCTGCGCAGCGGGACCGGCAGCTTCTCCAAAGGCGTCCACTGCCGTTGCAGGCCTTCGCCTTCGGCAAGGCGCAGGAACATCAGGGGCGTGTACCAGGTCGGCACGAACCGGCCGACCAGGAGCAGCGGCGCCGGCAGGAACACCAGGAGGAGCAGGGCCAGGCCCGCCCAGCGCAGTGCCTTGAGGAACTGCCCGAGGGCACCCGGCAGCCAAGCGGACTGCTGTGGCGTTGGCAGGGCCGGGCGTGGCCTCGGGTCCTTGCCGGTACGCTTCGTGCGGCTGCGCACGGCTTGCTGCGGATTGCGCTTCACCTTTGCCATGGCGACGGGCTAGCGGTGGCGCGGCCAGCCGTGCCGGCTGCGGAAGATCGGAGGGACGACGTTGGCAAGGCCGGACAAGGGCGCGCTTCTCGGAATTGGATTGGTGCTGCTCGCGTTCACGATCCTGCCGGTCCTGGACGGGATCGCCAAGCTCATGGGCGAACGATTCCATCCCCTGCACCTCACCTGGGGGCGGTATGCCTTCAACATGCTGGTGCTGCTTCCGATCGTGCTGCCGCGCTTCGGCTGGCGGGCACTGACCCCGCCGCGCTTCTGGCTGCAGGTCGTGCGCGGCGCCTGCCTGCTGGCTGCGACCCTCCTGTTCTTCACCGCCCTCATGCACCTGACCATGGCCGAGACGCTGGCGCTGGCCTTCGTCTACCCGCTGATCGTGACCCTGATCGCCCCGGCCCTGCTGGGCGAGCAGCTGAGCGGCGCCAAGATCCTGGCGGCACTGATCGGGCTGGGCGGGGCACTGCTGATCATCCGGCCGGGCGCGGCGGTGTTCCAGCCGGCCTCGCTCCTGGCGTTCTCCACTGCCTTCGTCTTTTCGGTCTACATCATCCTGACCCGCAAGCTGGCGGGGCTGGCGCCGCATCTCCAGTCACTGTTCTTTTGCGCCCTGGTCGGTGCCGTCCTGATGACGCCGATCGCGCCGTTCGTCTGGCAGCCGCTCGGCTGGCTGGACTGGCTGGGCTTCGCCGCGATCGGCACGATCGCTGCGGTGGGCCATCTCCTCCTGCTGCGCGCTTATGAGCAGGCGCCGGCCAGCGTGCTGGCGCCGCTGGGCTATTTCGAGATCGTCAGCACGGTGGCGCTCGGCTGGCTCCTGTTCGGCGATCTGCCGGATGCCTGGACCTGGACCGGGATCCTGGTGATCGTGGGGTCGGGCGTGTTTGTCACGCTGTGGACCAGCGAGCGGGCGAGCCGCGTGGCAGCGCAGGCCGGCCAGCCCGCGGGCAGCTGACCAGACAGGCCGAATATTTCCGGAAAGTAGAAATAGGATCACCCTTTGACCGATTAAGGTTGAAGTCTTTCCGCCGGCTTAGGAGAATCACGCCCTTGGACGGGGCCAGTGGGAGCAGGGTCATGGCGATGCGGCTGGCGATGCTCATGCTGGTGGCCCTGGCCTGGCCGGCCCGCGCCGACCCGGCAGCCGGGTTCGCCGCCAATGGCTGGCCGATCCTGGCTGCGCTCAGCGAGGTCTCAGTCACGACCGACAACCGGATCGGCGCGGAGTGCTGGGCGCAGGAGGATGCCGCGCGCACTGCGGTGGGCGAGGCGCTCGCGGCCAGCGGGTTCGGGCTGATCGAGCAGGCCGATGCCGGCGGAGACCCGGAGCTGCGGGCGTTCCTGACCATCGGCGCCTTCGGTCATGTGACCGAGGGCGGCAGCTGCATCGTCGTGCTGGAGCTGGATGCCGAGCACCTGCTGACCTACCGCGTCCCGGGTGAGGGGGATCACCTGGCCCGGTCCAACCTGCTGGTCTGGCGCGACATTTCGGTGCTGAGCGGCCCGGCCGACGGCCTGTCGGAAGTGATCATGGCCGAGGCGCTGGGGCTGGCCCAGGGCTTCACGCTGGCCGTCGAGGCGGCCAGGAACCGGGCCCTGGCCGAGCGGCCGGGGCCCGGATTGAGTTCCGACTGAGCTGCGGCATGAAGGCCGCGCATGCTTGCACCGCGGGCGGCTGCCGTGTACAAGCCCGGCCATCTCGCACGCGGGCGTCGTCGTGCCCTGTTGGCACGCCCTCATTCGGTGCGTCGGGTCCCGCCCGGCGTTTCCGCCCGCGGAGGTTAAGAACCGACCCGAGGATCCTAGGATCATGACCTTCCCGACCTTCACCATGCGCCAGCTGCTGGAAGCCGGCGTGCATTTCGGCCATCAGACCCGGCGCTGGAACCCGGCGATGGCGCCGTACATCTTCGGCGTGCGCAACGGCATCCACATCCTGGACCTGACCCAGACGGTGCCGCAGCTGGACCGTGCCCTGCGCACCATCCGCGACGTCGTGGCCGGTCGTGGCCGCGTGCTGTTCGTCGGCACCAAGCGCCAGGCCCAGGGCCCGGTCGCCGACGCCGCGCGGCGCTGCGGCCAGTATTTCGTCAACCATCGCTGGCTGGGCGGCACGCTCACCAACTGGAAGACGATCAGCCAGTCGATCAAGCGGCTGCGCGAGATCGAGGCGCGGGTCGAGGGTGGCCAGGGCCACCTGACCAAGAAGGAGTTCCTGAACCTCGGCCGCGAGCGCGACAATCTCGAGCGCTCGCTGGGCGGGATCAAGGACATGGGCGGCCTGCCCGACCTGATCTTCGTGATCGACACCAACAAGGAAGAGATCGCGATCGCCGAGGCCAACAAGCTCGGCATTCCGGTGGTGGCGATCTGCGACAGCAACAGCAACCCGAACGTGGTCCGCTTCCCGATCCCGGGCAACGACGACGCGGCGCGGGCGATCAACCTCTATCTCGATCTGATCGTCGCGGCCGTGCTGGACGGCATCACCGCCGACCTGACCGCGTCGGGCACCGATATCGGTGAGGCGGTCGACCTGTCGGCCGAAGCGATCGAGCCCATCGAGGCGATCGAGCCGGTCGAGGCCAGCGGATCAGTGGCCGAGCCGGAGTTGGCTGAGCAGCTGACGGTCGACACCACCACCCTGCCGGACACCGGCGAGGTCGTGGGCGAGGAGGCCCCGGTGCCCGTCGCGAGCAACTGAACCCGACGCACCGATCGACCTTCAGGAAACAGTATCATGGCTCAGATTTCCGCCGCCCTCGTCAAGCAGCTCCGTGAGCAGACGGGCGCTGGCATGATGGACTGCAAGAAGGCGCTGGAAGCCACCGAGGGCAACTACGAGGAAGCCGTCGACTGGCTGCGCAAGAAGGGGCTGGCCGCTGCCGCCAAGAAGTCCGGCCGTACCGCGGCCGACGGGCTGGTGGGCGTCGCGACCGAGGGCAACCGCGGTGCGCTGGTCGAGGTCAACGCCGAGACCGACTTCGTGTCGCGCAACGAGCAGTTCCAGGCGCTGGTCCAGGAGATCACGACCCTGGCGCTCAAGGCCGGCGGCGATG
>Ga0182742_1001392_pt1 | contig 31216 bp, 35 predicted proteins | sample eDN5th37CBELigMG_FD_128880 | JGI IMG/M metagenome (GOLD analysis project Ga0182742, IMG submission 128880) | Enriched Miracle-Growth compost microbial communities from Emeryville, California, USA - eDNA 5th pass 37_C BE-Lig MG (version 2)... ... | reverse complement strand
TGCTGACGGACCCGAACGCGCTGGCGATGCCGCCGAAGGTCACGGGCGCGCAGGTGCGCGGGTTCGCGCTGGCCATGACCCGGACCGTGCTCTCCGGGGACGCGGAAGGCGCGCTCACGATGGCCAAGAGCAACCTGCGCAACCTCCCGCGCCCCTAGCCGTGTGAGAGCAGCGGCGCGCAGCTGGCCGCGCCGGGGAACGCCAGCACGGGCTGGCCGTCGACGTGCCACTGGCCGCCGGCGAAGTCGACGCGCACGGACGCCTGCGGCTCGGTAACGGGCCGCGGCCCGTCGCCCGTGGCCTCGCTGACCACCGTGCCCTGGAGGACCGCCGTGCGGCTGCCGTCGGCCTTCACGACCGCGTCGCTGACGCGCCACCCCTGGCCGAGCGACTCGTTGCGGAGGTTCAGGAACGAGCCGTCGCTGGAGAAGGACTCCACCGACCAGTAGCGGAAGGCGCCGCCCGCGCACAGGTGCAGCTCGATCGTGGTCGTCGAGCCGCTGCCGCTCGTCGAGCGCCGGAAGCCCATGCCGGTGAGGTTGTTGGTCAGCTCGGCGATCGCCGGCTGGCCGGTGAGGTCACCGGCGTTCGCCGGCGGTGGCGGTGCTGGCGGCGCCGGGTCGGCCGGGGGCCGCGGAGCCGCACAGGCGCGGTGGAGCCCGCGGCCGCGCGTGCGAGCGCGCGCCTCGTCGCCGCGCAGCCGCGCGCCGCGCTTGCCGCCGCCGGCCAGCGCACGCGCGTACCCGCCCGCGACCAGCGCGCGGTTGATGTTCGTGCGCCCGCGCAACAGCTCCACGGAGCGCCCGCGCACGATCCGCACGCGAACCGCCTTGCGGTGCACGAGCCGCTTGAGCCGGTTCTGGGCCTGTCGGCCGTAGCAGTCGCCGGGGTCCGGGGCGTCGACGCCGGCCAGGTTGTACGTCCGCGTGCGGGGGCCGACCTTGACCCGCACGGTGTCGCCGTCCTTGACCTGGGTGACCGTGCCGCGCAGCGTCTGCGCCTGCGCCGGGGCGCAGACGACGAGGCCGATGAGCGCGGCCGCGGCCGGGATGCCGAATACCACACGCATGCCGGCGACCCTCTTCGGCCGCGGATCGCGGCGTCAAGAGGCGGTGTCGGTTGACGAACCGAGCAGCTGCGCCCGCACGTCGCCCTTGAGCACCTTGCCCACGCGCGAGCGCGGCAGCTCGGGCCACAGCTCGATCTGCTTGGGCGCCTTGACCGACCCGATCCGCGCCTTCACGAACGCAGCCAGCTCGTCCGGCTGCACGTCGGCGCCGGCCTCGATGACCGCGGTCACGCGCTCGCCCCACTTGTCGTCGGGCAGGCCGACGACGGCGCAGTCGCGCACGGCGGGATGGGCCAGCAGCGCCTGCTCGACCTCGGCCGAGTAGACGTTGAAGCCGCCCGTGATGATCATGTCCTTGAGGCGGTCGACGATGAACAGGTAGCCGTCCTCGTCGAGGTAGCCGACGTCGCCCGTGTGGTGCCAGCCGTGTGTGGACGCGGCGCGCGTGGCCTCCGGGTCCTTGTAGTAGCCCGCCATCACGAGCGAGCCGCGCACGACGATCTCGCCGCGCTCGCCCGCGCCGAGCAGCGCGCCGGTCTCGGGGTCCATGATCGCCACCGTGGTCAGCGGCGACGGCCGGCCGGCCGAGGCGAGCCGCTCCGTGGCGATGCTGCCGTCCGGGCGGAAGTGCTCGGCGGGCGGGAGCATGGAGACCATCATCGGCGCCTCGGTCTGGCCGAACAGCTGCGCCATCACCGGCCCGATCCGCGTCAGCGCCTCCTCGAGGCGCGCGGTCGACATCGGCGCGGCGCCGTACCAGAAGCACTGCAGCGAGCTGAGGTCGGCGGCGTCGAGCGCCTCGTGGCCGAGCAGCATGTAGATCAGCGTCGGCGGCAGGAACGTGTGCGTGATCCGCTCGCGCTCGATCGCGGCGATGAACGCGCCGACGTCGGGCTTGGGCAGCACGACGATCCGCCCGCCCTGCGTCATCACCGGGAAGCACAGCACGCCCGCGGCGTGGGTCAGCGGCGCCAGCGCCAGGTAGGCGGGGCGGCCCTCGAACGGGTAGCCCATCAGCGTCAGCGCCGTCATCGTCTCGAGGTTGCGGCTGGTCAGCATCACGCCCTTGGGCAGCCCGGTGGTGCCGCCCGTGCCGACCAGCATCGCCAGGTCGTCGACCAGCCCGGCCGCGCCGCCCGGCTCGCCCAGCCAGCCCTCGAGCGCGTCGAGCGACACCTTCACGCGCACGTCGAACTGCTCGGCCATCGGCGCGTACGCCGGGTGGTGGATCAGGCACTCGCAGTCGAAGAGCTCGAGCAGCGCGCGGGTCTCGGCCAGCTCGTTGCGCGGGTTGATCGGGCACCAGACGGCGCCGCGGCGCGCGATCCCGAACACGCACGCGAACGCGACCGCGTTGTTGGCGCTGAGGATCCCGACCTTGGCCCCGGGCGCGATCCCCTCGCGCGCGAGCGCGCCGGCGACGCGGTAGCTGAGGTCCTGGACCTCGCCGTAGGAGAGCGAGCGCTCTCCCTCGACCAAACAGGGCGCGTCGCGGCCCAGCGACGCCCCCTTGTCCAGGTAGTCGGTGAGCGAGCCCACTACATCCCCATCCCGCCGTCCACGGGCAGCCCCACGCCGGTGATGAAGCGCGCCTGCTCGGAGGCGAGGAAGACGACCGCGTCGGCCATGTCGGACACCTCGCCCAGCCGCCCGGCCGGGGTCTGCTCGATCACGGCGCCGACCGCGGCCTCCGGGCTCTCGAACAGCCCGAGCTCGGCCATGTCGACGGCCAGCCTCTGGCCCATCTCGGTCGGCACGAGGCCCGGGTAGACGCAGTTCACGCGCACGCCCAGCCCGAGTTTGCCGGCCTCGTAGGCGGCCACGCGGGTGAGCCGGTCGACCGCGGACTTGGTCGCGGAGTAGCCGCCGATGCCGGGGAACGCGATCGTCGCCGCGACCGACGCGATGTTGACGATCGCGCCGCCGTTGCCCGCGGCGCCGCCCGGGCCCATCGCGCGCAGCCCGTGCTTGATCCCGAGCGCGGTGCCGACGACGTTGACGTCGAGCATCCGGCGCAGGTCGGCGACGTCGAAGGCGACCATCACGCCGGAGATCTCGATGCCCGCGTTGTTGACGAGGATGTCGAGCCCGCCGAGCCGCTCGACCGTGGCCGCCACGGCCGCCTCCCAGGAGGCCTCGTCGGTGACGTCGAGATGCAGCGCCTGGCCCCCGAACGCGCTCGCGGTCTCGGCCGCGGCGTCCTCGCGCACGTCGCCGATCATCACCGCCGCGCCGGCCGCGGCCAGCGCCTGCGCCATCCCCGCGCCCAGGCCTTGGGCGCCCCCGGTCACCAGCGCGCGACGCCCGGCAAGCAGCTCTTGAGCCATCCGTTCCTCCTCGGTGGGCTGGACGACCGGACCCTACACCGCGCTCCAGCCCGTGATCCCCACCACGCCCAGCACCAGCACGCGCGCGAACGGCCGGTCGCGGTACTGCGGGAAGCGCTCGGCCAGCCGCGTGGCGAGCGCCGCCTGCTCGGCGTCGGGCGCCCACCGCAGCTCGGCCCGCACCCACCACAGCCGCGACCAGTCCTCGCGGTCCCAGTGCTCGACGAGCAGCGTCGCGCGCGGGTCCGCCTCGAGGTTGCGCTCGCGCTGCAGCCGCGTCGACGCCTTCGGCTTCACCAGGTCGACGGGCACGCCGATCCGGTCGCCGTCGAACGCGTAAACGACGGGCACGGCGTCGACGCCGCGCTCGGGGTGCAGCGTGCACAGGACCCCGTGATCGCCGGCCGCCAGCCGGGCGCGCGCCTCGTCGGTGGCGAGCCTCATGGTCGTGATCCTCGCAACTCTTTACGCTCCCGGGCACATGAACCTCGCAGTGTGGGTGGCGCGCCACGGCCGGCTGCGGCCCGACGAGACGGCCCTCGCCGGCGGCGAGCGCGTGCACGCGACCTGGGCCGCGTTCGCCGCCCGCACCGCCGCGGCGGCCGGCGGCCTGCGCGAGCGCGGCCTGGCGCCGGGCGACCGGGTGGCGATCGTGATGCGCAACCGGCCCGAGTACCTGGAGGCGCTGTTCGGGATCTGGCACGCCGGGCTGGTGGCCGTGCCGGTCAACGCGCGCCTGCACCGCGACGAGATCTCCTACATCCTGGCCGACAGCGGCGCGCGCCTCGCGGTCGTCGACCCCGAGCACGCCGGTGACGTCGAGGGCGACGCGATCGTCGCCCCGGGGCCGGAGTGGGAGCGGCTGCTGGCGGCCGCGCCGGTGGCGCTCGCCGACCGCGGGCAGGACGACCCTGCGTGGCTGTTCTACACGAGCGGCACGACCGGCCGGCCGAAGGGCGCGACGCTCACGAACCGCAACCTGCTGCTGATGACGCTCAGCTACTACGCCGACATCGAGCCCGTGTCGCCGCGCGATGGGATCCTGCACGCCGCGCCGCTGTCGCACGGCTCCGGGCTCTACGGGCTCCCCCACGTCGCCCGCGGCGCGGTCAGCGTGATCCCGGAGTCCGGCGCCGGCGAGGAGCTGGCCGCGCTGCTGGCGCACTGGGGGCCGCTGTCGTTCTTCGCCGCGCCCACGATGGTCAAGCGGCTCGCGGCCGACCCGGCGCTGGCGGGCGCCGAGCCGCGAACGATCATCTACGGCGGCGCGCCGATGTACCTCGCTGACCTCGAGGACGCGCTCGCCGTCTTCGGCCCGCGGCTGGCCCAGATCTACGGGCAGGGCGAGACGCCGATGACGATCACGGCGCTGTCGAAGGCCGACCACGCGGACCGCGAGCACCCGCGCTGGCGCGAGCGCATGCAGAGCGTCGGCGTCGCGCGCACCGACGTCGAGGTCCGCGTCGTCGACGGCAACGACCGCGAGCTGCCCGCCGGCGAGGTCGGCGAGGTCGTGGTCCGCGGCGACGTGGTGATGGCCGGCTACTGGAACCAGCCCGAGGCGACCGCCGAGGCGCTGCGCGGCGGCTGGCTGCACACGGGCGACCTCGGCAGCTTCGACGACGAGGGCTACCTCACGCTGCGCGACCGCTCGAAGGACCTGATCATCAGCGGCGGCATGAACATCTACCCGCGCGAGGTCGAGGAGGCGCTGCTGCACCACCCGGGCGTCCGCGACGTGGCCGTGGTCGGGCACCCCGACCCGGAGTGGGGCGAGACCGTGGTGGCGTTCGTGGTCGCCGCGGACCCGGCCGCGCCGCCGCCGGTCGACGAGCTCGACCGCACCTGCCTGGACCGCATCGCGCGCTTCAAGCGCCCGCGCTCCTACCGCTTCCTCGAGGCGCTGCCGACCAACAACTACGGCAAGGTCGTCAAGCGGGATCTGCGCCCCTGAATTCCTGTTACGTTCGCGCTCCGTACACCGGAGGAGGAGGGCCGTTCCGCATGAAGCTCGCGCTGTACTTGCCGAACTTCCGTGACAAGGTGACCGTCCAGGAGCTGGAGCAGCTCACGGCGCTGGCCGAGGAACTGGACTTCGACTCGGTCTGGACGCTCGACCGGATCGTGGTCCCGGAGGCCTCGGACCGCGGGGAGCTGCAGTACCCGTTCGGGATGATGGACGAGTTCCCGAAGCAGCTGCCGGTGTCCTCGCGCGGCGAGTGGTACCAGGGCTGGCCGCTGATCCCGTGGCTGGCCGCCAAGACGACCAAGCTGCGGATCGGCATGTCGATCACCGACACGCCCTACCGCGCGCCGGGCGTGCTGGCCGCGGAGCTGGCGACCGTCGACCACCTCTCCGGCGGGCGGCTCAACGTCGGCATCGGCGCGGGCTGGATGCCCGAGGAGTTCGCGGCCGCGAGCGCCACGCACATCTTCCCGAAGCGCCACAAGCACGTGCGCGAGACGATCGAGATCATGCAGGGCATCTGGACCAACGACCTGTTCGAGTACCACGGCGAGTTCGCCGACTTCGACCGCTGCGGGTTCGGCGCCAAGCCGGTCCAGAAGCCGCACCCGCCGATCTTCTTCAGCGGCCTCAAGGACCCCAAGCGCTCCGCCGACCGGGTCGCGAAGTACAACCTCGCGGGCTGGATCGGCATCCAGGACACGCCCGGCGACCTGCAGCGCTGGCGCGGCGCGATCGCGCGGGAGCTCGAGGAGCGCGGCCGCTCGATCGACGACATCGAGGTCTCGAGCATGATCTGGTTCGTCATCACCGACAGCGAGCTCGACCACACGGACAAGGGCAAGGCGTCCAACCTGCTCGCCGGTACCGCCGACCAGATCACCGAGGTACTCAAGCGCTACAAGGAAGCCGGGCTGACGATGCCCATGCTGTGGCCGCCGTTCACCGACGTGCCGGTCTCCAAGACGCTCGACGACCTCAAGCGGCTCAAGGAGGAGATCATGCCGAAGGTCCAAGCCGCGTAGGCGCGAACGCCTCGAGCAGGCGCTCGCCGTCCGAGAAGTTCGGGTCCAGGAAGACCTCCGTGACACCCTGCGCGCGCAGCGCGGCGAGGTCGGCGAGCACCTGTTCTCGCGTGCCGTGCAGCGGCCGGCGCGGCTCGCCGGGGTCGTCGTCGGTGAGCGCGACGACGCCGCGCACGACGATCTGTAGCGCTTGCGGGTCGCGCGCGGCCCCACGCACGATCGCGATCGCCTCGCCGATCCGCGTGAGGTCCTGGCGGCTGCTGGCGATCCAGCCCTGCGCGAGCCGCCCGGCGCGGCGCAGGGCGGGCGCCGCGGCGCCGCCGAGCAGCACGGGCGGATGCGGCCGCTGCACGGGCGGCGGGCCGACGTGCGAGCGCGGCACGGCGTAGAACTCGCCCGCGAACTCGACCGGGTCCTGCGTCCACAGCGCGTACAGGCAGCGCAGGTACTCGTCCATGCGCGCGCCGCGCCGCTCGTACGGCACGCCCGCGGCGGCGTACTCCTCGGGCAGCCAGCCGAGGCCGAGCCCGGCGGTGAGGCGGCCGTGCGAGACGACGTCGAGCGTCGTCAGGGTCTTGGCGAGCAGCGCGGGAGCGGTGAAGGGCGCGCAGAGCGTCGCCGTCCCGAGCCGGATCCGCTCGGTGTCGGCGGCCGCGAGCGCGAGCGCGACGACCGGGTCGAGCACCGCGGCGTGCGCCGGGCCGAGCCCGGCGCCGACGGGGTTCAGGACGCGCTGGAAGGCCCACAGCGACGCGTACCCGAGCTGCTCGGCGCGGCGGGCCGTGCGCCGCAGCGCCTCCGGCGTCGTCCCCGACACCGGCAGCCCGAAGCCGAGCCGTGGGAGATCAGGCCTTGGCGTGGCGGATCCGCTCGGGCGTGATGTGGTACTTGACGCGCTCCTCGCCCGGCTTGCGCCAGGGGTAGCGCTCCTGGTTGATGTACTTCTGCGCGAGCGTGTCGATGTGCTCGTCCGCGCCCTCGGGGACCGGGGTCGCGCGGCCCTTGATCTCGACGTACTCGTACGGGTTCTCCTGGTTGAGCAGCGTGATCGTGGCGCGGCCGTCACGCTCGAGGTTCGTCGGCCAGACGCGGCCCTTGGCGCTGTTGACGGCGAGCTTGCCGTCCTCGACGTTGAGCCAGATGACGGCGCTGTGAACGGAGCCGTCCTCGTTGATGGTCGACAGCACGGCGTGGTTGGGTTTGCTCAGCAGCTCGCTGACGCCCGGATCGGTCAAAGTGGCCATGGGCGCATGAGATATCAGGCCGCGGAGAGCTCCGGCGCCGCGCGCAGGCGCCGCAGCGCCAGCTCTTCGAGGTGGCGCACGTCGCGCGGGCGTAGGCGCAGCGCGCGGGCGGTCTCCGACGGGGTCGACGGGCCGGCGCCCGTGAAGCCGTAGCGGGCCTCGATCACGCGCCGCTCGCGCTCCGGCAGCGAGGCCAGCGCGCGCTGGATGTCCTCGGCCTGGACGGCGGCGTCGAAGTCGTTGATGCGCCGGTCGGCGACGAGGTCGCCGAGCGCGGCGCCGTCGTCGTCGCCCACGGGCTCGTCGAGCGAGAGCGTGCTGCGGCGCAGCTCCTGCAGCGCCACGACGTCCGCGGTGGTCGTCTCGAGCGCGGCGGCGAGCTCCTGCGGGAGCGGGTCGCGGCCCAGCGCGACGGCCAGCTCGCCCTCCTCGCGCTCGAGCGCGCGCAGGCGCTGGACGACCTGCTCGGGCAGCCGGATCGCGCGGCCTTTGTCGTTGATCGCGCGGCCGATCGCCTGGCGGATCCAGATCGTGGCGTAGGTGCTGAAGCGGAAGCCCTTGCGGTGGTCGAACTTCTCGACCGCGCGCACCAGGCCGAACGTGCCCTCCTGGATGAGGTCGGAGAGCGAGAGGCCGTGGGCGGCGCGCTGGAAGCGCTTGGCGACGTGGACGACGAGCCGCAGGTTCGCTTCCACCATGCGCTCCTTGGCGGCGAGATCGCCGCGCTCCACACGGCGCGCGAGCTGCAGCTCCTCGGCCGGCGTCAGCAACGGCGTGCGGGCGATCTGGGCCAGGAACAGGGAGAGCTCGTCGGGCATGCCCGGCACGTTGGTCGCGGTTTCTCAACGTTTGGCCGTACGCCGCCTAAAGCGCGCCTCAACGGCGGCTCCGGGCTTATCCGGACCTGACGGAACGCCTTTCAGGCTCGACGGACATGACCGATCCCCTCCTCTGGCTCGACGGCGATCCGACCGATGGTCGCCGCGCCCGGCCGCACGAGCCCGAGCCGGCTCCTCCGACCGTACCCCTGCCCGAGCCGCCTGCCCCGCCGCGGCGCGGCGGCTCCTTCCGCTCCGCCGTCGCCGGCGGGCTCGTCTCCGCGCTGCTGGTCGGCGGGGGCGCGTTCGCGTTCGGCGTCTTCGACGACGACGCGCCCGCGTCCCGCCCGCTGGCCACCGGACCCGCGCTCGTGGGCGCGCAGCAGACCGGCGACGTGGCCGCGATCTACGAGGCCGCGCGCGACGCCGTCGTCTCCATCCAGGCGGGCCGCAGTGGCGGCACCGGCTTCGTGATCGACGAGGACGGGACGATCGTCACCAACGCGCACGTGGTCGGCTCCGCGGACTCCGTGCAGGTCCAGTTCGCCGACGACGAGACCGTGCGCGGCCGCGTGCTGGGCGTGGACCGCTCGTCGGACCTAGCGGTGGTCAAGGTCGACACGGGCCGGCCGCTGAAGGCGCTCTCGCTCGCCGACTCCTCGCAGGTGCGCACGGGGCAGCTGGCGGTGGCGATCGGCTCGCCGTTCGGGCTCTCGCAGACCACCACGGCGGGCATCGTGTCCGGCACCGGGCGCCACATCCAGGCGCCGGACGGCTTCCAGATCGACTCGGTGATCCAGACCGACGCGCCGATCAACCCGGGCAACTCGGGCGGCCCGCTGCTGGATGCCCAGGGCCGCGTGATCGGCGTCAACACGCAGATCTCCTCGCCCTCGGGCGGCAACGTCGGGATCGGCTTCGCGGTGCCGTCGAACACGGTCCGCGACGTGGTCCCACGGCTCGAGCGCGGCGAGACGATCCGGCGCGCCTACCTCGGCGTCTCGACGTCGCCGGGCGCGGGCGGCGTCGAGGTCGCGTCCGTCTCCGCGGGCGGGCCGGCCGCCCAGGCCGGGCTGCGCGTGGGCGACGTGATCACCGCCATCGGCGGCGAGCGCGTGAGCGAGCCCGACGACGTCGCGGCCGCGGTCCAGGATCGCCGGCCGGGCGAGCAGGTCGAGATCGAGGTGCGCCGCGGCGGCGGCAGCGAGACGCTGACCGTGACCCTGGACGAGCGGCCCACGAACGCGACGCCATGACCTTCCAGTCCCCCTGGCTCCTGCTCGGGCTCGCGCTGCTGCCGCTGCTGCTCGCCGCCTACGTCGCGGCCGAGAAGCGGCGGCGCCGGGCCGCGGCGGCGTTCGCCGCGCCCGCCACGGAGCGCTCGGTCGTCCCGCGCCGGCCCGGCTGGCGCCGGCACGCGCCGCTCGCGCTCGCCGGCCTCGCGATCGCGGCGCTGATCGGCGCGCTCGCGCGCCCGCAGATCAGCGTGGCCGTGCCCGCCGAGCAGGCGACGATCGTGCTGGCGATGGACCACTCGGGCTCGATGGCCGCCACGGATGTCTCCCCCTCGCGGCTGGCCGCCGCGCTCGACGCGGGCGAGGCGTTCCTGGACGAGGTGCCCGAGCGGGTGCGCGTCGGCGGCGTCGTCTTCGACGACAGCGCCGAGGCCGTGAGCAGCCCGACCACGGACCGCGAGGAGCTGCGCGCCGCGCTCACGGCGGCGATGACGCCGAGCGGCGGGACCGCGACCGGCGACGCGCTGGCGACCTCGCTGGCGATGGTGCGCACCGCGGGCCCCGAGGCGCCGGGCGCGATCGTCCTCCTCAGCGACGGCACGTCGACGCACGGCCGCGACCCGCTGCCCGTCGCCGACGAGGCCCGCGAGCTCGGCGTCCCGATCTACACCGTCGCGCTCGGCACGGCCGCGGGCCGCCTGCCCAACGGCGACGCCGTCCCGCCGGACACGGAGACCCTGCAGCAGATCGCGGAGCGCTCGGGCGGCGAGGCGTTCACGGCCGAGCAGGCCAGCGCGCTCAGCGCGGTCTACGAGCAGCTCGGGTCCGAGGTGGCGATGACGGAGGAGAAGCGCGAGGTGACCGCGGCCTTCGCGGGCGGCGCGGGCCTGCTCCTGCTGCTCGGCGGCGGCCTGTCCCTTAGGTGGTTTCGTCGGCTCCTTTGAGGTGGCTTTCATAAACCGACGCTTGACTGCAGTCCATGCGCCGAGCCGGGTTCATCGCCACGCTCGCCGCCGGGGTCGGACTCCTCGGCACCTCCTTCTATGGGATGGCGAGCGTGGACACCACGCTGAAGGTCGCCGCCGCGACGCCCACGCCCTCGCCGGACGTCGTGCAGGAGCGGACGGTCCGCGACTGCGACCGCCCCGAGAAGCCCTACCGCGGGCCTAGTCGTTCGCTTTGATCGCGCGCACGATCGTCGCGACGATGTAGAAGAGCGAGATCGCGAAGAACGCCGCGCCGATGATCGCGCGCGCCTGATCGTCGTCGATCGGCGCGCGCGGCGCGACGGCGTCCGCCACCTTGCCGCGCCAACCGCTGGCGGCGGCGTGTCCGAGCTGCTCGTGGATCTGCATGCGAGTCACCATGTGGGGGTCGTGGTCGTCGACGTCGAACAGCAGGAGCGCTACTGGTATCCCGACGACGGCGGCCAGGTCTGGGTGGCTGGGTACTACCCGATTGACGAATCCGGTCGCTTCCTTTCTCGCGACGCGCTCGCGGAGGCCGGCCTGCTGGTCATGCACGTCGCCGGCGCCGTCCACCGCCCGCGGGCGCTGCGCTCCGACGAGGCCGCGCCCGGACGCCCGCTGCGGCTGCGCGCCGAGCCCGACAACCCGCACGACCCGTCCGCGATCGCGGTCGACCTCGCGTCGGGCGAGCCGCTCGGCTACGTCCCGCGCGACCTCACGGCCGCGCTCGACGCGTCGTGGAGCGCGGTCGTCCTGCGCGAGTGGCGCCGCTCGCCGCGCGACGCCCGCGACGGCGTGACGATGCTCGCCGCCGCGGAGGCCATCGAGCTGCGTCAGCGGCGGTAGGCGCGCGTCGCGGGTCCGGTGAACTCGCCCCAGCGCACGCGGTACTGGCGCCCGGAGCGATACGAGGTGCGCGTCGCCCAGTAGCCGCGGGCGTCCGTGCGGTCGCGCTTGAGCGTGCGCCAGCGCGAGGACCCGCGGTTGCGGTACTCGATCCGCACCGTCGTCCGCCCGTCGGCAGGGCGGACGAGGCCCCACAGCCGCGTGCGCTTCCCGCGCTCGGCGACGAGCGGCAGCCGGAAGCCGTCGTAGGCGCGCTTGGCCTCGCCGCCCGAGTGCCGCAGCCCGGACTCGAAGCCGCCGTAGCGCAGGTACGCGCGCCCGGGGCGCGGCAGGTCGTCGCGCATCAGGTACTGCGAGAACGCCCGCACGCGCGGGTTGCGGTAGGCGATCAGCTCGCCGATCGAGCGGTACTCGGCCTGGCGCTGCTCGCTGACGCCGCTGAACGGGTCAGGTTCGCTCTGGACGCCGAACTCGGTCAGGTAGACGTCGACGCGCTTGCGCACGGCGCGGGCGCGGCGCGCCTTGTCGAGCGCGCGCGTGAGCCGCGAGAGCGAGCCGATCGTGACGTCGTCGCGGTTGTCGGAGACATACCACGGCCCCTTCGACGTCGTGTACGGGTGGTGCGCCCAACCGTCGACGTCGAGCCGGCCGCAGCCGCGGCGCTTGCGGTAGTTCGAGCTCAGGCACAGCGAGCCGCGCAGGAACTCCAGCGGCGCCACGACGTTGGAGTTGCCGCGCGGCGCGGTCTCCCCCATCAGCACGCGGTCGCGCCCGTTGCCCGAGCGCTCGAGGCCCTTGCGGGCGGCGCGGAACAGCTGCCGGTACAGGCGCGGCGAGTACGCGCGCCGCTTGCGGTACTGCGGGGCGAGGAAGTCGGGGTGGTTGGGCTCGTTCCACACCGACCAGTAATCGACCTGGGCGCCGTAGCGGCGACCGGCCGCGGTCACGAAGCGCTCGAAGCGCTTCGGGCTGGGGCGCGTCACGCGGTCCTTGCGCGAGCGCGTCGCCCAGCGCGGGACGGGGCCGGTGACCGAGACCAGCACGCGCAGCCCGCGCTCGCGCGCGCCGGCCAGGATCCGGTCGTACAGCGCCCAGCCGGGGTAGGCGGCCGGGTCGGTCTCGTCGAAGTCGGGGACGGTGGCGGCGCCGGGGGCGGGCGCGACGTCCTGCCAGTAGAGGTTCACGCGCAGCCAGCGGACGCCCAGCGCCTGGATCTCGTCGAGCGCCTGGGAGCGCACCGCCGGGTCGGCGCTCCGCAGCTCCCGGGTGGCCTGGAAGAGCGTGAACTGGGACCGCTTCGCGGACGCGGTCGAGGGCAGGATCAGCGACGCGAGCGCCGCGGCGACCAGGAGGCAGCGCAAGGCTGGTTCCTTTCGTCGAAAGCAGAACCCCAATGACGACCGGGAGGCCGCAGGGTCGCGGTGGAAGGTTCGCCGCCGAACCGGGGCGTTGATCGCCCACGGGCGCCGACCACACTCGGGGCCATCGGATCGCCCGGCATGCTTCCCGCGCGGCTCCCGCGCCTCTCCCACGCCGACGACGAGGCGGCCTGGCTGCTGCTGTACGGCGCCGCGCGGCTGGCGGCGACCGGGATCGGCGCGGCGCTGATCGCGTGGGCGGGCGCGTCGGGGATCGACGTCGTGCTGCTGGCCTACGGGCCGCTCAGCACGGCCGTGCTGCTCGCGCTGCCCGCGGTCCGCCGTCACCCGCTGACGTGGGCCGCCGACTGCGGAGTCACGCTCGCGCTCGTCCTGCAGTCGGGCGACTGGCGCAGCCCGTTCTATCTGCTCTGGCTCGCGAGCCTCGCGCTGCCGGCGACCGCGCTGCCGCTGCGCCGCGCGGTCTGGCTGGCGGGAGCGGCGGCGCTGACGTTCCTGCTCGTGGCCGTGCTCGGCGGTCCGGTGCCCGGGCGGCTGCAGCTGCGCTCGACCGAGACGCTCGCGATCCACGTCTCGCTGCCGTTCATGCTGGTCGTCGCGCTCGCCTACTCGGCGGAGGCGCTGCGGCGCCTGTCGGCGGAGCGCTCGGCACGCGAGCGGCTGGCGATCGAGGCCGAGCGCCGCCGGATCGCCTGGGAGCTGCACGACTCGGCCAAGCAGCGGCTGCACGCCGCGCACCTGCTGGTGACCTCGCTCAACGGCCGCGTGCCCGAGCCGCTCGGCCCGACCGTCGCCCGGGCGGGCGTCGAGCTGGAGTCCGCGGCCTCGGACATGGACACGAGCCTGGCCGAGCTGCGCTCCCCGCTCGAGGGGCGGCGCCTGGACGAGGCGCTGCGCTCGCGCGCCGCCGAGCTCGCCCCGGCCGGCCGCCCGCGCGTCGAGGTCAGCGGGGAGGCGCCCGAGCTGCCGCCGCTGGTCGGCGCGCACGCCTACCGGATCGCCGGCGAGGCGCTCACGAACGCGCTGCGCCACGCGGACGCGGAGACGATCCGGATCGACTTCAGCCGCGGCCACGGCTCGCTGCGGCTGGCGGTCAGCGACGACGGGCGCGGCCTGCCCGCCGAGCGGCGCCCGGGCGCGACCGGGCTGGAGGCGATGGAGAACCGGGCGGCGTCGATCGGCGCGCAGCTGACCGTCGGCCGGCCCGAGGGCGGCGGCACCCGGATCGAGCTCGACATCCCGCTCTCGGCGCCGTAGCGGTAAGCCGGCAAACCGCCGGGATGCGCGCGAGGCGCCGAACGGGCACCATGACGGTCGGAGGACCGGTGCGGGGGGCAATGGTGGGTGCCCACCCCGGATGATGGTGGGTCGACCCCATTCAGACCGCGGCGACCGCGTTGGATCCTCTCGGGCGTGTCTGCCTGGACCCAGCCGAAACCGCATCGCACCGATCCATCGCGGCCCCCCGTGCGGGTGGCGGAGGAGGACCCGGCGCTGCTCGGTGCGCTGACCGGCGAGCTCGCCGACACGGCTCGCCACCAGCTCGTCGCCCGCACGGTCTGGGTCGAGGCCGGCCGCTGGGACCCGTTCGACGGCGACCTCCCGCGCCACTTCGACGGCTGGCTCGGCCTGCTCGTGCTCGACGGGCTGCTCGTGCGCCGGGTCGAGCTGCAGGGCCTGCGCTGTTGCGAGCTGCTCGGCCCGGGCGACGTCCTGCGCCCGTGGGACGAGGACGACGGCTCGGGCACGCTGGAGTGCTTAGCCGACTGGCGCGTGCTCGAACCGGCGCGGCTCGCGCTGCTCGACGACAGCTTCGCCCGCCGCGCGGCCCGCTGGCCGACGCTGTCGGCCGAGCTGATGCAGCGCACGCTGAGCCGCAGCCGCGCGCTGAGCATCCTGCTGGCCGTGACGCAGGCGCGCCGCGCGGACGTCCGGCTGCGCGCGCTGTTCGCCCACCTCGCCGACCGCTGGGGCCGTGTCACGCCCCAGGGCATCATCCTGCCGCTGCGGCTCACGCACACCGTGATCGCCCAGCTCACTGGCCTGCGCCGCCCGAGCGTGTCGCTGAGCCTGGGCGAGCTCGAGCGTTCCGGTGAGATCGTGCGCCTCTCGCGCGACGCGTGGCTGATCGCCAACCCGGCGCTCGCCGACGCCGCCTGATCAGCGGGCGAACGACGTGCCGGGCGGGCGCGTGAAGATGAGCCGCGTGAGCGCGGCGCGATCGCGCCGGCAGGCGCGCGCGATCTCGTCCACGGCGGGGCCGTACTCGGGCCCGCGCCGGTACTGGTAGCGGCCCTCGGCCGCCTCCGCGACGAGCCCCGCCGCCTCCAGGCGCGTCAGCTGCTCGGACGCCCAGGCCGCCGGGCAGCGCAGCCGGTCGCAGAGCTCCTGTCGGCTCCAGTCGCGGTCGCGCCCGGAGTGCAGCAGCAAGAGCAGATCGAGGGCACCGACCGAGTCGACGTGGCGCGAGATCAGCCGCTGGGCGGCCCGTGACAGGTGCTCGTCGATGGCCAACGCGCCTGTACCCCTAGCACGGGCCCGGCGCACTGACCAGTCGGTGTTCGCTGCCGAACACGCTCAGGTGGCGAAGTCGTCGCCGGAGATCAGGTCGAGCTGCAGGGCGGTGGCGAAGATGTCGGCCTCGGCGCTCATGCGCTCGCGGTCGAGGCGCTCCACGCCGGCGGCGAGGCGGTCCAGGCCCTCGTCGACCTCCGCGCACAGCGCGTCGACCTCGTCGTCGCGGGCGTGCAGGTCGTAGCGCAGCCCGCAGGCGCCGCAGCGCAGGATCAGCAGCCAGCTGCGCTCGTCGTACTCGACGCCGTCGACCGGCACGACGAAGTCCTGGTCGCACTCGGGGCAGACGCTGAGCCTGCGCGGCCCGAACTTCTCCGATTCCATCCGACGACCGTACGGCGCGCGCCCGCGCGCGAGCGGCAGTTGGTTCGCCGACTTACGCGGACTCGGGCCCCGAGCCGATGAAGCGCCCGCGGAACAGCTGCACGGCGTCGAGCGTGCGGTCGGTGAAGCGCGGGCAGCCGAGCAGGCGCCGATAGGCCAGCACCGCGATGTCGAACTCCATCCCAGTCGCGTTGGGCGCGACGATCGTGCCCTCGGGGACGGCCTGCTGGAGCTCCTTGAGCGCATCGAGCTCACCGTCGCCGAGGCCCTCGCGGAACTGGATGACGATCATGCCGCGCCGGACCGCCGCGGTCAGCTCGGCGGTCGAGACGGGCCGGTCGTAGAAGCCGCCGCGCGCGGCCCGGCCGCCCGCGGGGCCGTCGACGGGCGGGTTGAGCCGCTGCCCGGTGTCCGCGCGGCGCAGGATGCAGCGGCTCTCGAGCGCCGCCGTCCCGAGCTCGGTCTCGCGCAGCGGCGGGACCGAGACCTTGCCGTCGCCGGGGTCGCCGCCCGAGACGGCGAACACCACGCCGACCACGGCGGCCGCCGCCACCAGCCAGACGGCGGCGTACAGCAACAGTGCCGCGTGGGAGGTCCGCTGCTCGCGTCGTGGGAATCGTCGCATCGTTCCGGCCATCGTCGCTGGGGTCAGCCTCCCCGTCCGGGGCCTCCCGCCTGTGCCATGGTGCCCGATCGGGGGCGACGCCGAGGGCGGGATGATCGGCGGCTGACCGTTTTTCGCGCGGGTCGCGGCTAGGCCTGGCGCTGCGCCGCCGAGAGCGTCGAGTACAGGACGAACTCGCGGTCGAGCCCGGTCACCTCGAACACCCGGTGCACCGGGCCTTCCGGGCAGATGATGGCCAGCCGCCGCCGCAGCTCCTTCAGCCGCCGGCGCAGCCGGAGCAGGACCTTCAGGCCGGTCGAGTCCATGAACTCGGTCGGGCCGAGGTCGACCCACACCTCGAGCGCGCCGGCGCGGACCGCCTCCTCGGCGGCCTCGGACAGCACGGGTCCCGTTGCGGCGTCGATGGCTCCGGTGGCCTCGATGACGGCGCGGCGGCCGACGTGCTGGACAGAGACCGCGAGGTGCGGCATCGGATCAATGTCGCGCATCGCGACCTCCACGGTATTGGACCGCGGGACGGTTGGGACGTTCGGCGGCTGACGAGCTCAGCGGCGGGCGACGTAGCGGTCGCCGCGGCGCAGGATGATCGTCCTGCGCTTGACGAAGTCGCGCACCTTGACCGAGCCGCGCTTGACGCGGGTCGTGGTGGTGCGGCAGCTGTCCTCGACCAGCCACGTGGTGCCGCGGACCGTGGCGGCGCTGTAGCGCCCGCGGGTGCGGAAGCGCCCCTTGCCGCTGCCCCACAGGCGCCGCTTGCGGGCCTTCTTCTTCTTCGGCTTGGACTGGGCCGCGCTCGCGTTCCCGCGGGCGCAGGTCGGCTTGGGCCCGCGCAGCTGCAGCTCGATCACCGAGCCGCGCTGGACGACGCGGAACACGCCGCCGTAGAAGGAGGCGGCCTGCGGGCGCTCGCCGCGGCGCGCGACGGCGTACAGGCGGACGCGGCCCTGGCGCACGTCGATGCTCGCGCCCAGCGGCAGCCCTTCGAGCGTGTCGAGGTCGACGTAGCGGTTCGAACCCGGGAGCCGGACCTTGACCTTGCCGCGCGTGGGCTTGACCACGACGCTGCGGCGGTACTCCGGCTGCGGCTCGGGCGTCGGCGCCGGTGGTGGCGGCGGAGGCGGTTGAGGCTGAGGCTGAGGTTGAGGCTGAGGCTGGGCCACCGCGACGGTGAACACGCGCTCGGCCTGCGCGGCCGCGCCCGCGAGCCGCAGGCGGAACGCGTAGGCGCCCGGGACGAGCCCGCTGTAGGACTTGGGCGAGACGCACGGCTCCCACGCGCCCGCCCCGGCGGGGCCGTCGAGCCGGCACTCGTACGCGGCGCCCGGGTCGCCCGCGAACGTGAACGTCGCGGTGGTGTCCGTGATCACGCCGGCCGGCCCGGAGGCGATCACGGGCGCGGCGACCTCGTAGGCGCCCGCGTCGCAGGCGGCGCCCTGGGGCCGCGGGAGGTCGCGCTGGTCGCTCCCGGAGCACGTCCCGGCGCGGTCGACGGCGGGGCTCGCGGGCGCGAGCGTGTACAGCGGCGTCTCCCCCAGGCCGCCGACGAGCTCGCGGCTGAGCTGCGGGTCGGCGGGCGCCCCGAACGGGCAGTCGTCGTGGTCGGCCACGTTGCCGCCCCCGTTGGCCGGCGGCTGGCCGCCGCAGTTGGAGGGCTCGAGCGCGGCGGCGCGCCGGGTCGGCGGCGCGTACGTGTTGCGGGCCAGGATCGTGCCGGCCACCGTGACGGGCGTGCCTTTCTCGACCCACAGCCCGCCCCCTGGAATGTCGATCGCGAGGTTGTCGGCGATCGTGACGCGCTCGATCAACGCGCCGCGCCGGAGTTCCTGCTGTCCCTGCAGGCCGACCGCGATGCCGGCGCCGGTGTGGGCCTCGTTGTCGGCGACCGTGGAGTCGCGCACGACAAGCGCGTCCTCTGAGAAGGCATCGGTGTAGATGCCTCCGCCCTGGCCGGACCACTCGCGGCCCGTCGCCCCGTTGCGGTCGATCAGGCTGTGCGTGACCACCAGCCGGCCGGAGTCCACGTTGGCCACGCCGCCGCCGCGGCTGGCCTCGCCGTCGGTCACGCGCACGTGGTCGAGCGTGAGGTGCCCGCGGTTGAGGATGTTGCCGCCGCGGTCGTAGATCGAGCGGCCGCCTGCCACCTGCAGGTGCGAGAGCACCACGGGGCTCTCGGCGGACACCTCCAGCGTGCGGTTCTCCGTGCGGGCCCGGATGATGCTGGCATCCGCGCCCTCGCCCGTGATCGTCACGCCGCGGTCGATGACCAGTTCGCTGGTCAGCTCGATCGTGGCCGCGGGCAGCCGGATCGTGTCGCCGTCGTCGGCGATCCCGAGCGCGCCGCGCAGCGTGCACGCCCGCGCGTCGCATGTCGTGTCATCCGCGGTGCCGGTCACGCGGATCTCGGCCGCACCCGCCGCCGCCGGGAACGCAAGCGCGGCGGCGGCGAGCAGACATGCAGCGACTTTCAAGCATCCGTGCATCGCCGCCGCGACCCTAACCCGCCGCCTGCCCGCGGCGCACGGGCGGCGGTTCGACGGCGAACGCTACGGGGCGACTGCGCCCGCGCGGGGGAGATTCCACGCGGACAGTGCGCGCGCGAAGGCGAGCGGATCGTGCCAGTGCGGCGTGTGGCCGCAGCCGTCCAGCACGCGCAGCTGCGCCCCCGGGATGCCGGTCGCCAGGCGTTCGGCTTCCGCGCGGGGGACGATCTCGTCCTGCGCGCCCCACAGGACCAGCGTGCGCGCCCGGACGCGCGGCAGGGCGGCCCGGACGTCGAAGGCCGCGATCCCGTCGAGCAGCGCGCGGGCCGCGCGGGCCGGCATGCGCACGGTGTGGTCGACCATCGCATCGAAGAGCCCGTGCCGGCGCGCCTCCTCCTGCAACATGGCCGCGAACTCGGGCTCGATGCGCTCGCCGACAGCGGCGCGCAGCTCCCCGATCGCGGGCACGGCCGCGCCGGCGGCGAAGCCGGGCGCGAGCACGAGCCCGGACACGCGCTCGGGCGCGTCGATCGCCGCCTGCAGCGCCACGAGCGCCCCGAGCGAGTGACCGGCGAGCAGCGCGCGGTCGGCGCCGCGCGCGTCGAGGAAGCCGAGCGCGTCGGCGGCGAGGTCGGCGACGGCGTAGCCCGAGTCGGGCTGCGGGCCGCCGGTGTGGCCGCGCTGGGTGAGCGCGTACGCCCGCACGCCGGCGGGCAGCCGCTCGAGGACCGGCGCGAACGACCGCCAGTGGTCGAAGAGCCCGTGCAGCAGGATGGCGGGCCGCCCGTCCTCGGGCCCGGCCGCCGTGTAGGCCAGCTCGAACATGGGCGCTGACGCTACGGGCGGAGCGCGGCCGCGACTTCGCCGCTTGCAGCCATTCGCGTGCCTGGCCGGATCCGGCCACTCACAACAGGCCGGCGCGGGTCGCGTAGGCGACAGCGGCCGCGCGCGAGGGCAGCCGCAGCTTCGCGCGCACGTTCGCGACGTGGCGGTGGACCGTGTGCGGGCTGAGCACGAGCCGCTCGGCGATCACCGTGTCGCTGAGCCCCTGCGCCACGAGCCGCAGCACCTCGAGCTCGCGCGCCGTGAGCTCGCCGCAGGCGCCCGCGGCCTTGAGCTCCCCGGGCGCGCCGAGCGCCGCGAACGCTTCACGCGCGGCGGCCAGCTCGCGCTCGGCGGCGGCGCCGCGCAGCACGCGGCCGAGCGCCACCCGGGCCAGCGCCGCGTCGTACGGGGCCGCGCACTCGCCGAAGCAGTCCAGCGCGTCCTCGGCGGCCCGGCGCGCCGCGTCGGTGTCCCGCCGCGCCGCGGCCAGCTCGCCGGCCAGCAGCCGCGCGCGGCCGCGCAGGTACAGCGTCCCGGCCGCCTCCGCGGCCGCCGTGACCGCGGCGCACGGAGCTTCGGCGGCGGCGACGTCGCCGTCGCGCAGCAGCGCGCGGGCCAGCAGCTCGAGCGCCGGCACGCGCTCGATCACGGCGTCGGGCGGGACGCGCCGCAGCGCGCGCTCGGCGGCCTGGATCGCCGTCCGGGCGTCGCCCCCGGCGAGCGCGAGCTCGCCCAGCCCGACGTGCCCGTGCGGGCCGGCGCGCTCGAACAGTTCGCGCGCCTCGTCGGCGCGGCCCTGGCGCGCGCGCAGCTCGCCGAGCCGCGCGAACGCCGTGCCCGCCATCCCGGGGCGCGCGCTTTGCAGGTCGCGGATGGCCGCGCTCAGCTCGCGCTCGGCGCCCGCCCAGTCGCCGCCCGCGGCGAGGACCCGGCCGTAGGTCGTGCGGCAGATCCCGAGCAGCTGGCGGCCGGCGTCGAGGCCCTGGACGGCGTCGCACCAGCGCCGCGCGCGCGGGAAGTCGCCGATCGCGTCGCAGGCCGAGAGCCCGCAGCACAACGCCCAGCCCGCGGACAGCGGGAGCTGCAGCGGCTCCGTGGCCACGATCGCCGCCGCTTCGTCGAGGCGGCGCAACCCTTCACCGACGTCGCCGAGCCCGACCAGCGCCAGGCCTTCGAGGCCGAGCCCGACCGCCTCCTGGTCGGCGACGGCGAGCCGCCGGCCCAGCCGCGCGCCGCGGCGCGCATGCGCGACCGCGCGCCGCCGGTCGTGGTCGAGGTGCAGCGCGAAGTCGGCGTCGATCAGCGCCAGCCAGCCGTGGTCGACGGACTCGGGCTCGGGATCGAGGAACCGGTGCGCGCGCTGCAGCCAGCCGCGCGCGAGCGCGTCGTCGCCGCGGAACTCGCGCAGGTCGGCCGCGAGCCACGTCGCCACCCGCCCCGCGCCCGCCGCGTCCCGGGCCGCGCGGTAGTGCCGGTAGGCCCGCTCGCGCGCGTTCAGCGTCAGCCGCTCGTCGGCCAGCCACCAGCCCGCCCAGCCGAGCTCCTCCAGCGAGCCGCCCGGCTTGGCGCGGTCCAGCACCGCCGCGAAGCGGTCGCGCACGCGTGCCCACTCGCCATTGAGCGCGGCCATCAGCCGAGCCCCCGCAAGCGGTAGCCGACGCCGCGCACGGTCTCCAGCGCTCCCGCCCGCGACCCGAGCTTGCGCCGCAGCGCGCTGACCACGGACTCGAGCGCGTTGCCGTCGCCGTCCCAGCCCGCGCCCCAGACCTCGCGCACGAGCACCTCGCGCCGGACCGTGGCGCCCGCGCGGTCGTGCAGGGCGTGCAGGACGCCGAACTCGAGCGGGGTCAACTCGACCGCGGCGCCGTCCAGGTTCAGCCGGCGCGCATCCGCGTCCAGCAGCGGCGCCTCCCCGGCCAGGACGTCGCGGGCCGCGAGCCGCGTCAGCCAGCCGTCGACCGAGCCCGGGCCGAGGTCGTTGCAGTAGCAGTGGTAGGTGAGCTCGCCGAGGCGCGGCTGCGCCGCCAGTGGCGCGAACCCGAGCGGTGCGACCGTGGCCGCCATCGCGGGGTCGTGCGTGCACGTGTAGACGCGCCGCAGGGCCGGGCGCAGCGCGAGGTAGGTGCGCTTGAGGTCCAGGAACAGCGGCGCGACGTCCGGCCCCGGGCGCTCGCCGCTGTCCGCGCCGCACATGAACCGGATCCACAGCGCGCGCTCGCCGCGCGCGAGCGGCGCCGCGCGGGCGTGCTCGCGCCAGGCCGCGGCGACCGGGTCGCGGTCGACGAGCCGCGCGCTGACGCCGGCGGGCTCGCACACCGCGGAGTACCCGGCGACGGCGCCGTCGGCGTCGCGGGCGACGAAGAACGCGTCGGGCGCGGCCTGCCACCACGCCCGCTGCAGCTCGGCGCCGGCCGGCTCGTGGCGCTCGGCGATGCGGGCGATCGCGCGGCCGTCCTCCGGGGTCGCGGGCTCGACGGCGTAGCGCGGCGGGCCGGCCGGGAAGAACGCGTCGCGCACGGCGGGCTGCTCGAGCAGGTAGAGCATGTCGGCCGTGTAGCGCCACAGGTCGCTCGCGGGCGCCGCGGCGAGCTCGTCGCGCAGCCGCCGCCAGGCCGCCGCGCGCAGGCGCCGGTGGCGCGGCCGGTCGGTGGCCGCGAGCTCGGCGCTGACCGCCTCGCGGAGCACGTGGTTGACGACCAGTCCGTCGCTCGAGCCGGTCACGAACGGCAGCGCGCGGAGCTCGTCCAGCGCGGCCCGGCCCGCCGGTCCGAGCATCGCCTCCAGCAGCCCGGCAGTGACACGGCGCACCACCGAGGCGGCGTCGAGCGCCTCGCGCGCCGGGGCGGGCAGGCCGTGCAGGTAGGTGCGGGCCAGCTCGTCGAGCGCGGGGCGCGGCAGCGCGGGCGGGCTCGACGCCGCGAGCTTGAGCGACAACGGGTGGCCGCGCAGGACGCGGTTGAGCGCGTGCGCGCGGTCGGGCGTCACGCCCAGGCCGGTCAGCAGGGCCTCGGCGTCGGGCGCCGCGAGGCTGTCGAGCTCGACGATCCGGACCAGCGGGCCGTAGAGCCGAGTCCAGGCCGCCACGGGCGCGTCGCGGCCCGCGATCAGCACGCGCGCCTGGGCGGGCAGCGCGGGGACCAGCGTCCGCCGCAGCCAGTCGTCGAGCAGCCGCAGCCGCTCGGCGCCGTCGATCGCCAGCACGACGCGCGAGCCCAGCGCCGCGAGCCGCTCGGCCGCGGCGGCCGGCGTGGCGACGGAGGCGCCGAGCGTGTCCGAGAGCTCGCGCAGGAAGCCCGCCTCCGTCGGCTCCAGGCGCTCGCCGTCCACGCGCACCACCGGCACCGGCGCGGTGGCGGCGAAGCGCTCGAGCAGCGCGGACTTGCCGACGCCGGCGATGCCGTGCACGAACAGCACGGCGGGTCCCTCGTCGTCGAGCAGCCGCCGCAGGTCCGCCAGCTCCGCATCGCGGCCGGCGAACGTGTCGCGCTCGCGCACGAGGGATCCCAGCGTCACGGCCCGACGTTACGGCGCGCGGCCGCGTGCCCGCTCGCGCGGCGTTCGCCGCCGAACCGTCAGGTTGCGCTCAGGCGATCCCCAGGAACGGGCCCCGATCCGGCCGTACCGTCGGCTCCACCCCGACCCAAGGAGACCCCTCATGCAGGCCGTACAGACCCGAGAGCTCGAGCTGATGCGCTTCACCCACGCCGCGCTGCCCGGCAACGCCGTCGAGGCCACCTGGCCCGTGCACCGCGAGACGGGCGCCGCCAGCACCGCGTCGGTCTACTTCGAGCTGGCGCCGGGCATGCGCCTCCCGCGCCACCGCGACAGCGCCGAGGAGGTGCTGGTCGTGCTCGACGGCGAGGTCGAGGCCGTGATCGGCGACGAGCGCGCGGTCGCCGGCGCGGGCACGCTGCTCGTCGTGCCGGCGATGGTGCCGCACGAGGCGCGCAACGTCGGCGCCACGACCGCGCGCGTCGCCGGCGTGTTCTCCGCGAACACGATCGTGTCGGTGTTCGACGAGGCGTTCGACCAGACCGGCGGCCGCGTCGTCGGCAGCCCGCCGCCGGTGGAGTGACTGGTGGTCCCGCGCGGCGACATTGACGGCTGCCGACCATGGCGGCCGCGGAGGCGCTGCGCGAGGCTCCTGGGCACGGTGTGTCGCCCACCGCCGGCCTTGACAACCCCCGGCCGCGGTGAGCGCCCCGCCGAGCGGCGGACTGCTTCCCGACCCCCGGCGTCCGATGCTCACGGCGGCCGGCCGTCCTTCCCCGCGGATGGCCGGCCGCCGGCCGACCCCCGACCTGGAGGACCCCGACGATGCTCACACTCACGCCGATGGCGGCCGCAGCCGTCCGCAAGCTGGTCACCGACGCGGCGATCACCGGCGAGGACGGCGGGCTGCGGATCACGCCCGGCGAGGCGTCGGAGAGCGGGCCCGGGCTCGCCCTGTCGGTCGTCGCCTCGCCGCTGGAGACCGACCGCCTGGTCGAGGCCGACGGCGCGTACGTGTTCCTCGAGCCCTCGGTCGCGGGGCTGCTCGACGACAAGCTGCTCGACGCGACCTTGGAGACGGGGCGGGTCCGTTTCGTGCTCTTCGACCGTGGCGACGTGCCGCCGCAGACGTGACGCGCGCGGCCGAACGGGGTAGATGACGGTGCGATGAGCGTTCAACGCACCCCATGGCTTGCGCCCGCGGTGGTCGTCGCCGCCGTGGTCCTGATCACGGCCGGGTTCGTGATCGGTGGGCCCGTGCTCGGCTTCCTCGCCGCCGTGGTGGCCGCCGTCACGATCGTCACGATCGCGATCGGCCCGGGCCGGCCGACGCTGGCCGCGGGCGCCACGCGCCGCCTGCTGCTCGCGGTGCTGCCGGCGATCGCCGGGCTCGCGCTGATCCTCGCCGGTTCGGGCACGGCCGAGATCATCGGCTGGGGCCTGCTCGGCGTCGCGCTGACGATCGCGGTCAGCCTCGTCTTCCTCGAGATCGGCTACGGCGAGGACCGCGAGCGCGCGCGGCGCTGACCCGTGCAACGCTTGCGCGATGCACCTGTCCGAGCACGCGCGCAGGAACCGGGCGGCCTGGAACGCGGCGGCGGCCGGCGACGTCGAGCTGGCCGACCGCCAGTGGGCCGCGCCCGAGATCACCTGGGGCATCTGGAACGTCCCTGAGGCCGAGGTCGGCGCGCTCCCGGACGTCGACGGCCGCGACGTGGTCGAGCTCGGCTGCGGCACGGCCTACGTGTCCGCCTGGCTGGCGCGGCGCGGGGCGCGGCCCGTGGGCGTCGACGTGTCCGAGAACCAGCTCGCGACCGCGCGCGCCAAGCAGCAGGAGCACGGGCTCGAGTTCCCGCTCATCCACGCCAGCGCCGAGGACGTGCCGCTGCCCGGCGCGAGCGCGGACCTGGTCGTGAGCGAGTACGGCGCGTCGCTGTGGTGCGAGCCCGACGCCTGGCTGGCCGAGGCGGCGCGGCTGCTGCGGCCGGGCGGCCGCCTGGTCTTTCTCACCAACTCGCTGCTGATCACGCTGGCGATGCCCGACACCGGGGCCGCGAGCGACCGCCTGCTGCGCGACCAGCGCGCGATCCGCACGCTGAGCTTCCCGGACGAGGACTCGGTCGAGTTCCACCTCGCGCACGGCGAGTGGATCGCGGCGCTGCGCCGCCACGGCTTCAGCGTCGACGCCCTGCACGAGCTGTTCGCGCCCGCGGGCGCGCAGCCGACCCGCTACGAGTGGGTCACGCCCGAGTGGGCGCAGCGCTGGCCGGTCGAGGAGATCTGGACCGCGACGAGCATCACGCCGGGAGCGTGACCCGCACGGCCAGGCCGCCGGCCTCGCGCGGCGTGAGCGCGAGCTTGCCGCCGTGCGCCTCGGCCACCGAGCGCACGATCGAGAGCCCCAGGCCGGCGCCGCCGCGGCCCGTGCGGCCGCCGCGCTCGAACGGCTCGACGAGCCGCGCCGCCAGCGCGGGGTCGATCACCGGGCCGCTGTTGACGACGTCCAGCACCGCGCCGCCGTCCTCGGCGGGCGCGGTCGAGACGGCCACGAACCCGCCCGGCGCGTTGTAGCGGACGCCGTTCTCGATCAGGTTGCCCGCGAGGCGCTCGAGCAGCCGCCGCTCGCCGGTCACGGCCGCGGGCGCGAGGTCGAGCTTGACGCGCACGTCGGGGGAGCGCACGCGCCGCGCGGCCGCGCCGACCGCCGCCGCGAGGTCGACGTACTCGCGGTTGGGCAACTCGCGCCCGGAGCGGGCGAGCGTCATCAGGCCCTCGAGCAGCGCTTCCATCTCGTCGGCGGCGCCGAGCACCGTCCGCCCCATCGCGCGCAGCTCGTCCGCGGTCGCGTCCGGGTCCGACAGCGTCACGTCGGCCTCGGTGCGGATCACCGTCAGCGGCGAGCGCAGCTCATGCGACGCGTTGGCCACGAAGCGCTCGCGCGCCTCGAAGGCGCGCTGCATCGAGCCGAGCTCGCGGCCCGCGAGGTACCAGCCGAGCGCGGTGGCCACGAGCGTCGAGCCCGCGAGCGCGAGCACGTACTGCAGCCGCAGCTGGGCGAGCGCCTGGCCGGCCTCGTACGGGTCCAGCGTGCGCTCGACGTGGTTGGCCATCAGCCAGTAGGAGACGGCCATCAGGACCGCGACGAAGATGACGAACAGGCCGCCGTAGAGCGCGGTCAGGCGGACACGCAGGTTGGAGATCACACGCGGTAGCCGCTCCCGCGGACCGTCTGGATCACCTGCGGCTCGCCGAGCTTGCGGCGCAGCGTCATCACGGTCATGCGGACCGTGTTGGAGAGCGGGTCGAGCTGCTCGTCCCAGGCGCGTTCGAGCAGCTCCTCGGGCGTGACGACCGCGCCCTGGGCCTCGAGCAGCGCCTGAAGCACCGCGAACTCCTTCAGCGTCAGGGCGAGCGGGCGGCCGGCGCGGGTCGCGGTGCGCGCCGCCGGGTCGAGCTCGATGTCGCCGGCGCGCAGCACGGGTGGGCGCGCCTCGCCGGTGCGGCGGCCGAGCGCGTGCAGGCGGGCGACCAGCTCGGCGAAGCGGAACGGCTTGGTCAGGTAGTCGTCGGCGCCGAGCGAGAGGCCGGCGACGAGCTCGTCGGTCGAGCGCGCGGCGGTGAGCATCAGCACCTTCGTGCGCGGCTGCTCGGCCGTCAGCCGGCGGCAGACGTCGTCGCCGTGGACCTCGGGCAGATCGCGGTCGAGCACGACGATGTCATAAGGGTTGATGCGCGCCTTGTAGAGCGCGTTGGAGCCGTTCTCGGCGACGTCGACGGCCATGCCCTCGCGCCGCAGCCCGCGGGCGACCGCGGCGGCGATCCGGGGCTCGTCCTCCGCGACCAGAATTCGCATGGGACCGCAAGCTACGCGCGCGTGCTGAAGCTTCCCTCAACGTTCCCTTAGAGGAACGTTCGATTCTCGGCGCTTATCCAGACCTGACGAACGCGGCGCCAGCCTCGGCGCCATGAAGTCCAACCTCACCGGCGGCGTTCTTGCCGCGCACGTTTCGGTCTGATGCACGACGAGGACCGGACCGAAGTCATCGACGACCCGCGCGCGGGCCTGCAGGACGCGCTGTACGAGCTCAAGCGCGTGATCGTCGGCCAGGACGCGATGCTCGAGCGCCTGCTCGTGGCGCTGCTCGCCGGCGGCCACGTGCTGCTCGAGGGCGTGCCGGGGCTGGCCAAGACGCTCACCATCAAGACGCTCGCCGACGTGCTCGGCGGCCAGTTCCGGCGCGTCCAGTTCACGCCGGACCTGGTGCCGTCGGACCTCGTCGGCACGCGCATCTACCGCCCGGACACGGGCCGCTTCGACACCGAGCTCGGCCCCGTGTTCGGCAACTTCCTGCTCGCGGACGAGATCAACCGCGCGCCCGCGAAGGTGCAGAGCGCGCTGCTGGAGGTCATGCAGGAGCGCCAGGTGACGATCGCGGGCGAGACGTACCCGCTGCCGCGGCCGTTCCTGGTGCTGGCCACGCAGAACCCGATCGAGTCCGAGGGCACCTACCCGCTGCCCGAGGCGCAGGTCGACCGCTTCCTGTTCAAGCTGCTGGTCGAGTACCCGAGCGTCGGCGAGGAGGCGGCCGTCGTCGGCCGCGCGATCGGCAAGCCCGCTGAGGTGCGCCGGCGCGTGCCGGTCGACGCGCTCGAGCGCTACCGGGCGATCGCCCGCGAGATCTTCGTCGACCGCGACGTGATCGCCTACGCCGTCGCGCTCGCCGACGCCACCCGGCATCCCGGCAAATACGGGCTGCACGAGCTGGACGGGCTGATCGAGTTCGGCTCCTCCCCGCGCGGGCCGATCGGCATGGTCCAGTCCGCCCAGGCGCTGGCGCTGCTGCGCGGCCGCAACCACGTGGTGGCCGAGGACGTCGCCGACCTGGCCGCGGACGTGCTGCGCCACCGGCTCGTGCTCAGCTACGACGCGCTCGGCGACGGCGTCAAGCCCGACGACCTGCTCGACCGCATCCTCGACACCGTCGGCGGCGTGCGCGCCGCGCAGGAGCCCGTGGCGGCATGACGCTCGTCGCGGACCCGCCCGGGCGCCAAGGCCCGGGCCCGATGCAGGGCGAGCTCGTCGAGGCGCTGGACCTCGTGCTCGCCCGCCGCGCGTCCGGCGTGCTGCCGGGCGAGCGCCGGGCGGCGGGCCGCGGCACGGGCACCGAGCTCGCGCAGATCCGGCCCTACCAGGTCGGCGACGACGTCCGCCGCCTGGACGCCGCCGCGAGCGCCCGCACCGGCCAGCCGCACGTCCGCGACCAGATCCCGGAGCGGACGCTGACGACCTGGCTGCTCGTCGACGTCTCGGCCTCGATGGCGTTCGGCACCGCGGACCGCCTGAAGTCCGACGTCGCCGAGGGCGTCGCCCTCGTGATCGGGCGGCTCGCCGTCCGGCGCGCCGGGCGCGTCGGGCTGCTCACGTGCGGCGCGCCCGTCGCGCGGCAGCTGCCGCCGCGCGGCGGCCGCGCGCAGCTCGTCGCCCTGCGGCGCGCGCTGGGCGCGGGCGTCGCCCCGGACGGCCACCTGCCGCCGGAGGACGCCCTCGCCGCCGGGCTGCGGCGGATCGGCCGGCTCGCCCGCGGGCCGGGGCTGGTCGTCGTGGTGTCGGACTTCCGCGAGGGGAGCGGCGGTCGCGCGACCGCCGGCGGAGCCGCCGCGGCCGGGTCTTCCCTCGACCCGGCCGTGGGCGGCGGCCGTCCCGCCTGGGCGCGCGCGCTCGCCGCGCTCACCCTGCGCCACGACGTGCTCGCGGTCGAGGTCGTCGACCCGCGCGAGCGCGAGCTGCCCGACGCCGGCCATCTCGTCGTCGTCGACCCGGAGACGGGGCGGCGCGTCGAGGCGGACTCGTCCAGCGCCGAGCTGCGGCGCCGGTTCGCGGCGGCCGAGCTCGCGCGCCGCGACGAGCTCAAGTCCCACCTGCGCCGCGCGCACGCCCGCCACGTCACGGTCTCGACCGGCGAGGACTGGCTGCGCGCGCTCGGAAGGAGCCTCCGATGAGCTTCCAGGCCCCGCTGTTCCTGCTCGGCCTCGTCGCGATCCCGCTCGCGCTGCTTGCCCTCTGGGCGGCGCGCCGGCGGCCCGCGCGCTACGTCATCCGCTTCCCGGCCGCGGGCACGCTGGCCGCGGTCGTCGGGCGGACGGGGCGCGCGCGGCGGGTCATCCCGCCCGCGCTGCTGTGCCTGGCGCTGGCCGGGCTGATCACGGCGCTCGCGCGGCCCGAGGCGACGATCGCGGTGCCGGTCGAGCAGGCGTCGGTGATGCTCGTCACCGACACGTCGGGCTCGATGAACGCCACGGACGTCTCCCCCACGCGGCTCGCGGCGGCGCAGAACGCGGCGCGGCGGTTCCTCGAGCGCGTGCCCGAGGAGCTGCAGACCGGCCTGGTCGCGTACGCAGACGGGCCGCACACCGTGCTGCGGCCGACCCAGGACCGCCCCGCGGTGACCTCGACGCTCGAGGCGCTGCGCGCCGAGGGCGGGACGGCCACCGGCGACGCGCTCGCGAGCGCGCTCGGCGCGCTGGGCGAGCGCGGGCCGGACAGCCCGCCGGCGGCGATCGTGCTGCTCTCCGACGGCGCGTCGACGACCGGCCGCGACCCGGCCGAAGTCGCCCGCGAGGCGCGGGCGGCGGGCGTGCCGATCTACACGGTCGCGCTCGGCACCGAGGGCGGCGTGGTCCAGCAGGGCGGGCGTCTGTTGAACGTCGCCCCGGACCCGGAGGCGCTCGCCGAGGTCGCCGAGCTGTCGGGCGGGCGGGCGTTCGCGGCCGAGGACGCCGACGCGCTGGACGAGGTCTACGAGACGCTCGGCTCGCAGATCGGCACCAAGGACGAGAAGCGCGAGATCAGCGCGGGCTTCGCCGCGGTCGGTCTGCTGCTGCTGGGCGGCGCGGCGTTCACGTCGCTGCGCTGGCGCGGCCGCCTGCCTTGACCGTTTCTTGACATGGCTCGGACGCTGACTTGAGCAACCGGACCGATGACACGGATGTGTCTTCAGCCGAGTCCACACTGGTACGCAGCGGCGCCGCGATCTACGCGGGCGCCGCTGCCATCGGCGCGCTGGAGACCGCCGTCCGGGGCGCCGCGGCGTACTCGCCCGTGCCCTGGACGATCGCGCTGCTGATGGCGCCGGCGATCCTGGTGTTCGGGCCGCGCGTGCCGCGGTCCGCACTGGCGGCGCTCGGGCCGATCGGCGTCGTCCTGGTCGCCATGGTCGTGGCCCACAGCCCGGGCGCGAGCGACGCCGCGATCCTCTACGCGTGGCCCGTCCTCTGGGTCGCCTGCTTCTTCGGGGTGCGCGAGACCGCCCCGACCGTGCTGGCCGTGTTCGTCGCGCACGCCCTGGCCTTGCTGGCGCTGCCCGACGGCAGCCTCGACCGCTGGTGCGCGGTCGCCACCTCGGTCGTGATCGTCGCGACCGTCGTCCGCGTGCTCGCCGCGCGCAACGAGCGCCTCGTCGCCCGCCTGCGCGCCGAGCTGCGCATCGACCCGCTCACCGGCCTGCTCAACCGCCGCGGCCTCTCCGAGCGCTCCGAGAGCGAGATCGCCCGCTCGCGCCGCGAGGACCAGCCGCTCGCGGTCGTCGCCCTCGACGTCGACCACTTCAAGCGCATCAACGACACCCACGGCCACGACGCCGGCGACCGCGCCCTGATCGAGCTCGCCGCGGTCCTGCGCGAGCAGACCCGCGGCTCGGACATCGTCGCCCGCACGGGCGGCGAGGAGTTCCTCGTCGTCCTGCCCAATGCGGACATGCACGCCGCGACCGAGTTCGCCGAGCGCCTCCGCGCGGCCGTCGAGGCCGGCGGGCGGATGACGATCAGCGCGGGCGTGGCCGCGTCCTCGCGGCCCGAGACGATCTTCGCTTTGACGGACGCCGCCGACGAGGCGCTCTACGCCGCCAAGCGCGCGGGGCGCAACCGGGTCATCGGCGCGCCTTCGACGGGCGTGGCATCGGTGGGCGCTGCGGAGGGCGCCCGCGGCTCTGTCGACTGAACACCAGGGCGATAAGGGAGGGG